>WNFI01690962.1_pt1 | contig 17813 bp, 12 predicted proteins | sample 5400471 | NCBI WGS metagenome assembly WNFI01 (sample SAMN13153348, study PRJNA577476) | soil metagenome | isolation source: 100 cm saprolite on Douglas fir-dominated hillslope | place: USA:California | collected 2013-09-17 | reverse complement strand
TCTTCCAGGAGAATCTGAGGGGCCGCAGTGTCCCAATAATGCACGGCATGGTGGTTGATGTAGAGGTCGGCCTGCTGGCGGACCAGAACACCCACTTTGATGCCGACGCTGTTCAATGAAGGGACCCACGGGCAGGGGAATTTTTCTTTGATCTTCACCTCCAGCGGCGGCGGGAAATCCGTGGACGTGATGAGCGGCATGTCTTCCCACCTGTTCCGGTTTGAAACCTGGATCCGTTCGCGCGTGCCATTGAAAGAGTAGTAGGCGCCCACTCCCCGCTGGGCGTCGTACACACCCTGGTCCCACGGGTCCATGACCACCCCCGCAAACGGTTTTCCCTCTTTGAGCAACCCGATCATCACACTAAAACCCTTGGACCCACGAACATACGCTTTCGTTCCATCGAGCGGATCGACTACCCACACATACTCCGAATCGGGATCTCCCTCCATCCCGCTTTCTTCCGTCAAGACAGCGTGCTTCGGAAAATGCAGGCGCAACCCTTTGCGGATGATCTGGTCGGCTTCGCGGTCCGCATTGGTTACCAGGGAGCGATCGGGTTTGCGTTCCTTGATCAGCGTTGTTTCACGCAGTTCCATCAGCCGTCGGCCTGCCTCGATGGCGAGGCGCCTGGCTACGTCAACGAACTCAGAACTCATAACGATCAGGTTTTATCAGGAGAAGGCAGGTGGATGCCGCACTCTTTATCGGCATCCTGGGCATTGAACCAGCGCCAGCGGCCGGCGCGGCGGGGTTCGTTCGGACCGATCGGCGTCGTGCAGATGATGCAGCCCAAGGATTCGTAATAAAAGCCGCCAGGCAATGTCTGATCGAGCAGCTTATGCACGGGGACCTTGTTGGCTTTGAGATAGTCCCGGACTTTTTGCTCGGTCCATTGGGCCAACGGCGCCACTTTCAGGATCAGTCGCTGACCGGAAGGGTCTTTCACAAATTGAAAGCGGCTCACGCCCGCGCGGGCCTTGGATTGGTCGGCGCGAAGACCCGTGATCCAGACATCCAGGGTTTCCAACGCCTTGTTATTGGGGAGGACTTTCCGGATATTGCAGCAAAGTTCTTGTTTTTCTTTGCTGTCGAAGAAGAGATACTCCCCGTGCTCCTGGACCATCGGATTCAAGTCACTAGGGTCTGGAGTGTAGCGTTCGATCTTGATCTTATACCGCTTCTCAAGTGTGTCGAAGAGCTCGTAGGTTTCCGGGAAGAGCCGCAGCGTATCGATCGTGAACACGCGCGGCTTGAGCTTGGCCTGGACCGCTATATCGATTAACGCGCAGCCGGTCAGTTGGCCGCTGGTCCCAATCGCTACCCGCTTGGGATAGCGCCGTTCCAGCTCCGCCATCAGCGGGCCCGGCTCGGTGATCTTTTCTAACTCAGCGATCAGGGCGTCGTCAGTCATCTACCCTATATAATCCCTTTTTGCTGTAAGAGTTCCAGCACTTTTCGGGCGCTTTGCTCGACGGATTCCTGGCCGCCGGTCTGGAGGACCAGTTCGGGGTGATCCGGGGCTTCGTAGGGAGCGGAAATGCCGGTAAATTCCTTGATCTCTCCAGCGCGCGCCTTCTTGTAGAGCCCTTTGGCATCGCGGGCTTCGCACGCTTCCACGGACGCTCCGCAGTAGACTTCGAAGAACCGTCCTTCCGGCAGGAGCGCCCGGACCGTGTCCCGATCGGCCTTATACGGCGAAATGAAGGCGGTCAGGGTAATCACATTGGACTGGCAGAACAGCTTGGATACTTCTCCGATGCGGCGGATATTTTCTTTCCGGTCGTCCGGTGAAAACCCGAGGTTATTGTTCAGGCCGTGGCGGATATTGTCGCCATCCAGCACATAGGCGTTCTTGCCGTTTTCCACTAAAGCGAGTTCGACTTCGCGCGCTACGGTCGATTTCCCCGATCCCGAGAGACCAGTGAACCACACGACGGCGCCTTTCTGCCCGAGCTTGTCTTCCCGCTGGGCGTCCGTCAATTTTCCATGGTGCCATACGATATTTTTACTGACTGGAGCGGCTGGTTTTAATGTCATTTGGATTTCCTTTGTTGGGACAAGAATGAACTGCTATTTTACCAAATCCGACGAGATGGACTTGGATCAGGCGGCTCGGCGCGTTGGGCTGTATTTGAATGAGATTTTTGAGGTCCCCAGGTGCGAAGCGATAAGAATCGGGAGCAGGATCACGGTTATCAACCGACCGGCCTTCTTCATTGCTCGTAGAGCACGCCTGCTTTGCGTCAACAGTCGCACGAGGGACGATTCGCGTGAAGCCTCGAAGGCAAAATTGATCCGGAGCCCATTCACTTCAGCATAATCAGGCTTTATCCGGCGAGCGAGAGGCAGCCGGTCTTTATAAATATTCTGGTTTAATTTTAAGATTTTAACAGGGATTCCAAATTCATTTGCAGCGTTTTTCATCGAAACGGCAATCCGATCATGCACATAGGCCCAAACCGCCAGCCCCAAGGTAGTATCGGTCACACCTATTCTTCTTGCCATTTCTGTTAAAGAGATTAAGGGCCGCCTGTCGCTTGAAAATTTCATCCGAATAGCTCTGAGCAAAGCTGGGCTGAACGCGCCTTTCTCTTTTTTATACAGATGGTTTAAATCCCCAGGAATCGCGGGCAGATCGGGAAGAAGGTCCGGGTCGCCCGCTTGGATCAAATGACGGAGTGCATTGTAATGATCCTGGTCAACAGCGGCAGCTTCAGCTAGGTCCCCTGTATTGCCGTAACCCTCGCGGATTTCTGGCGCCAATATCAAAATATAATCGGGAGACACAAATGTGTATGTGCGGCCTCCCTTGTGTTGCCCTTCGGTCAGAATCGCGACCTCCTCGGAGCGTGGATCCAGCATGCGGCGAACCGTGGCCATGTCTCGATTTAAAATCTCGGCCACATCCGATAGCGAGATCCATCCGGGACGCCCTAAACGCGTGGCTGTATCGAACGTGGGTTTGCCCGTGCGGAAACTCTTAAGCTTTACAGCGAGGGCCTGACGGGCCGTTGCCGGATCCAAAACGTTGTCCAGTTTGATCGCAAGCCGTCCCGCCATGCCGCGGATGATCAGCAGTTCCATAACCAAACGCACGCGATTGGGATAGCTCAAGTTTTGATCCTTCCGAAACTTCGCCAAACGAGCTAATCGACCATTGAGATCTGACAGATTGTCCTTCAAGTTCCGCCTCAGAGTCGCTGAAAAAGCGGGAGGTGTCCGCATCCGCCGTTCCGCTGTCCGAAAAGTGGCTTGTAGAGCAAGGATTCTTTGAGTAAGTTCGGGCGGCACAGTACGTAAGTATCTAATGGATGGGATAGTGGTGCCCATATTTTGGTGGCAATCCGCCAAACTTTTGCGCAATGATTGCAGCTGCTGACGTTCCGCACGCGTCAGATGGAGCAACCGGCCTCGCTTGTTGAAGGAACCTCCATCGCCTCCGACGTCGTCCGAGTAACTTCGAAAACCTGGGCTTTCCGCTGTAATAACACCGGCGACTTGTCGAGCGACCCGCCGCGGAGACGGCTCACGACCAGCAACCAGTACCGGGGTCGGGTTTGAGGTAGGGCTGACCGATGCTGAAATGGGAACGGGCCGCACCGGTTCTTGATCTTGGGCGATTTCCGATGGAGAGTCGACGATTTCATTCAAAGCGGTTACTGCAATGCCTAGTCGATGTTCGATAAAGTCAAGTTTTCGAACAATAGCACCGAGAAGCGAAATTCGGTTTTTCCCCGATTCGGCCAATTTCTCGGAAAGAATTGGCAACTGAGAGAACGCTTTTCGAATGTCATCCATCTGTTGTGTCAACGATCCTCGCAAAGACTCCGGGAATATGGACGATGTCGGTAACATCTGGATTCTTCGCCTGGCCAAGGCAAAAGCGCTTGTCATTCTAATAATCCATTCACTTTCGGTGTCATCGAAGATTCCCTTCGAATTGACGGATTGACGAATTTTCAGTGCACTTTGCCGGACCATGGCTAATTCGTCTCGCAAAAGCGTCAGCCAGACCCTAAGTAATTGCCTCTTTAAACTCGGGGAAAGGCTCTCCCAGGCGAGCTGTTGAGCATCCACGATGCGGGCTAACGCAAACCGCGCCTCGCGTTGAACTCTTTCTGTGGAGCGGGCGGAGACCAATTCAGTGATCTTTACCAATTCCGTAAACGTTTGCCTCAAAACGTGTGATTCGGAAGACGCGATCGCCTGCGGCGCTTTAACCTCTGCCAGTGTGCGAATGGCGCGGAGCGCCAGGAGCTGAATTTCTTCGCTTAGAGGATTATCAATCATTTCTTCCAGGTGCGGTTTGATGGCGAGGAGGAAGGCGGGGTTAACGAATTGCTTTTTAAGAGTTTCCCGGCCCAGCGGGGTGCGTTCTGCTCTGCGGAGAAAATTGATCGCCTGGGCCAAGGTCATTCCAGGGACCATCGCGACCGTCGGCTCGGCGGCCGGCGGCGCGGTTGGGTTGGTCTGGTGGGTAGGAGGTAAGCTGCGCGCCATGCCGGCGATTTTGGGCAACTCGGGATGTTCCTCCCAGTCCGGGCTGCTGCTCCAATCCCGATGAGCTTCTTTACCCGTTTCTCTAGCTAGAATGCTGAGCAAACCTATGGCTCTCTCAATAAATTCTTTCGGGTCTTCCTTTGTCATTTTCTCAACGTGCTGTCTAAAGACTTTAAAAATCTTCCACATCCCTATGACGATATTCTGGTGAACGGTGACCAATGGCAATCGGTGCAAGGTCTTATTGAAAGCCACGCGTGTAAGCGTTTTCAAATCTAATACATCGCCCGCGCCATGACCTCCCACCCATTGTCCTTTGTGTTCTTGTACAAGAGGGTGGGCCATGAATATTTTTTCTTCTTTCGGGAGTGTGCCGTCTCTCCACATGCTGATGAGCAACTCCAAGACGGGTTCAAAAAACGGTTGCTCCTGGTCCGGCACGCGCCAATGAAGTGCCTCTTCATAATCCGAATAAGCATTCATCGCTTCATCTGCAGTTTCCGCGCGCCTCAGTCTCTCCAAGGCATCAAATACGTCCTGGGCCGCCGGCGTGGTTGCCATCATGCCCGCGGCTTTGTCATTTTTGGCCTCTGGCGGGGTTATTTTGCGAGTAATGTCAGCTAATAAGCGTTCCAGAACCTGTGGACCTGGCAATACTGAAGAGAATGATCCCCTGTCCGAGGGGGCTTGCCGCCAGCAGCCCGCCTGATCGGGCTATGTCCAACGCGTCGCCCAGACGTTTCCAGTCTTCATCTTCCCGCAAGAGGTTGATTATATCTGCTTGTTCATTTTCAGTGATTTGCTCCGGGTCCAGGAACATTCCCACCTGCATCAGGGCCCCGACATAGTCCATCACATTCCTGATGGGACCGATGTTGGGGATGATTAGCGAGCGAAGAAAAGCCAGCCGCTCATATTCCTGCAGCGCATGAAGCTTCGCGGCTCCGGGTCGTCCCTCCGCTATCCATTGCGCAAGCTTGGCATCCCGGCGCTTTCCGGCCGCCATAAATTCGCGATACCGGGAAAACTTCCCGGTATCCTGTACAGGCATCCCGTGTGCTCCCGGGGTTTCTTCGAAACCGATGGAGTGCTCGTCGCCCGGACGCCACGGGTGCCGCTTCCGGGTAGCTTGGAGCGCCGGCGTGCCCGCGGAACCCCCGCCGTCCGGGTTCGAATCAGAATATTCATTGCGCACTCGGGCGGACGCCAATGTTTCTAAAACAGCATTGACCATGCCCAAAACGCCCAATTCCCATCCGGGCATTAAGTGAGCGCCTATTTTTTCAATCGCTTCGCCTGAATCGATCTTCCCATCGAAACGATTTGAAAGGATGCGACCAACGGCTGCCAGCGAACTATCTTGAATATACGGCTTAAGCGAGTTCAGGGCTTGATCCACCGCGCTCACGGCGGAGCCAGCCACAATGGCGATTTCATCAGCAGAAATCGCGACAACTGGCGGTTCGGCCCGAACCGGAGGAGGCGCTTTCTCCTTGTCCGTTTTAATTAGTTGTGGAAGTGCGTTAGCCGTTCGATCGCGTTGTCGCAACCCCCATCCAATTTCAAAGAAAACTAAGTTATCTTCAATGTCCTTAAATTCGGAATCGATATGTGAAATACGTGCTTTAACTTCCGTCGGCCCGATCAGTGGTTCGAGCGCTTGGAGACGCTCATTAAGACCCAAAAATACTGAGGCAAATTCGTCGGGGATTCGGGTGGAATATTTGACCGCTCTCAAACGCTTCTTCAATAGCGCTTCCCGAAGCCTCCACTCTCTTACATTAATTTCTTTAACCATTTCGCGGACCCGCGGGGACGCATCGTTGATCTCGTTTTCAATTCTCTCCCGCGATTTCATCAGAGCGACATCACTTAAACGAGAGACTTTGTTATCCAGCATACGTGCCCGGCGTTGAAAGGCTGTTAATTCGGAGGGGCGCTGTTGCAGTTTAATTCTGCCCGTCGCCACATCGATCCTGTCTAGCAAATTTGTTACACGTGCCTTCAAATTTCTGCGAATGTGACGGATGCGTTCGTCCTCTGATGCACGGCCCATCAGGCTCCGATCGTCCGCGATATATTCCCCCGGTTTGAAGGTAGCAGAGGGATGAACGTAATGAGCTCGGGGTTCTAAGGCTTGCTGAAGATAAATGGCGGCCGGTGGAAGGGGCGGTTTGGCAGGGCCTTGCATGAAGACAGACGCCGTGCCGGGGTCCGCGATGAGGCAGGGAACCAGAAGAAAGGAAACGAATCGAACTATATACTTGTTCATTAAGGGGTTCGAAGGAGACGACATTAACGAGGCATATTTTAGAGGTTTCCCGGCGGAGGTTATATAGTCCGGAGGGCTAAAAAAAGCGGACAGAAGGGCCTATGTGATTCCTGGGTCTCCATCTGCCGTCGCTTGTGGCTTTGGCGGACGGGTCCGCCGTAGCCATTGGCATAGGCGGATGCTATCATAGGCGTCGATGGCTAAGGTCAAGTCAGGTCTAGAGGTGCTCGTCGAGCGCAAATCCGTAGTCCTGAAAGGGGCACGGGTAGGGCTTATCTGCCATCAAGCCTCAGTAGACTCCCGACTTCGGCATGCCGTTCCCCTCTTTCGCGAGAAAAAAATAAATTTAACCGCCCTTTTTGCCCCCGAGCATGGGATGTGGGGCACCGCCCAGGACCAAATCCCGATTGAGGGTGAACGGTCCACCGTGCACGGTGCACCGCTGTACAGTCTTTACGGAGACCATCGACACCCTAGCCCCGAAAGTCTGCGGGAGATCGATGTGTTGGTCTGTGACCTGCAGGATGTGGGCAGCCGGTATTACACCTTTATCTGGACAATGGCATTAGCCATGCAAGCGTGCGCGAAGCACGGCAAGAAATTTGTGGTCTTGGATCGTCCTAATCCCATCAATGGAAAAACCTTGGAAGGACCGGTCCTGGATCCCCGGTTCGCTTCGTTTGTCGGTCTTTACCCTGTTCCGGTCCGGCATGGTATGACGATCGGAGAGATCGCGCTTTGGCTTAATGAAGGCTTTGGAATCGGCGCCGATCTAGACGTGATTCCGATGGCAGGTTGGAAACGCGCCATGGCCTTCCGTGAGACCGGCTTGCCCTGGGTTTTCCCCTCTCCGAATATGCCGACCCTGGATACCGCATGGGTCTATCCCGGGGGTTGCCTGATTGAGGGAACGCAGCTCTCGGAAGGACGCGGCACGACCCGGCCTTTTGAACTCCTCGGCGCGCCTTACATCCAGCCTGAAACATTAGCCGAAGCGCTTAATCGAGCCAAACTCCCCGGGGTGATCTTCCGGCCTTGCCGCTTTGAACCGACGTTCCACAAGTTCCAAGGGGAATCGTGCGGCGGCGTGCAAGTTCACGTGACCGACCGGGCGGCCTTTAAACCTTTCTTTACCTATTTGGTGGTCATCCAATATATCCGGGAGCTTTATCCCAAAGATTTCGCTTGGCGGCCGCCTCCTTACGAATACGAAACGGAAAAGCTTCCTTTCGATATTCTTTGCGGTACCGACAGCGTGCGCCGCGCCATGGAATCCGGAGCATCCCTCCGTCCCTTGGAACGTTCTTGGGAAAAGGGCTTGGACGCCTTCGGGCGGGCTGATCCTTTACCGCATCAATTTCGAATCTCCCGACCAACTTCGCAAACTCATCTCCGATCTGGAAAATGCGCTTGAACGCCGGCTGTTAGTCTGTTGTGACCACGAGGGCGGGCGGGTCATCATGTTCCGTGACGGCGTCACGATTTTCCCCTCCAACCAAGCGCTCGGTAAGACCGGCAACACCCAGCTCGCGCGGCAGCAAGGCGAGCAAGAAGGCCGGGAGCTGCGACGCCTCGGGATCGATGTCAATTTTGCGCCGGACCTCGACGTACTGACGGAAACCTACAGCCCGAACATCGGCATCCGGGCCTACGGACAGGACCCGGAGCTGGTGGCCAAGATGGGCGCCGCGCGGATCGCCGCGATGCAGGTGGAAGGCGTTTCCGCTTGCGCCAAACATTTCCCGGGCCTGGGCCCGGCGTCCCTCGATCCTCATCTGAAGCTGCCGACCATCCTCGCCGGCTGGGACGAGATCGAGAAGGTTCACATGACGCCTTTCTATCGCGCCATGCGCACCGCGGTACATTCCATTATGACGTCGCACCCGCTCTACCCGAATCTGGATCCGACACCCAAGACCCCGGCCACGTTTTCCACGAAGATCGTCAAGGATTATCTGCGCAAAAAGGTAGGGTACAAAGGCGTCGTGTTCAGCGACGATTTGGAAATGGGAGCGATCCAGGAGCTTTGCCCGATCGGAGAAGCCGCCGTCAGAACCGCCGAAGCGGGCCATGACGTCATTCTGTCGTGTCACGATGCCGTCGCCCAAAAAAAAGTTTACGCCGCTTTGCTCGACGCGTACAAGAACAAACGGCTTCCCACGAAGGATCTCGAGGACAGCTACCAACGTGTCGAAAACCTCCGCTCGAAACGCACCGAGCGCTTCGCCCCGCTACCGGCCACGCCCGCCCGCGCCCAAAAAGAATGGAACGACGCGCAGGCCGTCGTCAGAACGATCTGCGAGCAGTCCGCAACCGTTCTGAAAGAAGGTCCCCCTCCCAAGCCCGGCGCGTCGACGCTTGTCATTGCGCCGCGCGTTTCTAGTCTTAAGGACCGAGTGATGATTGAAAAAGAACTGGAAGATGAAGCCGGTTTTGTAAAACGGGTCCTCAATCCTCTGGGCGTTAATCCCACCGTCCATCTCGTCGATCTCGACCCTTCGCCGGAGCAAATTGCAGCGGCCGCTCAGGCCGCCGGCCAAGCATCCCAAGTGATCCTCTTTGTTTTTGATGCCCATATCTAGGAATCCAATAGGAAATTGCTCGAAGCGGTCCAAGACTCTGGCAAACATCTCGCCGTCATTCTGGGGCGCGACATGTATGACGTGGAGTTCGTAAAACCAGGCATTCTCTGCGTGACCGATTACGGCATCCGCATCTGCGAAATCGAAGCCGCTTTAAAGAAAGTCTTTAATCCTCAGATTCCTTCTCCCCTCGCGGGAGACCATCGTGCCGATGCGTTAATGGACGACGGCCTAGCTTCCAAAAAAACAGGGTCGCTAGGAGGCAAGGATGAGGGGGGACGATCCATGGCTACCCCTCACCCCCACCCTCTCCCACAAGGGGAGAGGGAATAGTGCGGTGCCTGCCAATATTTTCTCAGTAGGTGTGGATCTAGGCGGTTCCTGGATTCGCTTGGAGGCTGTTGACCCGACGGGCCGCCGTGTCCGCTCCCTGAAATATCCCTCTCCGACTCTTTCCGAACTTCCTTCCTTTCTCAAGAAGCGGTTCCGTGCCTGGAAGGCGCGGCCCCGGCTTTTGTTCGTCGCGTCGCGAGGCGTGTGGACTCCGTCGGAACGCAGTCAGCTCAAGGAATCCCTGCGGTCGCTTGCCAAGACCGTCACGGTCATGTCGGACGTCGAAGCCGCGTGGTACACGGCGTTTGGATCGCAAGGCGCCGGCATAAGATCTGGCTGAAAAAACCCCGGGGCTTTGACTCGACTCCCGACATCTTAAAGCTCGTCAGAAATCCCCATAAAGCGGTGCGCCGGGTCGCCGCGCTGACGCCGCGCGTTCTAGCCACCGCGCGAAAAGGACATCGCGTGGCAAAGTCCATCGTGAGCGAAGCGCAAGACCATCTGGCGGATTTGGTTTCGCACACGGCGGCCCGCTTACATTTTTCCAAGACCGTTCCCGTAAGTTGGGGCGGCAGCCTGTTGAGCAATCCCCGTTTTCGAGCCGGATTTACCCGAGCTTTACGCCGGACAGGTAGGCGCTTTCGTCTGGTAGAACCCGGGACGGCTCCGGCCCTGGCGATCGCGCGTCTCTTCTAACATGGATACTGAAAAAACGCTCTCGGATCATCTGCAACCCGGCCTTAAACTCGTATTTATCGGAATCAACCCGGGGTTCTATTCCGCCCAGGTGGGGCATTATTACGCGCGGCCGGGCAATCTGTTCTGGTGGGCATTGTCTCATTCGGGATTGCTGAAGGAACCGGCAACACCTGACAAGGATGCGGATCTCGTGAAGGAGGGCATCGGGTTCACCGATGTCGTGAAGCGCGCCACGCATAGCTCCGGCGACCTGAGGCAGGATGAATTTGATGCCGGCGCGAAGGGGGTCTTAAAGAAGATCGAGCACTTTCAGCCGGAGGTGGCGTGTTTTGTAGGCTTATTGGGAGCGACGGCGTTTCTGGGACGGGCTGTGCGTCCCGGTCCTCTGAGCGAGCGCATCGGGAACACCCGCCTGTTTGCGATTCCCTCCCCCAGCCGCCGGAACGCGCATTACGGCCGGGAAGGCATTCTGGAATACTTTCAGCAGCTGACCGCGTTCGTGCAGGGAACGGATCATATCCCTCTCTTTTTAACCAGGAAATAAAGCGTCCCCTTCTGCCAGAAGTGCGTCGCAAATTGCTGTGCTGTGCGCCCGTCTCCGGCGAAAAAATCCACCCGTCCCGGCCCCTGGATCGCTCCTCCCTCATCCTGATTCAACATAAACCGCGTCAAAGACGCCGTGCTGACCTGGACCGAATCCGCATGAAAGACCGGCTGCTCGGTCACGATCCAAGCCAAGAGACCTTTGGGAAACAACTTCGGGTCGGTCGCGATCGAGCGCCACGCCGTCAGCGGGACTTGGATATTACCGTACGCATACGCGCCCGCGCTGGAATGATCAACGCGGAAGAAGACGTAGCGATCGTTGACATTGAGAATCGACTGCCGTTCTTTGGGGTGCTGGTTCAGGTACTGCTCAAATCCGTCGTGGCTCAGGCCTTTCGTGGGAAGGCGTCCGGACGCCAGCAGATACTGTCCCGCGGAGCGGTAACGGCGGCCGTTGTCTCCGTCATACCGGATGCGAACCTTTTTCCGCCCGCCCAGATCCAGCCAACCGCTTCCTTCAATCTGTAAAAAGAAAATATCCGTGGGGCTCCGCGCCCAAGCGACGACCGGGGCCTTTTGCCGGAGCACCCGCTTTGAATCAATCTCCATTCGTGTGTAGTAAGGGACCAAGGAGTGGCTATGCTTTCTCCCTGAGACGCGGGCCCCCTGGTAAATCGGGTCGAACTGACCGAGGTCCACATCGATTAAATCCGGTGGACGTCCGTACAGCGGATACCGGTACGTTGCGGTTCGCTTGAGACGGGCCGGGATGGCGGGCTCATAATAGGAGGAGAAGGTCACTGTTTGATGGTCATCGGTGCCGACGGATTGGTAGACCTGAAAATTTTTCCGAACGGCGGCTTGCCAGTCTTCCCGCGATTTAGCCTGATCCAACCCATCGATGAAAAAAGCCATGGAATCCGCCAAATCGGCGGCTGTGTAGGTGTCAGTAGCAAGGGTGTAGGCTTCCGCCGCGGGGCGCGAGCGGTAATACGCCAGGCTGTTCATAGCCGCGGTCCGCAGGGATGCGGTGTCGGCATCGTCATCAAAGAGCGGAGTCTTCTCAGGTGGCAGCTTGATCAACGTGAGGGCTGTCTGGGGCGCGGGAAGTTGGACTTTGGGAGGCTTAGGGACTACGGCACAGCCCGCCAGGAACAATGATGCCAGCAGCAACTTTCTCATTGTCAATATCTTAGCAATGAATCCTTTGGCTGTCTAAAACCTCACCCACCCGCCAGACGTCTGGCGGGTCCCCCCTCTCCCGATGGGAGAGGGAACAAGTTAATCACTCCCCTCTCCTATCAGGAGAGGGGTTGGGGGTGAGGTCCTGATGGGATTAGTACTTCGGAAGAAGATCTTGAGCGGCGAGGGACAAGAAGGAATACACTTCGGCGAGCTGACGGGCCAGTAGATCGGGATGGGGCGTCACGTCTTGGTTGATCTCGCTGATCAACTCGATGTCGACGATGGCGTTGTCGTTGTGCTGGAGTATCGTGGCGAGCTGCATCAAGGCGTCCACCGCGCCCTGCCGGAAATTCAGGCTCTGGCGTTCAAACATCTCTTGCGAGGAGATGCCCACGCGGATTCGTCCGCCGATGGCGCGGATGAAAAAGTACTTATTCTGCCAGGTCGTCTTGGAAACGCCGGTGAGCGCCCGGTTGCGGATGCGCTCGACGGTTTCTTTGCGAATGCGGTCGATAAATTTTTGGGAGTCCTGGCTGCGATCGTGGTGCTTGATCGCGTTCTCAAAAGCATCGATGGCCTCGCTGTTGCGGCCGGCGTTATACAGGGTCATGCCTTCGTTGTAGTAATTCGCAGGGGCGTGCGGGGCGGCGGCCGCCGCGGCGCTGAGTAGGCCGATCAGGGTCGGGATCGCAATGATCTTTCGGAGCCTCATTGGGAATTCGCTCCTGCCTTCAGCCAGAGCACGGCGATCTCCCCGCGTGAGACGTCAGCGACATGATCGTGTTCGAGCTGGGAGTCCGGCAGCCGCAGCGCTTTGCGCATCGCTTCAACCAACGCCTTTTCGCGTGGGGCGGCGAGGGCGCCTTCCTTTTGAGCGATGCGAACGTGCGCGTTGCGGAGACTGCGCTCCCGCATGGATTCGCAAATCTTATTGACCATCAGCGTGCCTTCCGGCGAGATCTCCGCCGTCCCCTTGTTGAACAGCCGGGCCAGGGAGATTTCAATGGTCTCCGAGGTCTCAGAGCTGTAGGCGAGAGAGGGAAGGATGACCGTATCGCCCGGGATGACGGTGACTTTTTCGTCAGGTGTCATCAATGTCAGCTGGGCCGCGTAAAGGCGGTCCACCACGGCGAACTTCATCTCGGAATCCTTGCCGTCCCACAGCAACTCATCGGGCAATTCATGGGTCGAACGTTGACGATAGATCGTGCGGCCCTCCGGATTGAGAACTTCGAACATCCAGGACATGATCGGGACGTTCTTGGGCGGAACGATACGCAAGAAGGGCGGCTCCGCGACCGGTGGGATCCACGGCCAGAACGGCGCGTGTCCTTTGACCTCGCGGCGGGCGTTGAAATCGGCGCTTGGCGACATGGGAAGCGTGTCCAACAGGATCTTCTGGGCCGGATCTTCGGGGAAATCTTGCAGTTTTTCCAAATTCATGGTGACGGGAGCGACGACATTTTTGACCAGCAGCCGGCCTTTGAACTGGCCTTTGATCTGGACTTCCATTTCCTCACCGAGGCCCGACTTACCGCCCTCCGCGGGCGCCGGCGCCGCGAAGGCGGAAACGCTCACCAACGAAACCAAGGGAAGGGCGAGGAATAGCTTCTTCATTTGAGTTCCTGCAGGCGCTGCGTGGCCTGCTTCACAACCTCGGGATCGGCGCTGGAACTACGTAGATCTTGATACAGGGCCCGCAGTTTTGGAGCGGGGACCCCTTCCTGTTCGTACAGCTCGCTCAGTTTCACCAGGGCCGCAATACGGAACTGATTTTTCTTTTCCGGGACGTTGCGCAGGTCTTCCAGGGTCGCGCGGGATTCTGTCGGGTTATGCGCCTGCTCGTATAAAAGGGCTTTGTGATAAAGCGCTTCGGAATATTCCGGCGCACCCACCGGGACCTTCGCGTAGACGCGGATCGCTTCGCTGCGCTTACCCTGCACTTCCAATAACGAACCCATCTGCAACCAGACGGCATTGATCTTCGGGTCGCCCTCGTAATGCTCAATCACATATTTGTAAGCCGTCACGGACTTGTCTAACTGGAAGGCTTTCTTATACGCCAGGGCGATGTTCAGCCAAGCCTCTTTGGCCAACGCATGGTTCGGGTACTTCTTTAGGAAGGCTTCGAAATCGGTGACGGCGTCGTCATAGGCGCCCTTGCGGAACAAGCAGACGGCTTTCTGGAACATGGCGTTAGGCACCCGCTCGTTCTTCGGGAACGACAGGAAAAAGTTCTGATACGCGTTGGCGGCATCGTCCCATTTCTGCAGCCAGAAGAAACAGTCGGCGTTATAGAAGTACGCCAGCGGCGCGTATTCGTCGTTTGGATAGCTGAGCATGATCTTTTCGAAAAGTTTCTGAGCGGGCTCGTAGTTCCCGGCGTTAAACAAGGAAGCGCCTTTTTCCCACAACAGCGCGGCGCCGCCTGCGCTACCCGGGGCCAGCTTTAAGAGCTGGGCCTGCTGGGAGGCCGGCACGGTGACTTTCCGCTGATGGAAAGCGCTCAATAGATTGTCGGCGGCCTTCGGGATACGGGCGTCATCCGGGTACTGCTTGGCGAAACTCAAAACGGCGTTCACCGCCTGGGGCAGATCGCCCTGGTTAAACGCGCATTGGATCAACTGGAAGGCGGCTTCCTTGCCGGCTTCCGTCGACGGATAGCTCTGCTTGAGGGCATTGAAGGTCGAGGCCGCCTCGGGCCACTGTCCGAGACCCGCCTGCGTGTTTCCGATACGCATCAGCGACTCCGGGATCCAAGGACTGCCTTTAAAAGCGGGGGTACGAGCGAGCGCTTTCCATTTTGCGATCGCTTCGGTGTAATACTGTTGGCGGGTCATGGTGTCGGCTTCCCGGAACATCGCCTCGGCGCGCACCGCAGGCTGGGTCGAAACCGCTACCAGATGGTCCCACATCGCGGCCGCCTTGGAGAAAGACCGCTGGTTGTAATAGACCTTGGCCAGTTCCACTTCCACTTGTTCGGCAAACGTCTTGTCGTTCAAATCCCGGGCGCGGAGCACCGCTTGATTGAGCGCGATAATCGCTTCTCCGTCGCGTTGCGGCCCTTGCGCCGACATGGTCGCCCCTAACGCTTCCAGCGCATATGGGACCAGCGGGCTCTGCGGCGACCGCAGAACGAACTCCTGATAAATCTTTTCAGCGTTGGTGAGATCGTTGAGCTGAGAATAGGCTTGGGCCACCCAGTACAACGTGTTCTCCGTCCACTCGTCCAATTTCTTGGTGTCCGCTTTCTGCATCCGGGCATGCACCTCGTTCAAGATGCCCGCCATGCGGAAGGGGTCGCTGGCGGAATGCAGGCACAAGGTCATAAGATACACGGCCTTGCCGCACGCGGAACTCTCGGGAAATTTGTTCAGCAGGTCCTGGTAGACTTCCAGGGCCCGGTCGTAGTCGCCCGTGCGGTAAAGCGCTAACCCTTTGGCGAGATAAGCATAGGACGTCGTGGCGCCGTTGGGGTATCGGTGTATAAAGGTATCGGATAACCGCCGAGCCCCGACGTAATCATTCAACAACAGGTGCGCCCACAAAATGCGGAATTCGGCGGTTTGCCGCAATTGCTCGGCGTCAACACCGTGGAGTTGGGGCGCTAGACCGCGCTCTGATTCCAGGGCCATCTTTTGTTCTTGGATGGCCTTTTTCCAGTCCTTCTTGAAGATCGGGATGGCGGCATACAGGTAAGTCCACTGAGATCGCAGCGGATGCTTCGGAAATTCCTTTAAGAGCGTGGGCATCAGTTTTTCGCAGTCTTCGTATTGCTTCTGCTCGAAGTAAATACACGCGATGCGGTGCAGGGCCAAGGGCCGCAGGGTCGGGTCCGCCTGAGGACGCGTCACCGGAGTAAAGAACTGCTGGGCGAAGCGCAGGTCATGGGCGTTATAGAAAGCCTCTCCCAACGCGAACCGCAGCCGGTCCACCCACTCGCTGCGCGCGTCTTTCTGCAAGATCTGTTGATAGATCGGCAGTGCGTTAGAGATTTCTTTGTTCTTGATGAAGCACATCGCTTGATAATACAGGGCTGACGGCTCATCCGGGTATTTTTTGAAAAAGGAAAGGGCCACGTCGGTGTGCCCTTGTTCCAGCGCCGCCAGGCCTCGCATCAGGTTCAAAGCCAAATCGTTGGTGAACCCCGGATTCTTGTGCAGAAGCAGGGTCACGCACTTGTTCATGTTGTTCCAGTCCCGCTTATAGACAAAACACCGAGCTTGGAGAAAGATCGCTTCTTCAGAGATGTACGGATTTCCATTATTGAGCAGAGGTCCTAGCTGCTGGAGCGCTTCGTCCGGTTTACCCTGCAAGAGCAGCAGTTCGGCCAGGCGCAGGTTGGACGTTTGCTGAATGAATAAGGAAGGGGATGGTTTCCGGGCTTTAATCAGGCGCTGGAAAGCTTTCCGGCTCTCCTCCAGAAGCCCGAGGCGGAAGTATTGTTCCCCCGCAGCGGCTTCCAGTTCAAATTTGATCGGTTCGGAAGTGACGGATTCCTGCAAGCGGGATAAAACAACAGCGGCTTCGTTCCAATGGCCTTCTGGAACGGAAACAGTTCCCAGGACGGGAAATGGTTTTAAGGCGTCGACTGCGTTAGCGCTTGGGAGAGGTTGCAGGCACAGCAGGCTGACGAGTAGAAGACGCGTTATGGGGTTACTGAATGATAATGAGTTTCCCATTTTTCGTGGTCGTTGGGCTCTCGATGACGTACAAGTATACCCCGCTTGCTACTTTTTCGCCAGAGGAATTCTTTGTATCCCAAGAAAATTGACACTTGGTCTGGGTGGGGTCCGGAGCATTGACCACTTCGGTGCTGAAAACCTTGCGCCCGGAGGTGGTGTAAATGCGGATCTTGGCACTGGTACCGATGTTCGTAAAACAGAGCGGGACACCCGCCGTCGATTTCCAAGGCACGGGGTATCCAAACGACCCGCTGACGTCCAGATTGATCACATCGCCGATGGCGAACCCGCTTGTGCCTGTAGCGATGTCGGTGGCTTTCACGGTGATGCCCCGGCCCAGGCGGCCGGATGTGTTGAACACGCCGGAGCCGTTGACGTTACCGCCCGAAGAGCTCCAGGAGAGAGACCCTAGCGTCATCGGCGTACCGAATTGGTCAGTTCCACTGGCCGTGAAATTTTGAATCTGGTTGACGTTGATCGTGAAGTTGTTCGGCTGTACCACAATCAAGGTCAAGAACTGCGGCAAGGGCGTAGGACTGGTGACTGCAAAAGCCGTTTGACCCAGAGGATTCCGGGCGGTGCACCGCATGCGGAAGGTTCCTCCCGCTTGGGTAAAGGTTACGACCGCGTCTCTCGCCCCATTGGTTCCATTGGCGCTGAAAGTGGCGGTCCCAGGCCCGTCTTCTTTGGACCAGGTATACGTAAGGCTGGTCTCGGGGTAAACGTTGTCGCTCGCACGACACGATAGGTTACCGGTCTTGTGATCGGCATTCATCGTCAGCGTCGGATAACCCATGGTCATGATCGGCCCTGCCGCGACGGAGTTGAGAGTATCCGTGCCGGTATCCCCGTACTGGTCGGTCGCGGTGATCACAAAATTGTTGCCGGGAGACGCGACAGTGAATAAACCTGTGGAATCAAAGGTCCCAGCCGAGCTGGGGCTGACCGACCATGAGACAGAAGGATTGATCGTAACTCCGGCTGGGTTCTTAACCACAGCAGTAAATT
>WNFI01369700.1_pt1 | contig 17817 bp, 14 predicted proteins | sample 5400471 | NCBI WGS metagenome assembly WNFI01 (sample SAMN13153348, study PRJNA577476) | soil metagenome | isolation source: 100 cm saprolite on Douglas fir-dominated hillslope | place: USA:California | collected 2013-09-17 | reverse complement strand
CGCTTGATGCTGCGCGGGCTGGTGCCGATGCTCGAGCAGCACCACAACGTACGCATTCTGGATGAAGGTCTGGCGTCGGCGGTGAAACTTTCTCACCGCTACCTGCCGGACCGGCAGCTGCCGGATAAAGCCGTCAGCGTGCTGGACACAGCTTGCGCGCGCCTCGCGCTGGGGCAGAACGCGATTCCCCCAGCGATCGAAGATGCCATGCGCACGCTCGACGATCTGGGCGTACAGACGCGCGTGCTCGAGCGCGAAAATGCGCTGGGCGCCGATCATGGCGAGCGGCTGGGAGAGATCGCGGAACATCGCGCCCAAACCGAAGGCCGGCTCACGGCCATGCGCGAGCGCTGGGAAAAAGAGAAGGGCTTAGTCACGCGCATCCGCGAAGTGCGCGCGCAGCTCGAAGGCGGCGCTGCACCGGCGCAGCCCGCCGCTGGCGATGGCCAAGCCGCAGTGGCCCAACCGGCCATGGATACCGAAGCCTTGCGCCAGGAGTTGGCCAAGCTGAATGGCGAGCTCGAAAAGGTGCAGGGTGAATCGCCGCTGATCCGCGTGTGCGTCGATTCGCAGATCGTGGGCGACGTCATCTCCGCCTGGACCGGCATTCCGGTGGGCAAGATGCTCAAGGACGAAGTGGCCACTGTGCTGGCGCTCGATCAGCAACTGGGGCAGCGCGTGATCGGCCAATCGCATGCGCTGGCCGGCATCAGCGAGCGTATCCGCACGGCGCGCGCCAGCCTGGAAGATCCCAACAAGCCCGTCGGCGTATTTCTGCTTGTGGGGCCGAGCGGCGTGGGCAAGACGGAAACCGCGCTGGCGCTCTCCGACCTGCTCTACGGCGGCGAGCGAAATCTAATCACCATCAACATGTCCGAGTTTCAGGAATCGCATACCGTCTCGACGCTGAAGGGCTCACCCCCGGGATACGTGGGTTACGGCGAAGGCGGCGTGCTCACCGAAGCCGTGCGCCGGCGGCCTTATTCGGTCGTATTGCTCGACGAAGTCGAGAAAGCGCATCCCGACGTGCTGGAGCTGTTTTTCCAGGTCTTCGACAAGGGCATGATGGAGGACGGCGAGGGCCGCGAGATCGATTTCAAAAATCCCATCATCATTCTGACGTCGAACGCGGGCACTGACACGCTCATGAAACTCACCGCCGACCCCGAAACCATGCCCAGCGCCGAAGGCCTGGTCAAAGCGCTCAAGCCGGAGCTGAACAAGATTTTCAAGCCGGCGTTTCTGGGCCGCATGGTCATCATCCCGTATTTTCCGATCCGCGACGAGGCCATGAAGAAGATCATCACGCTCAAGCTTGGGAAGATCCAGCGCCGGCTGTTCGAGAATCACAGGATCCGGTTGACCTATGACGATCCGCTGGTGGAAGAAGTGGCCCGCCGCTGCACGGAAGTGGAAAGCGGCGCGCGCAACGTGGACAACATTCTCACCAACACCCTGCTGCCGGAGGTCTCGCGGCGCATTCTGGGCGGCATGGCGGAGCGGCGGCATCTGGACGCCATACACGTGAGCACTGGAACCGACGGCGCGTTCGTTTATAACTGAACCGCGCCGATGCTTTAAGAGGAGGCAAAACGTGGACGCTATTTTCACGCAAGAAAAACGGGTTCTCAAGATCACCACGCCGCTGGGTCCGGACGTCCTCCTGCTGGCAGGTCTTTCCGGGCAGGAGGCTATCTCCAGCCTGTTTCAGTTTCATCTCGATCTTTTGGCCGAAAACCGGCGACAGATCAACTTCGACGAGCTTCTGGGCAAGAAGGTAAGCGTCGAGCTGATGCTGCCGGAGGGGAAGGCGCGCTATTTTAGCGGTTACCTGAACAGCTTCTCGCAAGGCGCCCGCGACCAGCGTTTTACCAAGTATCGCGCTGAAATGGTCCCACAGTTCTGGTTCCTCACGCGCGTCGCTCAGAGCCGGATTTTTCAGCACATGAACGTGCCGGACATCCTGAAGAAGGTCTTGCAAGGCGTGGATGTGGCGTTCGAGCTCCAGGGCACTTACCAGCCGCGCGACTACTGCGTTCAATACCGGGAGAGCGACTTCAATTTCGCCTCGCGACTGATGGAAGAGGAGGGTATTTACTACTTCTTCAAACACAGCGCCGATTCCCACAAAATGGTGATCGCCGACACGCCCCAGTCGCACGTGGATCTCGGAAAGATCCCGTATGAAGAACTGGGCGGCGGCACGCGCTATGAGGAGCGCATTCACCGCTGGGAGAAAATGCAGGACTTGCGTTCCGGCAAGTGCACGCTCTGGGATCATTGCTTCGAGCTTCCCAACAAGCACCTTGAAGCGGAAAAAACGGTCATCGATTCGGTGGCCGCTGGCACGGTGACGCACAAGCTCAAAGTCGGCGGCAACGACAAGTTCGAGATTTACGATTACCCCGGCGGTTACGCGCAGCGTTTCGACGGCGTGGACGCCGGCGGCGGCGACAGCGCGAGCGAGTTGCAGAAGATTTTCGACGACAACAAGCGGACGGTCAATATCCGCATGCAGCAGGAGACACTGCCCGCGCTGGTGATTAACGGCGCAAGCGACTGCCGCCAGCTCGTTTCCGGCTACAAATTCAACTTCGCCAACCACTTCAACGCCAACGGATCGTACGTGCTGACTTCCGTCAGTCACGTGGCGCAGGAAGGCGTGGGCACCGGGGGGAACACGTCCGCCGGCGACAGCCATTACAGCAACGTGTTCACCTGTATCCCGTTCGCGCTGCCGTTCCGGCCGTTGTGCTCGACCCCGGAGCCGGTCGTCTATGGAACACATACGGCGACCGTGGTCGGCCCCTCCGGGGAGGAAATTTTCACCGACAAATACAGTCGCGTTAAAGTCCAATTCCACTGGGATCGTCAAGGAAAGAGCGATGCCGACAGCTCCTGCTGGGTACGCGTTGGGACTCCGTGGGCGGGTGGAAACTGGGGTATGATTCACATCCCGCGCATTGGCCAGGAAGTGATCGTGGATTTCCTCGAAGGCGATCCCGACCAGCCCATCGTAATCGGCAGCGTGTACAATGCGGACCAGATGCCGCCCTATAAGCTTCCGGACAACAAGACCCAGAGCGGCATCAAGAGCCGCAGCAGCTTGCATGGCGGAACGGACGATTTCAACGAGCTGCGCTTCGAAGACAAGAAGGGCAGCGAAGACATCTATTTCCATGCGCAGAAGGATTTTCACCGCGTGGTGGAGAACGACGACGATCTGAAGGTCGGCCACGACCAGACCATCGAGATCAAGAACGATCGTACCGAGACGGTGAAGGAGGGCAACGAGAAGGTGACGATCGCACAGGGCAACCGGGACGTCAAGATCTCCATGGGCAATGAGACACTGAAGATCAGCATGGGCAACCAGCAGACCAATATCGACCTGGGCAAGAGCGAAACTGAAGCCATGCAGTCGATCGAGCTGATCGTCGGACAGAGCAGCGTGAAGCTGGATCAGATGGGAGTCACGATCAAGGGCATGATGATCAGCATTGAGGGCCAGGTTCAGGTGCAGGTAAAGGGGATGATGACTCAGATTCAGGGCACCGCCATGCTGCAGGAGCAGGGCGGCATTATCATGATCAACTAAGGCCCGGCCATGAGTGAACCTGCCATCGGCCTGACCCTTTCCGGTGCAATTCCAGAGGGTCTGACTGTGTTCGAACCGGGAGAGAAGGCCAAGGGCCTGTTGCGCAATGGGATCACAGGCCAGGAATACGTCGACCGGTTGCTCGAACAAAAGCTGTTTCCCGATGCGGTGCGCTTCATCGCGTGCCTGCTGCCCAAGCGCCAGGCTGTTTTTTGGGCCTGCCAGTGCGCCAAGCGGTTTTACGGCGGAACAGCCCCGCCGGAAAAAGCGGCGGCGCTCGCGGCAGCGCAGAAGTGGGTAGCCGAGCCGAACGACGAGAACCGGCGCGCGGCGATGCCCTCCGCACAAGCCGCCGGCCTGGATAACCCGGCGGGTTGCGCCGCGCTCGCCGCATTTTTCAGCGGCGGGAGCATGGCTCCGCCGAATGTGGCGGTAGTGCCGCCGGGCGAGTTTCTGACCGCCAAAGCAGTGGCGGGAGCCGTGGTGCTGGCGGTCGTAGCCAAGGAGCCGGAAAGGGCGTCGGAGAAGTTCCGCACCGTGCTCGCCGAAGGTTTGGAGATTGCCAGGCGGTCGATAACTTGATCCGCTCGGGGGAGTGACGTATGGGAATGCCGCAAGCCAGGGTAACCGATATGCATGTTTGTCCGATGGTGACGGGCATCGTGCCGCACGTCGGCGGACCGATCCTTCCGCCGGCGGCGATTACCGTGCTCGTTGGCGGTTTGCCGGCCGCGCGCGTGAGCGACATGGCTGTCTGTGTTGGGCCGCCGGATGTGATCGCGTTAGGCAGCTTTACCGTGTTGATCTGTGGCATGCCCGCCGCCCGGATCGGCGACCTGACCGCGCATGGCGGCACCATAGTGCTAGGCTGCTTCACCGTGCTGACCGGTTGACCAGGGGCAACGTTTCCGTGATGGACGGTTGATAGGGTACGATCTGCTCAAGAAGGACAAGGAGGTTTCGTTGACGCTCCGAAATGTGTTCCTGATTCCCTGCATCGCATCACTCATGCTCATCACGAGCGCGCGCCCCGCGGACCAGAGCGCGCATCGCGATGCCGGCCTCACTCGCTGGAAAGTTTCCGACCGCAACCGGCCTGTGCCGGCAGTGATCACGCCCGGCACGGCGAGCACGCCGGACGCCCCTGGAAAGCCTCCCTCTGACGCCGTTATTCTTTTTGACGGCAAGGACCTGTCGAAATGGGAGAACAATAAGGGAGGCCCGGCGCAGTGGAAGACGGTTGACGGCGCGATCGTAATCGCGCCCGGCACCGGCGACATTCACACCAAGCAGGCTTTCGGCGACTGCCAGCTGCATGTCGAGTGGGCCGAGCCCGATCCGCCGCATGACAAGGGCCAGGGCCGGGGCAACAGCGGCATCTACCTCATGAGCAAATACGAGTTGCAGGTCCTCGATTCTTTCGACAACAAGACCTACGCCGACGGCCAGGCCGGCGCTATCTATGCGCAACCTCCGCCGCTGGTGAATGCCTGCCGGCGTCCGGGCGAGTGGCAGGCGTACGACGTCATTTGGCACGGGCCGCGCTTCGCCGCCGACGGCAAGCTCCTGCGGGCTGCGCGCATCACCGTCCTGCAAAACGGCGTGCTGGTACAGGACAATACCGAATTGACGGGGCCCACCGACTACATGCATCGCCCGCCCTACGTTCTACACGCGGAGAAAATGCCGCTCCTGTTGCAGGATCACGACCAGCCGGTGCGGTTTCGCAACATATGGATCCGTGAGTTGACCGAATAGCGTCAGGTCACGCGGCGAGGGAAAGCTATAGCGGCTCGCGCACGCGTATCGCGCGGGCCAACCACCACGCGCGAGTTCACGCGGTATCGATACACTCCCTCGTGCGTTGTCACCACAATGGCGTCGTCTTCATGAATTCCTTGAAGGCCGCGGAAAAATGTATCGCGGTGTCCGGCGATCCCCACATTCCCCTCTTTGCCCGGCAACGCGGTCCCGGGAATGTGGCCCACCGCAAACGCCAGCGTGCGTTGCGAGACGCCTTCGAGGATCATGGCTTTCAATCCGAGGCGCGGGATCTCGATCCGCCCCACGACGCCGCGATCTTCAGGCGATTGGAATCCGACGGTCTGCGTTATTCCCGTGCTGCCGGCCAGCGATGCCACGAATCGTGTGTCATCGGGTCCGGAAAACGAGGCGGATTGCGCCAGAAACTCGGAAACAGAAGCTTTCTCACCGCGTGATTGCTGGTCGAACGCCCAGTCCTGATACGCCTGGAAAAACCATGCCTGCGCCAGCATGAAGGCACACAGGCCCATGCACGCAAATCCGAATCCAAACGAAAGCCGTTCGGCGCGGCGCAATAGCGCCTTGGTGAATCGCAACCTGATCTGCAGGCTCATTGGCGTTCGAGCTGCAAGGCCAGAATGCGCAGCAGCGTGCCGCACCCGATTCCCAGCAAGCCCATCAGCGCGATCAGAGCCAAATAGCTTGCCGTTTTGGGCAGGCTCGTGACCGTCTTGGGAACACTGGCGGCGATCATTTTGGGCGCGCGCGTACGAGCGCGGCTCTGAACGGGAGCACCGGGGTTCGACGCGGGACGGAGCTTCCCGGCCGTGAGCGAACTCTCTTGCGGCGCCCGGCTCCGTTCCGGTGATCCCGCCGGCATCGATCGAGCAACTGGCGACGCCGTGCTGGCCGCAGGGGTCGCGTTTACCGGTGCAACTCGCGGCTCTGAAACAAGCGATGCCACCGGTTCTCTCGCCGCCGGCCCGTTTGGTTCCGCCACCATCCTGGCAAGCTGCCCGATATCTCCCGGCAATTCCGCGGGCAGCGAGAGCACACCACGCCCCACCGATTTCGCCAGCTCCGCCGCCTGCGCCTTGGGGTACACCAGCTCCTGCCCGTATTTGCGGCCCGGCGCGAACCAGATCCGCAGCGCCTTGGGCTGCTGCGACCCGCGCTCGAAGAAAGTGAACACGGTTTTATCGGTGGGTGGCAGATCGTAATTCGGCATGGTGAGCATGGTCGAAAGCAGCCGAGTTCCGTCGCCGGTCCAAAGCTGAACAGTCTCGAAGACTTGCAGGACGTTGCGCTGCGCCTCGGGTTCGATCAGCTTGAATACATACTGGCCGCTATCGAGCATCATGCCCGGCACCTCAATGGGTGCGTTGGTCGAAAACTGCGTTTGTTTGACAGGTTCCGCTGCGCGCGTAGTGACACTCAACGTTGAGCCAACGCTGAGTGCCAGACTTGTCGCGACCCAGATCATACGCCAGTTCATACGACACTGTTGCAGGGCTGAAAACCCGAGTCTCATCCTACTACAGTTGGCTTCCGGCGGTGTTGGCGTCAGGTCGCGGGGTGGTCCTATTCGACATGTGCCGCCACCTGACCTGCTTGATAACTATAACCGCATCCACAGATCGCCGGCTCGTATTCTCGTCCCATATCATTGCTCGTACCGGCGTGCTCGTCGTCTTGGCGCTCCCGCGCTTCGACCGGCGCTCCGCAACTATCGCAAGGAAATATTGCTCGCATGCTATAAACCTAACAAGAGATCTGTGACTGTTCAAATCAAGGCTTCTAGCTCTTGACTTAAGCCGGGAACCCGATGGGATGGTAGACCAATCTTCTAGAATGAAATGAAGGATTTCCATTGCGGTCAGTTCTCTTCTATCTGATCATTCTTGCTGCGGTCGCCGCGCAAACACGCACCGCCGCCAGTCCAGCCTGGCGCGCGGAAGTCGATGCGCTGAAAGCTAAAGGCGACGCCGCAGGGGCGCTCGCCCGGCTGGAGCAGGTCGAACAAAACTCCAAGCCCTCGGCGGCTCTCGAAGATGAGATGGGGTTTCTCCTCGCAGTTCTCAACCAGAGGGCCGGGGCCCTGGGTCGCTTCCGTAAGGCCATCGCCATCGACCAAAAATTTGCCGCTGCCCATTACCACCTTGGTGTCGCGTTGTGGCTCGAAGGCAATCGGGAAGCGGCGCTGCCGGCGCTCGAACAGGCCGCCCGGCTTGGTCCGAAAGTTTTCGATTATCGCTATCGCTACGGCGCGGCGCTCATGGATCTCGGCCGCGCCGCCGATGCCCTCGCCGAATGCAAAGCCGCTAATAGCCTGCAGCCTGGAAGCGCGGCGGCGTGGAACCAGCTCGGTCTCGCGCTCCAGCGCCAGGGCGATCGCAAGGCCGCCGGCGCAGCCTATGCCAAAGCCGTCGACATCGAGCCTGCGAACGCCGATTTCCGCAATAACAACGGGCTCATGCTGCTCGAGACCGGCGCCCCCGTCAAAGCCATCGAACAGTTTCAAGCGCTGCTCGCGCGCGATCCCGGCAACCTCGGGGCGCTCGGCAATATCGGCCTTACGTATCTCAATCAGGGCAATCTGGCGAAGGCCATCGAACAATTCGAGAAAGTCCTGCAGCTCGATCCCACATCTGCCATCGTCCAGTACAACCTCGGCCTGGCGTATAAGCAGAAAGATGATCTCGCCAACGCCAAGCTGCACCTCAGCCGCGCCACCGAGCTCGATCCGCGGATCGCCGAGGTGCATTTCACGCTGGGCGTGGTCCACTGGCAGGATGGCGAATTCGCCGACGTCATCCGCGAAATGCGCGCCGCGATCGATGTGAATCCGAATTACGCGGAGGCTTACTACCTGCTGGGCACTGCACTCAAACAGAGCGGCCAGCCTGCGAAAGCCATTGACGCTCTCAAGGAGGCCATCCGCCTGAATCCCAATACTCCCGGCCCGTTCACGCTGATGGGGCAAATTCTGCGAGCCCAAGGCGACGCTGACGGCAGCCGGCAGGCATTCGCCGAAGCCGCCCACATCAAGAAGCAAAAAGAGGGCGAGCAGAAGGCCACGTTCGACCGCGCCGTGATGGAAACGGTCGGGCCGGCCGCCGGAATGCGGATGGACCGGAAACCATGAGCGGCTCGCGCCGCGGATTCGTCCGCTCCCTATGCCGTTCGGCGCTGGTTTTTTCGTTCGATCAGATCGCGCGTGTGCTTCCGGCGAAAGATTCACCGCTGGGTGTGCAGTTTATAAATATCGCCCGCGAAGCCGGCCTCAATAAGAAAACCGTCTTCGGCGGCGAAAAACGCAACCGCTATCTGCTCGAAACCACTGGCTGCGGCGTGGCTTTTTTTGATTTCGATGACGACGGCTGGCTCGACATTTTCCTGGTGAACGGGACGCGTTTCGAAACCGCGTTCGACGCCGCGTCGACGCCCACCAATCGCCTGTTCAAGAACAACCGCGACGGCACTTTCACCGACATCACCGTGAAGGCCGGCCTGGTGCGCACCGGCTGGGGCCAGGGCTGCTGCGTCGGCGACTACAACAACGACGGCCGCGACGATCTCTTCGTCAGTTACTGGGGCGACTGCGCGCTCTACCGCAATAACGGCGGCGGCACTTTCACCGACGTGGCGAAACATGCGGGCGTCACCACCGGCGGCGGCAAGCTCCCACGCTGGAATACCGGCTGCGCCTTCGTCGACTACGACCGCGACGGCCATCTCGATCTTTTCGTCGCCAACTACATCGACTTCGACGTCAAGACCGTACCCACGCCCGACGGCGGCACGTGCCTCTATAAAGGATTGAAAGTGGCGTGCGGCCCGCCGGGCCTCGATGGCGGTAAGAATATTCTGTTCCACAACAACGGCGACGGAACTTTCACCGATGTCTCGGCGAAAGCGGGCATTCTGAAAACCTCTGGCACTTACGGCCTGGGCGTGCTGGCCGCGGATTTCGACGACGACGGCTGGCCCGACATTTACGTGGCCAACGACTCGACTTCCTCCGCCCTTTACAAAAACAATCACGACGGCACATTCACCGAAATGGCCATCGAAGCCGGCGTGGCGTACGGAGCCGACGGCAAATCGCAAGCGGGCATGGGCGTTTCGGCGGCCGATTACGATGGTGACGGGCGCCTCGATATCGTCAAGACGAATTTTGCCGGCGACACTTCGAGCCTCTATCACAACCTGGGCAACAACACCTTCGACGACACAACGTTTCAGGCGGGCCTGGGCCGCAACACGCGCTTTCTCGGCTGGGGCGCGGCGTTTCTCGATTTCGATAACGACGGCTGGCCCGATATTCTGCTGTGCAACGGCCACGTATATCCGGAGATCGGCGACACGGGTATGGAAGCGGGCTATCGCCAGCGGAAAGTACTTTATCGCAACCTGGGCAATGGCGCCTTCCGCGACGTCTCGCTCGACGCCGGCCCCGGCATTCTCGAACTCGTTCCCGGCCGCGGGCTCGCCATAGGCGATTTCGATAACGACGGCGATCTGGACGTCGCGGTCAACTGCGTGAACGCCTATCCGCAACTCCTCCGCTGCGACAGCTCGCTGAACAACCGCTGGCTCAAGGTGAAATGTGTCGGCACGAAATCGAACCGCACGGCCATCGGCACACGCGTGTATTGCACGACTCCCGACGGCCGCCGCCGAATGGACGAAGTCCGCAGCGGCGGCAGCTACTTCTCGCAAAGCGACCTGCGTCTCCACTTCGGCCTCGGCCAGTCGGAAAAAGCCAACCTGGAAATTCACTGGCCCAGCGGATTAGTCGAAAAGATGGAGGGTGTGGCGGCGAATCAGATCCTGCGCGTGGTGGAGGGTTCGCTCAGCGCAGGAGCACTTCGATGAACCGGTTGTTCGCCTTATTCGGTTCTGGAGGTGCCACGGTTCGGAGCCGCATGCTGTAGCGATATGGCCAGTCGTATTCCAGATGGATCCCGATTCGCAACGCTGACCGAGCCGCCGAACAATGAGAGGATGCGGTAGGCAACCGGGGGGCCGAGTCCCATGCCCCCGCCGGGTGTGCTCGTATCTCCGATCGAGAAGAGGTCAAAGAATTTCGTAATGACAGCTTTCGGGATGGTCTTACCGCGGCTCTCGATGATAACCCTAAGGGAATCGGAAACCATCTCATAAGCCAGTTGGACTGTTTCCCCCTCGGCGGAAAATTTCACCGCCGTCTCGATGAGTGCGTGCAGGGCCCGCACCAGCAACCTCTCATCTCCCCGTACGAAGTCCAAGTCAGCCGGCGGCGGCATGAGGGTCACGCGCCGGGATTCGGCGAGCTCGGCCGTCCTCTCGATTGCGCGATTCAGCACCACGCTCAAAGAGACGGGAGCCGACTGAAACCGATCACTGCTCACATCTATTTCAGTTAAAAGCAAAGCATCATCCAGAGTCGCGATAATTCTTTGGCGCGATTCTTTGAACATGTCGCGGAGTTCATCGTTTTCCCCAGTCGAATCCATTCCATCCAAGATGATCTCGCCGACACCGAGAAGTCCGTGTAGCGGTGTACGGAACTCGTGGGAGATAAGACTAAGAAACTCGTTCTTTGAGCGGTCGAGGGTCTTCAACCGTTCATTTGCCTGAGCAAGCTCGCGCGTGCGCGCCGCCACAGTCTCTTCCAGTTGTTCATTCTGCAACTTCAATGCTCGCCGGAGCTCGTGCAGCTTCAGATGGGTTTCGACACGCGCGTGCACTTCCTCGAATTGGAACGGCTTGGATATGTAATCCACTGCGCCGCTTCTGAAAGCCTTCACCTTGTCTTGCGTTTCGTTCAGCGCGCTAAGGAAGATGACGGGGATTTCCGCAAACTCGCCAGTGGACTTGAGCTGTTTGCATACCTCGTAGCCATTCATCTCCGGCATGTTGATATCCAGCAAAATCAAGTCCGGAGGTTTTCTCAACGCCGATGCCAGCGCGAGCCTGCCCCGTGGAAACGAGCGCACCTCGTGTCCCTGCTGCAACAGCATGTCTTCCAGCAGCCTTAAGTTGGCCGGGTTGTCGTCCACGATCATGATGTCGCTTCGAGCCAAGACGCTGTTCCTCTATAGGCAGTATGATGCCAGCATCAAATGAGTCATGGTGTCGTGTTCTCGTTGGTCGGGAGGTGCTTCACGAATCGCCCGGGCTCGCGCGTCTCGCTCGCCTGGGGCCGCGCCTGCTCCCTCATCTGCGGCACGCTTCCTCCAGCAACCGCGTCAGGGTATCGTATTCATACTTGTCGGCCAGCTCTTGCAGAGCGTCCGCTGACCCGGCACCTTCCGTGTCGCGCACTTTGAGGATCAGCTGATCCAAGAGCCTCTTGTTACCGCTCAAAGTCGCATCGCGAAGTTCGGCCGCAAGCTCACCCGGCAGTTGTCCGAGCCCTTGCGCGGTCAGGGCGCCCGCCCCAGCAACAGGTTGGCCTTCGGGCCCCATCTGCTCGTAGTCATAAGCAATGTCCAGCAGGGCCCGCACCTTCTCGAGCAACTCGTCCTCACGGCAGGGTTTTGACAGGAAGTCGTTGGCCCCGCTTTGATAGACGGTTCGACGGTCGTCATCCATAGCGCTAGCCGTCAGAACCACGATGACCGTTTCCTTTCCACGAGGATCAGCCGCGGGTCCCATTCCTCCCAGTTTCGGATGGCTGCCTCGCCATCGTCGGCGCCCCGGACAGAAAAACCAAGGGTGGTCAGAAGCTTCATCAGCCAATCCCGATTCTCAAGCTGATCGTCGACGACCAGGATTCTTGGAGCTGTCGTTCCGGCACGTATGCCGATAACACGGCGAGGCGCACTCCGCCTGACGGCGACTCCGGCGTTGCCGCGCTCAATCGGTATCTCGAGCCGGAATGTTGAGCCCGTGCCAGGGCTGCTGGTAACGGTGACATCGCCTCCCATCAATCGCGCGTACTTGCGGCTGATGGCCAGCCCCAATCCGGTTCCCTCCTGGGTATTCAGGCTGCCCTTGGTCTGGCTGAAGGGCTCGAACAACTTCGCCTGCTCCTCTTCCGTGATGCCCGTTCCGGTATCCTCGACGCGGGCAGAGAGCCACAGCCCATCGGCGCTCCGTTGCTCCAAAGTGACCTGCAGCTTGATTAGACCCCGCTTGGTAAACTTGATTGCGTTGCCGAGGAGGTTGATCAGTGCCTGGCGTATCTTCCCTTCGTCCGCGACAACGTACGGCACTGATTCGCCATCCACCAACATTTCAAATCGCAGCCCCTTGGCCTCAGCCCGCAAATGGAACATCGCTGCGAGATCGTCCAATAGCCTGGAGAGGTTGAACGTCGCTGGATTGAGATCCATGCGGCCGGCCTCGATCTTAGACATATCTAGAACATCGTTGATAAGAGCTAGCAGATGCTCGCCGCTCCGGCCGATAATCTTGAGATTCGCTTTGGCCTCTGCTCGCAGCGCCGGATCCCTCGCCATTAACTGCGCGTATCCGAGAATGGCGTTCATAGGCGTACGGATTTCGTGAGACATAGTCGAGAGAAACGTACTCTTGGCCCGGTTGGCGGCTTCAGCCTCAGCGGCAACGTCTTCAAGCCGCCGGTTTAGATTCATGATTTGCTGCTCCACCCGCTTCCGCTCCGTGATGTCGCGAATCGCGCTCGAAACCAGCACCCCCTCCTCGGTTTCCAACGGGCTGAGGCTGATCTCGACTGGGAACTCAGTGCCATCCTTTCGCAGCGCGAAGAGCTCCACGCCTGCCCCCATGGATCGCACCCGAGGATCGCCGAAGAATCCTGTGCGGTGACCCGGATGCCTTTCCTTGAAGCGCGCAGGCACCAGCATTTCAATTCTCTGTCCCAGTAGCTCTTGACGCTCGTACCCAAACAATCTCTCGACTTGCGTATTAACCAGAACGATCTTTCCCTCCTTGTTGACCACCACCACGGCGTCCGGCGCGGCTTCGAGCAACCCTCGGAACTTCGCTTCCGCCCGCTTCCGGTCCGTGATGTCGCGAATGGCGCTTGAAACCAGCACTCCCTCCTCGGTATCCAGCGGGCTGAGGCTGATTTCCACCGGGAACTCAGAACCATCCTTGCGCAAAGCGAATAGCTCTATACCCGCCCCCATGGACCGCACTCGGGGATCGCCGAAAAAACCCTTGCGGTGACTGGGATGTTTGTCCTGGAAGCGTTGCGGCACCAAAAGCTCAATCGTCTGCCCCAAAAGTTCTTCTCTGGCGTATCCGAACAGGATCTCCACCTGCCGATTGACCAGGACGATCTCCCCCGCTCGATTCACCACGACCACGGCATCCGGGGCTGCTTCCAGTAATCCTCGAAACTTCGCCTCCGCCACGAGCCTTTTGTTGATAGCGCGTACATTCTCCTCCGCCTGACGGCGTTCCGTCACGTCCCAACACACGCCGGTGAGCCGGTGTGGCCGTCCGGGTTCGCTGTTATAGACTTTTCCGCGGGCGGAGACAGACCGGACGGCGCCGTCGGGCCACACAACGCGGAATTCCGTCTTGTACTCCGCGCCGTGTTCAACCGAAGCGCCGACCTCTTGTTGGACACGCTCGCGGTCGTCCGGGTGCAGCAGCGCGGCAAACCCCTGTACCGTTCGCGGAAACTCGCCGGGCGGAAGGCCGAAAAGGATGGAACAATTCTCATCCGCCGTGATGACATTCGGGGCGATTTCCCAATTCCAAACGGCGATCCCTGAGGAATGGAGCGTGAGGCGTAGACGCTCTTCGGCTAGGGCGAGCGCTTCCCGTGTTTGCAGAAGTTTGCGAATCGTCCGCTGGTTTGAGGCCCGGACAAGTCCGCCGATTACAACGATGCCAAGGCCTACGCAGGAGTAAAGGACGAGTTCGATAAACGCGTCCTTGCCCTTGAGCCCAAATTCCCCCGTCGGAGGGATCACGAAGTAATCCGTGGAGAGAACGCTGAGGATCAAGGCTAATAACGCGGGCCGGCCGCCTCCATACCAGGCGGTCACCAGAACGGCCAGGAGGAACGTGGCATATCGCGTGTGATCGCCAACCACGGGATGGAGCAGCAGCCGAGCCCATGTCGCGAGCACGACGCTGACGATAGCACAGGCGTAGCGGAACACGAAGGATCGAAACAGTGCTGGACTTTCGCGCTGAGGATTCTCGGGGTTATCCATTTGGCAGATCTGCTTGGTCAATCCTCCGCATGACGTACACGAGAAGAAGTATCTTGCCGCGAGCGTCCAGATCGCGGCTCAGATTCAGGCAGGCTCGATAGCACGTGCACCCTTAGACCCCGGCAAAAGCTAAATCGGGGCCACATCGTAGGAAATCCCAAGAGAGCCTAGAAATCTGAGCTGCGGGCGGCGAGCGCCCCTCACAACACCAGAGACCACGCCCTGGCAGGCTCGCTGGTTCCTCAGAGTGAGCGAAACCCAACGAAACGTACGATTGGAATTATGCCATCAATTGCTCCTCGACGGAAGCCCTTGGGCCGGTCGTTGGCGGCATATATCTGCCGCACTTCCTCAATTTGCTAAAGATTCTCGCAGCCTCATGATCGGCGAGCTCCCACTACCGCATTCTCGATAAGCTCGGCGGCGGCGGGATGGGCGTGGTTTACCGGGCGGAAGATACCAAGCTCGGCCGGGTGGTCGCGCTCAAATTCCTTCCCAAGGGACTGGCACAGAACGCGCACGTGCTGGCGTGAAGAATTTGGTACGACCAGGTTCGGCCCGTTCGGATCCGGAGCCCCGCACTGGATGACGAGTTGCTACTTCGAGGCTGCGGGCGCCGCGCTAAGCTAGGTTTTTAAGTGGCGCCAATATGCGATATTGAACAGACGGCGTATTCTATCCTGATTACCCATTACTCTAATGACATTCGCGCGGTTCGACTAAAACCAATCGGGTCCAGAGGAGGTTGTCAAGTATGGCAAGAAGATCGAGAACTTGTTTTTTGCTGCTCCTGGCGGGCGTCCTGTTGCCAAGTATCGCGATGGCGGATGTCACGGGAATGATTCTCGGCATGGTTACGGATGCATCGTCGGCGGTGATCCAGGGGGTTCGGGTTACCGCGACGAATGTGGACACAAATCTGGCCGCGGAAGCGACCACCGACTCCGGCGGACAATATCGCATCCTGTCCCTCCCCGCGGGGCGATACAAAGTGCAGGCGGCATTCTCCGGGTTCCAGACATTCATCGAGACGGGAGTCGTGCTGACTGTTGGTGAGCAGCGCCGCGTCGATGTTGTCTTGAAAGTCGGCGCCACCCAGCAGGAAGTCAGCGTGAGTGCCAACACAGTTCAGGTCGAAACCACAAATACTCAACTGGGTGAAGTGATCGACGAGAAGAAGATTCTCGAACTGCCATTGAACGGCCGTAGCTTCATTGACCTGTTAGGCCTGCAAACGGGCGTTGCGCCTTCCGGCACTCCGGCGCCGCCAACTTTGAAGCCGGCGTGCAACCCAATCTGGATTCGATTCAGGAGTTCCGGTTGATCACCAACAGCTTCGACGCTGAATACGGGCGGTTCAGCGGCGCCATCATGAACACCATTACCAAGAGCGGCAATAATCGCATTCACGGCACGGCATTCGAATTCCTTCGGAATGACGCCATGGACTCGCGAGGTTTCTTCGATACCGGCAAGGGGGCATTGAAAAGGAACCAGTATGGGTACGCGGTCGGCGGGCCGGCCATCAAGGACAAGCTGTTCTGGTTCACGGATTATCAAGGCGACCGGCTGGTGAACGGCGGAACGGCTAGCGCGGTACAAGTTCTTTCCAGCGCGGAACGCCAGGGCGACGTCGGCGTCCAGAATCTGACCGGGGCGGTAACTGGATCTTATTGGGCCCAAGTTCTGTCGCAGCGCCTGGGGCGTCCGGTTCAAGTCAACGAACCCTACTCCACCGTCTTCCCCGATGGAATCATTCCCGCCGGCGCTTTCTCTGCGGCCGCGAAGGGTACGCTCGGATTCATTCCGCTGCCCAACGTGGGAGACAACACCTACTCTTCCGCTGCCCTTTCCACGCACTCGACCGATCACAAAGCAGGGCAGCGCGTAGATTTCCTGAATAAGTTGACCGGAAACTGGTCGGGCTATTACTACATCGACGATTTCAGCAGGTTGAACCCTTATGGAGCGAGCAGTTTCCCGACCGGCTTTGGGTCCGGCGACCGGAACCGGAACCAGTTGTTCACCTTGAGCAATACGTACATCGTGAGCCCCACGGCGGTGAACGATTTTCGCCTGAGCTATACCCGGATCGTGGTACGATCCGTCCCCGCCGGCATCGCCGCTCCTAGTTTGGAGAGCATGGGCTTCCTAACCGGCGCCGGCACGCTTGGCATCAATAACTCCGGGCCCACCGGCTACAAAGCCGTTCCCGATATCGGCCTGAACAATTTCAGTTTCGGCGATCCCGGCACCGGCAATGCGATTCAGAACACCTATCAGATTGGAGACAACTTCTCCAAGATCCTGGGCCGCCACACGCTGAAGTTCGGCGGCGAATATCGCTATTACCAAATGAACAATCGCAACGGCGGCGGCTTCGTTGGACAATTTGGTTTCTCTGGCGGCGAAACCGGCTACGACGTGGCGGACTATTTGCTTGGCGCGCCCACATCTTATTCGCAATCGAGCCCGCAAGTTCTCGACGGCCGGAGCAAGTACGGTGGGGCGTACGCTCAGGATTCATTCCGCATCCGTTCCAATCTGACTTTAAACTTCGGGGTGCGGTGGGAGTTCAGCACGCCGTGGTATGACACTCAGAACAAGATCGTCGCGCTCGTTCCAGGCGAACAATCCACTCAATACCCAACGGCGCCTAAAGGTCTGGTGTACCCGGGCGACCCGGGAATTCCAAGAACATTGGCGCCAACCCGATACAACAATTTCGCGCCCCGGCTCGGGTTGGCTTATTCACCCAACATCTCCGACGGATTTCTGGGGAAAATTCTCGGCGGGCCGGGAAAGACCAGCATTCGCGTAGGCTCGGGTATTTTCTACACCGCCATTCAGGACCAGACACTCTACTGGATTCTGGGAACCGTCCCCTTCGGCGAGTACTGGGGATCGCCAGCGCCTCCACTGTTTGAGGAGCCTTTCAGAACCAGATCCACCGGAGAGTCTCAGGGACAGCCGTTCCCCTACGTGATTCCGGCGCCCGGGAGCGCCGCGGCTAAGAACTTCAACTTTACGCCGTATTTGCCTCTGGTAAGCACGCTCGGATACGACGTCCGCAACAAACTTCCTTACGGGATTGATTATAACTTCACGATCCAGCGCCAGCTAAGCGGCTCGATGGTTCTCAGTCTTGGTTACGTCGGCACCTTGGGGCGCAAGATGCTCTCCATCAGCGAGGCCAACCCCGGGAATTCAGCCCTGTGTTTGAGTCTGCGGGGATCCGGCGTGATGGCGGGCACCCAGGAGTGCGGTCGCTTCTTGGAAGATCAAACCTTTACCCGGCCGGATGGCTCGTTGGTC
>WNFI01064174.1_pt1 | contig 17820 bp, 18 predicted proteins | sample 5400471 | NCBI WGS metagenome assembly WNFI01 (sample SAMN13153348, study PRJNA577476) | soil metagenome | isolation source: 100 cm saprolite on Douglas fir-dominated hillslope | place: USA:California | collected 2013-09-17 | reverse complement strand
AAGATCAGGTAACTTTCGGGATCCATAGGATCAGCAGCAAAAAGGTCCTGCCAGAGATTGTGCAATCCGAATGCTAATCCGATCAGCGCTGCGATTGCGATCGGCCATGTTATGCCGGGTCGCTTTCTTGGAGGTTCCTGATCTCCGGCACTCATCCTTCTTCAAGCGTAGAGAGGTCTGCTCCAGCCACAATGTTATAATCTTCGCCCGCGGAGTAATGGTAGCGGCGACTTGCCTGTCCGGCATAGTCTCATATTCGGCCGCTCCGCATTGTAGTTCGTGGACGACGTCGGATCCCGATTCCTACTACGCTCGGGCGGAACCGAAAGACTGGCCCGAAGCGACCGGTTTGGAGTAGCCGGAGGGCGCAGTCGCCATCGTTATTTAGCTATTCGTGTCCATTTGCTGCCTGTCCGCCATAGCTTTGTCGATCACGGGTTCGTTCGCTGTGGCGCAGCGAAGGCGGATCCATTTGTGGTTGGAAGATCTACCGAAACTGCCGAAAAAAGGCCCGAATGTCTTCGGCTAAGAGGTTGGGTTCCTCGGCGGCGGCGAAGTGGCCTCCTTGTGGCATATCGATCCAGTGTTGGATGTTGTAGCCGCGCTCGATCCACGTACGAGGAGGAAACGGTAGTTCTTTTGGAAAATGGGCAATCGCGCAAGGCGCCTGGATGAAGTCGCCTGGTCCGAATTGAAGTGGCGCCTTCCTTCCTTCGAAATAGAGACGGAAAGAGGAATGGATGGTCTCGGTCATCCAGTAGAGCGTAACGTTGGCCAAGAGTTCATCCCGCGAGAACCTGTTATAGAGATCGCCTTCGCAATCGGACCATTCGCGAGCAATCGGACCATTCGCGAAACTTTTCCAATATCCACGCAGCTAATCCAGCCGGAGAATCGTTCAGACCATAAGCGGCCGTCTGAGGACGGGTTCTCTGAACGTGTGCGTACGCACCGCTCTCGTCTGACCAACGGGCGACACCTTTAAGAAACTCTTCTTGGGCGGTCTGCTCAGAATTTATTTTTGGGTGCACATAATCTTCGGATGGATACTGACGACGCTTTGGGTTGCTGGCTTTACCGGCATTATTCGGAGGCGGAACTGAGTAAAATTCGCATGTCGAGTAGCGTGTCATTCGACGGTCGCGCTCGCACAGGAAGAACTTTCACGGTGGTTATTTTCCTTTTGTCTTCAAAGCTTTACTCGAGCGGCAATTTCGTTCTCGAGCAGCAAAAAATGTTTTTTTAATTCGTTCGCTTTGCTCAAGAGTTGCGAATCCCCACTCGAGTATTGCCACGGATAGGAACCTCGCAAACTAAATACGCGATCCAACGCGATAACCGGCCAGGCTGCTTCGGCTAGCTCGGGAAGGCGGCCGCCGACTGCGCCGCTATTGTATTGGAGCTCGGCTAAGTATTTCAGATCAAGGGTCGCGTCCAATTTCGTTCTCGCAGCGCTTAAGCGCTTTTCTCTTTCGGCTTGATGCAGAGTAACAAACTCAGCCCCGGCATTACCGACCGCCTGACGCAGTGCTAGCTGAGGTCGCGATAGGTGTCGGGTTCTCAGACCAAAGCCAGCAGCGGCTCTGACGGAGCCTAACCTAAATAGATCGCCTCTCCATAGATCGGTTCACCAGCTGAAGAATCCTCAAAAGCAATTCGATAGGGCGGCATCTCCAGAGATTGGGAAAATCGCTCTAGGGAATTTGCGAGCTTTGCGTTTTCTCACCTTGTGAAAGCGAGTACGAAGGGTCTCGATTTCAAGCGATGCGTGACGAATGCGGTTGGCGGGAGTGCGCCGCAAGCAATGAGACAGGCAATGAAGCGTGAGAAACGGATCATGCTGCCGATTGTAGTCGATCCGCCGCTCGGCTGTCTCTAATCATAAAGCGAACGGAAGTCGATCCGGCCGCAACGGTGCTGGGTGTGGAGTAAAGCGGGAGTCGGTGATCATTTAACAACCGTAAACTGCGGTTCGGAACTGTTCTCAATAGTTTTTAGTTCCTCGACCGTGATTAGCAAATGCTCTGCAAGTTCCGCGTTCGTGAATTTCAGTTCCGTTCGATACGTTGAAAGAATTTCTGGCAGGAGCGTCGGCTGCTCCGGTTTCAATTTATCGTCATATGGCTCGCGCTCTTTCATTCCTTCCCGTGACATCTTTGCCCAGTAGTAACGGGCTGTTGATGTGGAAATAGCCCCCATGGCCTCCGCACGTTTGACAAGCGCCTGCATTGAGACACCCCAATAAAGCTTCAATCGGGCAAGGCGGTCCATGGACAGAGGCCTAAAACTTGATTCAATTTCTAGAGCGGGAGTCAAGAATTCCGCCGCAAACTGGAATGCCTCCCCTTCCAACTCACCATCCGGGAGCGCGTTACGGTGCATTATCAGATGACCGAGCTCGTGGACAATCGTTGTTCGCTGTCGTGCCGCCGAGAGACAGCCATTAATGAAGATCACGGGAGTATCTCCGACGAACATGCTGCACGCGTCGATTTTTCTTGTCCCAAAGTCCACAACCCACACCACGACTCCCGCGTTCTCAACGTATTGGACTACATTCTTAATTGGTCCCGGCGGAATTTTCCAATATCGGCGGAGTAGCCGTGCGATTTCCGCTGGTCCACCAGCCATTTCATTAGGGTCAACATATGGCAGCCCCGGCGTATCGATTTCCGCGCTCGTCAGGACTTGTCTGATTCGGATCGTCGCAAGCGTTATCAAAGCCCAGAATCTCCTGTGAACATTTGCGGGGATACTGACACGCTTCCTATACAGAACAAACGTGGGCGCTTCGATTGGTCCTTGATAGCGAAAAAAACTAAGGGGCTTATTCAGTGTCTTTGCTAGATTCTGTTCCAATTCGGGCGTCGAACCCATCAATCCTGCCTCCAGCTTGGATAGAGTCCCTTGCGTGATGCCGAGCGTCTCGGCCAGACTCTTCTGGGTCATGCCGATTTCCTCGCGTGCTAAGACCAGCATTTCAGGTCTTAGCGGCGCTTTCTCCATCGGAAGCAACAATTCCTTCTTTGAGTCGAACTCTGCGAGTGGGGGCGGAAGATCTTGCATCTTTGTCTCCAAACATGTCGGGGGTAACAAGCACGGATTGTTCCGTGATATTGAGAAACCAGTTGTTTTCAGATGGGGTCTTCGAATGAACAATGAAAAGTGAGTACCTTGTATGAGATTCATTCGGACTGTATCCCACAGTGAAGCGAGGATAGCAGATCAGTCCGGGTAGTTCCTGTTGGCTGTCGAAGGCAACCGAAGTTTCGTTGGGGCTGTTTATAGCATGCAATTCCTCGTCCAATTTTTTGAATTGAATAACGCCCCAGTCCTGTAGAACAAAAAGCCTTCTTGTTCGGTACTCGTGCTCTTTAATCCCCGGCTGCTCTCGAAACGACTGTCTTCCCACGATTACAGCCCTATTCTGTATAGCTGTCGCCCTAAATCGAGAATCATCCAGCGGGTGCATGACCTGCGTATACCAATTCCAGGCCTCTTGAAAACAATATCGAAACCATTCTATATAGGGCTCAAACCGCCGCTGCGCCTCGCTTTCAGTCATGGAACCTATGATATAGCATAGCCATAGTTTGTCAAAACAGCTGCAAATTATTCCGCAAAATATTCCGAGGACTCCGCTTAGGCAGGGAAAGTGGTTGAGTCTTCAGCTATACAGGATGCGCAGGCCCTGTGATTTGAGTCCGCTCTAATTAAAGCGCGCGGGTGGTTCTGTCCGAATTATGGTTTTTATGGATCCCCACGAGTCCCTTCGCTCAGCGCCTGCCATTTCGACGGATAAATACTATATGAATATCGCTATAGCAGTTCGAAAAAAGGCGAATTGCCTGGGCCGGAGAGTAGGTGCGATTCTGGTACGAGAAAACCGAATCATCTCAACTGGCTATAATGAAACGCCCGAAGGCGTTGAGAATTGCTTAGACGGAGGATGCGTCCGCTGTAAAGACCGAAAAACCTATCAAGCTAGTGTTGGGTACGATGTGTGCATCTGCGTTCATGCGGAACAGAACGCTCTGATCACTGCAGCAAGATTCGGGATACCGGTTGAGGGAGCGGTCGCATACTCAACAATGCGGCCGTGCTTTGACTGCACGAAGGCACTTTTCCAGGCAAAAATCGCCGGTATCCACTACTTGCATGATTGGACTCATCCCATCGAGTCGCTGGCTGATCAATACGAGTTGCTTCAGGCTCGGTTCCCAGAGCGCGTCCGACAGTTGGAAATGCACGATCCTGATGAGGAATGGGCCAACAACCGAGCGCAACAGAATCAAACAGAAGTCGAATCGAAAACCGAGATCAACCAGAGCGAGACAAAAGAGTTGATCGTTAACGGCGGGATTCTTCAGGTTCAAATGAAACAATGAGACTGCGGTGCGTCTTACGAGTGAAGAGTTACCTCTCGCCACGCTGAACCCCGGCCCTTTCCCGGGATCTGGCAAGGCCGGTAGCAGGCAAGCGGAAATCTGACCTAATTTTTGTACGAACGATTGAGTTCATCTGTTGTTAAAACCGGATTCAAAATATGCCGAAAGCGCCCGCGTCTGGGTTCTTTTACGAGCTTACCTACAAGTGAAGGGCTTGTGAATTGCGCTGCGCCTAAGAACGTGGAGGCCCGCATCAGCAAACCAATATTTCCGTCTCCGGAGAGGATTTGGATATGAGCACTAAACTGACAATTAGCTCAGAAGAATGGCTCAGGCATCACACCGCTCCGGAGGGCTTGAGTGAGATCGAGAAAGCCAAATTTTACATCGCCAGGTGTACTCCGCATATTGGCTCTTTTGCAGGTACCGACGCAGTTGTGAGATTCATCCATGACTGCGCGATGATTATTGAGGGACCACCGTTGCCTCCCGATCCGTTCTGGGGCAGGCCAATGCGGAAGAGTTCCGTGGCTTTCGCAATGCAATTGGCTGGACAACCATTTCAATTGCAAAGTCCTGAGACTGAGGTTGGAGCAACATTCTTAGTGGTCCTCATAGAGTCCTTTTTGCGCGAAATTTCAGGTCTCCTAAATTGGGATGGAACATGGAAGTCGCCAAATGATCGCGTCCTCGCTGGCCAGCGATCTTCGACGCTTTCGAAAGATCCCGGTCGAGCTAGGTATCGACTGAGCGATGTGGAAATTACTTATGAACTCGCGGTGGCAACTCAAAACCAGAGTGATCCCCGGGCAGACCATCTTCGAGACTTGGAAGCGAAAATTAAGAGCGAGGCTCCCCAACCCCCCAATCAGAACCTGGGGCAACGGATCGCACAACTCCGACACCGCGTAGCACATGGCACTCCGGTCGGCGCCGATTCTGAAGGCCGGTTCTATTGTCTTCTCGTCATTATACTAATATTCGGAGCGCCAAACTGGACACCCCCGACCTAAGCAAAAGCGCAACCGCACCTTTTCGTTCTCGAATCGTTAAGAGCCGGGGGTTCGCCGAAAAAGTGGCAAAACTTTGGCAAGTAATCGATTTTTAGGCCGATTCTCAAAGCTTTAAATTGGACGGCCAATCGGGTCTGTAAACTTGGTTTGCACCCGGCAGGGCTCGAACCTGCAACCCTATGATCCGAAGTCATATCCTCATTGACGCATGAGACAAGCGGGTTCGGTGCTGGTGCATCCTTGGTCGCGCAGCGTTTGTGCAAGACTATGGCCTTATCTCCGGCCGGGCAGCCGAGCATACAGAATCTCTTTTAATCGGCTATCTCGACGCCGCGACAGCTCCAATACGGCATCGAGGCGTTGTCGCATTTGCAGCGCGCCGGGCCAAAGAACTCGGCGCGGACGCGACCATCGTGCTGAACCATGGGACCGAATACGCCGGTACAATTAGTACCGGCAGCGCGCGTTTACTTCTGGCCAAGTTTATGGGAGTGGCTTCCACGCGACGACGACCGGAACCAGTTTTTCGGGGCCTTTGGTCTTCGGTAAGGCATCCATCATCATGATTAAGTGGCGATAGGTTCTTTGTAAGGGGAACCATGTGATCCTGAGGGGTGCTTCCTCCGAAAGGAGCGCGACGGGGCGGTAGGACGCTATTCACCAAGGTGACTCGCTTAGTGCTGTTGTGAGCTGAGCGACCATCTATCTGCGGAACAAGGGCGAGGGAGTATGGAGAGAAGAATAACAAAAAGAGGGGCATTATCAGGAAAAGGAACTTTTCAAAGACGCCGGGATCCCCGATGCGGTCGTTATGCCGCTGGTCGGACACGATAGCGTCGCGATGAGTCACCGCTATACCCACGTCGGTAAAGAAGCGCTTCAGAATGCGGCGGCGAAAGCTACCCGAGCTTTAAACGCTTCCACGGCCTTCTCGCTAGCGAAGCTTTAAATCCTTTTTGGCTAGCTCTCTTATTTTGCTCAGGGCGTTCGTGTAATCCTCGAATTGGGCCCCTAACGCCTCATCCGATTCCTTAATTCTTGGTCGCTTAGCTACTTCGGTCAGAATCCTCGCAGCTTCGTCGGAAATTACATAAGCGCCGACGCCGGTCGCTATCTCGAGATCTTTAATCGCCTTCTGATAAGACTCTATTCATTCCTTCTTATACTCTTCACCGAATCTAGCGTCTTCATACCACTCCTTATAGGTCATCGAAGCATGAGCGATGACGTGATAGAGCGCCTCGATAATTCGAGAATAAGCCTCGGCTTTTCGGTCCCACCAACGTTCGTCCTGAAATCGTCGAAACGATAAATGGACAGTGAGAATAGGATTTCGACGCTATTACTGGTGATGCGTGTTCCGGCAAGAGCTACCCGACCACCACCATCGAAATGCACTCCGATTGTAGCGGCTGCGGCCAGGATAAAAGCGGCTACGTGAGAAAGGCATTGCTCACGCAACTAAAGAGAAATGGAATTAAGTGATAGCTACGAGATTGCTCCGATCACGATCTTCAGAGCTCGTGATATTGATTTCTGTCAGTTTGGGCGAGGGTGCAGTGCTCTAGCGCAACAGCGGCACGAATCGCCGCGAAGATCCGGTCCAAATCAATCTGAGAGTCGCCTCGAGTTAATTCTTCACGGATCACGCGCGAGGCAATGGCTTGGCCGCGCGCACGTCGCAGAGAACGATTCGTCCATTGCGTAACGACGATCTCTTGTTCGGAAGCGGGGAGTTTGGTGATTTCGCCGGCGCGGTAAACAGTAATCAGTCCGTTCTTTACCGCAGCTTGTAGTGTGAGGCTGCCGTGCTGATGCAGACGGCGCGCACGCATCACGCACGATGAGGTGCCGCCCATAGCTAGAGGTTCGCTCTCGCCGAGAGCCTGGTTTCGAGAGCTTGGATAAGCGTTTCACAAAAGATCCGAAGTTGCCTGACTGTCTTCAGGTGGCGTTTCAGACACAGTTCGTCGTCCGCTAATGCGATGGCTTTCGGATCCCAAGTATTAACTCGGTTGGCCCAGCGGCTAAAATTGCCAAGCTCATTGCTTTGGCGTTGGAGAAAGTGACGACTTCGAGTTGTTTCGTCCAAGAGAGTCGATCCGTCGCGACGAACGGGATCGGGCGCCCGGTTATTGGTATCGGTTACTGCTGCTGCTGCTGCGCGCTCCTCCCAGCCATCGGTAATCGCGTTTTTGATCGCACCAACCAGCGCTTCAATCGTTGTTCCGGCCGGACGCTCCTCTATTCGGCGAATCAGTTCCCAGACCGCGGTTTGCAACTCTGGTTCTAACCTGCTCAAGGGCCGTAGTGTGTGTTCGTTGGCGCCCGCGAGCAACGCGGCGTCCTGCGGGAAGGCGTTGCTAAGATGATCGTAAACTTTGACCGTGTGGATAAGCTGGTTACAACGGCTCAAGCTCAAGGCCCACCGATCAAGACAATAATCCTCGAATCGATCGTGAGTCGCCCGATAATGCGAAATAATTAAGTAGCACATTTCTTAAACCCGCCAGTAATAAGATATTTTGGGGAGAGAGAGCTTCCGCCCGAATGGACAGGTCGTCTTTAGCTGAATTCCTTGGCCAGGTCATCGACAGCCACGCTTGGTTGGTCGCCGAGATCCTGGCCGAGCAACAACTGGGGATGGAAACCTCGTGCAGCTCGGCGCGGAAACTCTGGCTACTTATAAACTGACGATTCTGCAATGCCGAAACGTTGCTACCATCGCGGAAGCGAGAAGCTGTTGGCAAAGTGCTTTGGAATGTTTCCGGGCGAGTGAAGAAATTTGGCACCGGTTAAACACGGAGGACGAACTGCTGGAGAACCATCGCCGATTGCTAGAACGGCTTTGTCGCTGCGCTCTTAACCAGCTGGAAATCTACAGTGAAGCGGAGAGCGCCCGAATGAGCTACCAGAGACGCAAGATTGATTGATTGGAGGGCTTACTCTTTTTCCGGCGTTCGGTGAGCTGCATTCCCGGCTTCCGACCGGCGGAACGAACGAGCGAGTATTCGCCCTCGTCGGTTCTGCGAAACGACGACGACGGAATACCGACGAGGGCTGACAGAGCGAACTTTAGAAAGGCCCGACGTCCAGATCCGGTTCGATCCGAGGCGTCTTGACGACTGGCGCCGGCCGCTCCGGCGTGAATGCAGGACGAGCAGGAGCCGGAGTGGCAGCTCTAGGGGCAGCTTCGGCTCCCTCGCGCTTGGCAAGGAGCTGGAGATTCTCGCCAATGACCCGCAGACGCGATCGTTTCTGGCCGTTTTGTTCCCAGGTGTCCAATTGCAGCCGGCCTTCGATAAAGACCGGCGCGCCTTTGCATAAGTATTGCTGTGCGATCTCAGCCAGACGGCCGAAAAGCGTTATGTCCACAAACGTAACCTCTTGTTGTTTGTTGCCATTCTGATCGGTCCAGTTGCGGTTTACTGCGATGCTGAATTCCGCAATTTCGGTTCCGCTAGATGTATATCGCAACTCAATATCCCGGGTACAATTCCCGATCAGCAGTACGCGATTGAGGTTTGCCATAGGTGGGTTTTTTGGTTTTAACTTTCTAGTAAAGAGCCGCGCGGCCTGGGATGCGGGAGGTTGAAGGGTTTCATCGAGTTAAGTCGCTTTAGTCGCTATGATGGAAGTTTCACAGGTATTGCAGGTTTTGACACCTACCGCGTGGCCAGTGTTTCACAGGCTTCCTTGGCTGCGTCGAGCGACGGATAATCGCCCAGATCCGCATCGTTGCTAAAGGCGTGATAAATTTTCTCAGAGCGATCGCACAAGATCCATCCCATTTCCCGGCGACGAAACTGTGCAGGGGAGCTTTTGGCATAGAGATAAAACAGTCTAGGGGTCGTCTGTTTCCAGGAGATGGCAGTGAGCCGATCGCGGCCAGGCGCGTCCAGAGCGCGACATCAATAAAAGTGGTTTCTGGGGTTCCTTTCGGACTGTTAGCTTAACTCGACTTCGCAAGTCATATTACTATCGGATTTGATGACACCTAATTAGCCTTATTATTACGTAAAAAGTCGCGCACAGTGCCGATCATAAAACGTGATGACACCTAATCGGACGGGGCAGTTTTGTGCGTTCTGAGGCCTTTTTTTGTGTGTTCCCGGACCTATCTGTGTGTGTTCCCAAATCGGCCCGCGAAGCGGCTTCCAGACTTGATGTGTGTCTTTTCGGTCGTTTGTGTGCCCCAAAATATACTCTCTATATATGCGTGAAATTGATGTGAAATGGGCATGCATATTTTACAAGTATTTCGGAAAACGGGACTTGCTACAAAATGTTAACCGTTTGAGTTCTTCGCGCGTGATCATTTTGTGAAAAAGCAATTCTCGTTCGCGATTCGCTGAAGGACTATTCATTTGCGGCGATGGTGGAGCTTTTTTCCGGGACGAAAAGATGGTGTTCTTATTACGTAAAAAGTAGGGGGAAATTCAGAGCTTTTCAGGGTCGATCCAGTAAAGATCAGCCCGTCGATGCTCGCCCGGGATCCAAGTCGTAACGCTCGCTTGCTTCGGGCCGGTTTTGGTGAAGGCACCGGCTTCTTTCAGCGCACGAAGAACCCGAGGGAAGTCATACTCCTTGGTGGCACGCCGAAGCCCTTCGGAGGTGAAACCATAAGTGCGTTTCTCACCCTCATCTTTCCAGTACCCCGTACGATTGATAATTCGGACAAGGGATTCGTCGACTTCGGCCCCAGTGTCGGTGATAAACTTCCGGGTTCCGCCGTCGATCGCCGAAAACTGGCTGGTCCCATGGGCGTTGATGGTATCCCGGATCAATCTTAGGATTCGAGCGTGTTCCTGGGAGCTGGAGCTTTCCGGTTGCGCCCTTCGCCACGCTTCAAAAAGCGCGATTGCGGCGTTGGTGGCCGATTCAGCTTCCCAGGGAACAATCCCCCAGCGAATAGCAAGCTCACCCGCTAGCCCAACTAGGGCGAAACTGCGCCAGACCCGTTGTTGCTGGGCGCTAAGTGCTTCCACGTCGAGAATGTGGACGAGTTCCAAAAGCTCCTGGCGCAGATCCAGCTCAGGGTATTGCGAAATTAAGCGCTCCACGAACGCCGGTCCGGCCGTGCCGTAAAAAACCGCCGCATTTTCTCTGAGCATATCGGCGAAAGCCGCCGGACTCATACCGGGAGGCAACTGATCAAAGACGCCGTATCTGCCCTCTAGCGGGATATCACAAATTCGGACACCTTGACCGGCTTTGGGATCGGTCCTTTCGGTGGAAAGACACGTTTCCAAAGCGCTCTCGCCGCAGGAGAAGATCGGAATATGCCAAGTGGCGGTTTCCGCAGCAGTTGAGTCGCGTTTTAAACGCCCCTTGGCCGTGCCACCGATTAACATGTAGATCGACGCATCGAGCGCCTTTGGCTCGATCATATGCGACTCATCGATTGTCAGGACGGTATCGCTCCGACTGGCCGCCTGAGCTTCTAAACGGTTGGAAGTTTGCCGCCAACTCAACATGAACTTGGGTGGACCCCAAACTGATGTTGCGGTTAATAGCGCGGTGGTTTTGCCGCTAGTCGAGTCCCCCAACAGATGAAAGCCTATTCCCGGCACTCCGAGCGGCTCCAGGAGCGGTCCGCTCAAGCCGCAAGAGATGCCAAAGACCAGATAAGGATTGCCTTGAGCGTATTTTGCCACTTGCTCCTTCCAATCCTCAAGCGTGCCACGCACCTCGTATTTTGCGCCTTCGCCAATGATATCCGGCGCATGCCAGCGATTGGCCAGTTCGAGCAAATCGATTTCTGAGCCTCGCTCGTGCCGGCGTTCGTCTAAGCGCCGCTTTAAAGCAGCTTCGCGTTCAGATAGGGCGAGAGATTCCGCAATCAATAGATCACCGTCAGCCCGCTCCAGTTGCGCCTCGATCTCGGCCTGCTCTTGACAGTCTTTGGCGATCATCAGACAACGGGATGCTGGGAATGGCTGGGCCGCATATTTGTTCGAAATCGCCGGGTCGGAAGCTCGGCGATTTCTCCTTTAAGAGGAGTTCAGAGGTTTTGGGATTTGGTTTTTTCGGGCCGAGCTGGCGGTGAGGAGATCAGTGCCGTTGGTTTGTGTTCTGATTCGAATCCGCGCAGCCAGCGGATGAGATCTTTGGTCGCCAGGTCCAGACTCCATTGGTCGGATATAGAAATTCGCAGGGGTTCTTCGGCGGAGGGGCTACCGGCAATCAGAGCAAATACCTTGGCGCCTAACTCGGTTACGAAGGGTTCGTCGAAGGGTTCGTCGCCCGGTAACAGACGCTCGAGCAGGAGATAATCGATGACCCGAGCAATGTTAGGAGGATCGACGCGTAAAGTTGCGCCCCACTTTGTCACGCACCAGTTCGGCAGCTGGCGGCTATTACTAGGCCGTTCAGAGAGCTGCAAGGCTTCGGTGATCGCGACAATGAAATGCTCAGTCGCCGTGACCGAGTCTTCGCTGAAAGAGGGACCGATATATTGGGTGCGTAGACGGCGCACCATTTCAAGCTGATTGCGCCAGGAGGTGATACTGGCGTAAAATTGCGCTTGCGCTGTCTTGGTTTGCCGGCCTAGCGATAGGGTTGAGCCGAAACGATCCAGCTTCGCGCTTTCGACTAGGAAATGGGGAGTAAACGGACCGCGATCAAATAACCATTTGTTGATGCACTCGGAGGCGGGCAAATGCAGGACGTAGCCTTCCGGGAACGGATCGATGTCAGAGGTCTTAAGCTGTCCAAGTGCGTCAAGTTCCTCGACCCACTCGAGCACGGCGCGTTGGCCATTAATCAGGTCTGATGGACGGACGGGAGCGGTGAGCTGCATGTGCCTTCATTAGCTCACCGGAATTTTCGTTCAACGGGCCGAAATTCAGATTTCCGTCACGCTAACCGCTACGTTTTTTAAGTATTTTCGTTACCACCGCTCAAGGATCGGACACTCCTAACTTATTGAGTGAATAGCTTTTAAAACGATGGGCAGAAATTATGCCATTCACCTTTTGTTTTTTGCATTTTCCGTCACGCTGACGGGGTGAAAATAGGAGTGAGAATTTTTGGGTTGTTTCCGCTGACGGTCCTTTAGTCGGATTTGTGCTTTGAGATCTTTGGATAGTTTTGCGCGCCGTCTAGCTTGGCGCTTCGCGGCTTGTTCACGACGGCGCTCCTTGGCATACGCAAGCTCGAGACTTCTGGCTTCCACCTCGAGTTCTTCCAGGCGGAAATAACTAGCAGGCGTGATGTATTTCGCTCGATACTTGAATCGGACAAAACGCTGTTTCAATTCGCGGGCATTCTCGGCTGAGCACCATTTTTCCCTGATGGCGGCGGCGTAGGTCATCGCAGCCGGATCATCCTCTACCTCGAGGGCGTGCCAGCGCCAATCTTGAGCGAAATCCAAACGATCAAATCGCTCAATCAGTGGGATGACAAATAGCCGGGCGAGCACCACTTCATCAGTTAGCGGGGGAATATCGGGGTGATCCATGGCGCGGATATCCGCGCTCGGCATTGCACTTGTCCAATCAGGGGCTGGCGTTAAGTGGTAGGACAAAGTGGGCAGGATCCACGGCCGAGTGCGGAGGACGCGTTGTTCGACGTATCGGCCATCGGAAACCGGTGTACCGTAGCTAGGCGGCGCCGGTGAAACGTAAGGTTCGCCTATCCGCCGGCCTTTCTCATCCCAGATAACTGTCGTTGGCGGATACAATTGGCAGGGAATTAGCTGAGCTGCTTTACATTGGTCCCCCCATTGTTTGGCCTTTCGCTCCTCACTTTTCCACGCTTCAGCCAAGGCTTGGCGGTAGCCGTCTCTTTCATTCGCCTGCAAGTAAGAGTTCTCGCACTTTTCCATGTCGATTTTCCTCGCTCCAGGAAGGCTGCTGTTGTCGCAGCGAAACGGTGAGTAACCAGGTAAGTTCGTGGGTCAGCCAGTAGCTCTTCGGACGGAGAGCCAAAAAGTCGTGCAGTCGTTCTAATTCGTTTGCACCAAGTTTGAGCAAATCGATCTGAAAATCGATTCTGCTACTCCTGTCATATCGATCGACACGGACTTTGAATGTTATCCGGCCGCCCTCTACTCCCGCGATCCAATCAAAATGAATCGTTACTTGATCAGTTGGTGGCTCGGATTCGGCAGAGAGACGATACGTTTCAAGTTCGATCATTTTCATTTCCAGGTGTCCTTGCTTGTTTTCCGTCGGCGCCGCTCTCGTCCGTCGCGTGCTCTTGTTTATCGCCCGCGAAATAAACCGCGATCCATCGCAGGCGGCTTTGGCTGCGCCCCCTTCCGTACACGCACCGTCGCCAATGGCCAGCGGTGAAATGGGGTGCGCAATGGCGATCGCTGGATCTTGGTTTTTTTGACGACGGCCGGTAGGCCTCCTGTCCGACAAAGTGCGCTCGAGCGAGCGCTGCCCTTAGATGTTTGCCTTCCAGCCGCGCTGGCCGCTCGAAATGCAAAGGATCGTATTCGATGGGCCGGGCGCCAAGAAAAAGTAAAAGGTTCAAGCTCAGGCGGAACATTCGGTCAGTTAAATTCCGGTCGGTTTGATCGCAGGTTTGATCGCAAACCCGACCGCTGCCGGACTGCCCGAGTTTTTGATTGTTCCAAGCGGTGCGATAACTGTAAAAGGTCGGTCCATCGCTAATCGTGCCAAGCAGGTTAAACCCTGTCCCGGTCAGCTGATTTTCCACGACGGGAATTTTAAAGGATAATTCGGCCCGAATCGGTTCCGGCAAATTAACCGTCTGCCCGGCCCCAACCAAACACATGTCGAGATGAGTCAAACTATGTCCTTCCCGGCTGATCGTTCCCAAGGGCAAAATGATTCGTAGTTGTGGCCATTTAAAGTGAATGTCCTTGGTCGAGAGATCGGACGGCAAATCGGTTCGCTCTAAAGCCTCACATAGCTCGCGTTCAGCATAAAGAGTGGGCCGATTATAACACAAAGCCATCGCGTAATTGACCAACAGCATACGCATGAGATCATCGTTGAAATTAATTCGACCAGTTAAGGCGGCCACGAACCAGTCGAACATTTGTCGATTGAGCGTATCCTGTTCTTGATAGTCGCCGCTGCGATACTGCGGCAACAAATAGCGTTTGCCGAAAATCGCGCGATAAAGTTCGGGACAGCGTTGTTGAAACACCTTGTTGGTTGTCGTCATCAGGAGGCTCCTACGGTTGGTAGGTAGGCTCCTCTTCTGCGCGCTCACTCTGGACCTTGCCCAGTCCTAAATTTGCGCTAAGAGGAGATCGCGCCGGATGAGCCTTAATCGAGTGAGGCTTCGCGCTCAAGCGCTCGTACTTCGCTTAAACGGTAACGCACCATCCGTTCCGAAAATCGGATCGGATGAAGCTGGCCACTTTTTTCTTTCCGCTTGAGTGTTTCCGCGTGGCAGCGCCAACGCGAAGCTAATTCCGATCGAGTGATGAGATCTTCGTCTGCATCTATCATGCGTTTACTTATGCCTCACTACGTCGAAAGGTTTCAACTGGACAATAGCATGTCCCTATTGTCCAGAGCACCTTTTGGTGGTCTGCTGGGCTCGAGTCACTCGCCCTGTTCAAAGCTGATCAGGTTCGGTCTCCTGCTCGGCTCGCGCCTCTCTCTGGAGTTTGCCCTCGCCGAAATCGGCTTGAGCTGATCAATTGCGTTATTGCAATTCAATGACCGGCTACGCAACGTTGAGCGCGCCGGGAATGCCGGAAAAGGGGCCGGTTTGGAACCACTTACATCAGATTGGTGCCATTTATTGCAAGGCGCTTGCAAAAGACTTTTGCGCTTTTGCTATAACGAATAACGTTTGCCGTTGTCTCTCGAGGGAAGGTTGCTCGGCTATTGGCCTCTGCAAGAAGATGTCTTTCCAGGCGGCGTCGACCCAAATTGGTGGGCTGCCTTGCTCGCTAGGATGGTAACAGAGCGGAGCAACCCGGTAGGTAGACGGAAAGGTGTTCCAGCCGATTAGGCCGAGGCGGTCGCGGCGCTTGCGAAAAGCCTCCGCACTTTTTAGTAACTCCTTGCTCCCCTGGCCTAACAGGGCGCTCAAGAGCCGATAGCGATCCTGGTTAGAAAACAGCCAAAGGCCACCGTGAACCCAACAGGTAAGAATCCACCACTCGCTCGCCGGATCAACTTTACGGTAGCGACTGCGCACCCAGTTGATTAATTCTCTGGGCGGGAGTTCGCTCTGTTGCTCTAACCAGTCACAGAAAGATTGACACCGGTTCCTGGTCGCCTGGTCGGTGATGTGGCGAATAAAAGCTCTTTCGCAATTCGCTTGCACGAGCGCGAAATGAGGCATCAAACGACTAGGGCCAATCAAGTGCTCCCAGCCCAACTGCCGAATCCACCTGGCCCCGAGGCGCTGAAATAACCCAAGCGCGATCTCGGAGCGCTGGTGGTGCGCTGCCAGCTCTTTCATTGCGCTTGGGTTTCCAGCCAAGCGCCCAGTCCGGGAGTCGCCCGACTCCGTTTGTCGACGTAGTGTTGCGCGGTGATGGCGATATCCGAATGCCGCAGTGCGATGGAGGCCAGGAAAAGACCGTACCGGTGACAAATTTGGGATCCGTATTCCTTGCGCAAAGTGTGCAGCGGTTTGGCGGCCCGAACGCCGTGTTCCCTGAGCCAGCCGCTCAGTCGTTTGAAGATGGGAGCGCAGCGGTACGCCAGATAGGTCGTGCCGACGCGTGAGGACCGATCTGACTCGATCACGAATGAACCGGTGCTGGTCGACTGAAAGCTGCGCAAGATTTCGATCAGTTGCTCTTCCAGGTCGATCGCACCAACCGAATCGTTGCTTTTAAGCCCTAGATGTTCGGTGATCTCGACGTGCAGTTTTTGCTTTCCCCAATCAAAAGCACTCCACTCCAGTCGATCGATCTCGCCCCGCCTTAAGCCGGCAAAGAGAGCGAGCAAGAAAACTTTGTATGCTTCCGGATCACTGGGAGCTAAATCCCTTTGCGCAGCCGTAATGACTTGAGTGCAATCGAATGTGCTTCGGTAACGCATCGACTGCCTGGGCTCAAGCCGAACGCCGTTAAAAGGCGATTGGTAGCCGGGAGGCAATTGGATAAACGCTAAGCGCTTGGAGGAAAAAAGACTGCGAGCCTGGCGCAACGTCGAGTTCAGTGAGATGCGGGCAGCCCGCTGCGAAGCTGGATCTTTCGCTGCTCGGTTGAGATAGGCTACCCGCCAAGCCTGGATGCTCGCGCTCGTGAGCTTTTCCAGCGGGACCGCGTCGATCTGCCGACGCCGATCCTCCCGGCCGCCGGCGCGGTAATCGTACTTGGAGTTGTCGGCCTCAATCCCGAAGATCTCACCCACGATTTGCCGGAACCGGCGGATATACTCGGTCGTGGTGCGATTGCGCGCCGTCGTCTCCTCGATTGCACCGACGAATTCGCCAATCGAGCGAACCCCGGTCAATTCTGCTCGGATTTGATTGGCTTTGTAGAGGGCCAGGGTCGCGTCCCACCCCTGGACTCTCAGATGCTCATAAATTGCCCGGGCCTTGTGCGCAGCGACCGCTTTGTTGCTCACCCCTAAGTTAAACTCTTCGCGTCGGCCACCGGCCATCAGTTGAACGCTGAAATGTTTGGACGCCTGGCGGTTGCCTGGGCGGTTGCGCACACGCTGAAACACGGCCGCCTGCCAATACCGGATATCGCTCTTGGCCGCTCGTTTGGAGCCGGTCAGCAATTGGTCAGCAATTTTTGTCATTCGTCGTGCTTGGCTATGCGCCCTCTTGTGGTGATTGAAACGCTTCTCGAAGCTAATGGGTAAGCCGTATCCGCGTCAACATAAGATAACTTATCGGCACATAGCGCAACAGCTTAAGCTAGGAATCAGTAGTCACTGTATAGCGAGTCGCGAGTTAGGCGCCAGGGCAAACCGTGGCGACTGGGGTTTTTTGGTGCCGAGCGAGCAGGCGAACGCGCAATCGGGATCCGTGCGGATGCGGATAAGCGTTATGACAAGGTATGCTTCGTTCTTCGGTAGCGGCGACTGTCCCCTTAAAGCCCACCGCGTTAGGGGCCAAAACGATGGAACGAAGCGATTCGTGTGGCTGACCTAAGGGCGCAGTCGCCATCACTCGCCATCACCCTGTGGCAAACCGTCCGAAGCAACAACGCCAAGGCGACTGCGTTCTCTGGCCACTGTGAACAGGCCGCTCCGTTCCAATTCTCAGTTTAACTACATAATGTGCTTCGCCGGACAGTCGCCGCTAGCGAAGAACGACCCCCTTAAGTTGACGCAGATGGGCGGCTGCCGGACCGCTACCAAAGAAGCCGCCGGAAAAGCCAAGCGTTCCGTGTCGTGACGTGAAAATTCTCCTTGCGGAATGGCTTCCGGCAGCTTTTGGGTAGATTCTTGGTCTCGATCCGCCTTCATGAACGTTACTCACAAACTTTCCAAGCTGACCAATGGTTCAGCGCTGAT
>WNFI01028406.1_pt1 | contig 17820 bp, 16 predicted proteins | sample 5400471 | NCBI WGS metagenome assembly WNFI01 (sample SAMN13153348, study PRJNA577476) | soil metagenome | isolation source: 100 cm saprolite on Douglas fir-dominated hillslope | place: USA:California | collected 2013-09-17 | reverse complement strand
AAAAATTGCTTAACAACCGGCCAAGAAAATCCTTGAAATACCAAACTCCGTTAGAAGTCTTTAAGAAGGGCTGTTGCACTTAGTTGTTGAATTCGCGTAATCAATATTGCTAACGCAATTATATCCTTGTTCCATCAGGGTTGGAGAACCCTTGAATTTGCCTACTATCTTCTTTTTATATAAAATTATCCAATAGGATGGACTAACGGAGGCAACCATGCAGGAACAGGTCAGGCAACAGCTCCTCGGAGAGCTCCCCTCCCATCGTGCTCGGGTTTACTCGGTCTGCCGACAGAGACTCCGTTGGCATCCGGACGCGTATGAACTAGCTCACGACATGACACAGGAGGTCATGCTCAAGGCTTCCAGGAAGATCGACTCCTTTCGGGGAGGAGCCCGGCTCTCGACCTGGCTTATGCAGATTGCGATCAATCAGACCATCGACTTCAGTCGGACATCTGTGGGGCGTAACGCACTCAGGACCATATCGGTGGACGACCTGGTGGTCGAGACGAATCACTTCTCGCGGACGACGTATGCTTTCAACCCCTTCGTGACAAACCACACGGAAGAGATCTACATCAACCGCATCGCGATCAAACGTCTGTTCCAAGCTCTCGATACGGAATCAAAATGTCTCGTGCTGATGCTGATGCAAGGACGTGCTTACTCCGAGATGAGTGTGCGGCTCCGTATACCGGAAGGCACGGTCAAAAGCAAGATAAATCGACTCCGGGGACAGCTCCGAGCCAGTTTCGTTGGCAAACAACGCTACCATTAAATTGGCAGCGTTTTTCTTTTTAAACCACTGTATGTGTTAAAAGTCCCAAAGGATAACCCTTGCCTTCCATGAAATCTTTTACTTCTTGTTTGATATCCAAATCTCGCAAAGTCTCAGGACCCATGGCATAAATTTCTTCCGGAGTAAACCATTTGGTTTCGGAAGAATCTTCTGCCAGCGCCGATTGGGCATTCCCAATTTTGCCGGTAAAAATAATTTTTAAAGCATGCTTATCGCCATCCGGGCGCCTTCTAAATAATGAGTAGACCCCCAAAACCTTTGTTGGTACAAAATCATAGCCGGTCTCCTCTTTCACTTCTCGCACAACAGCATCTATAGGATTCTCGCCAACATCAATCCATCCTGCTGGTTGATTCCATTTTCCCATATCAATTTCAACTTTTGCTTCTTTAATCAACAAAAACTTGCCATCTTTTTCTAGGATAGCACCAACAACTCCGAATGTTTGCGTAAATACTCGTTCTGTCATGAATTAGATTCAATTACTTCTTGTAGTGTCCATTTCATACCTAAGCATACCGAAAACCGTCTTTTGGGCGAATTTTGATAATTCAATAAACTCCTTGCCTATGACCTATGCGTAAAAATAATCACAATCAATTCTTTTTTATAGATTGTATAAATAATTCGATATGGCCAAACTCGATAAGACCATTGGCCTTTATGCTCACCTTCTAATTTCTTTCCAATAAACGGGTTGCTTTGAAGGCTAGCAAGTGCGACTGTAATTCTTGTCTGATATCTCTGGTCAATTTTAGCGATATCTTTTTGAACGCTTTTGGGGATGACGACTCGAAACGCCATTTCTTTTAACTTTCTCCGCCGCTTTAATAAATCCTTGCTTTGCCAACAATTCATCCAAAGTAATATAGTCTCCCCGCTTATATTCTTTTTCCGCTTGCTGAATATCTTTAGCTAAATCCGGAAAATCATACATAACCTCCAAAGTTTCCACCCAGGATTCAAATTCATCCGCGGAAAGAACCACAGCTTTCGGCCGGCCTTTATCAGTCAGAGTATAATAGATATTTGGCTTTTGCACATCTTCGGCAATTTCAAAAATCTTTTTACGTGCCTCAGAAATAGATAATGTTTTAGAATTCATGCGTACATAATAACGTACATCAATCTTCGCGTCAAATTTAGAAAAATTAGCCAAATAAAAAAGCCCGACAGCGTCGGGACGATGAATCCTGTCCCCGTACCCTGTTACTGTCTCTTCTCTTCGAAACTGAAAGCGATGTTGGCAAGGAATATCATGACCACTGCCCAGCCAGCCATCCAATAAAGATCATGAGAGATGGTGGAAAAAGTTGCCCCTTTGGTCATCACTTGCCGCATGGCGTCTGAAAAAAATGTCAGCGGCAAATACTTGGCAATATGCTGAAGCCAGGTGGGAAACGAATCAATCGGAAAAAAAGTGCCTCCCAAAAACAACATTGGGAAAACTATGAGGTTAGCCAGCGCCGGCACTGACTCCACTGTGGAAGCAAGACCGGATATGGTAAATCCTAAACCTAAAAACATAATGCTGCCAAACAGGGCGATTACGAACAACAGCCAGTAGGAGCCTATGACGTGGGCGTGGAAAGCTAAAACTCCCAGAGTTATAAATATCCCGGTTTGAATCAACGTGACTATTAATCGGGTGATGACATTTGAGAGCACGAATATGCCTGGCCGCATGGGAGTCGCCAGTAATCTTTTCAATATCCCCTTTTCTTTATAAGTCACAAACACGAATGCCACGGAAAAAACCGACATCTGCATGACCGAGAGCGCGATGAGCCCGGGCAGCAGGAAATCAATGTATTTCAAATGATGCGTATTTACCTCTTGCGTTTCAATTGTAAACAAATTCGAAGCGTGATTTAGCTGCAAAGCGGTTTTGTCGAGCATACCGCTGATAATATTCACGGCAGTAGCGGCATTTTGCGGCTGGCCGGCATTGGTGACTATGGTCAGTTTAGCGGGGCCGGGAATCAAATCCTGGGGCACGATAAACACCGCGGCGCGCTTATCATCTATCAAAGCCTGGCGCTCAGTATTCTCAATCCCTTCATGAACCGTAAATAAAGAAATGTTTTTGAGCGCTGAGACAAATTGCCCTGTTCCCTGGTTAGGCGGACCGGTAAGGACTACGCTCACGTCTATTTTCGTCGGTCGGTCAAAATTGATCAATCCTAAGACCACCATCAAAAAAAACGGAAAGAAAAACGTGAAAAACATTGCTTGCCGGTTTCGGACAAACATTTTAATCGCTGACCAGGTTAGGATTCCAAGGGTTCTCATATTAATCTCTTAGCGCGTGGCCAGTTAATTTCAAAAACACATCTTCAAGGGTGGGCTGGTGTAGCTGTAAGTCGATCATTTTAAATCCCGATCTTTGGGCCAAAGCAATCAGGCTTGTAACAGTATTTTGCGCATCCGAGGTCTCGAGGCGATAAGAATGGTTTTCCGGCTCTACAGATATAACACCAGACAATTGTTTAAGAGCTTCAAGATCGACTTGCTGGGTGGTTCCAAACACGATTGAAGAATTTAAACCCGGAAGTTTCAAAAGATTTTCTGTAGTGTCCATTGCGATAATTTTTGCATGATCCATAACAGCAATACGATCGCATAAAACTTCCGCTTCATCCATGTAGTGTGTAGTAATGACAATAGTTTTACCTTGCTTATTGATGTGGGTGACTAAATCCCAAAGATTGCGACGCGCTTGCGGGTCCAGGCCAGTGGTGGGTTCATCTAAAAATAAAATCTTGGGATCATTGACCAATGCTACGGCAATAGACATTCTCTGCTTCTGTCCGCCGGATAATTCTTTGACCTGAGCTTCGGATTTTTCCTCGAGTTGGACTAATTTCAGCAAATCCACGGCATTCACTTTGCGATTGTAAAGTGCGGCAAAAGTATCAAGCAGTTCAATTAAATTCAACCCTTCAAAGAAAGATGAGGCTTGAAGTTGTACACCAATAATGCTTTTGACGGCAAAAGTTTCTTTCGATACGTCTTTGCCATCCAAAATCACCTGACCGGATGTGATGCTTTTTAGTCCTTCGATCATTTCCAAAGTCGTGGTCTTGCCAGCGCCATTGGGGCCCAAAATACCAAAAGTCTCACCGGTTTTTACTTCAAAGTTGATCTTATCAACTGCGGTGAAGCCATTGTATTTTTTCGTTAAATCCTTAACTTCTATAATGTTTTCCATAGTATATAATCGTACTAATTTTCAGTGTCTTTGTCAACGCTACCCTTAAAAAGAAAGGGCCCATCACGAGATGAGCTCTATTTAAGATGCACGTAAACCTGGATTTCTCGCTGTAGATAGTACCACTCCATTTCTACGAAGTCTATAGGTACCATCGCAATCACAACAGCGACGATGCACACCAGCGCTATGAATGCTAGAATCAGCCACCGCGCCTGGCGCTTTCTTAATACCTGCCATTCCCAAGCCATGAAAAACGTTATGAATAACGCGGCGGAAGCGGCCACAATACCAGCCGCAATCATCGCCCGGATCAGGCGGGGATCGGACATGCCTTCCTCCTTCTTGGAAGTACCGTAAGGAGGAGTTTAGCAATTTGCAGCTCTTAAGTCAACGAGCTAATACACGTCGCCTGCAGAAAAACCGTCCACATCGCCTTGAGGTAGTATAGCGGCTCTTGGATACCTGGCCTTTTTGTATGAAGCTGCAGTAAACATTCGCTTTAAACCTTTGTCAATTTTATAGATGGCGGAAGACTGGTCGCCCCTGATCACTGTGCCATCCCTGGGCGAAAATAAACCGCCGTCTGGGATGCCGGCAATTTCTTCAGAAGACAAAACTAATAATGGGAAGTGGCCCACACCTCGCTGTTTGAAAACGAAGGCTGTTAAACCGCGCTTCATATTATCCTTATACCACCAGATTGTCGGGTCGTCTGGTGTTTTAATCATTACCTGATCCGGCGGAGTCAGGTATGGACCAGAAGGGATACTCGTAATTTCCGTATCTGACAATTTCATAATTTTCCCAAACGAAAATTTGCGGGCTTTAAATACAGCTCCTGAAATCTGCCGCTTGAGTCCCCCGTCAATAGCATATACTGTGCCCGACAGTTCACCCATGATCAATGTCCCGTTGGTCGGCGTTTCATAACTTCCAGTGGCATAAGAATCAACTTCTGCCTGCGGCAAGGTGATAACTCGGGCAGCAGACAACTTGCGCTGAGCAAAAACCGGATCAGAGATCGGGTGCTTGACTGTATCGCCCACCAGATACATGACGGGGCTCACATCACCTTTGATCAAAGTCCCGTCTAGCGGCGGCATTTGCTTTTCGAGCGGGTAAGAATCCAATTCAGTTTGCGAGACCACTATGATGTTATCGATTTTAATCTTGCGCTGTTGCGCCACAAACGCTGAGAACGGCCGCTTTGTGCCGTTATCCACCACGTATTGTACAATCCCTCCAGGCAAAGCGATGACTGTGCCGTTCGGATACTTAAACCAGATAGAGTAAAATTTCCAAAAATTATAATTGCCGTTAAATATATGCGGGGTGTAGCGGTAAAGTGCTGCTGTGGCGAAATTACCTAAAGTCACTGTCTGCTGTTGGGAAATACCGGCGTAACCACCTATTGTATTATCGAAGGTGATGGTGTCGCCCACTCTGGCGGTACGAACCACTGGTCGGCCGAAAGTGCGCCCGGAAGCGTCTACCATTGGCCCGCGGCCCACGTGGACGCCGTCGATCTCCGCGCGGAAAGAGCGCATAAGAGAAGCCGATGCTCCCAACCATCGGTTGTTTTGTGAATCAAAGGCGCCAAAAATTTGCTTGTAGAATCCCAAAAAAATCTCGCCACAACCTTCATAATCCGGGCACCCAAATCCCATGGAGCGATCTAGGGCGCGCTGCAAATCAGAATCCGAATTAAATGTGCCGGCAATCAAACTTTGTTCTTTTTGAAGGGTGACTAAAATTACTTGCGGGTTGAGTCCCCACTTGGTGCCCGCGTCGTAAATAAGCTCTGCGGCGGAGCGTAATCTGGTTAAGCTGGACTGCGGATCTTCCAAACCGACCTTGGTCAATGTATCCGGTTCTTTTAATTTCAATAAAAATTCCGGCGAGGTATTGGCCAGCACCGATCCTTTTAACTCCAAAAACTTCTGAATACCCACGGCGGAGCCAAAAGTGCCCACGTCGGCAAATGCCTCATCCGGAATGATCATGTTCGGATTGAAGGCCGTGTCAGGCGTGCTTTGCGCATAAGAAACATGGGGAATTAAACTTACAGTGAACAGAACCAGACAAATTTGAGCCAGAATTTTTTTCATATGATCTCTTTTCCTTAAGGAGTTAATAACGGGAACCCAGGTGCGATAACATCCACTTCGGCCTGGGGCAGAGTTTTTGCTTGGGAAAATTTATAATTGCGGGCAACGAACACCTGGTACGAAAGCAGTCGCCTCGTCCCGTTTTCAATCACATAAATGCCGGAGTCCTGTGCCGACTTAATCAAAGTTCCGTCCACCGGGGAGAGCCAGTAAGCATCCGTGGGTTTGGGGATATGACTGAATTCGTCTGGAGTGACGCGGATGACTTTGGTAAATGAGAGGTTGCGTTGCTTAAATACATAAAATGTTACTGGCCGCACGACTCTTTTATCCATCACGTAAACTGTGGGGTCGCCGGTAAGCAGCACCATAGTACCGTCTAAAGGTTCGGCCCATTCGCCGGTAGGATAAGATTCAATTTCATTTCGGGGCAAAATTTTAATATTCGCAAAACTTAAGGCCCTAGAAATAAAGACGAGATAAGTCAGCGGCCGTTTCAATTCAGAATCAATCAAATAAACCTGCGCATCATCCGGACTTTTAATTAAAGTTCCATCCAAAGGCAACAAAGGCCTGTCGATAGGCAAATTGTTCAGCTGATTATTGACTTCATCCACAACCACCGTCGGATCAAAGCCGCGAAGCTTAAAAACCGTGTCAGATACCTGCCGTCTGGTGTTGTTAACAATAAAATAAATATTTCCGGTTTGGGACTGGCGAACCAGGCTACCGTTGGCCATCGGTTGTGGGGCTAAAGCGGTAAGTGCATTGATTCGCCCTTTACCCAAAAAACCGTTGCAGCTTCCGCCCAAACAACTGGTCTGATTGACAAAATCAATATTGTCCGCGGTTTTCATTATTAGGTTGCGGATTTCGACGTTGGACAAATTATTATTACTGGCTTTGATCAATGCCGCGATCCCGGAAACGATGGGAGTAGCCAGAGATGAACCTGATCCGTAAATCAAAATATTATTGGATGGATCGGATGGCAAATAAGCTGTAGTCACAATTCTTTTTCCGGGTGCAGCGATGTCGATGCACAAGGATCCGAAATTGGAAAAACTTGCCTTCTGGTCATTTATATCAGTGGCTGCGACTCCTAAAATCATGTTCTGTCCATTATCAGCGCAAACAGGATAAATAGGATTGGAATCCAAATTTAATCCATGATCAGCAAGATCATTGCCTGCGGCCGCAACCAATAAAACTCCTTTGTTGTATGCGTAAGTTATGGCATTACTCAAAGTCATGTCTGGTCCAAATCCTGGGCCGCCTAAACTCAAATTGATGATGTTAGCGCCATGATCCGCAGCCCAGACAATTCCCAAAGCCACGGCAGAGGTGTCTCCCGTCCCGTCCGCGGCGAGTGCTTTTATCGGCATTAACCTTACATACCAATTAATACCGGCAATGCCTTTTCCATTATTCTGAATGGCGCCCAGTACCCCGGCCACGGCCGTTCCATGACCGTTATCGTCAGAATTAAAATTGGGGGCGATAGCTTCTTTTTTAATGGCGTTATAACCTTCCCCAACTCGGCCGTCATTTAATTCAATATGTCCTGCGTGAATTCCGGTATCTATAACAGCGACCGCAACGGTGCTACTCCCTTTCGTGTATCCCCAGGCTTCCGGCACGTGAGTCTTGGGCAGATACCATTGCTTGTCTTCCGCCGTGGGATCAGTGGTGAAGAATGGATCTGACGGGGTGACTATGGCTGCCGCATGCATTGGCCGGTCTGGCTGCGCATAAACGATCAGTGGATCCGCTTGCAGCGATTGATAAGTATCAACAGAAACTTTGGCCTTGAAAATATTTTGAAATAATGGGGTGGAATTCAAACCATAGCGCGCGAAAACGGCTTGATTATCCTGGGCGTTTTTTATCTGAAAAGTAATGGCGATTTCCGGCACTGCTTCACCGCTGATTGCTTGCGGTTGGAACATAAATAAAAAAACTGGCACTAAAACGCTGCCAAAAATTCTTAAATAAATTTTTCCAAACCGAGGAATCATTTTGTAGAGTATTTGCCGGTTAATGCGTTCCATTTAATAATAAACAGATCTCGTAACGATTGGATGAATGCACTTGCCGGGACTGTGCTGCCTCCATGCTCTTCTCGAATAATAGCCACGGCTTTAATTCTATAACTTAATTTGAGCGCTATAGCAAGCAGTTCCATATCAAATGCCCAGCCGTAAATAGTTATATGTTTAAATATTTCTTTGGCTGCTGATGTTTTAAATGCCTTAAAGCCGGCTTGAGTGTCATTTATATGTGGGACCAAAACAAATTGAATCAGCAGATTGCTGCCCCTCGAAAGTATGGTGCGATACCAAGGCTGATGGGCTTGCCTTGCCTGGTCCATATATCGATCCCCAATTACCACTTCTATGCCTGATTCCAAAGTCGGCCAAAATTTTTCAATTTCTGAAATCGGGGTGGCATTATCCGCATCCATAAACATCACGTACTGGCCAACAGCCTGCTCTATTCCCAATTTCACGGCAGCTCCCTTCCCCCGGATCGTTTGTTTGATAACTTTTGCGTTCTGGACAGTGGTGGACTCAAGCTTTTTAACGACTTCGATGGTATGATCGTTACTATTATTATCGACGACAATAATCTCGTACTCGTAATTTTGCTTTTCCAAATAAGCATCCACATCAAGCAAAGTGCGTTCAATGCGTTTTTCTTCGTTATATGCGGGAATAATTACAGATAGCTTAATCATTTGGTTTGAGTTTCAAAATATAGTGGTTATCGTAAGGCAAATTATACCAGATTTAGTCAATTTTTACAAATTTAACGGCCTCAAAAAAATCGCCGGCTAGGCGATTTTTTTGAATTCTTCTTGCTTTTGGGTTAAAAGCTTTTGATGCCAGACCCACGCCGTTTTTATAATCGTTTCCAAATCTGAATATTTCGCCTCAAACCCAAGTTCAGTTATGATTTTAGTCGCATCGGCGACCAATACAGCCGGATCCCCAGGGCGTCTGGCCGCGTATTCAATCGGGATCATTCTTCTAGTGATCTCCACGCAGGAATTGACCACCTCCGCCACGGATCGGCCTTTGCCTGTGCCGACATTGTAATTAAATACTCCGGTTTCAGTTTCCAGTTTCTGCAACGCCAGATTATGCGCGACTGCCAGATCTTCCACATGAATGTAATCGCGCAAGCAGGTCCCATCCGGGGTCGGATAATCCTTGCCGAAAATTTTCAAAACCTCTTCCTGTTTGGCCGCCACACGCAGAACCCTGGAAATCAAATGCGTGACCACGGGCGCGTCTTCGCCCAAGCTCGCATCGAGACTCGCGCCCGAAGCGTTGAAATAACGCAAGGATACGGAAGAAATCCCAAACGCCTCTCCATACCATTTCAGAATTTTTTCAAAAACCCATTTAGTCTCGCCATAAGGATTGAGTGGCTTTTTTGGATGTTCTTCATCCACAGGCACATAATGCGGCTCGCCGTAAACTGCGGCAGACGAGGAGAAAATTATTTTGTGCACTCCCCGCTTAGCCATCATGTCTAGAAGATTTAAGCCGTTCGCCACATTGTTTTCAAAATATTTGTCAGGAAACAATACGGATTCTTCGACGATAATCGATCCGGCAAAATGAATAACAGCATCTATTTCGTATTCGTGAAAAATTTTATCCAGCAATCTTTTATCGTTCAGATCACCGATTATTAACGGACAACTGACCCGATTGGAATGACCGGTCGAAAGATTATCGAGCACGATCACATTCTTTCCCAGTGATTGCAGTAATTTCACGGTGTGCGAACCGATATAACCCGCACCGCCAGTGACTAAAATTTTTCCGTTTGTAGGCATTTGAAAATTTAATAACAAAAAAACCGCAAATTCGGTTTTTTGTTTTGGGGGTTTTTTCTTTGTCTTAATCATAAAAGACAAAAAAAACTTCGGCAAACAAAGCCGCCCACCAATGAACATTGGTGGGTGGCTAAAGTTATCCCCAATTTTAAATTTTTATAAACTTATATTTCTTTAGAACGACGAATCCGGCGGTGCTTAACAAAGCAAACAGAATTGGCACCCACTCAGATGGACCGCTCTTTGGAGCTTTGTATGGAACAGTTCTGCCTGGGGTGGTAATAGTGCTTGTTGCCGCCACTTGTGGCTGCGCAATTGAAACACTCAGTTCATTGTTGAATTTAATTTTCATCACCGAATTGGTACTGCCCGCAGGCAACGGATTTACTTTCACGGTAAATTTCTTGCTAATCGAACCGTGAGCGGGAATGTCCAGCGGAGTCCAAACCAAGGAATTAGTACCCGCGTTATAGGCGGCGCCGGAAGCATCCGTCAGCGAAGCTTTATCCGAGATTTCAGAAATATTTGCTTCTAAGATGTAACCTGAGATTACTTGATTATCCTGATTTTCAGCAGTCAGAGTATAGACAATTACATCCTGTGGATTAGCTGCTGTTTCGGTTGCTGATTTATTTTTGGTTTGATTCAACGCGGAAATCGACAATACAGGAGTTGGCGTGGCTTTATCTTTGCGATTGACCAGCCAAATTATACCTCCAGCCACCACTACCACAACCACCACGATCAATGCGATAAGGGTTCGTCTAGACATTTTTGTAGGTTAAGAATTTAATTAATGATTGGAATTTCTGTTTACGAATTCCCCAGTAACCCAGCACAGTGGCAAAAGCCAGGGCTACGCTGACCATGGATCCGGCTCCAGTATGAGGGGCGGTGAATGTTCCGGCAACTCTCGCTACCCGAACGTTGACTGTATTTCCGAAAACATTGGTCATAACATTATCGCTGCCTGCAGGTGATGTGGAATTTACCACTACTGAGAATGTCTTCTCCACGGTAGCACCGGCCGGGATGGAAACTGCGGGCCAGCTTAAGGACAATTTGCCCAGATCAAACGCGGCGCCTTCAAATGCATTCAGACGGGAGAGCTCTAATACATCAGCCAGATCGTCCTGAAACACGAAGTTCGTAGCTGTGGCATTGCCTCGGTTTTGCACCCTGAGTGTATAGAGAATTACATCTCCGGGTTGAGCAGTTACTGTTGTGGCATCCACATTGCGAGTCTGATTGTAAGCACTCTTGCTTAATACCAGATCGATGTTGCCTCCAGCAACAGTGGAAACGAAAACTGTAGCTTGCGCATTGGCAGAATTAGTGTTGTCAGAAGTGGCAGTAGCAGAATTGATGAGGGTCTGGCTGGTGGACGCATTCACTGATGCCTGGAATAGAATAGTGCGGGACTGATTGCCGGAGAGATTTCCGAGCCATTGATTGCTGCCGCCAAAAAGATTGCCGGAAGAAGTTCCTGAATCAATCTGGAAGGTACCTGGTACGTAAGTCAGTCCATTCGGCAAAGCATCAGACAACCGCACGTTATACGCTGTGGAGTTAAAATTGTTGTTTCGGACGGTGAGACGGAACTCTACACGTTCGCCAAAAGCGGCATTGGTAAAGTTACTAAAGCCCGTCGATGTGCTGGCATTTCTTACTTCCTTGGTCAGCGTCAAAAACGGATTTGAACCACCGCCGCCGCAATTATCATTTCTGGTCACAATAACGCTCGCTGTGTCTGACACTGAATTGGTGTTGCTGGCTGAAGCTGAAGCAGAATTGGTAAGCGTAGTCGAACCACAAGTGAAATTGTTATAACTGGCCACAGTAACTGTTAAGTTTACAGTTTGGGTGGTTCCTGAATTCATGGTTCCCAGATTGTTCGTGATTGATCCTGAAGTCAGGCTGACAGAAGCTGGGAGTGAATCTCTAACAACTACATTTTGAGCAGCTGTATTGCCAGAAACAGAAGTTTGAATCTGGAACTGTATAGTATCGCCCGGATTGGCTGCTGCTGATTTAACGAAGCCACTTTGATTCTGAGTGACATTTCTGACCAATTTTGTAATGTTCAAGTTAACAACTGGGGTAACGCTTCCAATATTTACCACAACATTCGCAGAAGCTGAAGCAGAATTGCTGTTGGATGTGACATTGGCAATATTAGTAAGTGTGGTGCTGCCTGTCGGGAATTCTGAAGTTCCGGCCACTGTGGCGCGAATTATTACTTTCTTAGTGAGTCCGCTGGTAAAGTTCCCGAGACTGACGACTCCGAGATTGTTGCCCGAAGCCACACCGTCGACAGTTAGTGAATTATTGACATAGATTAACCGGTTTGGCAGCTGATCCGAGAAGATCACGTTATCTACGTTACCGCCGGAAGCGCTGACCTGCATTTGGAATTCCACCTGATCGCCAGGATTGGCGGTTGAAGAGGAAGAAAAAACCGTCTGGCCCTGAGTGACATTCCGGACATTTTTGGTCAGGGAAATAGTGCCCACTTGTGGAGCAATTTTATCCACTACGACATTGGCAGTATCGCTCAGACTTCCGTCACGATGAGTAAGAGTAGCGGTGTTGGTCAAAGTAGTAGAGCCCACTGGAAAATGGGATTCACCTTTCACCACTGCTTTAAACGTAAGGATGCGCTCCATGTTTATAGACAACGTCGCTATTTGAATGCTGGATAAATTATTTTGAGGTGGAGTGAGAGTGGTAATTCTTCCTTCCACGTTTGAGATTATGACAAGTGAATTGTCGACATAAGTTAACTTTGATGGCAACTGGTCTTTAATAAACATGTCATATACATTTCCCTGTCTTACAAACAGATCGAGTTGGAATTCCACAGTATCACCCGGGTGGGCGGAAGTGGATTTCACAAAAACCGTCTGGCCTTGTGTGACATTTCTCACAGTTTTTTCGAACGTAACGACTCCCGGAACCTGTGGGGGCGGGGCTTGAAAGGTATTTGTAATGGTACAAACCTTATTGTCGCCGGATGCCAGATTGATCCGGCCATCAGCTCCGCACTCGCCCGTAAGCGCCGCGGTGTAGTTCGGTTTATTATTCTCCCGCACGATGTAGACTCCAGCGTCAAAGGTGTTGGCCTGACCGCTGGTCACTCTTAAGTCGCCAACAAACAGCTCGAAATCATTTACACCCAATGATCCACCCGCAACTTTCTTAACAACTGTTAAGGTTGCTTTCGCTGGCGGTGGTGGAGGCGGTTGAGGCGGGGCTTGAAAGGTATTTGTAATGGTACAAACCTTATTGTCGCCTGAAGCGAGATTGATCCGGCCGTTTGATTGACATTCACCTGTCAATTCTGCAGTATAGTTTGGTTTGTTGTTTTCTCGTACAAAGTAAACGCCCGGATCAAAGGTGTTGGCCTGACCGCTGGTCACTCTTAAGTCGCCAACAAACAGCTCGAAATCATTTACACCCAATGATCCACCCACAACTTTCTTAACAACTGTTAAGGTTGCTTTCGCTGGCGGTGGTGGAGGCGGTGTCACTGCAGGACCGTTTACCTTTAAGTCAAAAGTAACCAGGTGCAAAAAGTCGAAACAGCCTCTCATATTGGCCATGGAAGCGCCGGAAGTTACTACCGCATCAGAAAATGCTCTTGGATGAGCCATGTTTCGGTCATACAAAACAGCAGAACCCGCTACATATGACATAGTGGCATTACCCAAATTTACCGTAACATCGCCGCCTTTTTGGCCGCTGTTAATTCTGTCGGCATTATTAGCCCAGGCTTCAGCAGAAATTCTATTGCCGCTAAGGTTGGCTTTAACCATTGCATTTATAGCTTCATTTTCAGGATAATCAATAACACCGTTGTGAACATAAAGTTCGACACGGAGGGTATCGCCGGCATTGGCATTGATGGCCGTGCCATTTTTCCAGTTAGTACCCTGTGTTACATTTTTTACAGACAAAAGCGGATAGTCAGTACAGGCCGCACCGGAAGTGGAAATTGGCCAGATGTTCAGCATCGGGCGTCCTCTTGGAGGAGTTGGAGTACATTCACTACCCGGGGGTGGCGGAGTTGGGTCCGGTGGCGGTGTGGTGGACGCTTTAGGCACCATTGGGAAATCCACGGTTAGTTCGCCGATATCCATAAATACCGGGGCATCTAAAGTATAGAAATCCTGATGACTGGCGCTAACGACAAAATTGCCTTCATGAACATGGAAGGTCAGGATTCCTGAAGAATTGGCAACCCCGGTAAGCCCATCATCCGGCCCACCATTAATGCGAAATGCGACTCCGGGGATCCGATTATCACGAATAGGATTGCCGTTAAAAGCGCGCACGATTAAAACACGATCGCCATTGCCAATGTCCGCTGAAACCGATTTCTGAAAAGAAATGGCCGCGGCAAACATTAAAGCAATACCTAAAACTCGAAGGACCTTTGATCTAGAAAGATTTTTTATTAATTGCATATTACTCCTTTCTTAAAATAATCAACAAACAAACTTCTATTTTTTGTTTACTCATCATTTGAAAAAAGAGATGGACAGAAGATTCCCGAAGGAATCGTCTGTCCCATAGTTCGCTTAGCGGCTGCCGGGACTTCCGGCTTTGGGGGGTTGCGGTGTGGGTGTGGGCATTATCACACCACCAGGATAGGGGTAGAGCACTGCTGCGAGGATGCCTCCAGCAACACTACCACAGACCCACCTAGAAACTTTCCCAGTGCATGGCCACTTGTGTTTGTTCCCGACGCTTCCTACCGATACACGTTCGGTTTGTAACGTTGTCCCTTCCGGAGGTTTGGCATCCCGCAGCGACTTGGGCGCTTCCGGCTTGTTCTCCGGTGATGGCGCCGTGACGCCGGTGGTTTCGGTCACGCCATAACGTACACTCATGTTGCCACAGATTTCGGGCAGGATAATCTCTGCCTTCTCTCCGTGGTACATACCCGCTGCTGGCGTTTCGAATGGCGCCGACACCCACACGCGGATACCTGGTTTGCCATCAGGCGTGAACACACCTTTCTGCTTCCACCAGACGTACACCGGGGGTTTCAACTCCCCGAGCTCCAGCTTCTGCTCCGATTTGAGACGGTAAGTAAGTCCTCCCTGCAGCACGTAGCCACAAGGTAGAACTTCGGACCGAAGGGACGAAGGCTTGGTTGCTTCCTCGATCCGCGTCCAAAGCTCGTCACTTGGCTCCTGCGGTCCTTCCTGGCCGGGAGGGGTCATGAAGTGGTACGCCGCGGCTCTCCGCAGCGCCAGATGATCCTCCACCAGCGAATCGAATTGATCCTTGGTGAGGACATCGCTGCGATCGGGTCCGCGGAAGAGACTCGAAACCTCCACAGCATTCATGCCAGGGAGATCCCGAACCAGCCGAGCCACGCCGACATTCGGTAGCTGCCAGGGAGTGCCTTGGGGCCGATCCCCTTCGCACGCTTCCATCTGATCCGGGTCGAACGAAATCGTCTTCTGCCGCGCCGAAGCCATGGTGGGCATGCAGAATGCAAGTGCCACCAATGCTGCGATATTGCGAACTTGCATTGTCATGGGCCCTCCTCAGGGTTGGCTTTCAACTTCTTAGGTGTTAAGAAGTGACGTCAGAAACTTGAATGCTTTCAAATCTCAAACCTCGCTTTTTACACTGAACTTTAAACGCAATCTATTAAACGCTAACAAACAATCATACCGGAAAACAGGCCCTTTGTCAATAATAAAGTGTGCGACAATTAAAGTTAATTTCGTGCTTTTGCACAACGAAATGCGGATATGTTTTTGCTTCGAAAAGAAGAGAGAGTCACTGCTTGTTCGAACGAACAAGCAGTGACCTTTGAACGCTAACTGTTAGTAGGGCGACCCATCCATCACCAGATGTACGAGGCCTTTGCTGTCTGGGCCTGTCCACGTCACCTTGGCACTGGACATGATTTCAATCGTGACGTTTTCCGCATTCATCAAGATCGGGACCTTTCGCGCGCCCGGCTTGAGAATCAGCTGGCCCGGTCGATTGGGATCCGGTATCATCTGACCACCGGGAATCCATTCGAAAGTCCAGTCAGGACCCCGCATGCAGTCGAACGGCGCATCGTCCATCTGGAAGTGATTATACACCGGCGGCTCAAACGGAATCGCCGACTGGTTGCCCACGCCCAGGGGGTTGAGTCGCCAGTCCACGACGCGGATCCACGATCCTGACCAGCTTTCACCCGCAGCGATGTTGACGCCGCTCTGCACAGGCAGTCCCGTCATCAGATCATCGGGACCTGTAGTGCCCGAGATCGTGACTGACGCCAGGCATCTGCCGGGCGTTGAGGAAGCGTGGGGCGATCTGGCCACTGCAAGCTTGATCTTCGGCGACGCCTTGGTGATCGGCTTGTTAGTGGGACTCAAGGGTCCCGAATACGCGGTCGGGTCTTCCTTGTTGCATGAGACCACGAACGCCAATGCAACGACTGCCACTACTGTCAGTTTCATTTGCTTCACGATGACTCCTCCATAGAGTTCGAGTTGCTACAATCTTGTGGATTTTTGTCTGTGTCTGTCGAAACTGGAAATAATCAAATTAAATTATAGTCCTGTCGAAACAGCCGTTACTACTAATCTGTCTTTCGCGGTGCCGATCGGCCAGCAAGTGGAAAGATTTAACTTGCTGATGTTGGAATTATCAAAAAATTGCGCCTGGTCATCCGCCTTATAAACATTGCTGCCGGTTACCTGATATCGAAAATTGTAAACTTTGCCGTCTTTGCCGTAAACATCTATAAAAATATCATCGCCTGCGGCCAAGAAATTCAGCTTAGCGAAAATATTGCTCATGGGATTCTTTTTCCACAAATAATCCGAGGAGTGGCCGGAGACGTATACAATTCCAGACTGCCCTGGCAACGCCGTACCCGGGTAATGAATCACGCCTAAAGTCAGATCATTATCAAAATTGCTCGGGTCTTTAGACCAAATCAAAGGTACTTGTAATTTTAATTTAGGAATTGAAAGCCGGCCTGCGCGATCCAGATCATAATTGCTGGTCACATCACTAGCCACTTTCTGGGAATGATTCTGCGCCGCATAGCCGCTGATGCGATTACTGATCACAGTTAAATCTAATTTTGCGACTAAAGCTCGTTGAGCTGGGGTCATGGGGCCGTCTCCCCAAAGATTCATGCCATTTATGACTTTAACTCCGTCAGAAGTTCCGCTGTTACTTGAATCAGCCACAATCGGATTGGTCTTGAGTATAAATTCGTCATAATTTGTAAGACCATCCTTATCAATATCGGCTGTGGGCGCTAAAAGCGCCGGATCTTTGACTGCATAAAAATAATTACTGATCCATTTGTAATATTCCGCCGAATCGCTGCCCAGGATTTGCTGTGATTGCGGAGCTGCAAACATTCCTTCGACCTGCGCCCATATCGAAGGAAAATTTAATACTACAAAGAAAAACATAAAAGCCACCGCAAAAATTACCGGATAAATAAGCAAGCTTTTAAAATTGATCCTGGAGACATCAAAGTTGTTTATGCCGTTCATGGTGGCTGTCGCTGCAGTTGAATGCGAAATCATTTCTGAGGGCATACTTAGCTCTTCCTGATGAAGAATGGGCAAACCCTCCGGCGCAAGATGAACATGCGACTCATCAGAAGAGCCGTGAAGCTTTAGAAGCTTGTGAATTTCAGATTGATAGTCGGACATATGAAAATTTTAATAGAACCTACAATATTAGCATAAAACGGCAGCTTTGTCAACCTTGCCGTAATAGCCCAATAGCTTGGAAACACTTAAGCTTAAATAGCATTAAGAGTTTCAAGCATTTATGTACACAACTAATCCCAAGGTTCCAAGGCTCCGAG
>WNFI01072016.1_pt2 | contig 17824 bp, 17 predicted proteins | sample 5400471 | NCBI WGS metagenome assembly WNFI01 (sample SAMN13153348, study PRJNA577476) | soil metagenome | isolation source: 100 cm saprolite on Douglas fir-dominated hillslope | place: USA:California | collected 2013-09-17 | reverse complement strand
CCAGAAATTCCGAAGGCGTGGGAACGTGGCCGCTTTTCTTTGCTTTCTGTTGGGCCGGCGCCAGAGAAACCAACCCAAGAATCAATATTGCAACCAGAAGACTGCGCTGTCTTAGCATGTCTGCTCCATAGGAAGGGAAAAAGCGTAACAGTATGCACCCGGGGAAGGCGCTTTGGGAAGCAGCGCCTCCCGGCTGGCGGTCTCGTCTTCTGCCCATTGGTGGCATCCCGATACTCCACCAAAACCCGATCTCGGGAACCTTAGATGACCCCACCCCCCTAGGACACGTTTGTTGCAAACAAAAGGGATATCCCATTCGACAGTACTGTGACAGGACTGTCGAAAGCCATTTCTGCCCTGTTTTGCCCCCCAAATCGCCGTCATTCGTCTAAGGCCCGCGTACGTTTGCCGCTGATCCACGCTGATAAACGCTGATTATGAGGCATTAAAACTTCAGGTTCATCTGCGCTTTTCTGCGAAAATCTGCGGCGACAAGGTTTTTTCAGTTGTCAAAGATCGTCTGGCTAATCCTGTCCCGGCTTAGCCGGGACGGTTTGTAGCGTGGCGATTGCTGCGCCACGCGGCTTCAAAAAACAAAACGGCGCAAAGGCTGCATCCGCCGTTGCGCCGGTAAACTCATTTCTTACTTTGCCAGAAATCAAGACCGAAATCAATCACAAAGATCGTCTGGTAGTGTCTCGGCTTGAGCGCGGAGCACACGGGCAGCTTTTGTGTATCCTATGGGGCTGGCGGAGCGTTGGGGTGCGGGCATGATGAATAAAAGTATTTTAAAGGCAGGGTCCCAAGTAACCGCAAGCCAGCAATTCGCATCTTTAATCTTTAAAGCAGAGGCAGACAGGAGAATTGTGAATGAAGCCAGCACTTGCAATCATAGTCTTCGTATTTTCCGCGGGGTTAGTCTTATCGGCGCAAAACTTGGTGGCGCAAACCTCGGCGGCGCAAACCTCGGGCGGCGCGCCTCAGCCGGTCCCGGCGCCGAGCTTAGACGCCAGTCTGGCCCTGATACAGCAGGCCACACACGCAACCGACACCGATATCAGCAAGTTGCGGATCGAAAAGTGGAAGACTGACGCCGCACAGAAGCAGCAGTTCCTGCAGATGGCGGCATCTCTGCAGAAAAACATTACCAACGCCGTTCCCGGACTGATCACCGACGTGCAAAACAGCAAGGGCAGCGTATCCGCGACCTTCAAGCTGTATCACAACCTGAATGTCCTGTTTGAGTTCCTGAGTTCCCTGGACGATGCCGCAGGCAGCCTGGGAAGCCAGGAAGAATACGAACTGCTAACCAATGACGCCGCGGCCTTGGATTCCGCCCGGCGGAACCTTTCCGTTTATATTCAGCAGGCGGTAACCACCTTGGAAGACAAGGTCAAGCAGGCCGAGGCTCCGCCCCCAGCGCCGACCCCGCTCCCGGCCAAGAAGGTCGTGGTCGACAATGAAGACCCCAAAAAGCCCGCAACTCCAAAGAAGAAAAAGACTTCCAGCCTGCCCGCACAGCCCTCCCGGGCGTCGAATTGAGGCCAACTTTCGGGAACTTACCTCACCGCCGCGGGTTCTATGTATATGGGACCATCCTAACCAAGCCCTACAAGGGGTTACGGTGGTTACTTTAAAGGGAGTTGTCGCGGCCCCGTTATTCTTGATAACGTTGGGGTGTCGCCTTGAGAAAAATGGCGGGAGCAGTAACATTGGGCAATATTGCTAACGCGATCGGCGCCAGGGCCGAAGAAGCCTCTATTGTCGCCGAGCTGAAAGCCGGCTCGGAAGAGGCCTACAACTGGCTGATCGGGCGTTATCACCAGCCCATCTACAGCCTTGTGCACCGCATTCTGACCGACCCTGCCGACGCCGCAGATACCACCCAGGAAGTGTTTCTGAAGGTCTTTCGCGGCATCAAGCGTTTCAACGGACAATGCAGCCTGAAAACCTGGCTCTACCGTATCGCCATCCATGAGGCCTCCAACCAAAGGCGCTGGTGGTTCCGCCACAAGAGCAAGGAGACATCCATGGAGGGGCGCCAGGACGAAAACGGCAACTCCTTCGGCTTCTGTGAAACCTTGGCCGACCGGGGCGAATCACCCTTGGAGATCTTTGCCCATGAAGAAGTTCGCGCCCGGGTGGAGCAGGAGTTGAAACAAGTCCCCGAGCCCTACCGCACCACGGTGGTGCTGCGGGACATTGAGGGACTGGCCTACGAAGAAATTGCGGAGGTCCTGCAGATTTCCCTGGGCACGGTAAAGTCGCGCCTGATTCGCGGGCGCGAAGCGCTGAAGAAGCGCCTGGAGAGTTTCGTCAGTCAAATGGGCGCTGACGTAAAGCATGGCGCCGCAGCGCCGCAGCCCAGCGCCAGCCGGCCTGGCCAGCTTGAAGTGGAGGCGAAGTCATGAGATGTACACAGGCCCGGCCCCTGTTTTCCTCGTATCTGGATGGCGCCGTCAGCGGTGCGGAGATGCATGAAGTTTCTGGACACCTGAGCCAGTGCGCTGCATGCCAGTCGGAATTCGAGCAGCTGGGAAACACGCGCCTCCTGGTTTCATCGCTGGGACGCAAACAGGCGCCTCCTGACCTGGCGTTCAAGATCCGGATCGCTCTTTCCAGCGCGCGCGCACGAAGCTGGCGCCCAATACTTCAGGGCTATGCAGTCCGGTTGCAAGATGCATTCCGGTCGTTCGTGCTCCCGGCCACGGCCGGCGTGGTTACAGCAAGCTTTTTCTTCGCCACATTGATTGGGTTCTTTGCTCCCGTACAGGTCAGCGCGGACGATGTTCCCACCATGATCTACACGCCGCCTCGGCTGGTGAGTCCTGTTTACGCGGACAGCGAATTGAATCTGGACCCTTCGACTCTGATTGAAACCGATGTGGACGCGTCGGGACGGGTAGAGAACTTCCGCATTGTCTCCGGACGCGATGATGCACAGGTCCGGGAGCAGGTGAGCCGCGCTCTCTTGTTCACCATTTTTGCTCCGGCCACGTCCTTTGGACGCCCCGTCCCGGGCAAGGTCTTCATCTCCTTCTTCAACATCAACGTGCGGGGATAAGGGCCTCAAGCGACATCCTTCACTTCGTTTAGGATTTCGGCAATGGGCTCAATGGGTTACGCCCGGAGCGGAGCCGAAGGGGAGTCGAACGGGCCCGCTCAAGGTCTCAAAGTTTGACCCACTCGCTTTTTGTGGCCTAAACTTTACTTTTCCCGCAAATCTGGAGGGGCTCTGAAGCGGAAACTTCCACTCATTCTTTTTTGTCTGCTGTTGCTTGCGGCTTCTGGGACTTCTTTTTCCCAGATCACCAAGGCCCAGCTCGAAGTCAGCGAAACGTTTTTCGTCATGACCGCGGCCTTGAACAGTTGCGGCTATGACGCGGGGCTGGAGGATTCCCTTCCCTTGCGGAAGGCGGTGCGGGCTGAAATCCAGGCAGCGGTGCAGAAATCACCCGAGGCAGCGCAGGCCCGCGACAGCATCTGCCAATTCTGGAAAGAGCACCAGCCGCAGGGCACGTCCAGCGACATCACGCAATACATCTCTCTGGCGCTGGAGTTGGGAGGTCCGCCGTTGTTTACACCGAGGTTGCCGGAGGCCGACCTGCCTCCCGACGCCGCCCATGTGTTGGGCGTGGTCCCTCGGTTGCAGAAGTTCTATCAGGCGGCGGGGCTGCAAGTGCTCTGGCAAAAACATCGAAACCAATATGAATCCCTGGTGCTACAGTTCCATGATCAGGTATCCGAGGTCATTACCCTGACCGATCTTTACCTGAAGCTTCCGTTCAGTAATTATCCGGGACAGCGTTTCGCGGTATATCTGGAGCCTTTGCTTGCGCCGACCCATGTGGACTCGCGCAATTATGGCAGTAACTATTTTGTAGTTGTCTCTCCCGGACAGGACGGCCAGATCAAGTTGCAGGAGATCCGTCATACCTATCTGCACTTTGTGCTCGACCCACTGGCGCTGAAGCGTGGCGCCAGCTTGAAACGTCTGGAGCCGGTCCTGCTGGACATTCGCACCGCGCCCTTGAGCGACTCATTCAAGAACGACATCTCGCTCATGGTCAATGAATCGCTGATCCGGGCCATCGAGACACGCACCTCAATTCCCAAATCCAATGAGAGTGCGCGCAATGCCTATGTGCAGCGTTCCGTGGAAGAAGGATTCATTTTCACGCATTATTTCTACGAAGCGCTGGACGGCTTTGAAAAAGAATCCACCGGGCTGAAAGATGCCTATGGCGACTTGCTGTATAACATCTCTCTGGAACACGAGCGCAAACGCGCGCGCGAAGTGGTATTCGCAGCCCAGGCTTCTCCCGAGGTGCTCAGTTCCGTAAAGCCGGCGCCGCAGGAAGAGAAACTGCTCGATGAGGCCGAGCAACGGCTGGCATCGGGTGATAAAGAAGGCGCGCAGAAGCTGGCCACGCAGGTACTTCAGCACAACCATGGCGGCGACGCACCCGGCCGAGCCGCATTCATTCTGGCGCGAATCGCCATTCTCTCGGGAGACATGGAAGAGGCGCGCAACGATTTTGAGCAGGCTGTCCGGTCGACGCACGATCCCCGCACGGTGGCGTGGAGCCATATTTATCTGGGCAGGATTTTTGACATCGAGGAGAAGCGCGAAGCCGCCCTGGCGGAATATCACGCGGCCCTGGCCGCGGGCGACCCTACGCTGGACACCAAGACTGCCGCGGAAAAAGGTGTGGCCGCGCCTTACCAGCCGCGCAGTCCGCGTTAAACTGGAGGACGTCATGAAGCGATTGTTGCTGATTTCCCTGGCCACGCTGGCATTCTCCACGGCCCCCATGCCGGCGGCGCAACGGCAACCCTCTGCTGGAAGCGCGCCTCCCAGCCAGGCCGTGGGCAAGCGTACACCGCAGGCCAAGACCCACCCGGAATTCAACGATTACAATGCGGCCTACGCCATCACCGGTGGAGCACAGATGGAGAAAGCCGCCGATGAGTTTGCCACCAAGTATCCTGCCAGCGAGTTGCGTTCGTACTTGTACGCCAAGGCCATGCACGAGTACCAGAGCGAGAACAACTCTGGCAAAATGCTGGCCATGGGAGAAAAGGTTCTGGCGCTTGATGCCGACAACCTGGCGGCCCTGGCAATTACCGCCAGCGTGCTGGCCGATAACCTGAGTGAGGGGGACCAGGACCGCCAGCAAAAGATCAATGAGATCAAGAAAAACAGCAGCCACGTCCTACAGACCATGGATACGGCCTTTGTTCCGCCGGCAAACGCTACGCCGGAACAGGTAACGGCCTATAAGAACATGCTGCGGTCCATAGCCCATTCTGCTTTGGGCATCACCGCCCTGAAAAGCAGCGATGATGCCGGGGCAGAAAAGGAACTCAAGATGGCAGCGGATCTGAGCCAGACCGATCCTTTCAACTGGTACCACCTGGCCCTGGCCCAAGACCACCAGAAAAAATATTCTGAGGCGCTGGCTTCGGTGGAGCAGGCACTGCGCAATATCGGATCCAATTCCGACCTGGGACGCCTGGCGTCGGGCGAGCGGGCGCGGCTGATGACGCTGACGGGCACGACGCCCTTCGCGTTTCCGCCCCAAGCACAGCCGCAGCCTTCGCCGAGTTCCTCGCGGCCTCCGCTGTGAATGCAGTATTTTGTAACCTGCGAAACCAGGAAGCCCCGAGAACCCGGGCGGGAATGCTGGTGAGTAACTTCTTCATGAAGAGAATGCCGTTCATTTTCGTTGCCCTGCTGGCCTTGCCGCAGAGCTATCTTGCCGGGCAGGACGCTCTCCCACAGGCATCGCAGGACCGATCCTCGGCCCCGCGTCCTGCGGCGAGAAGCCTGCAAGAGTCTGACGCCTACCAAGCCGCTAGCGGCATGCACGGCGGCAGCGCCATGGAGAAAGCAGCCAGCGACTTTGCCGCGAAATATCCTGACAGTGAGCTGCGCCAGAATCTGTTTTCCAAAGCCATGCGCGAATACCAGCGCGAGAACAAACCGGCCGGGATGCTGACCATGGGGGAAAAGGTGCTGGCCCTTGACCCTAACCATTCCCTCGCCCTGGTGCTGACAGCCACCGTCCTGGCGGATAGCCTGGCGGACGACGATCGCGACCGAGACCAGAAGATTGCAGAGATCAAGAAGAATGCCGGGCGGGTTCTACAGAATGCGAGCGCAGGCTTGGCGTCCCCAGCGGCGTCCAGGCCGGAGCAGGCGGCTCTCTACAGGACCACACTGCAATCCATGGCGTATTTCGCACTGGGGATCGTGAAACTCAAGACCGGCGACTATGCTGAGGCGGAGAAAGACCTGAAAACGGCAGCCGACCTGGCCAAGGTCCCAAACCCCTACGTCTGGTACCATCTGGCGCTGGCCCAGGACTATCGCATGAAATATCCAGCCGCGCTCAATTCCGTGGAACAGGCTTTGCAACTCGCCAGCGCCAATCCGGAACTGCAGCGGCTGGCGGAGACCGAGCACGACCGGTTGACCCGGCTGGCTGGCCGCGCTAAAGATTCTCCAGACTCCGAAGGGGCTCGGCCTCCGGACTAGTTCGAATGGATATGAGAGAAGAAAACTTCACGGAGTTGCAAGCCACCCTGGGACACGTTTTCCTGCAGCCGGAACTGCTGGAACGCGCGCTCACTCACAGCTCGCACGCGCATGAAGAGTCCAAGGCGACGGGCGCAGAGACGGCCGCAGAGAATCTGGACAACGAGCAGCTTGAGTTCCTGGGCGATGCCGTGCTGGGGCTGGTGGCCAGCCAGCTTCTTTTTGAGCGTTTCTCCACATTTCACGAAGGCCAGCTCTCGAAATTGAAGGCCCACCTGGTGAGCGCCGGTCACCTGGTGAACGTGGCCGCCGGCATGGGACTGGGCCAGTACCTGCGGCTGGGACGAGGGGAAGAGCGCAGCGGAGGCCGCAGCAAGGGAACCCTGCTCTCAGACGCCCTCGAGGCCGTGATTGCTGCTATCTACTTGGATGCAGGGCTGGAGAAGGCGCGCAACTTCATCATCCGCCACGTCCTGGAGCCGGAACTGGATCGCATTAGCACGGAGAGCGAAAGCGAGTTCAGTCTGGCTGACTACAAGTCAGCCCTGCAAGAGCTGCTCCAGTCCAGCGGGCGGCTGCAGCCGGTCTATGCCATCGTGAAAGAGGAAGGTCCGGACCATCGCAAGACATTCACGGTGGAAGCGCGGATTTGTTCCCCAGGACAGAGTAAGCCGGAATATGTGGCCCGCGCTGAAGGCGCCACCAAGAAGAAGGCCGAACAACTGGCGGCCAAGCAGGCCCTGAAACACCTGCGCGGACAGGTTCAGAGCGTATGACGGATCCGCAAGAAACAGCGACGACGCAAGATTTACCAGAGCAGCCTTTTCTTCCGTCGCCGGAAGAGTTCGTGGACCAGGCGGCGAACCATCTACGGAAACGGCCGGCGCAGCGATCTAGCATCTTTGATCTCCAGTCATTGCTCTCGATTGCGGTCATCGTGGTGTTCGTGATCACCTTTGTAGTACAGGCCTTCCGAGTCCCTTCCGAATCCATGGAGAACACGCTGCTGGTCGGAGATTTCCTGCTGGCGGACAAGTTCCACTTCGCTGACGATGGCGGCGCCTGGGGCCGCATTCTGCCCTACCGCGCCATCCAGCGCGGCGACATCATCGTGTTCCGCTATCCCGTGGAACCGTCAACCTACTTTGTGAAGCGGGTGATCGGAGTTCCCGGAGACCGCATTCGTCTGCAAGGCAAGGCAGTGTTCATCAATGGAGCGCCCCTCAAAGAACGCTATGCGATCCATGGGCTCCGCGACCGCGACCCTTACCGTGACGATTTCCCCGCGTCAACAAATTTCACCAACGTTGACCAGCGCTGGCGCTCCGAATTACAGCGATACATCAGCGGCGGCGAACTGATGGTGCCTGCCCACCAGTATTTTGTTATGGGTGATAACCGCGACCGCAGCTCGGACAGCCGTTATTGGGGTTTTGTCCCGCGAAGCAACATCCTGGGGCGCCCGCTGGTGATTTACTTGTCGGTCCGAGGCTGGGCCGAGGACGAAGCCGGCGACTCCAATGGTAAACTCTTCCCTTCGGGACAAATGCTGGCCCATTTCCTGCAACTGGCCAGGTGGGAGCGCATGTTCCGCTTAGTGCGTTGATTTCGAAAATCAAATCAGGAAACGGCCTTGGTCGCCAAAAAAAAGTTAGCTAAAAAAGAGACCGCGAAGAAAGCGGAGAAGAAAAAGGAAACTCTCCCGGAGTCCATCGCCGGCATTGCGGCCGTTCTGGTGTCAGGGATCTTTATCATTACTTTTGTTGTTCAGGCCTTTGAGATTCCTTCCGGCTCCATGGAGAACACGCTGCTGGTCGGCGACCACGTTTTTGTGGACCGGTTCACTCCGACGCTGAAGGCTGGCTATACCGGGCCGGTGATGGCTTACCGGCAGATCCGCCACGGAGATACCATCGTTTTCCTCCATCCCGATCCAGCCCAGCAGGGAATGTATGTGGTCAAGCGGATCATTGGTATCCCCGGTGATCGCATCCACCTGCGCAACGGAGTCGTTTATCGCAACGGTGAAGCGCTGAACGAGCCCTACAGAATGCCTGAAAGCGGCAACTATGAGCCTTTTCGGGACGAGTTTCCCAAGTATCCACCGCCAGTCATGCCCGACGTTCCAATTGAATGGACCGCGGTTTTACGGGAGAACACTCGCGGTGAAGACTTGGTAGTGCCCCAGGACAGCTACTTCGGCATGGGCGATCATCGCGGGAACAGCCTGGATAGCCGCTACTGGGGCTTCATTCCCCGAAAAAACATCATTGGCCGGCCGCTGTTTATCTATTGGTCGTTTGAGACGCCGGAGGACCAATATAAGAAGACTTTGATGAGTGAGAGGCTATCATTTCTGGGCCACGTTGTGTTTCACTTCTTCGATGAGACCCGCTGGCGGCGGATGTTTCACCTGGTTCGCTAATGAACGTTCGCTAATTTAAGTTCGCTAATTAAAGTACGCTGATCCAAAAAAAATTCTTTAAGGAACAAACATTGTTGACTAACGCTGAGCCCGAAGCAACAAAAGAGGAAGAAAAAAAACCGAAGCAAAAGGAAACTCTGCCTGAAACCATCGCCGGGTTTGCGGCGGTATTTGTGGCTGCGCTTTTCATTCTTACCTTCGTTATCCAGCAATTCGAGATTCCTTCTTCTTCCATGGAGCAGACGCTGCTGATCGGCGACCACGTGTTTGTTGACCGCCTCACGCCAACGGGCAAGCAGGGACTCGCCGGATTTCTCATGCCCTACCGGGAGATCCACCGCGGCGACATCGCCGTTTTTCCCGCCCCGGCCCAGCCGGGACTGTACCTGGTAAAGCGCATCATTGGCGTGCCTGGAGACCGCATTCATTTGCACAGAGGAAAGGTCGTTCTGAACGGCGTGGAACAAAACGAACCTTATGTGGTCCCCATTTCGATCCCCAACCCTTATCGCGACAATTTTCCATCAGTCAACCCCGAATACGCCGGCGGCGTTACGGATGCGTGGAGAGAAGCTTTGCCGCAAAACATTCAAGGGCAGGACCTGGTGGTCCCCAAAGACCACTACTTCGCCATGGGCGACCATCGTGAAGTGAGTCTCGACAGCCGTTACTGGGGCTTCGTTCCGCGCAAGAACATTCTCGGTAGCCCGCTCTTTATCGCCTGGTCCCTGAACCAGACGGAAGCGGATTTCCCGACTGACGCATCTTTGGCAGAGCGGGCGGGCTCGTTTTTGAAAACCGCGGTTCATTTCTTCGGCCTGACGCGCTGGCATCGGGTGTTACGTCTGGTGCATTGATGTCGGATTTGACGCGCAAAACAAAAATCGTCATCGCGCTGGTCATAGTCCTGTTGCTGGGCATCTTTCTGCCTCCCAACATCAACGGCACCCGCTTCCGCGACCGCTTGGCCCCGGCTTTGAGTGGAGCGCTGGGACGAGAGGTCAAGATCGGCCAGATCAAGTACCGTCTTCTGCCCCGGCCGGGATTTGATCTGTACGACTTTCAAGTTTCTGACGATCCCGCGTTCAGCGCCGAGCCCTTGTTGATCTGCGGCAAAGTAACGGCCGATCTTCGCCTGACCTCGTTGTGGAAGGGTCGGCTGGAAATCGCCAATCTCAAGCTCACCGACGACGCGGCGCCCCCCAGCCTGAACCTGGTTTATTCCAACGGACGTTGGAACGTGGGATCGCTTCTGCTTCGCGTAGAGCAGGTGCCCAGCGCCCCCACGGCCAGACGGCGCGCCGAACAGCGCGCCCGCTTCCCCTATATCCAAGCCAGCGCCGGCCGTATCAACCTCAAGATCGGCCCGGAGAAGAAGCCCTATGCCCTGACCAACACCGATTTTGCCTTCTGGCTGGCGGCTGAGGACGTCTGGCATATTCGCCTGGAAGGGCACCCGGTCCGCACTGACATGAACCTGAACGAGGCTGGCACGGTAAAGCTCGAGGGCGACCTGCGGCGCTCGCGCGAGCTGCGGGACATTCCATTGAAGCTGGAGCTTAACTGGGAAAAGGCGCAACTAGGACAGTTCACCAGCCTGCTGGTGGGACGCGACCGGGGCTGGCGCGGAGAACTGAACGGCAGCGCGCAACTCGCTGGAACGCCGGCGAACTTGCATATCACCGCTTCCGCGGAGCTCAATCACTTCCGCCGCTATGACATTGGCCGCAACAGCATGCCGCAGTTGCGCACCCGTTGCCTGGGAGATTACGCCAACGCCACGCTGGACCTGAAGTGCGATACCCCGCTGGAAACCGGCGGGGTTCTCCTCACCGGACGCTGGTCCGCTGTCACGCCCCGCAACTACGCTCTCTCGGTTGTAGCCAACCATGTTCCCCTTTCAGTTCTGGCAACGCTGGCGCGGCATATCCGCCGCACTCTGCCCGACGATCTCACCGCCACCGGCGACTTCAACGCCGCCTTCGGCTTCCACTCGCGCAACGGTTTGAGGAACTGGCATGGTACGGGCATGACCTCGCCTTTCCTGCTCCAATCTTCCGTGGCCGAGAAACCGTTTCCGGTAAGCTCGGTGAAATTTCACATCGGCGCGGCGGAGACAACCGCCCCGCTGTTGTCCAGGAAAGCAAATCAGGCCGCGCAAAACCCGGCTGTACAGCCGGACTCTCTGACCATTGACGCCTTCTCCGTCCAACTGGGCCCGTCAACAACGCTGGAAGTGCAAGGCAACCTTGACGGCGCGGGTTACCGGGTGGCAGCCAGGGGCATGGTGCCGCTGGAACGGCTTCTCATCCTGGGTAAGGCCAGCGGATTTCAATCCGAGACCGCGAACTTCAACGCTTCCGCTGTCGTTGATCTCAACATCAGCGGCCCCTGGGCCAATTTCACTCCGCCCCGTGTGCACGGCACCGCCCATGTACAGAATCTGACCGCATGGATCTCCGGCATCAAGGACCGCCTGCTGCTCTCCCAGGCTGACGCCCAATTGACTGACTCCGCCTTGGTGCTGGGACACATCAGCGGGCAGTTCGAACATTCCCCGGTGGCCTTCACCGGAACCATCACGCGTCCCTGGAACTGCCCAGGTAGTCCTCCCTGCCCGCTCGAGTTCGATCTCCATGCCGATTCACTGGCGGTAGCGGACGTGGCCGATCTGCTGGGCGTGAACGACAAAGGCTGGAACCTGCCTTTCCTTTCTGACTCTTCGGGCAAGCTGCCTGACTTCCGCGCCCATGGGATTTTGTCCGCCGGCCAGTTGACGGTAGCGCAGCTTCCACTGGAAAAATTTATGGCGCATGTCGATGTCGGCGACCACACGCTTCTGGTCAGCCACATCGCCGCAAAGCTTGGCGGCGGTTCAGCTGAGGGTGAATGGCGCGCCGATTGGGCCAACTTGCCGCCCCGCTACACCGCTTCGGGAACGCTGACGGGCGTCGCCATCGACCACCTGGGACCATCAACGCCCAATCTTGAACTGCTTACCTCTTGGATCACCGGCAAAGCCGACGTGAAATATTCACTCCGCTTCGAGGGCAGAAAATATCAGGAAATGGTTTCCGGCGCCACCGGCCGCGCCGAGTTCACAGTGGCCAACGGCAGTTCCCGTTCGCTGCTGCTGGAAGCATCCAAGCCGCTTAAGTTCCAGAGCTTGCAAGGTACTTTGGAACTGGGAAAACAAACTTTGCAGGTGCTTCCAAGCAAACTCAAGGCCGAGAACCGCATCTATGAACTGAGCGGAACAGTTACTCTGGCTGACCAAAAGGCCAAGCTCAGCGTGAGCAATGGCGGCTCGCGGTGGGAAGTCACGGGCGCGTTGGACAAGCCCCAGATTTTTCCTCCACCTTTGACAGCCCAGAAGACCTCCGTGCGTCATCAATGAAACTAGCCTGGGCCATTCTTACCGTCATGTTGCTTTGCGCGGTGATGTATCTTGGCCGCCAGCAATCCTCTTTTGCCAGTTCGCCAGGTCCGGCGCTAGAACAAAACCGAGTCGCAACGCCATCCTCCGGCTCCGGCCATCGTCTGGCAGAGAGCTTGCAGCGTAAGCTGGACCACATCCGAGACAATGCCGCGCAAGTGCATCCCAGCAAGACTCCTACCGTAATGACGGAAGAAGAGGTCAACGATTATTTTGCTTCAGGACGAGTCAAGCTGCCGCAAGGTGTTAAGAAAGTAACGCTGCAAGGACGCTCAGGCGTGGTCACGGGTTTCCTCACCGTTGATTTTGACGAGATCCGCAGCGGTCAGCGCTCTTCCAATCCCCTGCTCGCCATCTTCAGCGGGCGCCACGAGGTTCGACTGGAAGCCGACGCCGCCGGCAGCGACGGCCAGGGCAAGGTCCACGTCCGCAGCGTTAGCATTGACGGCCTTGACGTCCCGCGCCTCGCCCTGCAGTTCTTCGTCACCAAATTCATCACTCCCAAGTATCCCAATGTGGGGATCGATTCGGAATTCCAGATGCCGGACAGGATCGATGCGGCCACGGTTGGCTATCACAAGCTGACGGTGATTCAGCAGTAGCCGAGCCAATCTTTGTGAGTGGGGCTACTTGTCCTCTTCAATTTTCAAGACGTGGAGGGTATGGGTCTTCGCGTCCACCAATGTCCCGGTTACCTTTACTTTCTTTCCCGCAAATGTTTCGGACTGAACCTGGTCGTCGAGTCTATAGACTTCGTCCTTCACTACCAGCACAAAGTTTCCACCCATATCTTTCACACAATGGAGGGTGCAGCTTTTGTCATCGCTCGAGCCGGGCACGCCCTTCTTGATCATCCAGTCGTGGGAGCGCGAATCGGAGTGAACATTAAATGCGCACTGGCTGTCCGAGATCGCGCCGCGCAGGGTAAGCACGCCGTCTTTGTCTTTGCTGAACGCATAGGAGGCCAGCAGCAGCAAGACAACAAACGAAACCGTTGTTCTTGCCTTGTAATTCATCGTTTCCTTCATACAACAATCTCCTCTCGATGCCAACCCGCCCGCGGAAAATTCGGCGAGCTGCCGGTCATCGTTCCTGGTCACGGCACAACGAAAAACTTCATGCGCATTCCTTCATGGTCCTCACTGCAGATGACCGTGCACAAAATCTCATACTCACCCGGTTCAGACGGCGCAGTTAGCGCAAACTCGTGCGTACCAGGCTTGAGTTCAAGGTCCCAGCCCGGAACTTTGGCGTGATCTTTCGCGCGAAGCAGCGTGAATCCATGGACGGTGCCATCGCGGTTCCGAGTCTTTCCCTTGCGCGCTTCAATGCGCAGGAGGACCGCCTCGCCTGCCTTCACGGTAATCTCCGCCTTGTTCTGGCCGGCAATCTTGTAGCGGCTGTCTTTGTCGGCCAGCACTTGGATGACGTGGGACTGGCCAAAAACCGGCAATGACAGCGCCAGGAGAACACCAGCACACCCGAGGGCCAGTGCTGGAAACCGAATTGGAGATTGCTGAAGATTTTGCATTGCTATTGCGTCATGTAGTGCAGGATCAGGCGCGTGTCCTGATCCGTAATGGTGGCGCGCACCCGCATGTGACGCACGATGGTCCCCATCATGCGCGGCGCGAACTTTGGCGGCGCCGCATGGCAGCGCCCGCAATTTGAGTGAAATCGTTTTTCGCCCTCAAGACGCATGGTGTCGTCCTGCGCGGTGTGAACGCCTGCCGTCGCCGTCTTGGGGGCATCTTTGCCGCCATCGGTCTTGGCCGCAGCAGCCAGGGCCAAAAACATGGCCAACGCCAGAAGCGCCGCAGGGATAGCAAACCTGATTTTCATCGAATACTCCCTGTGGGTCCCAGTGGCATGACAAAGCGATAGGTCAAGCCCACCACCCAGAGATTGGAATCCTTATTCAGAATGAATTGCCGGCCGTAACTGGCGGAAGCTCGCACATCACTGCGCAAGTAGTAATTCATTCCGAAATCCGCCTGATTTGTGTCCTTGCCCAGCGCGCCCAGCTTTTTGACTAGAGCCTTCGTGAGTTTTCCGTCGGCGAAAAACTGTTGTGCCCGGCCCACAATTTCAAGTTGGTGCATGTATGGAATCTGGCTGAGACGATAGACGGATTCAATCCAGTACCCGCTGCCCCTGGTTCCCGATTGCCGGATGTACTCTGAGCGCAAGGTCAGAGGAGCAACATTCGGCTGCCATTCAAAATGGAGGCCGGCGGAGTGGGCGCGGTCGGCTTGCAAGACTTGCTGGAACGATGCTCCTATTTCCAATCTTGGTCCCGGCAGAAAAAATCCAATGCGTCCGCCGGTTGACCGGTCAGTCGCCAGAAGGTGATTGGTGTTGGAAGTGGAGAAATAAGCGGCGTAGTTGAAATTGACCTTTTTCGTGCCTGCGGGAAAGCCGCCGCGCAGCATGCCGCCCAAGCTGGAGCCGCTGGTGAGTGGAACGATGAGCGGACTAACTTGCAGAGCCTTCACCCAGTTGGGCGCCAATCTCTCACCATACATGCCGAAGGGCGTGGTAAACCGTCCTGCGGCTAGCGTCACGTAGCGGTTCGCAATATAGTCGACCTGGCCGTAAATCAGTCCGTAGGAGAGCGTGCCCTCGTAGTCGCTGTGGGAATTCTTGGCAAAGGTGTCGGAGGTGTTGCCCTTGATTTCGATGAGCCACTTATTGCCCACGGGCACCAGCAGCAGCGGGCTTACCGAAGGAGAGTCCTGAAACTGCCCGCCAGTGACTCTGGTGAAGTAACCAGTGGAGCCGGTCAGGATGGGGATGGGTTTTATCCAATCCTCTTGACCTTCAGCCGAAACGGGTTTTACGCCATCCTGGCCTTGCATCGCGATGGAAAACAGCAAAAAGAAGCCCAGCAGGCCCGCACACGTAGCCTTCCTGGGCCATAGTACGCAATTACCCATGAACTTTCTCCAGAAAAATGAAGCTAATCTTTTGACTGAAACTGCTATTGCTATATATCGGCAGAAGGTATGATCCGGCAAGGGTACATAGGTAATCGCAGGGGTGGTCCCTGGAGGGTGAGCTTGCATTCCCTGGGCTGGAAAATGCAACCTGAGGGTAGAAATATTTGCCCGTACTCAGTAGTTAACATGGGCGGGATGTCCTGAATGCTGTGTTTCAAACAACGCGAGACATTCCTGGCCCCGGCATAGCCCAATGACAGCCTGAAACCATCGCAAGTTCCGCCCCAAGCCGCGTTCTACCTGCAAGCTGTCTGGTGTCTAAATGAGGTGAGGTGCAGGATGAAAGGCTTTCAACGTTGGTCTTTTTTAGTGGCTTTAATGGCGGCGGTTTCCGCGGGCATTCTCTTAACAAGCAATCATCCAACCCAGGTTTCGGCCGGTGAGCCGGAAAAGATCGCCCCTAAAAACCTGAAGATCGATCTTAGCAAGGCCATTGAAGTCATGCTGCCGCAGCCCAAAATGAGTTCTACGCCTTTGACGCCGAAACCGGAGCGCTTCTCTGGAAGGTCAACACGTCCGACGATGGGCCCACGGCAGCGGTGGTTGAAGGCGGATACGTGGCTTTTAATACCGAGAGCTGCACCGTCATCGTGGTGGATGAAAAGACCGGCAAGCTAATATGGCAGGAATGGCTGGGCGATCCATTGATGAGCCAGCCGGCCATCTATAAGGAACACCTGTTCATGGCGTATCCCGCCGGACCGCGCAGTCCCAAATCCAATGTGGCGGGAAGCCATCGCCTGTTGAGCGTTGACCTGAAAACCGGCAAGCACTTGTGGGAGGCGGCCATCAGCGGTGATGTGATTTCCGCGCCGGTGATCGCCGACGACCGGGTGTACATCACCTGCTTCGACGGGACTTCGTATGCCTTCAACTTCGCCGACGGCGCTCTGGTCTGGAAAAAAGAAAACGCCGGCACCAGCGCCCCGGTGATTGCCAACGGCCAAGTTGTGGTGAGCCAGAAACAGACAGTCGGCAACAAGTCTTATGAAGGTCTGGTGCGCAGTGAAGCACGCGGAGGAAAACAGCAAGACAAGGAACTGCTGACCAAGAAGGACGCGGATTATCTGGACCAAGGCAACGGCGGCGGCGTTGGGCTGGCGCACGCCAAAGTTTCCGAGCTGGATTCTTCGGTAGGATTCAGCACCGCTCCATCTTCGGCGCAGCTCGGGAAAGCTTCAGCGAATGTGGGCGTGAACAGCGTGGTGGGCGGCTGGGCTTACCAGGGTTCCCGGGCAGCGGTCAGCAAAGGACAGATGCTCAATGCCCAGGGCCGGTATCTCAATTCCGTTTCCGCAGCCGATGGGAAAATGACCTGGCAGGCGGAAATTACGGGCGCGGGAGTCAACAACAACCAGCAGGTGTTTTCGCCGCCAGCACTGGGACGCGAATACATGTACCTGAGCGGGACTTTGGGGCATCTGGTGTCCGTGCGGCAAAAAGATGGCACGCCGGGCTTTATCTATGCGCTCAAGCAACCCATGGTCTTTCAGCCGGCGCTGGTCAACGGCAATGTCTATGTAGGGACAGCACAAGGGACGGTCATCTGCTTGAAAACTACTAACAAAGACGCGGACGGCTGGTATGAGTGGGGCGGCAACGCGCAGCATAACAAGACGTTCTAGGGTTGGCGGAAAAACAGTACGACACCATTAAGAGCTGTCACTCAGAAGACAGCCCTTCTGCAGTGTCCTCTCCGGAACCTGATGCTGCTGCTCGTCACACACACAAAAATTGCTTCCCACAGCAAGCCCGGCGAATCCAATTCAAACAAAGCCGTCCGCTCTTCCCAGGGACTGGCGCCCGGCGTTATATCATTGACGTCCGGTAATTTTGGAGATCGAGGCTTTTATGCCGCGTTACGACTATCGCAATATGCTGCCGCAGCCCGCGGCCGAAAAAAAGTTCCTGGAGTGGATCCAGAAGCTGGAAGAGCAGTTTTCCAACCGTGACATCGAGCACCGCAGCATCGTAGTGCGCAACACACTGCACGAGCTGTACCTGGGACGGCCCTGGGCCGCGCCTGGCGCGAATGTCCCGCTGGCCGAGCAGGCGCTGATTCACAGTTTCGATCCGCGCAACGCGACGCTGGAGCCGGAATACTATGGCGACGTGGACGCGCAGAAATACGCCGAGCGCAAACCCCTGATCTGGTTCTGGATGATGTTTGACCGCTCGCCCGCCGGCCTGAATCACTGGCTGGGCTTTCGCGTGCGTGCCATGCTGGCCAAACACATCTTCAAGCACATCGGCAAGAACGTCAAGATTTTCCACTGCGTGGAGATTTCTTACGGCTACAACCTCACCGTCGAAGACAACTGCACCATTCACAAGTATGTGCTGCTCGATGACCGGGGCGAAATCATCATTCATGAAGGCAGCTCTGTCTCCGATTACGCCAACGTATATTCCCACGACCACGA
>WNFI01654537.1_pt1 | contig 17827 bp, 11 predicted proteins | sample 5400471 | NCBI WGS metagenome assembly WNFI01 (sample SAMN13153348, study PRJNA577476) | soil metagenome | isolation source: 100 cm saprolite on Douglas fir-dominated hillslope | place: USA:California | collected 2013-09-17 | reverse complement strand
GGACAGCCGATGAGTCGGAGGAGACATACTACTCCGGGGAATGAAAAATTGCACTATTCTCAGTTTGCTGTGGTGGTACAGCGGTATCACCACCCCATTTGCTCAGCTTCATGCGCAGATCCCCCGTAACAGACCCATGTGGACGCTTCTCAATAAGTCCACATTCCTCGTAACACGCTGATTGCATTGGTTTTGTGTTGGGGCGAAAGAAACTAGAAGACGGCCCCGATTTGATGTATTGTCAGACTTGTGCTGGCCTCCTCGCGAACCATCTTTCACGTTGATATGGACGCCTTTTTTGTCTCCGTGGAAGAACTCAGCAACCCGGAACTGAAAGGCAAGGCGGTGGTGGTGGGCGGGCAACGGGATGAGCGCGGCGTGGTCTCGGCTGCCTCGTATGAAGCGCGAAAGTTCGGCGTGCATTCAGCCATGCCGCTCCGGACAGCCGCTAAGCTTTGTCCGCACGCAATTTTCCTCGACGGCCATCCCGACCTTTACCGCGAATACTCCCAAAAAGCTGCCGGCGTGCTGCGGGATTTTTCCCCCGCGGTGGAGATGGCTTCCATCGACGAAGCCTACGTGGACATGACCGGCACGGAGAAACTGCATGGGCCGCCGCTCAAATCAGCCCACAAACTCCATCAGCAAATGAAGGAGCGAACGAAACTGAACTGCTCGATTGGAATCGGCAGCTCGCGCCTGATGGCCAAGATCTGTTCCGACCAGGCCAAGCCCAACGGCGTGCTGTATGTCCTGCCCGGGCAGGAGCAGCGCTTCCTGGCCCCGCTGGACGTGGGCCGAATTCCGGGTGTGGGCAAAGTGACCAAGGCGCAACTCAACCAGATGGGAATCATCCGCATCGGTGACTTGCTGCTGGCGGAAGGGTCAATGCTGGAGGAAAACTTCGGCAAATGGGGGCAGGCGCTGGCGGGCAAAGCCCGCGGCGAAGACGCCGGCGCATGGTTTGCCGGGGAAGTGGGCGAGGAATGGCAGGCCAAGTCCATCAGCCACGAGCACACATTTACGCAGGATACGGGAGACCTGGAAAAGCTGGAGTCCACGCTGGCCCGCCTGTCAGAGATGGTGGGGCGCCGGTTGCGTGAGCAGGGTTTTTCCGCGCGCACGATCCAGCTCAAGCTGCGCTACTCTGACTTCAGCACCATCACCCGTGCGCATTCGCTGGTCAGGCCCACGGGCGTGGATACGGAAATCTTTGCCGCGGTGGGCAAGTTGTTCCATGACAACTGGGAGAGGAGCCGTGCCATACGCCTGCTGGGCGTCCAGGCCTCCAATTTTGAGGATGTCCCGGAACAGATGGATTTACTGGAAGATGATAAGCGCCAGAAGTGGGCCCGGGCGCTCTCCGCGTCAGACCGGCTGCGGGACAAATATGGGGAGTCGGCCATTTTCCTGGCCAAAGGCATGGGCGGCCACTTTAGGGAGCGAGTTCATGAAAATCCGGCAGAAAAGCCGGAAAAGAAGAAGTAACTAAGGTTGATGCCTGATCTGGCACCTAAGCCAGTCTAAGGGTTGTTTTCGGGTTCAAACGGCGCAAACAGTGGTATTTTTATGTTTACGGCGGGTTAGGGTCTTTAAAGCCTTGGGTTTGTTTTGTCGATCTCTCATTTATTGGCGGTTTTTAAGGGCCGTTTCTTCATCGTTAGGTTCCCCCCTAGCTGTTCGTTTGCTTGTTACGAAATAGAGGCGCTAGGCGACTATGTCTCCGCTGTTTGAGCACATCCTTGTTCTTGTGGTGATGAGCGTCCTGGTGGCGCTCTTTACCTGGATCTATTTCCGCGACCGCCAGCGAGAGTTCGGTTTATGGCTGCTGGGGTGGAGCGCAATTTTCATCCACTTTGCCAACCCCGTGGTGTCCCACTGGCTGCCTTTGCCACAGGGACTCACGGAGTGGATCCATGCAGTTACCCTGTTGGTGGCGGGAACGTTCTTCCTGCTTTCGGTTTCTGAAGTCTCTCGCAACAAGCACCAACGCGCAATTTTCATTTTCATGATCGGCGCGGCTTCAGTCGTATATCTCACCGGCCTGGTCCTCAATTTCCGTCCCAGCTGGTTCTATGTGGCTCTTCTAAGCGCTAGCATCATCTCGGGTCTTTTTCTGGGAATTCTGTTCTACGGACTCAGGAATTTGTATCTCTACGGCATGGCCACCATGCTGCTGCCTTACTCGTTATGGGCGATATGGCAAGCGGGCAAGGGCAACCCGGACCAAGGGCTGGTGTTTTATCTCTTTGGTTTCTTTAGTACGGCCGGAGTAGCTTACTTCCGGCGCTTTCGCCGGTTTACTCCAGGAGTCGTCTTCACCTCAGCTGCATTCATGGCCTGGGGCCTGGTTTTTCCGGTGTCGACTTTCTTGGACGCGCATAAGGTCAGCTCGCCGGATTTCGTTTGGGACCTGCCCAAGTATTTGGTGGCCTTTGGCATGATCCTGACCATGTTTGAGAACCAGACTGAAGTAGCCAACGCTGCGGCAGGACAGTACCGGACCCTGTTTGAAGGCAATATGGCCGGGGTCTACGTCTCCAGCATCGGGGGCACGCTGCTGAACTGCAACAGCGCGTTCCTCAAAATGTACGGGTTTGACTCCAAAGAAGAGGCGCTCGCCAGCCGGGGAGAGGCCCATTACGTGGAGCCTTCGGAAAGGGGCGCGTTTCTGGAGGCCCTGGGCCGGCACGGCCAGGTGCTGAACTACGAATCCCGGCAGCTCAGGAAAGATGGATCGGTTTTCTGGATCCTGGAGCGGGCCAACGTTGTCACCGACCCGAGAGGACGCCGCCTGGTCGAGGGCACCCTCATCGACATTACCGAACGCAAGCAGGGCGAGATCGCGCTGAAGCAATCGGAAGAGCGGTTTGCCACCATCTTCCGCGAGAGTCCGATTGGATGCGCCATCCTTTCCCTGGACGGTGTTTTTCTGAACGCGAATGAAACCATGTTGCACGCGCTGGCCAGGCCGGCCGAAGAAGTGATCGGCAAGACCGGACTGCATCTCGGGTTGTGGAAATCCCAGCAGCGGCGCGATCAATTCTTACAGGCTTTGCGGACGGAAGGCGCGGTGCACGACCTGGAAGTTGATTTCATTGATGCCAACGGCAACCGGCATGTAGGCCTTTATTTCGCAACCCTGGTGCGCATTGGCGAAAAGGAATGCATCTTCGGGATGACGCTGGACCAGACAGAAAAGCGCGAACTCGAAGCAAAATTCCTGCAATCGCAGAAGATGGAAGCCCTGGGCCGGCTAGCCGGCGGTGTGGCCCATGATTTCAACAACCTGCTGGGCGTGATTGGCGGCTATGCTGAGTTACTGGAGTCCAAGCTAGGCGACAATGAGAATTACCGCCGTTATTGCAGCAAGATCCTTGAAACCACACAGCGCGCCAGCGGACTTACGCGGCAACTGCTCACCTTCAGCCGCAAAGAAATCACCCAGGCCTTGCCGTTGCAGCCTGACCATGCCTTCCGGGATCTGGCTGGCATCCTGCCCCGTCTGATTGGAGAAGACGTGGAGCTGGTGATGAACTTGCGCGCCAGCGGTACGGTGATGATGGACAAGACCAACTTCGAGCAGATTGTCTTCAACATCGTGATCAACTCGCGTGATGCCATGCCCAACGGAGGCCAGTTGTTCATCGAAACCGAGGACGTCTTTCGTCCGGTGCTCTTGCCCTCGGGCAGTATCAGCATCAGCCAGTATTTCGCCATCCATATCCGCGACACAGGCATGGGCATGGACGAAGAGACGCGTCTCCATGCGTTTGAACCCTTCTACACCACCAAGGGACTGGGACGGGGCACCGGCCTGGGTTTGGCCACGGTGTATGGAATTGTGCAGCAGAATTTGGGAGAGATCACGATTGAATCCCAGCCTGGCAAAGGCACCCAGATCAATATTTTTCTGCGCGCCATTCGCGACCTTGAAGCAGCCGAGAGAGACGGCTCTGGCCAGGAGGTCAAGAAAGGCGCCGGCAACATCCTGCTGGTGGAGGATGAAGCCGACCTGCTCAATGTCAACGCTGAGTTTCTGACCGCGATCGGTTATTCCGTCCTCTGCGCTAGCAGCGGCCCGGAAGCACTGAAGCTGGCCAGCGAAACCGGCACGATTGACCTGGTCATCAGTGACGTGGTCATGCCCAAGATGAACGGCCGCGAGTTTGCCGACTGCCTGTTGCGGGTGCGCCCGGGCACCAAGGTGCTCTTTGTCTCCGGATACGCGGACGACGTCGTGCTCCACACAGGTCTCTCCAGAGGCCTGCCTTTCCTGCAGAAGCCGTTCTCACTGAAGCAACTGGGCAGCAAGGTCAACGAACTGCTTTCCGTGCACAGCCACTAGGCCTTGCCGCTCCGGTAAGGATGGTTACGATACTTCTTCCGCCAATTCCGCGGCTTCCGCCAACTCCGGTTTGACCTGCAGCGGCAGCCAGTTGCGGACCACCATATAGAGAATCGGAATGATGAACAGGTTGAGGAAGGTGGAGACGATCATCCCGCCAAACACCGTGGTTCCCACCGAGCGCCTTCCCGCAGAACCGGCGCCGCTGGCGAACACCAGCGGCAGCACGCCCAGGATGAAAGCAATCGACGTCATCAGGATGGGGCGCAGGCGCAGCCGGGCTGCCTGAATTGCCGACTCAACCAGGCCCACTCCCTTGTGCTGAAGCTGCTCGGCAAACTCCACAATCAGGATTGCGTTTTTGCTGGCCAACCCGATCAGCATCACCAGCCCAATCTGGCAATAGACGTCATTTTGCGGGTTGCGGCCGAACAAAGCTGAGAGCTTCACCGCTCCCAGGGCCCCCAGGATCGCCATGGGTACGGCCAGCAAGATGATAAAGGGCAGCACAAAGCTTTCGTACTGGGCGGAGAGGGTGAGATAAACCACCAGAATGCCCAGGCCGAAAAGCCACAGCGACTGCTGGCCGGACTGGATCTCTTCCAGGGAAATCCCGGTCCACTCAAACGTGTAACCGGCGGGCAGCACTTCCTTGGCCAGTTGCTCCATGGCCTGGATGGCCTGGCCGGAACTGTATCCGTGAGCTGCGCTGCCATCCAGCTCGACGCTGCGGAACAAGTTGTAATGATTGATGAGGCTGGCGTTGGTCCCTTCTTTCACCTTGACCAAGTTATCCAGCGGGACCATGCGCCCGTCGTCGGAACGCACGTAGAACTGCCGCAGATCGCGCGGCTGCGAGCGGAACTGCTGGTCCGCCTGCACCAGCACGCGATACGAGCGGCTGTTGAAATCGAAATCATTCACGTACAGCGAGCCCATGTAGATCTGCAGCGCCGAGGTGATCTGGGAGAAGGGCACGTTCAGGCTCTTGGCCTTCTCCCGGTCGATCTCCACCACATACTGCGGGTCGCGCGCGGTGAAGGTGCTGAATAAACCCGTCAGCTCCTTGCGCTGGTTGCCTTTGGCAAGAAACTGGTGGAGCACGTTTTCCAGTTCGTCCGGGGTGCCGCCTCCGGTTTGTTGCAGCTCAAAGGCGAAGCCGCCAAAGGTGCCCAGTCCGAAAATGGCCGGAGGCAGGAAGGGAATCACGAACGCATCCGGATTGCTCATCAGAGGCCCGCGAAGCTTGTTCACCACCGCTTCCACGCTGTGTTCTGGGCCCTTGCGCTGGTTCGTTTCCTTCAAGCTGGCGAAGATGATGCCTTGGTTAGGAGCGGTCCCGGCAAAGCTGAATCCGGGCACGGCGAGCACTCCTTCAACGTCCGGGTTCTGGCTGATCATGGCGGCGGCCTTGTCTATGACCCGGGCGGTGTACTGCAATGAAACGCCCGGCGGCGCCTGCACCACCACCAGGAAATAGCCGTTGTCTTTCGGGGGAATAAAACTGGAGGGCACGATCTTGTAGACCAAATAAGCCGCGCCTAGGCCCAAAAAGAAAACGGCAATCACCGCCGTCTTCCACTGGGTCAGCCGGTGCAACAGCGCCGCATAGGCAGTCGTGCCGCGATGGATGGCCGAATTGATGGCGGAAAAGAAAGGGTTGCTATGCCCTTCGCGCGGTCTCAACAGCAACGCCGCCAGCGCCGGAGAAAGCGTGAGCGCGTTGAATGTTGAGATGGCGATGGAAAAAGCGATGGTGAGCGCAAACTGCTGGTAGAGACGGCCCGTGCTGCCGGGGAAGAGTGAGACGGGAACGAATACGGCGATGAGCACCAGCGAGGTGGCAATCACGGCTCCGGTAACTTCCTTCATGCCGATCCGTGCGGCCACATGCGGATCAGCCACACCTTCTTCCAGATGGCGCTCCACGTTCTCAATGACTACGATGGCGTCATCCACCACCAGGCCCGTGGCCAGCGTGATTCCAAACAGCGTCAGCGTATTGATGGAAAAGCCGAAGAGCTTGGCGAAAATAAACGTCCCTATCAGGGAAACGGGAATCGTAATTGCCGGGATGATGGTGCTGCGCCAGCCTTGCAAAAAGAGAAAAATCACCAGGATCACGATGATGATGGCCGCGGCCAGGGTCTTGAGCACTTCGCGGATGGATTCAGCCACCGACCTGGAGGTATCAAATGCCACCGCATATTTCAAACCCGGAGGAAAGCGCTTGGCCAGGCGTTCCACTTCCGCCCTTACGCCGCGGTCCACGTCGAGGGCGTTGGCGTTGGAAAGTTGCAGGACGGCCACGCCCAGGGCGTCCGCGCCGTTGTAGCGAAGCTGGCCGCCGTAACTCTCCGCGCCCAGCTCGGCCCGGCCCACGTCGCGCAGCTCAATCAGGGAACCACCGGCGGTGCGCTTCACCACGATGCGCTCAAATTCTTTCGGATCGCTCAGCCGGCCGGCGGCACGCACGCTGATCTGGTAGCCCAGTCCAGCGGGCGCCGGGGGCTGTCCTACCGCGCCGGCTGCCACCTGGACGTTCTGTTCCCGCAGGGCGCTGACGACGTCAGAAGCGGTCAGGTTGCGCGCCGCCAGCTTGCCCGGGTCCAGCCATAGCCGCATAGAGTACTTGCGCTCACCAAAGATGATGATGTTGCCCACACCCTTCACCCGTTTCAGCGCGTCGCGCACGTAAACGTCCAGATAGTTGCTGATGAAGAGGCTGTCATACTGGTTGTGGTCGGCGTAAAAACCAAAGGCCAGCACAAACGACCCGGTGTTTTTGTTGATGCCAACTCCAGTGGTCTGCACCTCAACTGGTAAACGGCCCAGGGCCGTGGAGGCGCGGTTCTGCACGTCCACTGCGGCAACATCCAGGTTGCGGTCCAGGTCGAATACCACGTTGACGGAGCTCGATCCATCATTGCCGCTGGTGGAAGACACGTAGCGCATGCCTTCGGTTCCGTTGATGGTCTGCTCCAGCAGCGTGGTCACGCTGGTTTCTACGGCCTGTGAGTTGGCTCCGTTGTAGAAGGCGCTCACTGTCACCGTGGGCGGCACCAGGTTGGGAAACTGGGCAATAGGCAGCGTGGGGATGGAGACCGCGCCGGCCAGCACAATCAGCAGCGAACATACGGTGGCAAAAACCGGTTTGCGAATAAAGAAGTTGACCATGAATATGGACCAGCAATTAGCAATCAGCCAAAACCCCGGTCACGGCGACCGCCCTCGATCTGCTATTTGCCAATTGCTATTTACTAATTGCTTACCAACACCGGCATGCCGTCGGCCAGCATCTGCACGCCGCTGACAATGACCTTGTCACCCGCCTGGATGCCGTCCAGCACAACGTAGTCATTGCCAACCAGATCACCCACCTGGATCACCCGCTGCCGGGCCAAGGTCTGCTGTCCTTGGCCTTCCGCTACAAAAGCAAAGAGCTTTCCGCTCAGCCGCGAGACCGCCGTCATGGGGATCACCGGCCGTTTGCTTTCCGACCACACCACGCGCGAGTGCACCTGCTGGGCATTGCGGAACTTCAGGTCCGGATTCGGTACAGTGGTCTTCACCAGCAGGGTTTGCGAGTCGGTGTCCACGCGCGGCGAGATAAAGAAGATGCGCGTCCGCGCTGCCGGTTTGCCTTCGTTGTCCAGGATGTCCACCGGCATGCCCACGCGCACTTGCGAGGATTTTTCCGCGGGGACATAGATGTAGGCTTCTAATTCGCCGCCGTGGTCCAGCGTGGTTAGCAGCGTCTGGCTGGTCACGTGGTCGCCCATGCGTACCGGGATGTCACCCACCGTGCCGGCGGCCGGCGCGTTCACCGTGTAGTAGCGCAGTTGCACGCGCTGCTCGCGGATGGAAGCCTCCAGGGCCTCCACGTCCGCGCGGGAAGTGTCAAAAGCGGACTGCGCCAGGTCCAGGTCGGCCTTGGCGATTACTCCTGCGGCATAGAGCTTCTTTTTTCGGTCCAAGTCCAGGTGGTTCTGTTCCATGGTGGCCAGTCTGGACTTGTGGATCGCTTCCTGGTTGTTAACCGTGGCTTGCTGCTTGCGCGGATCGATCTCCAGGATGGGCGCGCCCGCCGCAACCCGCTCTCCGGAGCGCGCGAAGATCCTGATGATGTCGCCTTCCACCTGCGGCTGCAGCGCGGAGGAGTTGCGTGATTTGAGCGTGGCCAGGTAGTCGGTGGATTGCGGCGCCAGTTGCAACTGCGCGATGATCACCTTCACCGGGAACGCCTGCGGTCCGGCCGGCGGTCCGGCGTTGGCGGCCTTGCCGCAGCCAATGCTGAGACAGGAGACTCCAACGAAAGCGAGGGCACTGAATACAATCCTGAGCATGGGGGGTACTCTGTCATCCATGGTAACCAACTTTGGATTAAGACGGCAATGCGGAGGATGCAATTTTAGAAGGCGGGGTGAATACCTTCTGGGTCTTCGCGAGGACCACGAAACGGCTTTTCTCGGAATGCTGGTTTGGCCCTGTTAACTAGCTCAGTACGGGCAAATATTTCTGCCTTCTGGCGTTTTTTTCGCAGTCTCAGGCGGTAAAATAGCATAAGACAAGTTTAGAAAGCCTCTCCAGGGTTTCCCGGCGGATCTTCGGAACCTTGAGGGCGCAAGAGAGACCGTACCGGCGCAACGGGCGTAGGCTCGTGCGCCATTTGTGTTTTTGTGGAGTAAATAGCAATTGGCAACTCAGCCTGAAACAGTAACCTTTTGAGAACTACTGGAAATGACTGATTGGCAGCGAGTGGGAGGCTGCTTGAAAATGCCTTTACGTTAAAAATGCCTCACGTTCGGGTGAATTTCCACTAATTTTAGAATCTAATTAGAGCTTTTTATTCTCTGTAAACCATTATAACTAAATGGTTTATTTGAGTTTAAATCGGTTACATAAGTACCGTTGTCCTTTTGGACTGATGAACCTAGACTTTGGTTACTGTGACTATGTTATTCAAGAACAAGGGTCGACCCTGTACTTGAGTGGTAGGCCGGTCTCAGGGCCAGGCCAATTCGGCGCAGTTGACGATTGATCTGACGGTAGCGTCTTCCATCGGCCTGGTATTCAATAACAACCCGGCGGTGGGCTCAACCGGCTTTTGTCCCCTGAGCAATGCCGGCACCAACAATGTTGGTTTGGATTTTGGAACGGCGACGTTCCCGGGCGGTAGCGACAGTCTGGCTTGCGTGGCTTACGCCCACGTCGGCAGCGCCCTGTATCAGGTAAGCAGCGCCTTTGATGTGGTGGTCACCAAGTCCAATAGCACCAGCCCGAATTACCGGCTGGCGGCGGAGATTTCGACGGTGCCACCGGCCAACGTTACCTGGCTGGTCAATAACATAGCTTTGACCACGACCTTCACCACGCTTGATGCGGCAGATAACTACAGCACGGCCGTCACCAAGACATTACAGATACAAGTGAAGAACACGGTCCCGGCGCAGGTTTTGACGGAGACCATTACTTTTTTGGCAACAGCGAATTAGTTAAGGTGCAGAGATGATGTTGAACAAAAACAAAGCAATTCGGAACCTGGCAATCGCGGTGCTGCTGTTGTCGAGCGGAGCAACCCAGGCGCAGACGGCTACCGGAGTCATCAACGCGGTTCTGAACCACAAAGACGGGATCGCCATAATTTTCGACACCGATCCTGGCGGGGTGGTCTTGGGCGCTTCTGGTACCTCTGCGGCCAGCGCCAACTTTGGCATCATTTCCGCCTTCGGGCCGCTGTCCCCGGGCGTGACCCGCCCCAGCGTGGTCGCGGCCAGCTACACCGTACGGACGATCTTTGATGTGAACGTCATACAGGGAGGGTTGAACAGTACTACCTATACCCTGAGTGCTCAACTGGCGGCCCCGGCCCCGACCGGCTTTACTTATGCCGTGGACGCGGTCACTTTGACCGCCGTGTCCCAGACGATACAGGTCAACGCAGCTTACAGCACTGACATTCCGCATAATCTTAACCTGACCGTTTTGACGGCAGCGCCAGGAGCAGGCGGTCCGCTGGTGGGCCCACCGCTGACCACGACCATCAATTTTACGGCTACGGCCAATTGAGTTTTAGAACGACGAGTTTAGTAAGACAATTCGTATAAGGAAATAAGGAATAAGGAGAGGAACAAAACAATGAAAAAGCTAACCATTCTAACCATCGCAGCGGCCATGATGATCCTGATGTCATCGTTCGCCAGTGCACAAACCGCCAACGGAACACTTACCGTGAACGCCACGGTGAACAGCTCCATCAAACTAGTGTTTAACTCAGACCTCGCTGGCGTTACCTTGACATCGGGCGCGGGTACTAATACTGCCACCCTGGATTTCGGAGCCGTGTCGGCCTTTGGCGCGCTCGGAGCCAACATCACTCGCACTGTGATCGCTGGCACAAGCTTTACTGTCAGCACGCCAGTCGATGTCAACGTGACCAAGGCCAACTCAGCCAGCGCCAACTACACTATGGCGGCAAAGTTGGGCGCTGCGGATGCGGTCAACACCTGGCAGGTCGGTGGAGTTACGGTGACCAATGCTGGGTTTAACAACATCACCCTAACCGGCGCTTATGCCTCGAACGTTGCGGAAGCAATCGCCATCACCGTTCCGTTCACTACGGCCAACGGAACCGTAATAAGCAACACCATTCTCTTTCAAGCCACGGCCAATTAAGTGTTCTAATGGATTTGCCGATGCTTAAAGCATGGGGATAAGTGAATGGTTTAGAGCTGGGTACGGAGGTGCGCGAATCAGGCTGCGATATTTGCTGCCGGTACTGGTGGTCGGTTCCTCCCTCATGACCGACGGGTGGGCGCAGCGCAAGGGCACGGCCAAGCGCACCTCCAGCACAGCTCTGAACATGCAGTCACAAGGCCAGGGAGCAATCTCCGTGGCCTTTGTGAGCGCGCCGGACGGGGCCACCCTGACCGGCGGAGCTTCCGGCCAGCGCCACTTGAATCTGGGAACGGTTTCATCCGCGGCCGGTTCCCGAACGGCGAACGTGCAGATGCACAAGCTGGATGGCCGCTTGGTCGTGAGCACCAAGTTCGGCTTGAGCATCCAGGACCCGTCGCAGCGATTTTCCAGCGCCGCCGTACTGGCCTCTGTGGCCCTTCCTGATCCGTTGTTTATTCTCCGGCTTGACGGCACGAAGCTGGAGACGGTCCCGCAAGTGGTCCAAGGGCAGGCGCGGGTGGGAACAACCTTCCAGCACCTGCTGGAAATTGAGGTGCCTGCCTCCGTGACGGAGAAAAACTCACAACTTCAAAATGCCATTATTTTTCAGGTGATTCCCAACTGAGCGCAAAGTGAGCAAGTGAAGATGTTCAAACACAGATCGTTGCCTTTGAAAATCATCGTATTGATCGCCTTTTTGCTTACTTTGTCGCTGCTGCCCGCGCAAACACCAGCCGCGCCGGCGGCCAAGAGCGGACAACCGGCGCCAGCGCAAAAGGCGGCTCCGGGCTTGCCGCCTTCCATCGCCCTGAGCCCCGCGGTCATTATGGCGAAAGGGAACTTTGGCCAAGGGCTCACGCAGACGCTTACCCTCACCAACAACACTAATCGTGACCTCGCTTTTGAACTGGTGGCGGAAGACGTGGTGGTGAAGGACGGCAAAAGGGTTTTTGTCCCCGCCGGAGAAACCGGGAACAGCATTGCCGCCTCCGCGGTGTTTTCCCAGAAGACAGTTTTGGCCAAATCATATTCCTCGGCTTCCGTGGATGTCCGGCTGACTCTTCCCGCCCAGACTGGCCTTCGTGCCGTGGCCATCATCTTTCGCGGCACGGACAAGTTGCCCACTTCCACAAGCGCAGTCGCCATGACCGCGTCACTGGCCGGGCTGGTTACCTTTAATCTTTCTGACAACGTAAAGCTCGAGCCGGAAACCGTGCATGTAACGCCGGCGAGTGAAACCGCCAACATGATCATTTCCCAGTGGATCGCCAACACCGGAAGCGAGCCGGTGCTGCCGGAAGGCGCGGCCGCGGTCCTGAACGCGAACGGCTCGCTGGCAGGCAAGGCCACGTTCTCTCCGCAGCGTCTTCTGCCCGGTGAACGCCTGGAGTTTATCGCGGAGTACCCTTATCCGCTCCAGTCAGGCAACTACCGGGCGCTGTGCACGTTTCAGTTCGAAGGCAAGATCCTGACCACTGACGCGAATTTCAAGGCCCCATGAAACGCAGGTGGAGAATCGCCTGCCTGTGGGCCGCCTGCGCAGTCGCGGCTCAAGGGCAGATTCCATTCTCTGTGGGATATCAGAAGAGGGCGCAGATCTCCGTGAGTGGCGCCACGGCCGCCTACTCTCTCGATTCCAATATCGCGGAAGCCAGCGCCGCCAACGGCGTGGTGGAAATCCTGGGCAAGGCTCCGGGCGCCACCAACGTTATTATTGTGACCGCGGCCGGCGTGCAGAGCCTTGCCGTCACGGTCCCTATGCCTCCGCCGATCTTGCCTCCTGGTTTTGAGCCTCCTGCAAGGACGGGAGCTGGCGAAACCGGGACCTACGAAGTTCGCTACAACTCCGATCCCGGCCAGATCACCAACTCGCTGGAGATGAAGCGTACCCAGGGAGAGTCGTTCCTGCGTCTGCAAGTGGTGAACGCCAACCTGTTCTCTGCTAGGTCTTCTACTTCGGCGGTTGGCTTCCCCTATCTCTCGTATGAGATCAAACGCCCCAAGTATGACCTGACCTTCTTGGACCAGACCGTGATCAACTCGCCGCTTACCCTGGATGGCTACTTGGTGCGCGGCTTCCATATGCGTGAGGGACCGTGGCAGTTTCACGGAGGATTTACCTCTATCGCGACTTTTCAAGGGTTGTTCTTGACCACCGACCGCGAGTATGTCGCGGGCGTTTCCAGATCATTTCGGATCGATTCCGCCAACTCACTCCAGGGTAACGTCTACTACTTCCGCAATCCTGCGAGCCAGCAACTGGTCACCAGCGAAGGGGCGGTCGGTTCTCTGGTTTACAGCTTCAAAAAGGCCGACAAAGTACGCTTCCTTTCCGAGTTGGGTCTGAGTCACGGCCTGGGCTTTGCCGCGCGCGGCAGCTATGACGACGAGAAGGACCACATCATGGGCAGCTTCCGCACCCAGTCACGGAGCTTCGCTTCGCTGGCCATCAATAACCAGCACGGGACGTTCGCTGACCTGAACGCCAGCCGTAAGTTGACCCAGAGGCTCTACGGCTCTCTGGGCCTGAACCGGTCAGATTTCAATTTGCCGTCGCTGCGGCAGAAAACATTTACCACCAGCGCGCTGCTCAATTTTAAAATCAACCAGAACTTCTCCGTCAGCGGCGGCGGTTCGTATGCCACGTTCCAGTCCATCTTCCCGAGCAGTTCCCGGATCACCACGCTGAACCTGCCGGCGGGAGTTGACTTTTCCACGCGCCAATTTGGCACGGGATTCCAGTACCAGCGCACCACCAGCTTTAACGGCAGTGGCGGCAACGATTACGCCGTGAACGCCCGCGTCTCGGCCGGTCAGTTCCATGGCAGCGTTTTCTACCGGCATGACGTGCAGGTGCCAACCGTGGCGGCCATCTTTTCCCAGATTCCAGGATTACAAGACGCTCTGGAGCGGGCCGGGATTGTGGCCACCACGCCGGACCAGCTTGCCGAACTGCTGCGCAACACCGCTCTGCTGGCAACGCTGGGGTTTGCCAGCGCGCTCACCGTGAACCTGGCGCCGGCCAGAAACGATTTTGGCGGCTCCCTTACCTGGAGGGCGCGCGGCCAGGGCAGCCAGGTAGACCTGAGCTACTTCAACAGCAAGACGGAACTGCTCCAGGGAAACTTCGCGCTGGCGACAACTACGTTGAGTTATTCGCAGCGTCTGAGCGCCAACAATAACATTGTGGCTTCCACCTCCATCGTCCAAAGCAACTCCAACGGAGTTGCGAGCACGCGTCCGCTGTTCAGCATTTCGTTTCAGCACCGTTTCTTCACCGTCCCTGGATTTCTCCTGCCGGGACGTCACGGGATGATTCAAGGGCACGTCTTTCACGATGATGATTTCGCCACTCGCTACAACGGCCAGCCCGCGATCGGCGGCGTGGAGGTCCGGCTGGACGAGGACCGCGTCACCCACACTGACGCTAACGGCTCTTACTCTTTCCATCACGTTCCCTACGGCGTGCACCGCATCGAGGCCAGGTTCCATAGCGACGAGCCTTTCTTCTACACCACCGATTCTCCCGCCACCGCGGACATGAACTCGACAGTAGACTTCGGCATTAACTTTGCCAAAGGACAGATTTTTGGTTTTCTGCTGAACGACGCCAGCGCGGGCGTCGGCGGGATCACCGTGGAGCTGCAGGGAGAAAAAATCACGCGCAGGATGCAGACCGCAAGCAATGGAAAATTCGCTTTCACCGGTCTGGGCCCGGGAAACTACAGTGTTTCCACGCTGCCGGATTCGTATCCTCCGGGATATTTGCTGCAGGCGCTCAGCCCGCAGGCGGTCACGGTTGACCCGGGCAAACCCGCCAGCCTTCAGTTCACGGTGAAGGCTCTGCGGTCGGTTGCCGGCAAGGTGCTGGTTTATGACAAGAAGTTGCTGCAGACGGTCCCGCTGGCCGGCGTTGTTGTCCGGCTAAAGGAACTTTCCCTGCAAGCGACCAGCGGCGACACCGGCGCTTATATTTTTCGCAACCTGCCTGCCGGGACTTATACCCTGGCGGTGGAGTATGACGGCAAGGAGACAACGCGCACCGTGACTCTGCCGGCTGAACCGGCAAGCCTTCGCGACATTGACCTGCCTTCCGGGACCAAGTGACCAGTGAAATGAAGATTGGGCCAGCGGCAACCGTCATCGCCGCAAATTGTGGCGCAAGTTGTGGGCTAGCGCCTAGGGCTGATATCCCTCCAGGACTGCGGCGGCGCGATTGAGCGCATCGGTCAATAGCTGGAGTTGTCCGGTTGCAAGTTGAACATTTTTGGAATCGATGGCTTCATTCACTCCTGGAATAACCACGGCGGCGTATCCGGTGTACTGGCCGGGCGCATAGATGGCGTGCCGGAACCAGGGACGATTGGGCAATCCTTTTTCCAGCAGCAGGGAACGCTCGGCGGCGATCAAGACCTGATTCAGCCTGGCCGCGGCTTCATCCCGCGGCGGGTTTTTCTGGATGGCCAGAATTCTTGCGCCAGCACTGCTGAAGCGTTTGGCTGCGTCGGAGGCTTTGCTGAAATCCGGCGCGTTGGAACCCAGCGTCTGTTTGGCTTTCTCGCGGGCATTGTCGATGTAAGCGCTGATCTCCTTCCCGTACAGTTCATAATCGTAAGGCAGCACATCGGCGGAGGCCATGTGCAGCGCTTCCAAACCCAGCACCCGCGCCATCTGCTGCTCGTAAACGAATGTAGGATCGCCGAATTTCTTGAACCACGCAAAATTATCGAAAGCCGAGTGATAGACGCCATAGGGACCGCTGGACGTCATGTCCGCTGAGGGTATGCCCAAGTGCTGGATGAAGACGCTGTAGTCCGAGCCGCTGCCCAGGTCGCCCACCGGGACGTCATTCTCAACCTTGGCGTTGGGTGTGCGGTTCTGGTTGAAATCGGGGCCCGAGCGCCGGTCCGCTTGTTTCTGCTTTTCTTCTTTCCACACGTTGTAGAGCATGCCGCCCTTGGGACTGGGCACCAGCCTGGTCACGTCGCGGACAAACCCCTTCAGGCTGGGCACGGCGGAGGCATTAAAGTTGGGACCGGAAACGGCCACGTCCAGATTGAAATAAGCGGCCGCGTGGGCCAGTTGGTGCTCGTACTGCTCACCCCACTCGGTGCTGCCGATCAAGCCTTGTTCTTCGGCGTCCCAACTGCCGAAGACGATGGTCCTGTCCGGCTTCCAACCCAGCTTGAGCAGCTCGCCGATTCCGTGAACCGTCTCCAGCATGGCCGCGGTGCCGCTGTTGGGATCCACCGCACCGTACACCCATGCGTCACGATGATTGCCTGCCACGACCCATTCGTTCGGGTATTTCGCGCCCGGGATCTTGCCGATTACGTTCCATATGGTCCAGTAGCGGTAGTCCTGTTTCAGATGAATCTTTACCCGGACCGGCCCTGGGCCGATGTGGTAGGTAAACGGCAGCGCGCCCTGCCATTCGCGGGGCGACTCCGGGCCGCCTAGGTTCTCCAGGATTGGTCGCGCATCGCCGTAGGAGATTGGCGTGGTGGGGATCTTGGACATGTCCGTCGCTTTTTCCGGAGCCACGCGCGCGGAATCCGGCAGTCCAACCACGGAGGCAAAACCCGGAGTGGTCGGGTCGCCGGGATATTTGAACATGTACTGGATCGATCCACGCTGCACGCCCGTATCCGGCCGCCACGGCCCCTTGGGATAAGGATCGCCCTTAAAATAGCCGTCGTCCCAGGGGTCGGAGTAGATGATCACGCCGGCTGCGCCGTGCTCTTCAGCCACAAAGCTCTTCACGCCCCGGAAGTTCTCGCCATAGCGTACGATCACGATCTTGCCGCGCACGTCGACCTTCAGGTCTTCGAGCTTTTTGAAGTCAGCGGGGCTGCCGTAATTGGCATAGACGACCTCGGCTTCTGCGTCGCCGGACGGGGACGACCCATTGAAAGGCATGACCACGCGCGAATCATCCTGGTAGGGATCGCTGGAAACGCGCTCGCGCGTTGGGCCGTTCATCTTGACGTTGGGCGGCGCGGTCACGGCCACGCTGATCTCCGCCGGGCGGTTCATCCACACCTTGTACTCGACGATCTCCGTCTGCAAACCGGCTTCGCGGAATTGATGGGCCACGTAGTCGGCGGTCTTCTTATCTTCCGGAGAACCAGCAATGTGCGGCGCCGCGGTCAGGATTTTCAGGTGCTCCTCCGCACGCGCCCGGCTGGGGACGTCGAGGAATTTCTGGTCCCACTCGTGCTGCTTGCTGAAATCACGGAAGCCGAAAACCTGGCTGGGCGGAACTTCCGCTGGCTGCTGGGCAAACGCCGTGAAGACGAAAACCGATAGGACGACGACGAACCGGGCGCGTTTCAACATTTCTTCAGTCCTTCTCCTGGTGTACTTTCTTTGGGTGTACTTCTTTTTGGTGCTGCTGGCCGCGGAAGTGAAAACCAGAAAGCTTACACTATAAGATGGTACTTGATCGAACCGGTCGTGAGGGTCCTGCTACTTGGGTGTGAATACAGAAATGGGAAAAGGCGGCGCCCCAGCCCCCGAACGCGCCAAACCGGCGCTCCCCGGGGACCCCGCCGATGGGCTGCCGCCGATGGACGATCCCGCCTGGCTGCATCCAGCCGGCGGCGATGGCCCGGCGGGCGAGGCCGTGGCCGACGCCTCGGAAACCTCGGTCCTCGAGCTGCCGCGCATTGCCCGGGCGTTGCGTCACCGTGATTTTCGCCTCTTCTGGACCGGCAACTTTCTTTCCAACATCGGCACCTGGATGCAGAACGTGGCCCAGGGCTGGTTGGTTCTCCACCTTACCAATTCGGCTTTTTGGCT
>WNFI01374596.1_pt1 | contig 17827 bp, 15 predicted proteins | sample 5400471 | NCBI WGS metagenome assembly WNFI01 (sample SAMN13153348, study PRJNA577476) | soil metagenome | isolation source: 100 cm saprolite on Douglas fir-dominated hillslope | place: USA:California | collected 2013-09-17 | reverse complement strand
TCTCTGCGAAAATCTATCACAGCGCACTTTTGTTCTATTTCTAAGTGACACTCTTTCAGAACTATCAAAAGGGTGATGGATTTACTTTCTCTCGAAGGTTGTTTTTTCAGGTTTTCCTATTTCCCCTGTCAACGTAAAATGCATTCCTTTGAGTACTATGCCGTCTTCGCTCCGTATGTCTCTCACGTTTCCTACCTGCTCGAATCCAAATTGCTGGAGATTGCTCATGAAATGTATCATCCCTTCGGGTGTAAATGTTGATCCTGGCTCGACAATAAACAGATGTCCGCCTCCTCGTAGAATGCGTCTCGCATGAGTAAAGTAGGCTCGCAGATCATCAGCAGTTCCATACAGAGAGAGGCTATAGATCAGAACGTCAGCAGAGGTATCGGGCAACGGCGGCTTCTCCATTTTTCCTTTGACCTGGCCCGGCAGTCCATGCCGATCCAGACCTGTCACATGGCAGGGAAGTTCGGCAAATGGATTGAGGCCACATCCCATATCAACGATACGTAGGTCTGGGCGCAACAGGTACTCAAGTTTCGCACGCAGCCACTGGTATGCCAATTGGGAAGCCGGAGAGGTACGCAAGTGGTCGAGAAATGCACTCGTATACTCATCGTTGGCAAAGAGTTCATCTGCTTTGGCTGCGCCCATCCCCCGAAGACGAGCAATCTCCCCTCGCCACTTTTGAGCAGCACTCAGTTCTGTAGGCCGCTGCTCAGCAACTAATGGCTCAACGCCAGTTTCCCTGATCTGTTTGAGCCAGCGGCGCAAGGCTTTTTGCACTTTCGTTGCTGCGTCGGTCGTTGCATACATACCGTCAATGGCAACATCGGAGAGTTCACGTTTACCAAGGATGAGATCCCAGATTCGTTCATCTATCGTGCGCAACAGCGACCCATCATGCAAGAGCGCGTTTGTCATCGTAAGAAGGACATCCACAACAACACGATGTTTTTGCCCCTCGCGATGCAGGCGAGCGATCCCCTGATCAAACTCAGCCGCTGTATAAGGGAGATCAGCAACGATGATATCATGCGCAGTCCGCTCTTGTGTCGGGTCGAACAGGGTCAAGCCCACCCCGATGGTCCCAATCGTTCCTACGAGTATACGTAACCCATTTGGGGCACGAAAAGCATCGAGTATCTCTTTTCGTTGCTCTTTTGAGATGGTGCCATTGATTTGGCCCACTTGACCAGGGAAAAAATCTTGCAGATCAGCATATATTGCTTCTGATACCTCATCTCGTAGATAGGTCAGCACGAGCAATTTTCTTGCTGATTCTGCACGTTTGCGAATGAAAGGGAGCTTGGCCTCCATCGCTACCTTTCGTAGTTCGGCAAGTGCATGGCTCGCTTGTGCTCTTGACCACGTCCCAATTGCGCGTATCTGATCCAGAAGATCGTCTTGCAACGGAATTTCAACAGGCCGTACATCACAGAGCGGCAAGTGAAGCAAGACATCTTTTTTACGACGACGCACAATATGTGGCAGTATCGCTTCAAACACATCAGCGATGTACTCAGTACTTGCAAGAGAGATAGGGGTTCGGCCAGTTCATTGACAAGAGGGGTTCCCGTGAGACCAATCGCACTCTGGGCTGCCGCTCGGATCTTTTCCAGTGCTTCTCGCCGATAGGTCTCTTTCTGACCTCCACGCTGCTTCACAAAATGTACCTCGTCAATGCAGAGACAGTCGAATTGTTCACCTGCAAGGCGGTCCACCATTTCGTCATTGAGCAATTCCTCATAGTGAAGGACGAAGAAGATCGGGGATGTTCCAGATGATAAAGAGGCGACAGCCAGTGTCTCTCGAAGCCCTCTCACAATAGAGGCGTGAGTGAGACATGTGCGAATTTCACCACGAGAATCAGCCCACGTGTCATCTGCCACTGTTTTTGGGGCAAGCAAGATGATGCGACGAATTCCCGAAGCTGCGACTGCCGCAAGAAATGAGGCAGACTTTCCCATTCCTGGGTCATCGGCATCAAGAAGAAATGGAGAATGCTCTTTCTTTATCAAGATGTCTGTCATCCGGCGAGCTGCATCCGCCTGATGTAAGCGCAAATGCGGTCCTGTCCACCCATAGTGAGCAAGCCTAGTAGAGAAATTGATGGCTTGTTCCACTTCCTGGGTGAACTTTGCTGCTGCCTGTACCACAAATTCGTTGTCCATCTGCCCTGCATACGCGCTCAAAATGGCAGCTTGCACATCATCAGTGGTCACCGCTTGTGAACTGTGCAGCGATCCATACCAAGCATAGAGTCGTTTGTAGAAAGCTTCCCAGAGGATTTTGGAGGTGAGGAGCCCAAGTACCTCGTCGAGTGGAAGCCGGATAGCGCCGAGTGCCGAAAGACCCCGAATGGCAGTTTGTTCCTGATGAAGGTCAGGTGCGGTGTGGGTCGAGCCAGTGGGGGAAAATGGGCTCTCTTCCTCGATTGGGAGATCACTTCCCACGACAGCCTCAAGCCCTATTTCTACCGGATCTTGTTGAAAAAGCGTTTCTTCATCCTCTGCGAAGTCTGTCGTTTCTTCCTCTGGCGCATTTGTCAATTGGGCTAGAGCCAGCTCAATGGCATCATGATTCCCCCTAGCCAGACTGGCATTGAGCCGCGTAATGCGTGGATTCCGATAGTCAAGCATGCCTGCACGTCGCTGAATGATCATGACTTGTGCACCACTTAGGAGATTGGACTCGGCCAACGGTTGAATAGAACGAGCCAAGCGCTCTACTATCGCTGCTGTATAGGCAGTAATGTGTTCCCGACTCAAGTAGTGAAGACCAAGGCTGCGAGCGACTGCTGATATCCCTCCATGCCGATCAAGAGCAGCATGCAATGCAGCTTGGCCTGCCTTTCGTAACTCACGCCCGGTTGGCATCACGCCTGGGGTTCCATATTCTTCGATAAACTGAAGCAGTGCCGCTTTGACATTGGCAAAGTCATCCCAGTACCCATCCGGCTTCACGTTGTAGGCAAATCCTAAGCGTTCGGCAACGGCCAATACACCACCATGTGCATCGAAAGCATGAATCAGATCGCCTCGACCAGCCGCTTGTAACTCACTGCGCGTCGGCATCACCCCCGGAGTCCCATATGCTTCAACGAAGTCCAAGAGAGCCTGCCTGACATTGGTAAAGTCGTTCCAGTGGCCGAGCCGCTTTCTCGTATAAGAAAATTCTAAACTCAAGCTTTCGGCAACTGCTACGAGTCCTCCATGCTTATTTAAGGCACTATCGAGGTCACTCCTCCCAGCGTCTTCGAGTTGAGTACGCGTCGGCATTGTACCTGGGGCTCCCTTCTCCTGAATAAAGGCCAGAAGCTCCCGTGCCACATTGTCAAAATCATCCCAGTAGCCGTACGTTTTTTTCGTGTAGGAAAGTTGCAAACCCAATCGCTCAGCAACGGCCAAAACGCCACCATGCTTGTTAATAGCAAAAACAAGTACTGACTGTCTGGCTTGCTCTAATTTTTCAAGTGTCGGCATAATGCCAAGTTTCCCCTGTTTGCTAATGAAGGCGGTGAGTTCTCGTTCCACATTGGTGAAATCATTCCAATACCCGTTCATTTTTTTTGAAATATAGGCCAATCCCAGGCGTTCAGCTACGGCGGGAAACCCTCCATGCTTTCCAATAGCTAACACAAGGCTTGATTGTCTCGCTTTTCCTAGCTCGTTAGCCGCGGGCATCACTCCCTCTGTGCCTTGAGTACGGATGAAAGCAAGAAGTTCTCGTTCCACATTGGCGAAGTCGCTCCAATACCGGTTAGGTTTAGCTGTGTAGGTGTATGTCAGGCTGAATTGCTCGGCCAAGGCAGGAAAGCCGCCGTGATTGGTAATGGCTGTAATCAGGTCGCTCCTCCCTGCTTTCTGTAGCTCACCACCTGTTGGCATCACACTAGGCATTCCACGTGCTTCGTTAAACTCACGAATGGCAAGCTCAATGTGCGCAACGCTATCCCAGTAACCAGGAGGCTTCGCTGTAGACGAAAGCTGCAGGCCCAACCGCCCTGCAACTGTAGACATTCCTCCATGTTTATTGATAGCAAAGATCAAATTTGATCGTCCCACATCCTCTAGAGCTTTGGCCGTCGGCATCACATCTGGAGTTCCTTGTTCCTGGATAAAGGCCAGAAGTTCTCGCTTCACATTGGTAAAGTCATCCCAATGCCCCCTTGGTTTGATTTTCATTTGGAGTCCCAAACGCTCTGCGACAGCAGATGATCCACCATATTTGTCAAAAGCTCCGGCGAGATTTCCCAGGTTTGCTTTCATCAATTCTCCTCGTGATGGCATAACCCCCTGTGTCCCATGCTCTTCAATGTACATGAAAAGCTTACGCTCGATATTGGCGAAGTCATCCCAGTAACCATTGGGGCGTTGAGCATGGGAGAGCCGTAATTCTAACCGCTGAGCAACAGTAAAAATTCCTCCATGATGGTCAATTGCCGCGGCAAGACTGCGGTAACCAGCCTGCATCAATTCATTCTGTTTTGGCATCACGCCAGGGGTTCCATGTCCAGCAATAAAATTCAATAGCTCAGATGTGACATTGGCGAAGTCATCCCAATAGCCATGCCGCTTGCGTTTGTGAGAAGGGAGCTGTAATCCCAACCGTTGAGCAACTGCTTCTACGCCATTATGCTTCCTGATCGCCGAAGCGAGGTCGCCTCTCCCTACCTGAAACAACTCCTTCTCGATAGGCATGATACCAGAGGTTCCGTGCTCCTCGATGAAAGCAAGAAGTTCCATCTCGACATGGACAAAATCGTTCCAATATTTCCCTGGTTTACGCTCGTGCTCCATAGTAGACCTTAGCTGCTCAGCAACCTGAGCCTATTTCTCCCGCCTGTTAATGGTCTCTCTCCGACCAGTTTGTCGTAAATTATGGCTGGCAAGTGGGCAATATGGCACCAGAAGCGTCATATGTCTGTTCGATTCGGAACCAGTTCGTTAGCGGAGTCAGGCAAAGAGGTGCATTCTAATTCACCCACTATATCTCATTCCTTTAATTGCACAAATCTAAATGTTGCTCTGCACTGTAGCACAGATGTACTATAACGTCAACTATAAAGTTGTGGTATGCACTTTTTCGATAGTGATGCCAGATGCTTCTAGAGGATGTCACTTAAAAATAGAACAAAGGTGTGCTGTGATAGATTTTCGCAGAGATCCTAGCCCTACCTCAGGTTTGTGTAGAGATGTCATAGTGCGAGGCGCGCTGCGCTGAGTGAGATCCACCAGGATAATTGTACAGATTCCACCAGTTTAATGTTGGGATTTACACTCTCTCCAAATGAGGGGACACGACGTTCTATAAAAAATGGGCTGGTCGGCGGGCTGGTCGGCGGGCTGTTCTTCGGGCTGCCTGCCGGGCTGGTCGGCGGGCTGCTCGCCGGGCTGCTCGCCGGGCTGGGTGCTGCTGTGCGGCACTATACCCTGCGCTTCTGGCTCTGGAAAGCGAGATGCATGCCAGCTCCCCGGCGGTACGTCGCCTTCCTTGACGATGCTGTAGAGCAATTACTCTTGCGCAAAGTCGGGGGAGGATACATCTTTCGGCATCGCTTGCTGCAAGACTACTTTGCCTCATTGGATATTGTACCTCCTCATGATCCCTCATTTCGTGCAGCACGCTCAGTATGACAAAATGCGCCCAATGGTGATCCTTCGTTGTAGACTATGTTTCTCTGTTGTGCTTACATCGCAGAAGATCGATTCCTTAACCACTGGCAAAGAATTATGGCGAAGTGGTCAGGTTACTGGTTCTCGGACTGGTTTGGTGATGTGGATTGTGCATGCGAGAAGGCCTCTGGCTCTTGTATCGCCCTTTAGAGAATGTGCTCTGACCAGAGCCACTCTTTCTCGTTCCCAGGCTGATGGTTCTCTTTCTTATCACCAAACGGGTCCGAAAACCTTACTTGGCAAAGTACAGTAAATAACTCGAACGCTTCTGGCAATTACCTGTAAATTTGGGAATTCCGTTGATTTCCTCTCACTCAGCTAACGAACGGCCATCACGACCCGGTTGTCCAGATGCTGCCAGATCACGTCAACTTCGCGAAATCCCGCGTTGCGCAACGCTGCCTGGTGAACATCTACCAGGGTACCAGGGGGACGCGTTTTGGTGCTGAAGCGACGCGCACGTTCCGCGAAGAACGGCTCCATGCCTGGCTCACGCCGAAGCTGATCCCACCACTCCTCCCAATCTTCCTTCTCCGCTGCGCTCGCCTGAGCAGCCCACTGCGCATGCCCGTGCTCTGTGACCGTGTTGAAGCTCGGCAGATGCGGGGCAAACCCCAAGCCATCCCCATTGAGGAAAACTCCACCAGGGCGAACGAGGACTCCTAACTGGCGATACAGCTCCACCAGCGAGCCAGCATGCAGCCAATGAAGGGCCGTCGTGGTTACTACCACATCCACCTGCTCCTCCCCAAGTCGGCTGTGCCAGGAAGGTTCACTGATATCTGCTTCCACCCAACGCAAGCGCCCTTGCATGTCACCCAGGACTTGCTGTCCAAGCAGCAGGAGGATAGGATCAATGTCCACAGCAACGGAGTGTGCCTGTGGGAAGCGCGATAAGAGGCGCTGGCTCATTGATCCGGGACCACAGGCCAGGTCAAGTGCCACAAAGTGTTCAGGAAGCAGCGTTTCTAACACATCGAGCATGACGGTAAAGCGTTGTTCACGATCAGGCAGGTAGGTACTCTGCTGCTGATCGTAGCGGTGCATCCAGTCCTGCCAGTCCAACTGAGGAATGTCTGTGCTCACCTTTCTTCTCCTCTCTTCAAAAATGAACGCTTCGACGAAAATAAACACAGGCGAGAACTACACTCCTTCCCCTCCGACCACATTCCAGTCAGTTCCCCCTCCTCGCCTTTCCCACCGTCGTCCGGTATTGGGAGTGTTCATTTTGCGCTTGTCGTGAGACTTGAAGCGCAGAACTCCACCGCTTGGAGAAAGGGTCCATGCTCTCCCACAATCAGGACACTCCACAAGCGCGACACCACTCTCCACAAAGCGGTTGAGATCAATGGGTACGATCCCAGAAAACATACATTTGACCGATGCGACGGGTTGCGACACAGCCTTCTTCCGAGATCGTGACTGAGTCACCTGTTCTGTGGGGACCGAAGATGGAAGCGTTTGCTGGGTGTTTGAGGAAGAGATCTGTTCTGCTTGCGTCTCACTCGATGCCTGCTCTGCTTCGACATTTGGCCCTGCTCCATCAATAATCCGCAGCGTATCATGGCGCAGCACGAGCAGCTCTGCGGCACGCTCCAGCCACTTGGCTTGTACATCGGTAGCCTTTGCCTCATACGACCATTCCAGCGCGGCTATCACAAGCTTCATCAGGTTATCCATTGTTACACGGCCTGAGTGGGTTGGGTCGAGGACCGGTTGCGTCAGCCAAGTGTAGATCGAACTTGCCCATTGGCGTAAGTTGAGCTGTGGCAAGAGTGGCTGGTAGACCTGCTCCAAGGTGGCCAGGATGTCGCGGACTTCTTCCGAGGTGTGGCTGGCAATGCGGCAGAACGGTTGCAGCGAATCGAGTCGGCGACGCCATTGCAGCCAGGTAGGCTCAGGTTGGTCTAACGTCACCTTCAAGGGAATCGTGTTGCCACGCCCTGCCGCCACCAAGCACAACCCAAGCGGATGAGGCATGGAGAGATCATGGGCATCATCCACAATGAGGCACTCGGTCCCATATTGGTGCAGGTGTCCCATGAGTTTGGGCTTGCGGGTGCGCCAATGTCCTCGAAGTGGTAAGCCAAGCGCCGTAAAAAACTGGTCGCCCAACGCCTGCTCATCTTCATTGTTTTTCGGAGCCACGACCGCGAGAACGGATCGTCCGCCAGCCGTTTTCAGCAGATCGCGTATGCCCACGGTCTTGCCTGCGCCCGGATCGGCGACAATGACATGCCAGGAACGATTGTGCCAGGCAGCATGCAGCATCGCCTGGAACCTTTTTTCAAATGCCGTCTCGACGAAAATATCTTTTCTGAAGAGGGAATGAGTCATGGTTGCGGCTCCTCTCGCATCGTGCGAACAGGTAAAACACGTACAGGACGATCAGGTTCGGTATCTGGGCGTGCGGGTGGTAGCTTCGGTGATGCAAGTTTCTTGGCCTCGATACCCGCCAAGTGCTCAGAAACGATGGCTGGATGAATGTCCTGGCGTTGGCGATCCCATTGACGGGCTTGCTCACTTGCTCGAATCTCTGTGCTTCGGCGGCGGCGCGCTGCTCCTGCTTCGTCCTGAATGCGAGCTCGGACTGGCAACCCTTGCTCGCGGGCGATCTTGGCCTGCTCTTCGTCGTGTTTGCGCATGGCTCTGGCTTCCCACTCACTGACGCGGCCTCCCATCAGTTGTGGGCAGTAGGCTTCCCCAACATATTCCCCCTCGACAAAAATATACAGGACACCCACATCTCGGCGGTCGTAATACACATCGAACTCTCGGCCAGAGAGCCGCGAGAGCAGGCCGGGACAAACATACCAGAGTCCCTGAAATGAGAGCCTGTTGCCTGAAGAGGTGTGGTACCCATGATGGGGCGTCTTGCGATTTTGCGCCTTCATGAGCAGCAGTTTCAGATCATCAGGCGAGCCCAGATACTGTGGCACTCCGCTCTGTGCCACCGCCAGTTCCCATAGCACACAGGGGCGCTGCCGTCGAAGGCTGTCGAAGGCTTGTTGATAATCATCAACGATGGCTTGATAGAAACAGCGTTCTAGCTCTTCCAGGGTCATCCCCCCCGCTTGCGCCGCTATTTCGGCATCGTGGACGCCGTAGGACGTGTTGGGGAGTCTCTTTTCAAAACGTTCAGTCATCCACCTGAAGAGCGATTCGACCGTTCCTTTTGCTGATGGTGCGTAGGGTGGGGCTTGCTCCGTGATCATTCCCAATCGATCTACGAGGACTTGCCGCGCTCGCTCAGAGGTGAAGATCTTCCCTCGATCATGGAAGATAATGGCGGGCTTGCCAAAACAGGGCCAGGAATGCTCGCATCCATTGATGCCGACCAGCTGATCTTTTCTTTCCAGGCTGACCTTCACCAGGCGCATATAGTCCTCCTCCTTGAGTGGCCCCAAAGCCAGGACCGCGCCGAGGATGGCAGCCGTTTTGACGCAGATGAGCACCGCCGCATGCACACGGCTGGCAACCGTCGTCCCATGGGGAGTGACGACGTACAAGTCCATGGTGTGCTCATCGACCTGGGTCAGCAGGGCTGGAGCCGGAATGGAGAGCGCAAACGACTCGGCAGACTCGCGTTCACGTGGAACGGATTTGGCCCCCTCGCGCATTGCCACCAGCTCCGGCTCCATCTTCAGGCGTTGCACCTCCTTGCGCACCTGAGCATAGGAAGGAAGTTTGACCGGCTTGCCTGTTTCCTTGGTCAGGCGCGTCGCCACGTGTTGCATTTCGGTATGCTCTTGGATCGCGGTCATGGACAGACGGGTAGGCAGTAAATACAGCCGACGGATACACTCCTGGAAAGCCGGGGGCATGGCCGTTTTTCGGGTGTAGCTGCCATAGGGCGCACAGGCGATGGCGCCCAACAGCTTCGTCCGTTTGACGAGGCGCGAAAGCGTTGAGCGTGGGATGCCTGCATCTTTGGCAACCTGGGTTTGCTGTGCCCCGGCCAGCACCTGCTCTACGGCCCGGAGATTCCGGTGAAATTGCTCTCGTTGTGGCTCTGGAAGCGTGGAGGCATCAAACGTCGGACCCGGGACGAGGGCCGTCATCTCGTGTGAGATGGAAGCCTTTGGCTGTGTGTCTGGTTCAGTCAGGAGCGTGTCAGGGAGTGGTGAGGGTACAAGTACCGGAGCGGAAGGATGGAGCAAGGCCAAGGGAAGGGTGCGAGAGAGCGTGAACTGCTCCAGATCAAGCAGTAAATGTCCTTGGGCTGCCGCTTCTCCCACCACCTTCCAGATCGCCGCTTCGATGAGATTGGCAGGCCATTGCCCAGCGAGACGGCTTTCGACCTCTTCGACGCTGGCGACTTCTCCCCAGGGCCAGACTTCTTGCAATGCGGCGGCAATTTCGCCAAAGGCGGGAAATATCTTGCGCCTAGCATGCAAGAAAACCAGGTTGTAGGATCGACGTTTGGTAAGTGTGTGCTCAGTGCCAATCCAGAAAACGCCCCCTTGCAGGCGTGCGAGCCTTCGTGCAGCTTCCGCTTTGGCGAGGTTACGATCCCCTCGTTTGTCATCCTCCATGCCCGCCTCGGCGATGAACGGTTGCCCGTTGGTCAAAGTGCCCACCGCATCGGGCAAGTAGTGATGGGGCTTGTCCTCAAACGTGTAGCCGATGGCGAATGGCGCGTGTTTTGGGATCGGCAATCGGTACTTCGTGGCAAACTGCGGGTCAATGTCGCCACGCGCGTAGTTCACAACCAGTGGATGATATTCAAGCCATAAAAGGAGACGTTCTTCAAGCTGGCTACAGAACGGCTGCCTAACAGTGGTGCCCGTTTTGAGGCTCGGAATCCATCCTGAAATGGAGCGGTTCGCTATTTTGAACAGATCAATGCCTTGTACTTCCCGTGCGACCATGAGCAACCTCGCCGATCTGCTGGTGAGTCTGTCTTCCGCATCCCAACAGTTTGTCAAGCTCTCGAAGAGGAGCGCAAATTACATATTCAGTGAAAAGTATACCTGATGGGAAGCGGTTTTTCCAGGCATCGAAGCGTCAAGTTCCACCCTTCAGCGTAAATTCCCATCCTTCAATGCAAAATCGGTCAACCCTTCAGTTAATTTACCAGATACTTGATGAAATACACTTCTCTTGACAAAGGGGACCACTCGCTACTATCATGCGACAGTTGCTGCGTGGGAGAACGTTTTACCGAGAATGAACCAACCGGGAGAAAGGTCAGAGAAACAAGGGATAGGTATATGAAGCCGAGAATTACTGTGATTACAGTAGGCGTCAGCGATTTAGAAAAATCACTCCTCTTTTACCGCGACGGGCTTGGTTTGCCGACGCGAGGCATTGTTGGCAGAGAATTTGAACACGGCGCTCTTGCTCTTTTCGACTTACAACATGGCTTGAAACTGGCAATTTTCCCGCGCAGTGATCTTGCTCTTGATGCACAAGTCCCCTTGGGTGCACCAAGCGCTACAGAATGCACCATCGGTCATTATATGAAAAGCAAAGAAGAGGTTGATATAGTTATGGAGCAAGCAAAGCAAGCGGGAGCTACAATAACCGATGAAGCACATGATCGCCCTTGGGGGATTTATTCTGGCTATTTCCAAGATCTCGACGGTCACTTGTGGGAAGTGGTCTGGGACCCAAGATTTGAAACGGAAATTATTGACTAAGTATTGGTTTTTCTACGTGTCATCGGGATGCCATCCCCAAAGTTGTGCCAAGCGAAGCCTCGCTACAGAAGAACTTTTGAGAAGATACTACAGGCATCAAGTGTTCCCTTAGAACCATCCTTCACTTCCAAACAAGGAGGAACCTCTGCCTGAACGTAAAAAGCGTACCACACCCGAGCGAGAAACGCCGAGGGTGGAGTCAACCGCATCAGGACCACTTCTGCCAGAACAACAGGAATTCCACCAGCACCTGCGAGCTCTGGCTCAAAGCGCCGTGCGGACCGTCTTGGAACTGGTGATGCGCGAGGAGTTGGACGCTTTCATAGGAGCAGCCTGGGGAGCATGTAACCCCAAACGCAAAGGCTATCGCAATGGCTCCTACATGCGCGAACTGGCGACAGCGACGGGCAGTCTCGAAGACCTCAAGGTGCCCAGAGATCGAGAAGGCCAATTCCACAGCCGGGTCTTTGAACGCTACAGCCGCTATGAACCGCATATCGCGCGATCAGCCTCACCCAGATGTTTGTGGCAGGAACAAGTACCCATAAAGTGGGAGAAGTGGCTCAAACCTTGCTGGGAGTCGCACCCAGTGCCCACGCGATGCGCAACGAGTTGTATCTCCCACGAATTGCGCAACGAGCTTATGGAAGAGCTAATCCTGATCTTGTGAGCGAAAGTCACACAGAACCGGACGGTGAGTCCGCCAGAGAGGGCAGAACCAGCCGGGAAAAGAGGCCATGAGGCTCCACCCGGAGAAGCAAGCTTGTCCGAGAAGAGGGAATCCAACAGCTAGCAAGACAGGGTTAAACCTTCGCCAGACCGAGCGAGGTGGCAAAGGCTTCTGGGACGCCGAACAATTTGATCGTCACCTGGTTCGCGGTTGAGACGCGCACGTTCCGAGCGAGTCGCTCTGGCCAGGAGAGGCGAGTATGCGCTCGCTGCGCGCGGGACAGGATGACATTCGCGGTGCCTGGCGGAGCGGCTGTGGGTGGCAACAGGCTCACCTCGATACGTTGGAGCCGCACGAGCTGCATGCAAGCGCACCGGTACTCTCTGCGGCTCCAATCTCGCCAGAGCAGTGGCGCGGAACCCGCAGGCAGCGGATGCAACAGCACGCTGACCTGGCGTGGCTTCTTGGTGGCGCTACCCTGCCATTGGCGAGGCACACGCCTCGGACAGGGACGACAACTGCGGATGCTGGCTCCATACACCACGCGCAGGCTTCCATCGGCTTCTCGGCGTTGTTCATGTGGGATCAGCTTCTGGGAAGCCTGGCAGCGCAGCGTCCCATCAGGCTGGAGGACGAAGTCTTGGCCGCTGATTCGGTCAGCTTTCCAGGACAAGCCCACCTGAGGGGGAGCATAGCCCGAGAGGGGAGCTGTGTGCAGTGACGCAGGCGGGATGGCAGGAGCAAACTCGGTCGTGCATACGGGATCAGGATGCAGTTGATGTCCTAACTCCAAGCGCAGGTTCCAGACGAGATTAGCGAGACCAGTTGCCAGCATTCCTGTCCCCAGGCGGCATGAGAGCACCAACGATCGGGATCGATCTCCTGATCTTCATCAGCGAGCGCGGGCTCAAAGGCCCCACGATGCAGATACAGCTCAACGACGTCAGAAGCGGTGAATGCGCGCCGCGGGAGGTTGGTGAAGAAGAGTTCGTAGACGATGCCTGAACGTGTGATGCCAACTGGGCTCTTCTGGAGGCCCTCGGGATGAGTCGCCACGACCACGCGGCAGGACATGCCTTCAGACCCCACTGGCACCTCTGGACAGTCGTAGCGGCTGCGCACCGTCTGACTTTCCGGACGAGGCTTTGACTGATCGGGGAGCAAGGGCAGACGCCCCTCTGCCGAGCGGGTGATCGAGCACAGTGTACTCTTTGCCGCGAGTTACGAAGGCAAAGCCAGCCAGATCGGCGAGCACGGCCCCCGTGCCATATTGTCCGTCAAGTCGCGAGAGCCGCGCACTCCTGTGGGAACTGAGACGCGGCGAGATAGCGACCGATGGCTGCGAGGCCTTGCCGCAGTTCCTCCCGGTAGCGACCGTTGCCCCGGAGGCCCTACGAGCCGAGCCGACTTTCAACGGTGGGCGAAGCTTTTGACGGTACGCGTCCGCACCACTTGCCCACGCTTGCGGCCCCGGTAGCCAGGGGCACAGACCTCATCCAACCATAGATCAGGCCAGGGGCAAGTCTTCGGTCTGGGGCAAGGCAGCTTACGCGGGCGGCCTCACCGGTGCCATCAATGTCAAAGACGACCCACGTGTTTCCCGCTCGATCCACCAGCCCCCCAGTTTGCTTCTCGTGTGAGCCGTTGGAGTCGGTCGAGAGTGGGCGACTCTCGAGATCGTCGAGAAAGAGCGTGCGCAGCGCTTCGACGGGCGCCTCAGTTAACGCCGCTAAAAAGCGTGAGAGGGTTGAGCGGGCCGGGAGTCGGTCCCGCTCCCGCCCCCGGCCATGAAGGAGGCCGCAAAGGGCTGGAGCCTCTCGTAGAACGCCTCCAGGGTGCGTTCGAAGCTTCTGGCATACCCGAAGAGGATAGCGAGAAAATCGATGACCTCGTAGCAAACGCCTCGCCGCCGCGCAAAACGCACCTTTTCGCTGATCTTGGTCAGGACATCGTGCGCGGCGTCGATACCCGACGAGCAGCACAACTTCGCCAAACCAGGAAGGGGTCGAGGGAACGGATTCGGAAGAAGACTGGATGATTACCGATCCATCAGCGATACTGGTCACATGTGCCTCCTTGAGAGAAAGTGTTTGATTCTTCCTTCTCAAAAAGGCACATATTTACCTCTGCTTGCTACAGAACCTCTCTCGTTGCGCAATTCGTGGGTTTCTTGTTGAGCGATAATTAAAAGGGCTCATCCTCACATTAAGTGAGCCCGCTTGCTTTGTCGGCTCAAAAGGAGTCTTGCACTCAAAAGGAGAAGTTGAGTGAGGGGTTTGGGTCCGCGGCTCAGCAGAGATGGGTGAATACCATGATCCGACCCATCTCCGTTTCAAAGAGTTATTCCCTAAAAGTAGTCGTCTCGTAAACGACCATCATATCTGCCATTGTTGCGGCAGCACCGTTTGAAAGCGGCGTCCCGAACCGCATGGGCACAGGTCATCCTTGCCAAGCTTCTCGCAGAGTTCCTTGTCTCCATGAACAATGCGTCTGCCACGTTTCACCGCCTTTTCGGATGGGTAGCCCCGCTTTCGCTTGCTCATCGGCTCAAAAGCGAGAAAAGTCCCTTTGGTCTAGCTGTTGGTGGTTTGTGTCTCCCATACAGATGCCTCCATTTCTAGCTGAGGAGAGGAATGGCTCCTCACTAGTATAGTTCAGGATGAGGTCACTGTCTAGATGCATCGATCTTGCTCGCTCTGCCACCAGAGCACCAGTTCCATGCCAGCGTCAAGAGCGATTACACACGGCAGAGGACACGCAGCCGCAGTACATCGAAATTCGCCCTGCCGAAGACGATACGGGGCTTTCGTTTCAAGCAGTTTACTTGCGCTTCGACCTGCCCCTGGCTCCACTCAGAAGAAAACGCGGCTTTAACCGCTGCATAATCGAGACGAATCCCGTTCGCCATTTTTTTGAATTCAGGAAGGCCGCTGTGTTCAGCTTGTGTGAGCCAGGCATCCAAATCTGTACCTCGGCGCTCTGCCAGCATCATCACAAATCCTTGCCCCAATTGATAGGCCATCTCCAGATCAAGATGGCCCGCTCGGACCTGCTCCACAGACTTGCGTTGTTTCTCATCGAGCTTACTCGGCTGACTGACGAAGAGCCAGGATGCACGTGTTGGGGAGAGGCGACGTTTGACGATAGGCTTGGGAGGCAGGGAAGGAGGAATTTCGAGAACGTGTGTGGAAGCATCGAGTGTCAGGACTGAGGCTGAGCCTGCCTCCTGGTGCTTTTTCCTCAGCTCTGCCAGAAACATTCTGAGCAGAGCCGCAGATCCGGTGAACCCATAGGCTTTGATCTCATCGTAGAGCTGAACACCGTTGGTGCATCCCTGTTGCCATCGATGTAAGATGTAGCACTTGTAGGGGTCAAGCAGACTCCTTTTTTCTCCTCGTTTGGGGTGGTGCATCTCAGGATACTCCTCTGCCTGAGCGAATTTGCTCACCGTCGCCCGCGCCAGTTTCAGCTTCCGGGCAATGGCACGCTGCGAGAGCCCTTGTTCCATGAGGGTGCGCACGTCTTGATAGCGAGAGGCACGTTTGTCTCGTCGGACCTGTTTCTGAAATTCGTCGTACCTCATCCCGAGAGGCCGATTGTTGGGGGAAGGAGAGCCAGTTCGATAGTGTTTCTCTGGTTCTGACTGCGCTTGTGATTCCGCGATCTGGTGTGCGCCCTGGTCTTTGATGCCTTGTGCCTTTGCGGGAATCGCATCAGAAGCGTGTTCTTCGATTTCGGGCAGGCAGGACTGCTTGCGATCCATCAGCTCTTTGAGTCTTTCGCGCAAGTTCTTCAGGAGGTGAAATTTGTCGGCCACCTGCTGTGCTTGTGTCGGCCACCTGCTGTGCTTGGGGAGCGCCTTTCTTGGCCGCTGCTGCATAGTCCCCGCCCCGATCGCGGCTCACTACCTCCACTTCTGGATGGGTACGTAGCCAGGCTTGCGATGTCTCAGCCGAGCGATCTGGAAGGAGCTCGATGGGCTTGCGCAACTCTAAGTCGACCAAAATAGTCCCGTACGTCACGCCTTTTTTCCAACTCCAGTCGTCAATGCCCAGGATACGCACAGACGAGGGTGCTGGACAACAGCGCATTCGCATGCGTCGCAGAAGCGTTGGACCGGACACCTGCATCCCCAGTTGAGGAGCGAATCGTTCTCCCAGTTCCCCACAGGTGGCAAAGCCAAGCGTTTGAAGGACTTCACTCAACCGATTCGTCATGCGAGCATAGGGCTCAACCAAGGCTGGAAGCCGCTCGGTAAAGATCTTACGCGGGCATCCTGCCGTGCCGCAGACAAATTTGCGCACCGTTAAAGCCAGTATGACCCTGCGACCACTACAAGGCATATCCGCTACGGTTCGCCCATAGCTACCAGGAGAAACACTGAGGTTAGCACTTCAATCTCCACAGAATTCATCGATGCGGCTCCCCTCTCTTACGAAGTGGCTTTCAATTACATCGATGGGAATCTATCAGAAACCTCAGCTCTTGTCCAAGCAAGCAGGCTCACTTAATGTGAGGATGAGCCTCCAAAAGTGACCGTTCGTTAACCGAAAACTAGACCCCCCCACCTAGTGTTCTCTCAAAAAGATAGCCGAAAAGTGGATCTTCCTCGAATTTGGTGATTTTGGAATTGCAGAGCTATTTCTTCTCAACTTGAAATGGCTTCTGGAGCAAAGACACCATCTGGAAGTTTTGGCATAAGCTCATCTGTTCCCCAAATGTGAGGATGAGCCCGAAAAGTGTACCAGTTGATTCCCCCCACTGTATTCTCAAGCAGAGCGCACATACCAAAACTACAAAGAACTCGGCAGCAGTACACCACCGAGTTCCTTCTGCGCACGGCGAAGGCATTCAAGCAGGATTTCTGCCCTGCTTCTCCTCCCTCATCTCAGCACGAAGCAAAAACATCACTCTCTTGGCTGCTTTCGACCAGGAGGCGACTCGTGCTCTAGCAACCAGCGGCAACGAGTTCCACGCTCAGTGCAGTGGGATCTTTGCACCCCTGCTACTGCTCTGCCAGCGTTTCCAGTTGCTGTTGCCGCCGGGGACGCAACAAAAACAGGCCATAGCCAGCCAGTACCAAGTTGAAAACGATGCCGCCGCACACAAACCATAAGCTGTCATAGATAGGGGGAACGATGCCGCCGTTCGAGGCCGAAAATGCGATCAGATCATTACAGGCATGAAAGATGATCAGCGGCCAAATTGTGTTGGTACGCAGCCGACAGGCCGCAAAACCGAAGCCGAACAGAAAGGTTCCAATGATCTGCGCAAGGACGATCAAGGGTGGATAGTAAAGCAGATTTTGCAGATGGAACAGGCCAAAGAACAGGGCCGAGAGAGCGGCTGCTCGACGCCACCCGTAGGGCAGAAGCGCCTGCAAGATCACCCCGCGGAAAAGAGCTTCTTCTCTTAAGCCGTTGAGCAGCGCAAATGGCGCGATCAAGACCACCACCATCGCGCCGGACACCTGCATGGTGAGCAAGAACGGGAACAGGTAGAAGAGCGCCCACAGCCCAGGCAGCCACAACAGGTGCAGGCTGCGCCATTGAGACGGGCCGTTGAACCCCGCCAGGCGCAGCCAGCCGAGCCAGGCCAGCACCCCGATAGCAAACAGCGATTGCACGACTCCCCATAGGGAGGCAGGGGGGCCCACGAGAGATAGACAAAAACTGACGACAAAAAAGACGAGCGCGAAGAAAAACGGTGAGCGTGTGGCGAAGGCTTTGAGTGCGTTTGATTTCTGTTCACGTTGCGTTTCTGGAGGCATCTGCGGGTTCATGAGCTTGTCCTTTCTCTTCAGTTTCTCCTCTACTTTACCTGGTAGCAGTGTC
>WNFI01534447.1_pt1 | contig 17829 bp, 11 predicted proteins | sample 5400471 | NCBI WGS metagenome assembly WNFI01 (sample SAMN13153348, study PRJNA577476) | soil metagenome | isolation source: 100 cm saprolite on Douglas fir-dominated hillslope | place: USA:California | collected 2013-09-17 | reverse complement strand
AGGAGCCGGCTCTGCCGGCGACGGGCGGAGCCCGAAGGGCGGAGCATACGGAGGAGCCGGCTCTGCCGGCGACGGGCGGAGCCCGAAGGGCGGAGCATAGGTGACGAGCACGGAGCAGGCGCCGCACTCTCCCTCGCCGCAGCCCTCCTTGGTCCCGGTGAGGCCCAGGTCCTCGCGCAGCACGTCGAGCAGCCTCTTCAAAGGCGCCGCTTCGAAGCTGCGCTCCTCGCCGTTGACGAAGAGCTTCATGTGAGCACCGCCCGCATGATGCGGTCCGGACTCAAAGGCAGCTCCGTCACCAGCTTCCCGGTCGCGTGCAGCACCGCCGCGACCACTGCAGGCGCGGGGCCGTCCATCGGCAATTCGCCCAGGCCCTTGGCGCCGTAGGGGCCCTGCGGATACGGATTCTCGAGCAGCGCCGTCTGCATCCGCGGCACGTCGAGCGCGGTCGGGATCAGGTAGTTCTGCATGCGGGTGTTGAGCAGCCTGCCGTCCTTCCAGGCGTGCTCCTCGAGAAGCGCGTAGCCCAGCGCCTGCACCGTGCCGCCCTCGATCTGCCCTTCGGCGAGCACCGGGTGGATGGCGCGGCCCACGTCGGTCGCCGTCGCCACCTCGAGCAGCGACACTTCGTAGGTGTCGAGATCGACCTCCACCTCCACCGCCGTCGCCGCCCAGCCGTAGCAGGGGTACGCGTCGCCGCGGTAGGTCGCGTCGTCGAAGACGATCTCGGGCGGGTGTCGATAATTTTCGATGATGACCAGCGGGCCGCGCTCGTCGAGATAGCGCCGCGCGATGGCCGCGAAGGGCGCCAGCGCCTTGCCGCGCGCGGAGAAGATTCCGCGCTCGCAGGCGACCTCCGCCGGCGGCACGCCGTGCACCTCGGCGGCGTAGCCCTGGAGGACGCGCGCCATCGCCTGCGCCGCCTTGGTGATGGTGCCGCCGACCACCATCGTCGTCCGGCTGGCGACGGTCGGCCCGCTGTCGGGCATCGTGGAAGTATCGTTCTCTGCCACCTCGACGTCGTCGATCGGCAGGCCCAAGGCGTCGGCGGCCATCTGCGAAAAGACGGTGATGGTGCCCTGCCCGATGTCGGTCGAGACGGAGAGCACGCGCACGCCGCGACGGGTCAGCTCGACTCCCGCGCGCGGCTTCAACTTCACTTCGCCGGAGCCGGTGAAGCCGGCGCCATGGAAGGCGAGCGAGATGCCGATGCCGCGCCGGCGCAGGCCGCGATCTCTCGCGTACTCGGCGCGCTTGCCGGCGTAGCCGCTGCGCGCCGCCACCATGTCCAGCACCTCGCGCGCGGAGACGCTGCTGATGAGCTTCTGTCCCGTCGGCAGCTCGTCGCCGAGCTGCAGCGCATTGCGCCGGCGCAGCTCGAGCGGGTCGATGCGCAGCTCGGCCGCGATCTTTTCCATCTGCGACTCGACGGCGAACAGGGTCTGCGGCACGCCGAATCCGCGGAACGCGCCGTTGGGCGGCGTGTGCGTCTGCACCACGCGGCAGTCGATGCGCGCGTGCTGCCAGCGGTAGGCGCCCGCCGCGTGCAGCACGCCGCGGGAGGCGACCACCGGCGACAGCGTCACGTACGCGCCGCCGTCCATGACGATGTCGGCCTCGAGGGCGACGAGCGTCCCGTCGTCCGCCACCGCCGTCCGGTACTTCATCACCGCCGGGTGGCGCTTGGTGGTGGCGGCGACGTCCTCCTCGCGCTTGTAAACCATCTTCACCGGGCGGCCGGCCTTGCGCGCGAGCAGTGCAGCATGGCCCGCCAGGATCGAGGGATAGTCTTCCTTGCCGCCGAAACCGCCGCCGGTGACGACCTGGATCACCGCCACCCGCGCGTCGTCGAGGCCGAGCAGCCGCTGCAGCGCGCGGTGCACGTAGAACGGGCACTGCATCGATCCGTAGATGGTCATGCCGCCGTCGGGCCGCGGCACCGCAGCGACGGCCTGCGGCTCGATGTACATCTGCTCCTGGTGGCCGACGCGGTAGGTGCCCTCGACGACGCGATGCGCGCCGAACGCCGCGGCCAGCCCTTCGGGCGCCTGCTCAATCCGATACGACTTGAAGACGTGGGTCGAGAGCAGCGGATCGAGCACCGGCGGCAACTCCTCGATCTCCACCCGAACGTGCAGCAGCGCCTCTTCCAGCTTCTCGCGGTCGGCGCAGGCGACGAGCGCGATCGGCTCCTCGCGGTGGCGCACGATTTCGGAAGCGAGCATCGGCTGGTCGTCCTCGATGAGGTGGACGACGTTGTCGCCCGGGATGTCCGCCGCGGTGACGCGCACGATGTCCGCCCAATCGAACGCCGGGTCCCAGACGATGGCGCGGATCTTCCCGTGCGGCACCTGCGACCGCACCGTCCGCCCCCACAGCTGGTCCGGAAAGGACAGGTCGTCGAGGTACCGTGCGCGGCCCGTCACCTTGTCCGCGCCGTCCTTGCGCGGCGGCGACCGGCCGACGACCCCCGGCTGCTCCTGGATGTGCTTCATGGCCGCCGCATAGTACTAGAACGCATTTCACAACCCATTGGTAACGGCTGCAAGCGAGTCGCTAAGCCTTCGTCGAAGGTGGTCAGAACCAGGCCCCTCGCGGTCGCGAAGCGCCTCCAAGACATCCACGTGCACGGACACGTTCACGTCCACGAGCACGCTGTCGTGGCACGTGCACGTGTCACGTGACACGTGCCACGGAGCCGTGCACGTGTCCGTGGCGGTGGACGTGTCCGTGCCCGAGGACGCAGCCGCTCGTGGAAGCCCAAGCGAGATCGCCTTCAGGGTCGCGGTCGAAGTCGCGGGTCGCGGTCGACGGCCGCAGTCGCACTCGGGGTCTCGGGTAGAGGTTATGAAATGCATTCTGTCGCGGCGCGCTCCGCCGAAACAGGTTATGGATCGATCGCTTGATTCCTCTTCGCGACACCATCCCCTCGCGCACCGCGCCCGTCGTGACGGTGGCGCTGATCGCCGTCAACGTCATCGTCTTCCTGCACGAGGCGGCGCTGGGGCCCTACCTCGAGCGGTTCGTCTTCGCCTACGGCCTCGTGCCGCGGCGGCTGGTCTTCTGGCCCGGCGCGCCGCTCGATCCCGCGCGCTTCCTGCCGCTCGTGACCAGCATGTTCTGGCACGGCGGCTGGCTGCACCTTCTCGGGAACATGCTCTATCTGTGGATCTTCGGCGACAACGTCGAGGACAAGCTCGGACACCTGCGCTACCTGATCTTCTACCTGGCGGCCGGCGTGGCGGCGGCGCTGACGCAGGTGGCGCTGGACCCGACCTCGGTGCTGCCGACGGTGGGCGCGTCGGGCGCCATCGCGGGCGTGCTCGGCGCCTATCTGATCTCGTACCCGCGCGCGCGCGTGCTGACCCTCGTGCCGATCTTCATCTTTCCCTGGTTCGTCGAGATCCCGGCCTTCGCCTACCTGATCTTCTGGTTCCTGCTGCAGTTGCTCCAAGGCGTCGGCCAGCTGGGCATGCCGCAGACCGGCGGCGTCGCCGTCTGGGCGCACGTCGGCGGCTTCATCGCCGGCGTGGTGCTGGTCAAGTTGATGGAGCCGTCGCGCCGCCCTGCCCCGGCCCGCGATCTGCTGTAACGTATCTTCGTGCTCGACTTGTACGAAGAGTTACGCGCAGTCTGCTCGGCCCTCGACGCCGCCGGAATCGCTTATGCTCTGGTCGGCGGCCTTGCCGTATCCATCTACGCAACCCCGCGCGCCACGAAAGACATCGACATCCTGTCCCATGGCGCCGATTATCCGGAGCTCGTGAAAACACTCCTGCCCCTCGGCTACAGAGACCTGTCAGGAGCGATGACTTTCGCCGGGGGCCGTCTCGCAATCCGGCGACTGACGAAGCTTGCGGGCAGCGAATTTCTCGTCATCGATGTCCTCCTGCCGCGCGCGGATCCTGATCTCGAAGCGATCCTCTCCCGTCGGCAATTGATCGAAGCTCAATCGCAGCGACTCTGGATCGCGCCGCTGGATGGACTCATCGCCTTGAAGCGTCTGCGCAGCTCGCCACAGGATCTCGCCGACATCGCCGCATTGACGGGGGACAAGACGTGATTCCCCCAGACGCAGACCGGAAGCTGCGAGAGGCCGCGCAACTCTGGGCGTTGGCCAGGAAACTGCCGCACGTGCCGACCGCGCGGGAGCAGCGGTTGCTGCAAGAGTTCACTGCGTTCGCCGCGGGGCAGAAGGTGTCGTGCGAGTACGACGCCGTCCTTGCGGGAATACGGTCGCTTTGGACTCGCCATGATTTGCTCGAAATCCTTCGATTCTCGCGCAAGCTCCCAGCGGGGATTGGGCTCGACAGGGAAGTACGCACTTATGTCGCGCACGCCCGAAGGCTCGTCGGAGCCGTCCGGCGGCGGCATCGCTCGCATCGGCATGCAGCGACTGGTCTCAACGACCTGTTGAACGCGTGGGATCCGATCGGCGTGGCGGAGTCGGTCAGCGACGAATATTCGATGTACCTCGGCGGCCTCGTCGCGCTGCTGGCCGACGGCGCGGACGAGGCACGCATCGCCGAAGAGCTCACGCGCATCGTGACGGACCGGATGGGACTCCGCGTTGATTCGAAACGCGAGCGCGAACACGCCGCCGCGATGGTGAGCTGGTATCGGCGCGTCGGTCAGGCGCGCGGGTAGCCGACCATCCTCTGCCGCTCGGGATCCCACAGCTTCATCCTGAAATTCGCCGCGATGTCCCTTGGCGTGAGGAGCGTGATGCCCGGGACTTGCAGCTCCGGAATCGCCGCCATCGCCTCCGGCAATCGATAGAACGGAATGGTCGGATTGAGATGGTGCACGTGGTGGAAACCGATGTTGCCCGTGAGCCAGCTCAGCAAAGGCCCCGTCGGCATGTAGCTCGACGATTGCAGCGCGGCGCGGTCGTACGCCCACTGCTCGCGCGGCTGGATGACCAGCCCGTCGAAGTTGTGCTGCGCGTAGAAGAGGTACGCACCGGTCGCGTGGGCGATGAAGAGCGGCAGGAAATATCCGAAGAAGAAGACAGCGAAGCCGAAGTTCCGCACGATGACGATGGTCGCCGCCCAGTTGGCGAAGAGCGCCAGCAGCGAATCCCAGCGCTTCCGCGGCGAGCGCAAGAACGACATCAGGCACATGTCGAGCATGAAGGCCGTGAAATATGCGAACAGCACCGTGAGCGGGTGCCGCACGATCCGGTAGTGGCGCCGCTCGGCCGGTGTGGCCAGCGCCCACTGCGAGAGGGTCATGGTGGCGAAGGAGCCGATGTTGGAACCGACCAGCTGCGCGGTGTGGTTGTGATGATAGTTGTGCGTCTCCTTCCAGACGCGCGGCGGCGTCATCACGAAGATCCCGAAGGGGTAGAGGATGACGCGGGCCAGCTTCGATCCGCGCAGGATGGCGCCGTGCATGTAGTCGTGGAAGAGGATGAACTCGCGCACGGTGACGAGGCCCGCGAACGCCGCCAGCGCGAGCCGCAGCGGCCAGAAGAGCGGGCGCCAGAGCAGCGCGAGGCTCGCCACCAGCAAAAGGGTGGTGCTGAGCAGCACCCACCAGCTCCGCAGCCGCGACTCAGGCGTGAAGCACTTGCTCGCTTCGACGAGGTCTCTTCCGCAGCGCAACAATCCTCCTTCAGCTGGCGCGATCTAAATACCAAACTCTTGTCGGTAAGACCACGTATCGCTTGACGGCCTGCACCAAGACCCATTACAGGGGGCGCCCATGAAAGATCTGGTCGGTGCACTCGACGCCTGGGAAGGGCTCCAAGAGCGCGGCTTCACGTTCGTGAACGCCAAAGGGCCCGGCGAGGACCTGACCCTCTCCTTCCATGACCTGCGCCAACTCGCTCGCCAGCGAGCAGCGCACTACCTCTCGCTCGGTCTGCAGCGCGGCGACCGCGTGGCGCTGGTGGTCCCCGACGGCGAGCACTTCATCCCCGCCTTTCTCGGCGCCCTCTGGATCGGCCTCATCCCGGTGCCACTCTACCCGCCTCTCTCGCTCGGCAAGCTGGATGCGTTCATGGACGCGCTGGTGACCATCTTGAACGTCGCCAGGCCACGCGCCCTCATCACCACCGAGCGCGTCGGCAAGGTCCTCTGGTCGGCGATCGGGCGCATTCCTTCCCTCGAGAGGGTGATCACGGCCGAGGAGCTGCAGGCGGAGCCCTCGCGTCCGCTGCCTCCCGCGGCAGATCTGAAGGCGGACGAGGTCGCCTTCTTGCAATTCACCTCGGGGTCGACCGCGCTCCCCAAGGGCGTCATCGTCACCCACGGGAGCCTCGCCGAAAACTGCAAGGCCATCATCATAGACGGGCTGCGGTGCGACCCGCTGCGCGACAAGGCCGTGTCGTGGCTGCCGCTCTACCACGACATGGGGCTGATCGGCCTCGTCCTCGCGCCGGTCATCTACGGCATTCCCGCCGTCTACATCCCGACGCTGACCTTCATCAAGAACGCCACCTCGTGGCTGGAGACCATCCACAAGTACAAGGGCACGCTGTCGTTCGCCCCCAACTTCGCCTATGCGCTGGTCACCAAGCGGGCGAAGGCGGAGCAGATCGCGCGTTGGGATCTCTCGCAGATGCGCGTCTTCGGATGCGGCTCGGAGCCGATCAATCCGGAGACCATGCGCAAGTTCGTCACCACCTTTGCGCCTGCAGGCCTCAAGCCGGAGGCGCTCCTGCCCTGCTACGGAATGGCGGAGGCGACGCTCGCCATCTCCTTCGTGGGATTGGACGAGCCGCTGCGCACCGACCGCATCGACTCCGAGCGGTATCACACCGATCACAAGGCGGCGCCCGGCCCCGGCCTCGAGGTGGTCAATTGCGGCCGCACCTTCCCGGGCCACGAGCTGTCCATCCAGGACGAAGACGGGCGGCTGCTCACCGACCGCCACGTCGGGGAGATCTGCTTCCGCGGCCCCAGCGTCGCCGCCGGCTACTGGGAGAATCCGGAAGCGACCCGCGCCGCGGGGATGGGCAGCAAGGGCGGCTGGCTGCGCACCGGCGACCTGGGCTACCTGGTCTCCGGCGAGCTGTACATCTCGGGTCGCATCAAGGACATTCTCATCGTCAATGGCCGCAACTACTATCCGCAGCGCATCGAGTGGCTGGTCGACGAGATCGCCGGCGTGCGCAAAGGCTCGGCCGCGGTGTTCACGCGGCCGGGCGCTGCCTCCGAGGAGATCGTCGTCGCCGCCGAGACGCGCGCCGACGACCTCGCGGCCTTGCGGGTGGAGATCGTCTCCAGGGTCTCTGAGGAGTTCCAGCTGGCGGTGAGCGACGTGGTGCTGGTGGCGCCGGGCGCGCTGCCCAAGACCTCGTCGGGCAAGTTGCAGCGCCGCCGGACGCGCGACCAGTACCTGCGCGGCACGCTGGGCAGGGAAGGCCGCGGCGGCAACGCGCGGCTCGCGGTGGCCAAGCACTTCGCGCTGTCCCTGGTGGGCCGCGCGCAGCACCAGGCGCGGGTATTCTTCAAGCGGCTGCCTTTTTTGGGGGGTGAGTGATGGGTTCCACCAAGGCCGATATCGCCGTCTCCTATGACGTCTCCAACGAATTCTTCCGGCTCTGGCTCGACGAGAGCATGAGCTACACCTGCGGGATCTTCGACGACTCTTCCGGCCGCGCCGAGATGCCGCCGCCGGGGCACGAAGGCGAGCGCACGCTCGAGGAAGCGCAGCGCGAGAAGCACCGCATCCTCGCCGGATTCGCGCACTTGAACCGCGAGTCGTCCTTCCTCGACATCGGCTGCGGCTGGGGCGCGAACCTCGAGTACCAGGCGACGCAGACCAAGGTGAAGCACGCGCACGGCATCACCCTGAGCGAGGCGCAGGCCGCCGAGATCCGCCGCCGCGGCTTGCCCAACGTCACCGCCGAGGTCTGCAGCTACCTCGACTACGAGCCGGCGCAGAAGTTCGACGCCATCATCTCCATCTGCATGATGGAGCACATCGTCTCTCCACAAGAAGCGAGGGACGGTAAATCGATTCCGGCGTATCGGAACTACTTCCGGCTGGCGCACGAGTGGACCAGGCCGGGCGCGTACTTCGGATTGCAAACCATCCTGCGCAACTTCGTGCCGCGCGACCGGCAGGACGTGAAGGACGTCGGCTGGGTCACCTACCAGATCTTCCCCGGCGGAATCACGCCGCGGCTGGAGGAGATCATCGCCGCGGTCAATCCGTACTGGGAAGTGCTGGAGGCGAAGACCCGCCGCCTCGACTACATGAAGACCACCTGGCACTGGCGCGATCGCCTCCGCAAGAGCGAGGCGAAGATCCGCGCGCAGTGGGGCGACCGGGTCTTCGACGATTACGACCGCTATCTCTCGACCTGCGTGCGCGGGTTCGAAAAGCATTACCAGTCGCTGGCGCAGTACTCGCTGAAGAGGATCGACTAGATGACCGAAGACCAGAAGCGCGGCGCGTCCCTCGCGGGCGCCGCAGTCGATGTCGTGGAGATGTTCAAGCAGGCCGCTTTCGAGGTCGACCACCGCCGCCTGCCGGACCTGCGCGCGGAGACGGTCATCGCCACGCTGGGCATGGACAGCGTGGCGGTGATGGAGCTAGCTGGCTTCGCGGCCGGCCGGGTGATAGTCCCCGATTCAAATGAAGAAGCGGCATTCATCGAACTGGGGAGGCCGCCGGCCGGGCGCGGGACGCAAGCCCAAGGGCGACCGCGCGCTGGTGTCGCACAAGGCGCGGCCGAGGTTCAGCGGGCGCGCGGCCGTGCACGTGGTGCTGCGTTTCGCTCCGCGCATCGACCTGGGCAGCCGCCGCGTGCGCGCAGCCATCGAGGCGGCGCTGGAAGAGGGGCGCGACCGGCTCGGATTCCACGTGGTAGAGGCGCGGTCGCGCAAGGACCAGCTCCACTTCCTCGCCGAAGTCGAGGGAACGCGCAGCCTCTCGCGCGGCATGCAGGGGCTCTCCATCCGCATCGCCAAAGGCATCAACCGCGAGCTCCGGATGCACGGGCGGCTCTTCGCCGATCATTTCGAAGCCTTCGTGCTGCATTCGCGCGGCGAGGTCGCCGCGGCGCGGGCGCATGGGCGGCGCTGGGCGCTCGCCGAGCGGGCCTCTGCTCCAGCGCGCCTCGCGCTCTTCCGTCACCTCGACGCAGCGGGGTGATTCCTCGGGTGCGACTTCTCGAACGCCGGCAACTTCATGCAGGCGTCGAAGATGCGCCGGATGCGCGGAAACGGCGCGAGCTCCAGCTTCACCCGCTCGGCGTTGACGACTTGCGGCACCAAAAACACGTCGGCGAGCGTGGGCGCATCGCCGTGGCAGAAATCGGCGCCCTCCCGGATCAGCGCCTCGAAGGCGGTGAAGCCTTCCCCGATCCAGTGCTTCAACCAGGCCTCCCGCGCGGCTTCGTCCGCCTTCAGCTCGTGCGACAGGTAGCGCAGCACGCGTAGATTTCCCAGAGGATGGATGTCGCACGCCACCAGTTGCGCCATCGCCCGCACGCGTCCGCGGTCCATCGGCGCGCGCGGCAGGAGCGGCGGCGAGGGATGCGTCTCCTCCAGGTACTCGCAGATGGCCATCGACTCGAAGAGCGATCCGTTCGCATCCTCGATCGCCGGCACCGTGTAGAGCGGGTTCACCCGCCGGTACTCGTCGGTGCGCTGTTGCTTCGCCCGCAGATCGAAGACCCTCGACTGGTACGGCAGTCCTTTCAGCGCCAGCGCGATCCGCACCCGGAACGCGGCCGACGACTGCACCGACTCGTAGAAGGTCAGAGCCATCCCTGCTCCCGATACCACTTGACTGCTTCGATCACGCCTTGTTGCCATTGCACCTTCGCCGTCCAGCCCAGGTCGCGGCGCGCGCCCTCGCCCGAGCAGACCCAGTGCTGTTGCGTCAGCTCGTTGACCTTGTCCAGCGTCAGCATCTGCGCGGTGTTGGTGAGCGCACCCCACAACTGCGTCGCCGCCGCCGCCACCTTGAGCACGCCGAGCGGCATCCCCATGCGCACGAACGCCTTCTTCCCCAGCGCCGCCTCGATGTCCCCGAGGGCGTCGCGCCAGACGTAGACGGCGCCGTCCTCGACGAAGTACGCCTTGCCCGACGGTGCGCCTTTCGCCGTCACCGCGCGCACCACCGCGGCGGCGCAGTCCTTGACGTAGATGACGCTGAGCGTATTCCGCCCGTCGCCGGTCATGGGCAGCACGCCGGTCTTGATCGAGGTGAAGAACGCCAGCGTCTCGCGGTCGCGCGGCCCGTAGATCATGGGCGGCCGGATCACCGTCACCGGCATCCGCTCGCCGGCGGCCAGCACTGCGCGCTCCGCTTCCAGCTTGCTGCGCCCGTATTGCGTCACCGGATGCGGAGCCGCCTCCTCGGGCACCGGCGTGCCGTCCTTGCTGGGCCCCATCGCTGCCAGCGAGGAGACGTAGACGAAGCGCTCGAGTCCGCCCTGCGCCAGCGCCGCCTCGAGCAGGTTCTTGGTCCCCTGCGTATTCACCGCGAAGAAGTCCGCCGGCCGGCGCGCCTTGACGATGCCGGCGACGTGCACGACCGCATCGACGCCCTTCAGCGCCGGCTTCAGCGACGCCGGGTCCTCGATGGCCCCCGGCGCGAACTCCACGCCGGGCAATTTTTCCAGCGAGCGCTTGTCGCTCCGGGGCCGAACCAAGGCCCTGACCGTATGCCCCTCGGCCGACAACTGCTCGGCCACCCACGAGCCCAAAAAGCCGGATCCACCTGTCAAGAATACCTTCATGCGCGCGGGGTATACCGCAAGTGGCCAGGTTGATGGCTGCGAAGTCCGCCGCACGGGCGCAAAGCTTCGGAACCTGTCTTGACCTGCAGCATCAAAGGCTCTACACGGAGCGCCGGACGCGGAGGGACGTTGGACATCGCGATCGTCGGGCTGGGCTGCCGGTTCCCAAGCGCTCGGGACCCGCTCGGCTACTGGGAGCTGATCCGCAACGGGTCGGTCACCTTTCGTCCCATCCCCGGCTCGCGCTGGGATCATTCCCTGTTCTACGACGAGACCACGCGCGTCCCCGACAAGGCGTACATCGACAGGGGCGCCTACCTCGACGACGACGAGATCTCGCACTTCGCCTCGCTGCATTTCGGCATTGCGCCCCGGCGCATCCAGGTCACCGACCCGCAGCACCGCCTCTTGCTCGACGCCGTGCGCGGCGCGCTCCAGGACGCGGGCTACGAGAAGCGCGGATACGACCGCGGCCGCACCGGCGTGTTCATCGGCGCCAGCGCCAACGAGCACAAGGAGATCCTCCTCGCGCGGCTGCGCGCGATGCAGCTCTTCGACGGCGCCTTCGGGCGGAAGTTCTCCGGCGGCGAGGACATCCGCGACGCGCTCATCGAGCACGTGGTGCCCATCCGCGCCTTTTCCATCGCCGGAAACCTCCTCAACATGGCGGCGGCCATCGTCGCGCAGACTTTCGACCTCGGCGGGCCGGCCATCGCCATCGACGCAGCCTGCTCGTCGGCTCTGGTGGCCACCCAGCAGGCCATCGTCAACCTGCGCGCCGGACAGATCGACGTCGCGCTGGCGGGCGGCGTCTATGTGAATCTGTTGCCCGACAACCTGGTGGGCTTCTCGCGCATCGGCGCCATCTCGCGAAAGGGCGAGTGCCGGCCGTTCGACGCGAACGCCGACGGATTCGTGATGGGCGAAGGCGTCGGCGTGGTGGTGATGAGGCGCCTCGACGACGCCTTGCGCGAGGGCGACCGCATCTATGCCGTGGTCAAAGGCGCCGCGTCCAACAACGATGGGCGCAGCGAGGGCCCGATGACACCGCGCCCCGGCGGCCAGCTCGACGCGCTGCGGGCTGCGTACCGCGACGCGGGCTTCTCGCCGGCGACGCTCGGGTACATGGAGGCGCACGGCACCGCGACGACGGTGGGCGACGTCGTCGAGGTCGCGGCCCTGCGCCAGCTCTTCGAGGAAGCCGGCTGGACCTCTGGCGCGCCCCAGCGCACCGCGCTGGGCTCGGTGAAGGCGAACATCGGGCACACCATGTCCGCGGCGGGCGCGGCCGGTCTGATCAAGGTCGCGCTGGCGCTGCACCACAAGACGCTGCCGCCGCAGCCGTCGGTGGTCGAGGAGAACCCGAAGCTCGAGCTGTCGCGCGGGCCCTTCTTCCTGCCGCAAGCGCAGATGCCGTGGGAGCGCAGCGGGCATCCGCGGCGCGCGGGCGTCAGCTCGTTCGGGTTCGGCGGGACCAACGCGCACCTCGTGCTGGAGGAGGCGCCCGAGCCGCTGCGCAAGCTCGCGCGCGTCCCGCGGCCGATTTTGCGCAAGCCGCGGGCGGAGCTGTTCCTGCTCGCCGGCGAGCGCGCCTCCACGGTGGCGAAGTTCGCGCGGCAACTCGGCGCGGCGCTGCCTTTGCTGCAGCGCGAAGGACGATCGCTCGCCGACGCCGCCTGGACGCTCTCGCAGCGCGCGCACGGCGAGGCGCGGCTGGCGGTCAGCGCCGACTCGTTCGAGCAGCTCTCGCAGCGACTCGCCGACTGCGCGGCTGCGCTCGAGCAGCGCGAAGCCTTTGCGATCGGTCCGCCCGCGCCGGCAGCGCCCGCGCAGCTCTTGCCTGGCGCGGTGTTCGCGCAGGGGCCGTTCGCGGAGCGCAAGCTCGCCCTGCTCTTCCCGGGGCAGGGCGCCCAGAAAGTCGGACTCTTGCGCGAGGCGTACGAGCAGTTGCCGGCCTTCGCGCGGGCGCTCGATCGACTCGACGACGCGCTCGGCCCCGAGCTGCACGCGCAGCTGGGCGGGACGCTGCGCAGCTTCCTCTACGCGCAGCCCGGTCCCGAGGCGGAGAAGCGCCTCGCCGCGACGGAGGTCTGCCAGCCGGCGATGGCGGCGGTCGGCCTCGCATTGCACGCGCTGCTCGTCGAAATGGGCGTGCGCGCCGAGGTGACGCTGGGCCACAGCCTCGGCGAGTTCGCCGCGGCCGCGGCGGCGGGGGTGCTCAGCGACGAAGATTGCGTGCGGCTGGTCGCGCACCGCGGGCTCGCGATGCTCGCCCTGCAGCTTCCCGACCCGGGAGCGATGGCGAGCGCGGCGGCGGACCAGGCTTCGGTCGCGCAGGTAGCCGCGGGCATCGACGGCGTGGTGGTGGCGAACCTCAACCATCCGCGCCAGACGGTGATCTCCGGCACCACCGCAGGCGTGCGCGCGGCGTCCGAGCAGTTGTCTGCCCAAGGCATCCAGGTGACGCAGCTCGAGGTCTCGCACGCCTTCCACTCGCCGTTGATGGAGGGCGTCGGCGCGGCGATGCGGCGGCTGGTCGCGGAGCAGCCGGTCGCGCGCGGCACAGCGCAGGTGGTCAGCGGAATCACCGGCGGGACGTATCCCGACGACCCGCGCGAGCTCTGGGTGCGGCACGCGACGGCAAAGGTGGACTTCATCTCTGCGCTGCGCGGCGCGGCCGGCCTCGGCGCGCGGGTCTTTCTCCAAGTCGGCGCGGGCGGCGTGCTGACGGCGTTCGCGAAGGCGACCTTGCCCGAGGAGCAGCGCCTCGCCAACGTGGCGCTGGCGAGCCGCGACGACGACGGACTCGCGCAGCTGGCGCTAGCGGTCGGTCATCTGTGGACCACCGGTGCGGCCGTCGACACGGCGCCGCTCTACGAGGGACGCGACGCGCAGCTCGTGACGCTGCCGCCCACGCCTCTCGACACGCAACCTTATTGGGCGGTGGAGCGCCCCGCGGTGCCTGCGCCGCCGATCGAGCTCCCCCGAGCGCAAAGTGAGGGCACCATGGATCCGCTGGTTGCGCTCTTCCGCGAACAGGTGGCGTTGTTGCAGCAGCAGGCGAGGATGCTGGAAGAGCGCGGGCTGTTGCCCGCAGCTCAGGCCTCAGTAGAGCGGGCCTCGCTAGAGCGGGCCTCGGGCCTCGGGCCTCGGGCCTCGGGAGAAGCCGCCTCGAGGGCGCAGCCCAGCGCCTTGCAAACGCCACCGCCTTCTTCCGCCGTCGTTCTTTCTCGAGCGGCCGTCTCTTCCCAGCTCGTCGAACGGCCGCGCGTCCCGGAGCGCGAGGCTCGAGGGTCAAGGCCCGAGGCCCGAGGCCCGAGGCCCGAGGCCTCAGCAGCCGAAAAGGCTGCGAGAGCGATCATTGCGTCTGTCTCCCGCATCTCCGCATTCCCACAGGAGGCCATCAAGCCGGCGCAGACGCTGGTCTCCGACCTCGGCTTCGATTCGCTGATGACCGTCGAGCTGGACTCCGACATCGGCAAGGCCTTCCCCGGCCTGGGCGCGCTGCCCCGCAGCCTGCTCGGCGTGCAGACGACGGTGCAGGACGTGATCGACCACGTCGCCCGCGCACTGTCGGCGCCGCCTTTGCCGTCGCTCTCGGCCGCGCTCGGCGCCGTCGCCAGCGAAGGGCGGGAGCTGCTGCGGTTCGCGCCGGTGGCGGTGGAGGCGCGGCTCACGTCCACGACTCCGGCGGAGTCTCCGCTGCCACGCACCCTGGTGCTCACGCGCGATGGGCACGGCGTCGCCGAGGCGTTGGCGAAGTTGCTCACCGACGCGGGACATCGCGTCGAGCTGGACGGCTCTCCCGCGGGCGCGGGCGGCGTGATCCACCTCGCACCCCTTTCGCGCGACGGCTTCGCCGACGCCGCCGCGGCGCTGGTCGCCGCGCACCGCCTGGCGCGCGCGCAGACCGGCGCGGGCGGAATGTTCGTCGTGGCGACCGGCCGCGGCGGCAAGCTCGGCTTCGGCGCGGAATATTCCGAGATCGACGCCGCGCTGGCCGGCTTTGCAAAATCGCTCGCGCGCGAGCGAAGCGACGAGCTGGTCAAGTGCATCGACCTCCGCCCGGAGGATGGCAAAACCGCCATGGCGCAGGCGCTCTTCACCGAGCTGCGCTCGGGCAACGCCGCGCCCGAAGCGGGCTGGGCCGAAGGCAAGCGCTACGAGCCGGACCTCGCGCCGCCGCCCGCCGGCCAACCGATCGAGATCGGCGAACGCGACGTGGTGCTGGTCACCGGCGGCACGCGCGGCATCGGCTACAAGCTCGGGCTGGCGCTGGCGCAGAAGGGCGCCGCGGTGGTGCTCGCCGGGCGCACGCCGCCGGTCGCGCTGGGCCCGCGCATGCTCTTCGCACAATGGGACGTGACCCGGCTGCCGGGCGCCGCGCTCGACGAGGCGCGCGCGAAGTTCGGCGGCTTCACATTGCTGGTGCACGCTGCGGGCGTCACCGAGGACGCACAGGTGGCGGACGCGGACGATGCGTCCGTCGAGCGCGTGCTCGCCCCCAAGCTGACCGGCCTCGAGAACGCGCTCGGGGTCCTGCGGCAGGATCCGCTGCGCGCGGTGGTGGGCATCTCCAGCTGGGCAGGCCGCTTCGGCAACGCCACGCAGGCGTCGTACGCAGCCGCGAACGCCGCGCTCTCCGCCGCCCTCTCCCGCCCGCGCGCAGGCGTGCTCGCGCTCGCGCTCGAGTATCCGCCCTGGGACGGCACGGCGATGGTGGCGAAGATTCCGCCCTTGGTGCGCGCCGCGCTTGCCGAGCAAGGCGTGCCGTTCCTCGACGACGCCTCGGGGACCGCGGCGTTCCTCTCGGCGCTGCAGGCGGGCGCGTCGGGCGCGGTTCTGCTCGCCCGCTCGCGGCCGGCGCGCAGGGCAGAGTACAAGGCGCAACACGCCGTCTCGCGCGCCGAGCACGTCTACCTCGAGGACCACCAGCTCGCCGGCCAGCCGGTTCTACCGCTCGCTGCCGCGCTGGACCTGGTGGCGCACGCAGCGCTGGAAGCGACAGGCAACGCCTCTGCGCCCTTCGCGGTGCGCGACTTCCGCCTGCTCCAGCCCATCCGCATCCCCGACGCTGCCCAGTTCTCGGTCTCCGTGAGCGGCGAGAAAGAGCTCTCGGTCGCGCTCTCGTCCACGCCCGCAGGATCGCCGCGCGCCTTCTCTCGCGCTCCGGCGTACACCGGCTATGCGCTGCCCGGCGCCGAGCTGGGGCCGACGCTGGCCTCGGCGCTGCCGGCTCCTGCCGCCAGCGGACCTGTCTCGTTCCCGCTCTCTCTCGGTGAGTTCTACGCTTCGTACACCTTCCACGGCCCTCGCCTGCGCGGCATCGAGTCCATCGAGCAGCTCGGGCCCCAAGGCATCGTCGGCTGGGTGCGCACCAGCAAGCCGAAGGACTGGATCCGCAACTCGAAGCGCAGCGAGTGGACGGTCGATCCGCTGGCGCTCGACGGCGCCTTCCAGCTCGCCGGCTATTGGGCCTGGACGCACTTGCAGCGCGCGGGCTTCCCCACCGGCATCGACGAGTACGTGCAGCTCGCGCCGGCGGGCGAGGGGCCGCTGCGCGCCTCGCTGACGCTGGAGCAGTCGCAGGGCGAGGAGGTGCGCGGCACCATCGTGCTGCAGTCGCGCGACGGAAGGGTCGTCGCGGTCGCTCGCGGCGTCTCCGGCGAGTTCAAGCACCGAGACCCCCGCTTCCTCATCGGCCGCGCTGCGCCGCTCAAGGCCGCGCCGCCGGAAAAACCTCTGGCCATCGACGAGGCGAGCTATCGGATCGAGCTGTTCCCCGAAGTGCAGGAGCTGGAGCAGCGCCTCGCCCTCGCCGCGGCCTTCGGCCTCAAGAACCCGTACTTCAACGTCCACGAGCGCGTCACCGGCGACACCTCGATCATCGGCGGCAGGACCCTGATCAACTGGTCCAGCTACAACTACCTCGGGCTCTCGGGCGATCCCGCCGTCAGCCGCGCGGCGCAGGAGGCCATCGAGCGCTACGGCACCAGCGTCTCGGCCTCGCGCGTCGCCTCGGGTGAGAAGCCGCTGCACCGCGAGCTGGAGCAGGAGCTCGCCTCCTTCCTCGGCACCGAGGACGCCATCGTCATGGTCTCGGGCCACGGCGTGTTCGTCACCACCATCGGCCACCTGGTCGGAGACGGCGACCTCATCCTCCACGACTCGCTCGCGCACGACTGCATCCTCGGCGGAGCGAAGTTGTCGGGCGCCAAGCGGCGGCCCTTCCCGCACAACGACTGGCAGAACCTGGACAAGCAGCTGCAGCAGCTGCGGCCGCACTACAAGCGGGTGCTGATCGCCGTCGAAGGCGTGTACTCGATGGACGGCGACATCTGCCCGCTGCCGAAGTACATCGAGTTGAAAAAGAAGTACGGCGCGCTCCTCCTGGTCGACGAGGCGCACTCCATCGGCGTGCTCGGCGAGACCGGGCGCGGCATCGGCGAGCACTTCGGAGTGAACCGCAGCGACGTCGACCTGTGGATGGGGACGATGTCGAAGTCGCTGGCCTCGTGCGGCGGCTACGTCGCCGGCTCGAAGGCGCTGGTGCAGTACCTCAAGTACACGGCGCCCGGGTTCATCTACAGCGTGGGGATCTCGCCGGCCAACGCGGGCGCGGCGCTCGAGGCGCTGAAGCAGCTGCAGGCGCATCCCGAAAAGGTGCGGCGGCTGCACGAGCGGGCGCGGCTGTTCCTGAAGGCGGCGAGGGAGAAGGGCATCGACACCGGGTATTCGGAGGGCAGCGCGGTGGTGCCGGCCATCCTGGGAAACTCGATGCACGCTTTGCAAGTCAGCGATGCGCTCAAGCAGCGCGGGATCAACGTGCAGCCGATCCTCTATCCCGCGGTCGAGGAGACGGCGGCGCGCCTGCGGTTCTTCTGCACGGCGACGCACTCGGAGCAGCAGATCCTCGAGACCATCGAGGTCCTGGCCGAGGAGATCGCAAAGGCGCGCGCGAGCTCTGAGTTCAACACCGGCACGCTGTAGAGGAAGCAACTTCCACCGCGAAGGCGCAAAGCACGTTGGGTGGAGCTTCTGCCTCCACAAACACAAACGCTTCTGCTCCACAAACGCACACGCTTCTGCCCCACAAACACAAACGCTTCTACTCCACAAACACAAAC
>WNFI01092537.1_pt2 | contig 17831 bp, 11 predicted proteins | sample 5400471 | NCBI WGS metagenome assembly WNFI01 (sample SAMN13153348, study PRJNA577476) | soil metagenome | isolation source: 100 cm saprolite on Douglas fir-dominated hillslope | place: USA:California | collected 2013-09-17 | reverse complement strand
GCCATCTCGTTCAACCTGACCCGGCTCCTGGCCCACCACCAGACCCGGGCCGCAACCATAACAACAATCGGCTGATGATCGCGTTCTCACGCGCTCTCTAAAGCCCGTGTTTTATTCTTCATGCTTTACGCGGCGCTGAAGCGCCGCTCTTCCACGTTAGTGGCCAGCGAGTGGTGGTTTGCGTCGCGAACAGCAGGTTCCTTTCGGCTCCGCTCAGGGGGGGAGGCTCTCCACTTCGCCGTCGCTGGCGCTCCGGCTTCGGTCGAAATGACAATGTCGGGCAACATGGTCATATTTTTGTTAAGCCAATTTCTTCTCACGCTTGTACTCGTCGAATTTTTCCAGAAACTTGTCGATGTCTTTCTTGGACAAGTAGTACGGCGTCGAGAGGCGCAGCTTGTTTGGTTCGGCGCCGCGGATGCGGATTTTGTGGGTCTTCCACATCCAGTTTTCCAAGTCCATGCGCGGGACGGGTGGGATGTTCACGGTGACGATTCCGCAGCGTAACGCGGAGTCAGGCGAAGTCCAGGATTCGGCGCCACGCTTTTTCATCTCATTGAGAATGTAGTCGGCGAGTTGGCGATGGCGGCGCTCGATGCGGTCGATGCCAATGTCGTTGGCCAGCTTGACCGAGGCGCGCAGACCCCACAGGGCGGGAACGTTCGAGCTGCCGATACGCTGGAAGCGCTCGGCGCGGAGTTTCACATCGTCCCAGCCTTCGGTGGCGATGGTGCACCACAGGCGGTCGATGACTTCGTCGCGCACGTAGAGAAAACCTGAGCCCTTGGTTGCAAACAGCCACTTGTGCGGGCTGGCGGAATACATGTCGCAACCGAGTTCGCGAATGTTTAGGCGCATCATGCCGGGGACGTGCGCGCCATCGACCGCGGAAAGAATTCCTTTGCTGCGGGCGAGGGCGCAGATCTCTTTCGCGGGCAGCACGACGCCGGAAAAAGTTGTGATGTGGCTGAAGAAAATCACGCGCGTGCGCGGCGTGATCGCGTCATTGAAAAGATTGAGCACCTGCGCCGCATCTTTCACGGGGCGCGGCAGCGTGATTTTCTTGATGACGACGCCATAGCGTTTGGCCTTGAGATCCCAGGGATGCTCGCCGCCGGGATGCTCCTGGTCGGTCATCAGGACTTCGTCGCCGGGCTTCATGTCGATGCCGTTGGCGATGTAGCTGTTCGCTTCAGTGGCGTTACGCAGAAGCGCGATTTCGTCACGATTACATCCGACGAAGGCGGCGAGCGGATCACGGAACTCGTTCCAGGCCGCGTATCCCCAGATGGGATAGTCCTCGGGATCCTGCTGGTCCATTTTTTCGGTGGAGGTGTATCCGTCGAAGATGGCGCGCAGAACTGGTGCGGGGCTCGATCCGACAGTGCCGTTGTTTAGATAGATCTCGTCGTCGGGGATGAGGAACTGGCGTCGCATCCCGGACCAGTAAGCGTCTTCATTCTTGTCGAGCAGAGCATGGTCAGGGAGCGGCGGAGTTTTTTCGAGTTGCGCCAACAGATTGCCGCGGAAGGCGAGAGACGCGGCAAGTCCGGTGGTTGCGGTGGCCAGGAAATGACGACGGTTGAGCACGAGCACCTCCATGGTGCAGAGAATTGTGCAGTGAGAAGACGCGCCATAATACGACTGCGAGGGTCCGGGAGCAAGGCAGGGTCGGCTTTTTGGTTAGAAAAGGCTGACAGCAGAAGAGTGTAGGTAAAAGCCGGGTTTTCGAAAGCTCGTCGCTCGTCCTAAACGAGTTTCGGCAATCGGGAGCGATGAAGACCGTATTCTCCTGCATCGCTCCCGCAGATCGCCTGATCGAGCACACACGAAGTCCCCCCCGGAACTTCGGCGGCTAAGCGGCATGCCTTCCCCGAGGCCGAGGCCGCACTACTATTTAGTAATGCGAAAAATACCAGGCAATCGGCTCATTTGCCTCCGAAATAAATTGCTCAAGCAGTCCGCTCAATAAACCTGTCCTATCGGGTAACGCGGATGACGCGCGAATCGGTTCCAGACAAAGAGCTTTTAACGAAGGGTGGTTCGCCGATCAGAGCCACTTCCGGCAAGGTCAAGGCCGTGGTCAGCTTGCGGAGCGCTGTTCGTATATGAATGATCCGTGGCGCGGGGCTGAACCTGTTTCGAGTTCCGCAGACTGGTTTCGAGAACTCCCAGCTTGCCATTCAGGCGCGTGATCTGTTGCTGCTGTGTGCGGATCTGCCGGGCCTGTTCCTGAATCTGGTGCTGCTGCTCCTTGATCGCGTTGAGCATGGTCCAGATGATGGGATCATTGTTCACCAGCAGATAGCCTTTGCTGTTCTCCGTCACAGCCTCGGGGATGACTTTCTTTACATCCTGCGCGACGACCCCGACGTGCTGCTCGCGGTCTTGAATACCCATTGCGTTGTCATCTTTATAGCGATAACGAACTGGATGCAGTTGCAGAATTTCATGAAGACCCGCGCTATAGTCACCGTCGAGATTTTTTAGCCTGCGATCTGAGAATGTTCCCCACGATCCACCGCCGGGCTTGTCGGCGCTGCCATTTACGCTGAGCAGACTGTCCGGCGCTGCCGTTCCAATGCCGACAAAGCCAGACTCCTTCACTACGAACCGTCCATTCACGATGCCGGGAGCATCCATGCCGAAGTCGCCGTAGCCTCCAAACGACGCTGCAAACCCGCCACTTGCGGGCTTCGCCGGACCCTCCACCCGCAGGAACTTGTTGGTGAGCCCCCGGTTACCGATGTGAAGGAGAAAAGTAGGCGCGCTGATGCCGATGCCGACCAGCGTATCGGCAGTCGCGCTGTTCACACCGTTGATGCTGCCCAGAACCATGGCATTGCTTACCGTGACATCGGCAAACGCTCCGATCGCGGTGGAATTTGTCAGACTCGACCAGAAGCGATCCGGTCCCGCGTAATATCCCAAAGCTGAGTTGAAGCTGCCCGTAGCCCAGTAGAGCGCGCCGGCTCCTTCGGCCGTATTCGCCAGGCCCGTGCTGTTGCTGTAGAGCGCTATCACCCCGTTCCCCGTGTTGCCCTCGCCCGTGGTGTTCGAGTAAAGCGCCTGCTCCCCGGTACCTGTATTGCTGTCGCCTGACGTCGTATTGAGCAGCGCCTGCTCGCCGGCGGCGGTGTTCGCGAAACCTGTGGTGTTGTAGAACAAGGCCCGGTAGCCCGTGGCCGTGTTGTTGCTGCCGGACGTTGTGGCGAAAAGCGCCGTGGCTCCGCTGGCAGTATTGAAATTTCCTATCGTGTTGGAGTAAAGCGCTTGCTGTCCGCTGGCAGTGTTCGACAATCCACTGCTATTGATGGCCAGCGCGAAGGCGCCGTTCGCCGTATTGTTGTTGCCGGTCGTATTGGAAGCGAGCGTACTGATGCCCGAGCCGGTATTGAACTTGCCGGTGCTCGTCGTATTTCCGCCGAAGCCGACGAATGCATTGTCCTGAAGATAATTCCCGAATGCGAACAGACTGCCTCCAATGTCAAGGAAGCCAGCGTTTAGAGCACCCGTAGCTGTCAGATTGCCATTTACCGTTTGATCCACTGTGAACGTGTTCGCTGCGCTCAGTTGCGGCACCTTGCTCGGATCGATACTCAGTGTCGGCACGCCGCCTGTACCGCCGCCGGTCAAGCCGGTTCCCGCCGTCACGCCGGTCACGACTTTGGTCGTGTCCAGACCCAGAGTGACGGTTCCGCTCGTGCCTCCGCCGGTCAGGTCCGTCCCAGCCAATACGCCGGTGACCACCTTGGTTGTGTCGAGGCTGAGAGTTACATTGCCGCTGGTGCCTCCGCCGGTCAGGTCGGTGCCCGGAGTGATTCCGGTGATCGTGCCTGTACCAGGAAACGTCTGTCCCGCTGCGAAAGTCAACGTTCCACTGCTGGCAATGCTCAAGCCCGTATTCGCCAGCGCATTTGTTCCCGAGGAATACAACAGGTTGAGCGCGCCCGATGGAGAACTCGTGTTGTTTGCTACTGGCTGCGTCTGCCAGGCAAATGTCTGGTTCACCGCCTTCGATGTGCCGCTGTTGAAAGCGGAGCCCAGCAGCGTGATCGGCTGCGAGTTGAATCCTTTGGTCGCGTTCGCTATTCCTTGTGTGGGCAAATTCAGTGTCCCACGAATGATTCCTCCCCCCTTCACATCCAGCGTGGCGCCGGGAGTCGTGGTATCGATACCGATCTTCGCTGTGCTTCCGGTACCGGATTGGAACAGGACCGAGTTCCCCAGATTCGCATTGTCAGTCCATAGCGATACGAAGTTCGCGGTTCCACCACCGCCTATGGGCGGAGGCGCGGACGAACCCGCGCTCGCTCCAGTCGCCCCTGCCGCTCCACCCGTCGCCGAGGAGGAAGCAGCCACCGGCGCAGCCAGCATGAACGCCGAGGCGGGCAAGCCCCCAACCGTTTCCGCATCCGCAGCTTTCAGCGCATACGGCACGCTCATCAAAAGCACGCGCGGTTGCTCGGATTGTCCTTCCGCCTGCACTCCCAGCCAGCGCGCTTCACCCGAGGCGAACACGTCCAATGGCAGGCCACCTGGCAGAGTTAAACCCAACTGCACCGTATATCGTTCGGTGACATCAATCGTGACGTTCTGCGTCTCCTGCCACAGCGAGGCTCCGCCCTCCTGATCCTTATAAAGAGCGAAGGTCAAGCTCGCCGTGCGGCTCGCCGCTTTGCCCTGCGCATCTTTCATCGTGCCGCTGAACCTCATCAGCCCGGGCACAACAGAAGTGGAGGATGCCGACGCGATTGTTTGAGACTGACCCCACGCGGCAGTCGCCAACAGCAGCAGCAGGGAACTCATGACCGAGGCCGCCAATACCCCAAGCAATCGAACGAAGTTACGGTGCAGCATGTGATCCTCCTGGTTGGAAGTCGTGAGAGGTTCCTCAGATTGCTAACAGCTCAGCGAGCCGAGGAACGTCAGCAGCAGCGCATGGGCTTGTCCGCTTGCATTGATTCCCCAGGCGGCGACTTGTCCTTTGTCATTGATGGCGGTGGCGGACACAATGGTCCAACCCGCGCCACTGGCGTCAGTCATGGTGTTGATGTCGACCATCATGTTCCGGCAATAGGCGATGAAACCGTGATTCGGATAGCCGCTGGGCACAGATGCCTCGCCCACGATTGCTCCATGGCTGTTGATGGCAAGCGCCCGGCTGTAGGTGCTTCCGAGCGTACCCAGATCATGCATCTGTCCATCAAAGAAGAATGCGTGTTCTACCGTGTTGCCGGGCAGGAAGCTGGATCCGACCACCACGCCCGCATTATTGATACCAAATGCGTAACCGGTGCCGCCCAGGCCGCCAAGATCCAGCATCGACAAGCCGTTATACAAGAACGGATGGGCGTCAAGTCCTGGTCCGAGCTGGCTTGACCCTACGACTCTGCCGTTAATGTCGATCCCATACCCCCAACTGGAGGCGCCGCCGAGTGTGCCGAGGTTGTACATGACACCGCCGTGATACAGAAAGGCGCCGGTGGCAGTCGTCGTATCCGCATATCCGGCGATCCAGCCGGCGGTGTTGATTGCCCTTGCGGTGCTCTTTGCGCCTCCGAGTGTGCCAAGATCGGACATGGTGGTGCCTGCGTAGAGGAACGCGTGGGAAGAAGTCAGCGTATCGGCAATGCCCACAACCTGTCCGTGGTCGTTGACGCCCCAAGCCTGACTAGTTGCGCCCCCCAAGGTTCCCAGATCGAGCATGACTCCGGGATCGCGGAATGCATGTATTGGCATAGTGAAGGTGCCGACGACCGTGCCGGAATTGTTAATTCCGAACGCACCACTAGTTGGGTTGGTTCCTGTGCCGATGGTGCCGAGGTCGGTGACCCTAAAGCGGGCCCATGCGGCCGGCACCAGCAATAGGCAGATCGCGCACATCAACACGTACCATTGACGCAGACAACGCAGGGTGTTCATATTCATCCTCCGCCGAGATAGTTTTACCGATGGCTTGAATCGGGATTCGTCTTGTAAAGACGACCTATCTACTAATGTGAAAACGAAGTGCAAATTGGCTCAACGGAACGCCGCTCCCCTTTCGTAAGGTGAGAAGCGGCGGAGCATTGGCTCACTTGGCCGCCAGAAATTTGCTTTCTGTTTCCATCGTTTGCCTCTGTGCTGGAATTGGCGGTTGGGCTTCTCTTGCCTTGGTGCGTTTCGACGTCCGCTGTGCCGTCTCCAGCACTCCTACCTTGCCATTCAAGCGGGCGATCTGTCGCTGCTGCATGCGGATCTGTCGACTCTGCTCTTGAATCTGGCGTTGCTGCTGCTTTACCGCTTCAATCAACACCGCGGTGAGGCGGCTGTAGTCCACGCCCTGAGCGTCTTTGCCGTTCTCTTCAAAGCTGACAACTTCGGGAACGACCTGTCCAACTTCCTCGGCAATGACGCCGATCTCATGCTTCCCGCTGCCTTTCAGGTCGTACGACACGCCGCGCAGATGTTCGACTTTCGCCAGCGCGTTGGGAAGAGTCTGGATATTCGTCTTCCATCGGCGAGAGCTGTACGTGGACCAGCCATCCGCAAAGGCAGCGCCCTTGCCTTGGGCGACTTGAAAGATGTGCGTCGGAGGAGCAGCTACGCCGATTCCGACGAAGCCCGACTCCTTGATTACGAAGCGCCCTTGCGAGATGCCGGGCGCGTCGATGCCGAAGTCGCCGTAGCCTCCAAATGACGCCGCCGGTGAATTGGTTCCGGATGTAGCCGGTCCTTCCACGCGAAAGCTGTTATTGCTAACGCCGATATGCAGCCGGTAGGTGGGTGCGGTGGTGCCGATGCCTACGTTGGTATCGGCAGTAGCGTTGTTGACGCCGTTAATGCTGCCGAGCACGAGAGAATTACTTGCGCTGACATCCGCGAATGCGCCGATGGCAGTTGCGTTGGTGAGACCGGTAGTCGTGCTGTCGGTTTCGGCGAGATAGCCGAGCGCTGTGTTGTTGGTCCCGGTGAAATTCGTGGCCATAGCAAGACCTCCAACGGCTGTGTTGGAGCTGCCCACGGTGTCGAGGAGGGCACTGTGACCGATCGCTGTGTTGTAGCCGCCGCTGATGTTGGAGTAGAGCGCGGAATAACCTGTGGCAGTGTTCGCGTTCCCGTTGCCTGAGCGGAAGAGAGCAAAATTGCCGGTGCCGGTGTTGTAGCTGCCCGTGGCCGAGGTATTTCCTGCAAAGCCAAGAAATGCGTCGCTCAGAGACGACGAGCCCGATGCGAACAGCGTGCCGCCCAGGCTGAAGGCGCTCGTGGCGTTGACCGTGGTGCCCGTGACTGTTGTGCCTGCGATCGTGCCAGTGCCGCTGAAGTCGCCCATGACTTGAACGGTCCCCCCGAACTTGGCCGCCAAGCCGCCCGCCGGGTTCGTGGCGTACAGGCCGATGCCGGTCGCGCTGAATGCGTCGGCTTCAACACCAATGGAGGAACCGGTACTGCTACCCGTCTTTCCCCAAACTCCGACACCCACGCCACTCGAATTATTGACAGCACCGAAAACCCCGAAGCCTCCGGTCGGGCTGTTATTCAGGCCTTCCACGCCAACGCCGTTGGCATCGTTTGCTTGACCATAGACGCCAATAGCGGACGGGCCGGTGGTCTGCGCGATGATTCCGTAGGTGTTCGCGTTGGTGCTGGTCTGATTGACTCGAAGGACAGCGGACCCGCTACCTGTGAGAACTGCTGAGGATCCATTCACGGAACCGTTTGCGGTCAGGTTTCCGGTGGTATTCAGGTTCCCGGCTACGACCTGGTTCCCGGTGAAATTGTTCGCTGCGTTGAGCAGGGGTACTTTGGTCGTATCCAAATTCAGGGTGAGTGCTCCTCCGGTGCCACCGCCTGTGAGTCCGGTTCCAGCTGCGACGCCGGTGACGACTTTGGTCGTGTCCAGATTCACGGTCACGTTGCCCGTGGTGCCCCCGCCGGTCAGTCCGGTGCCTGCGGTGACTCCGCTGATGGTGTTGGGGAATGTCTGGGTTGAAGCGAAGGTGACCGGGCCTGTGAAGTTGCCAGTGCCATGTACGTCGAGCGCGAAGGCAGGAGCCGTCGTGCCGATACCGACATTCGTATTCGATCCAGCGCCGTTCACTCCCGCGATGCTGCCCAGCACCATGGAGTTACTCGCAGTCACGGTTGCCAGGGAACCAATCGCGGTGGATGCCATTGGCGGTGTTGTAGGAGCCAGTGGTGTTGGCTTGCAGCGCAACCGTGCCGGAGGCCGTGTTGTTCGACCCGGTTGAGTTCAGGCTCAGGGTGCCGGTGCCGACTGCCGTATTCGCGCCACCGTTGGTATTGCTTTGAAGGGCGGACGAGCCGACGGCGGTATTTTGCGATCCCGTGTTGTTCAGGCTGAGCGCCTGTGCGCCGGTCGCGGTGTTAGCCGTGCCTGTGGTCGAAATATTGCCGCCGAAACCAAGAAAAGCGTTGGAATTCGCATAGGACCCGTAGCCGAAGAGATTGCTCCCGATCTGGAAGCTATTGCCGGTGACCGTTCCGGTCGCGCTCAGGTTTCCGCTCACGGTCTGATTGCCGGTGAAAGTGTTGGCGACGTTGAGCTGCGGAATCTTGGTCGTGTCGAGATTTAAAGTTACGACGCCGCTGGTGCCACCGCCCGTGAGGCCGGATCCTGCCGTAACTCCTGAAATGGTGCCGGTCCCAGGAAAACTCTGCCCATCCGCAAAAGAGATTTGACCGTTAGCGCCGATCTTCAGTCCGGTTTCTGTCGGATTACTTGTCCCCGATCCAAACAACAGATTCAGCGTCCCCGATGGAGTCGCCGTGTTATTGCCCGTCGCCTCAGCCTGCCAGCGGAACGTCTCGTTCACCGCGGCATTCGTGCTGCTATTGAACGACGACGCAACCTGATTCAGCGGTTGCGAATTCTTTCCCGCGGTGCTGGTTGCAGGAGCGATGGAAGGCAATGTAAATGCCCCACGCACGGTTCCCGTTCCCTTTACGTCCAGAGTCGTGGTGGGAGTTGCTGTATTGATGCCGACCTTGGCGGTGGCGCCAGTGCCGGTTTGAGATATCACCGAACTGACGATATCGCTGGTGGTGTCCCACAAAGGAACAAAGTTAACGACGCCCAAGCCCGTCACTGCAGCGTTCGGCGGCGGCGCTGATGTTGATCCGGAATTCGATGCTGCTGCTGTGGCACTTTGTGTTGCTGTGGCGGGCGCAGCCAGCATGAAGGCTGAAGGCGGAAGTCCTCCGATGGTTTCTGCATCGGCAGCTTTCAGAGCGTACGGCACACTCAGCAGCAACACACGGGGTTGTTCTCCCTGCCCTTCAGGCTGCACTCCGAGCCACCGCGCCTCGCCGGACGAAAATAATTCCTTGGGCAGACCGCTAGCTTGAGTCGAGCCCAACTGCACCGTGTAGTGTCCGCTGGCGTCGAGTTGAAGGCTCTGGGTTTCCAGCCATAGAGGAGCGCCGCCCTGCTGGTCTTTGTATAAAGCAAACGTCATGCCGACAATGCGGCTGGGCGCGCCTGGGACAGCGCCGCTGAACTTCACCATCGTCGGCACCACCGTCGCCGGCGCAGCAGTTTGAGCATTGACTGAGAAAGAGAAAATGCCGGCCAGAAATGCGAACAAAAAAAGATTCCGAAGCTTCGTGAGACGCGCCACTACACACCTCCGCCAACCTGGGTTAAGTACGAGTCGGCTGATCCGAGATCAGCCCACGGGGAAGTCCGGGGCGGCAGCAACCTCCTACAGCTCTACCGCCGTGTTCCGGCAAGCGTCTGAACGAGAACCGCTGAGCTTCCCCCCCGAAACCCCAGTGGCAAGGCGGCTTCTGACAGACGAGCCGCTCTATCCAAATAATGTGAAAAGCATTTGTGAATTGGCTCACAGAGACCGTACTCTGTCTGAAAGCCAGAATCCCAGCCTTTTTTCAAAGACTTGCGGGTTCTCGTTCTCTTTACTCTTTGTTGGCGCCGACTCCCAAGATATCTGGCTTAGCGCCCAATTACTGCATCTTCCCGATTGACAGGGCCCAACCCTTATAGAATACTTTGCCGTCTGTCGTGGGCCGCGCCCGATGCTGTTTATGTCCTGGGTCCAGGCTAGGCTTGCCGGGGGCGTTGCAAGTGTCACGCAGCCACGAAATCACGGCGGCATAATTAACTTTATGAACAACGAAGAGGCTGTAAAACAGGTCCTTTCTGATTACTACAATGCATTCAGTACACTTGATGTCCAATCCATCCTGCCTTACTTTGACAAGCCATCGCTGCTCATTGGACCGTTAGGGGTGATCGCGATTCCTACTCCGGCCGCGGTGGTTCCCATCTTCGGCCCGGTAATGGAAGACCTTCGGCAACGGAAATATGGTCGGAGTGAATTAAGCCTACAACAGTTCAAACTTCTTAGTGCCACATCGGCATTGGCGGTCGGAGCGGCTATCCGGTACAAGGCTGATGGTCAAGAGTTGGAGCGGGCAGGCGTTACCTACTTGCTGCACAAAGGAAATGATGGTTGGAAGTTTGCCGTCGTGGTGCTACACGATACCGACAAAGTTACGCCCCGCGAATAATTGGACGTATATGTTGAACCGCAGAGATGCACTTTGACAGGCATCTCCGATTGCCGCTTGGCGCGAAAAAAATACTTTCTCTTTGAATTGAAAGCGTAGCTGGCCACCCCAGCGTTTAGTCGCAACCTGCCTGTTTTCAATTTGTTGACTTCGGTACAGATACGGGATATGCTTCGCGCCAAACGCGCTCTATTGCGGTGCCTGGGGCAGGGAACACTTGGATACAGAATCTTCGGGTGCGGTAACTCAGTTATTGGTTCGGTGGAGGCGAGGGGACCGCGAGGCTCTTGAGACGCTCATGCCCCTCGTCTACCAGGAATTGCGCCGTCTCGCACATTATTACTTGCAGCAAGAGCGCAGCGACCATACCTTGCAGAGCACGGCTCTGGTGCATGAAGCGTACATGCGTCTGGCGGGGCAGAATCCGCCACAATGGCAAAATCGCGCTCATTTTTTTGGAATTGCTGCCCACGTGATGCGGCAGATTCTCGTGGAGTATGCACGCGCCCATAGCGCAGCCAAGCGCGGTGGCCCTAACATTTGCAAACTCGTGCTGGATGATGCGCTGCAACTTCCCCAGGCGGTTAACACGGACCTCATCGCGCTGGACGACGCTCTGGAGCGGCTCAGTGAACTGGATGAGCAGCAGAGCCGTATTGTAGAACTTCGTTTTTTTGCCGGCCTGACCATCGAAGATACCTCCGAGGTTCTGGGAATTTCACCCGCTACGGTAAAGCGGGATTGGACCTCCGCACGCGCCTGGCTTTACCGTGAGATTGCCTCGAGTGAGGCTGAATGACTCGGGAACGCTGGCAACAAATACGGCGAGCATTTGATGAAGTGGTTTTACTGCCAGCGTTAGAACGTACGACTCACCTCGATAGAGTCTGCGCGGGTGATGCCGAACTACGTCGCGAAGTAGAGTCTCTCCTAATCGCCCATGAGGCGGCGGAGAGTGTGTTCCTGAATGTTCCTGCGGTGAATCTGAAACTCTCGGTCGATACATTTGCCGCGCCAAGCCGCGTCGGACGCCGCATCGGCGCTTACGACATTCTGGAAGAAATCGGCCACGGCGGCATGGGCGAGGTCTATCGTGCCGGCCGCGCGGACGGTCAGTATGAACAAGAAGTCGCGATCAAACTCGTGCGCGGCGGCTACGACACCGCATCCGTTCTGGATCGCTTTCGCCACGAACGTCAAATTCTCGCCAGTCTGGATCATCCCAACATTGCGCGCCTGTTCGACGGAGGCACCACCGAAGACGGAATCCCTTACCTCGTCATGGAATTAGTTCGTGGCAAACCCATCGACAACTATTGCGACGAACACGGCCTCGATGTAACGGCGCGCCTAAAGCTCTTCAGCCTGGTTTGCTCGGCGGTGCAGTATGCCCATCAGCGTCTGGTTATCCATCGCGATATCAAGCCCGGAAATATTCTGGTGAACGGGGAAGGCGTGCCGAAATTACTGGACTTCGGCATCGCGAAGATTCTGGACCCCGCCATCAGCGCCGAAACCACGATGGCGAGCCCGATGACGCCGGAATATGCCAGCCCCGAACAGATTCGCGGCGAGCCCATCACCACTGCTACCGATGTGTACTCACTGGGGGTGGTGTTGTATCAGTTGCTGACTGGACGCTTTCCTTATCCTGCCAATACACACACGCCGCATGGGTTCGCGGTGGCAATTTGCGACCTGGAGCCAGAGCGGCCGAGCAGTGTCGTCTTGAAACCGGCATGAGATCCACCGGAGAATCCGGGACCGCAACTGCCCCGAAGGCAGAAGACCTGAGCCGCATGCGCGGCGGTTCGCCAGCCAAGTTGCGACAGCGGCTCGCCGGCGATCTGGACGTGATCGTACTGATGGCGCTCCGCAAGGAACCACAGCACCGCTACTCCACGGTGGAGCAGTTCGCCGAAGACATCCGCCGGCACCTGGAAGGGCTGCCTGTCACCGCTCGGCGGGATTCATGGAAGTATCGCGCGGGGAAATTCGCCATTCGGCACAAACTGGCGGTCATCGCGACGGCGCTGATTCTGACGGCGGTGCTCGGCGGAGTCGCGGCTACCGTGCGCGAAGCACGTATCGCCGCTGCCAACGAACGGCGAGCGGAGCAGCGCTTTAACGACGTCCGCAAACTAGCCAACTCCCTGATGTTTGAAATCCACGACGCGATCAGGGATTTGCCCGGCTCAACTTCTGCCAGAAGGCTTCTCGTCACCCGCGCTCTGGAGTATCTCGACAGTCTCAGCGACCAATCCAAAGACGACGTTTCCCTGCAAAAAGAGCTAGCGTCTGCCTACGAGAGGGTGGGCGATGTCCTGGGGTTTCCTTACGGCGCCAACCTGGGCGATAAACCGGGAGCTCTGCAAAGCTACCGCAAGGCGCTGGCGATCCGGGAGTCGCTGGCCGTCGCCAATCCGAATGACGCCCCGCTGCGAAGGGACCTGGTAGAAATCTATTACAGGGTCGCCCTGGTGTTGGAGTCAGGCGGCAATTTCAAAGAAGCCCTGGAGGCTGTGAGCAAGGGCCGAAAGATCGCCCGGGCAGTCGCCCCCAGCAATAACGATCCCGGGCTAGCCGACCAGTATGCCGGAGGCTACTACTTTACCGCCGGGCTTCAGGTCCAGACGGGGGACCTGGCTACAGCGCGGGACAACTACCAGCACGCCGCCGCTATTCGTGAAGCAGCCCTCTTGGCGAACCCCGGCAACCTATCTCTGCGCACCCATCTTGCGGCGGATTATGCCGGCATTGCGAAATGCTCGGAGCAAGAGCGCGATCTTGCTCATGCCATAGAAATGCAGACCAAGGCTGTGGCAATTCTTGGCGAGGTATCGAAATCCAACCCTGGCAATGCCACGTTCTCCGAGTACCTCGGGGAAGCCAGAATTCGCTGGCGAAATCGAATTTTGGCTTCAGTAACAACGGAATTGCCACCAGTCTCATTGCGCTGGGCAAACCCGCCGCAGCCACGAAGGTTTTTCGCGAGTCCATCACCACGTTTGAAGAGATGTCCCCCAGAACCACCAGTAGTCGTTACCCGCGGACGGGGCTGGCGCAAGCATATTTCGGTCTGGGTCAGGCTTATTCGGTCCTGGCAAAGGCTGTTGGGATTCCGCTCAAGCAGAAACGCGAATACTGGGAGGAAGCCCGTTCCTCCTGCCAGAAGAGTCTTGCCCTTTGGCGAGACAAGGAAAAGCGTGGGGAATTGGAGAGCGGAGAGCGCGAAGAACCTGAGCAGGTGGCTCAGTGCGTCGCCGACACCGACTCGCAACTGGGACTTCGGAGGCTAGGTCAAGCCGGCCCGCGCTGAACGTTGTGACCGCTAATGTTAGCCGCTTTCCACTTTCGACCGCTCCTGCTGCCAAGCGGCGTCGTGTGACGGCGAGTCCTCTACCACAACACGGCTGGCTGCCCCACTCGTCGCGGGTTTCGACGAGTGGGTACCGCGGACGCCCTATCCCGTGGTCACTCGTCACAGACAGCGCTTCACGTTCCGTGGTAGAGATTGCCGATGCCGACCAATCTGCACCGTTACTACGGCGCCGGATATCTTCACTTCGTCACCACAAGTTGTTTCCAACGACGACCTCTGCTCGACGCGCCGCAGCATCGCGACCTGTTTCTTGAAGTCATGGAGCAGGTCCGTCGGCGCTACTGCTTCGTTGTGGTTGGATATATTGTCATGCCCGAACACGTTCATCTTTTGTTCAGCGAACCCGGGCGCGGCGATCCATCGACGGTGATGAAGGTTCTCAAACAGTCCTTCGCGCGGCGGCTGCTGAATCGATGGCGCGATTCGCGGCAATCCTCGGAGTGGACGACGCCACTTGCCGAGGGCCGCATCTGGCAGCATCGATTCTATGATTTTGTTGTGTTTACCGAGAAGAAGCGTGTGGAGAAGTTACGCTACATGCATCGCAATCCAGTGGTGTGTGGCCTGGTGCCAGAGCCGGGACAGTGGAACTGGAGCAGCTATCGCCACTACGCCGCAGGCGAGCGCGGACCCGTGCTGGTCAACGAAGCGCAGAAGGCAGAGATGCTCGTGCGGTGCATCGCATGATAAGCTGGCGGCGCCAAGCTGCTTGGGTCTGTGGATCCCACTCGTCGAAAACCGCACGAGTGGGGCAGCCCGGTCGTAGTGCAGAAACCCGTCACTTGGGCCAGCCCCCCTAACGACAAGACGCCTTTTTTCTCCTTGACACACGCTGTTACGAAGAGCAGTATGCAGTTGTCCATTCAGCTTGCGGTGTAGCCCTGATCGACCTTGCGTTCCAGTCAGACCTCACTGCGGGATCACTATCCTTTTACACCGCCCTCGGGCCGAACGAACCCAATCGGAAAGCAGAAACCCAAATTCAAGAAGTCAAGGATAACTCTATGCCTAACAATGTTGGGCGGGTTCTATGATGCTCTGCAAGACCATCGTTGGTTTTCCAATGCTGAATCCGATGTGCCAAACACCTCATAGCCAACCGTGCTTCAGGGTACGCACTTTCTTGGCCTTGGCGGCCCGCTTGAGCATGTTTGTCTTGCTTCTGGTGTCGGCATCAAATGGCGGGGCTCAAGTACAACCGCTCCATACAAGCCGCTTCAATAACTGGTTCATTGCCCCTGATGAGATGATGCCGGGAATCTGCTCGCCCGCGGATGGTAGCTTGAAGTGCGAAATTGCGCTGGAGACAGAGGCGGCCCTCTACTACAAAGCTATCGGCATTTACGAAACGGCCAACGATCCAATGGGTAAGCCAATCCCCACACATGACCGAGGAACCTTCGCCGCTTGGAAGCAGACCTTCGGATTCTCAGCGGACCCAAATGCGCCGGTGCTGGATGAAATCCGCGCCATTTACTTCAACAATGGCGACCTGCAGCTAGGGCGTGACATGCATTGTCGGACGCAAGCAAGTAAGCCGCTAGGCGGGTTAAGGATAAACCTATCGTACACCTATGCCTGTTACGTCTCAAACTATTCAGATTCCGGGGTGGCGGGACCTTCCGCCAAACCGCAGGACTCATTAGATCTCGTTTCGCTAAACCATCCAATAGCCACTGTGGTGATGGAGATGACCGCGACGCCGCACTTTGTTCACGTGTCAAACCCAACGGGCAAAACAGTGAATGGCTTCGAGACGGTTATGAAATACAGCGATGTGCGATTCTTTGCCTACGGCAAGGATGGCAGTCCCATCGTTGCCGCTGCTCTCGACGGTGATGTGACCAAGCCAGGTCTTGGCCCGGAATCGAGCAACAAAGCACTGCCGGGGCTGTGTATCGCTTGTCATGGGGGAGGTTATCAATCTAGTACACAGGGGGGGGCGCGCGTTCTTGGAGCCAACTTTTTGCCTTTCGATACTTCGTCATTTCTATATAGCACGAACCCCGCGCTGACAGAGGTTGCCCAGCGAGAATCCTTTCGCCGACTAAACCAGTTCGTCAAATCGACACAGCCCGTTGCCCCAACAATCGTTGATCTGATCGATGGGTGGCATCAATGGTGCGGCGGGGTTAGTCAAACGGGCTGCTACATTGACGATGATTCACACCCTTTCATTCCGGGCGAGTCGTGTGCAACCGACAGCAAGACATGCAAGCATGACTGCCCGTCAGCCAGCGATTCCAGCGGACTTGACTACACCTGCGGATGGGGCCAGGCAGCGGGAATTGCCCCCACGGGGTATTCGACAGCCGCTTTCGACGCGCGAGCGTTCTACAAACAGGTCGTCGCCAAGGAATGCCGGACATGCCATGTAGCGCGGCAGAGGGATCTCAATGTCGAGAACTACAATCTCTGGGTGTCGCATAAAGATCTGATCCAAGACGACTTATTTATCGACGGGAGAATGCCTTTCGGCCAGGTCCCATTCGTCGATTTTTGGTCGCAAAGAAGTGGCGCAAACGGTGACCGCGCAGATGACTTCATGAAGGGCTTCTTTGGCTGCCCTGCAACTATTCCGCCAATTCTAACTGGTGACGGCAGCGACCTTGTGATGTTTCAGGTCATTCCGCACTCGGTTCACATTGATCAGGTGGGCCTGTCGCTGACACTGAGCAACGCCATTACTGGGTGTCCAGGCCACTGTTGGTGGAAGGGCATCAATCTGGCAGACGCCGAAGTTTCTATGCAAGACAGTACACAAACGGGATCTATACTTGTTTCCGACGCTAAGGTCAAAGCAAACCCGACACTGATACTTAAGAAAGCGAAGACCTTCGGCATCCACCAGACTGTACAAACTATGACTCTGCCACTTCCACCATTCGAGTATGGTGGTTGCACGCTGTCGTTCAATTGGGTGATAGACAACTAGGCCTGTCCCTCTGTGCGGCGCTGTTGTGTTGGTAATGCCCGCAAGATCAAAAGCCTGGGCCGCCCGGCGGGAAATTCTCCTTCGCCGCGAACGCTTAGGATGGGCCGCGGGCTCCACCCTTCGACTCCACTCAGGAGTGTCTGAACGAGATTCGCGCTTCCATAGCAAAAAACCCGGACAAAAAAACCGAGGACAGACGTTCACCGATTTCTCCAGGGGATTCGGGCGCGCCGATTTACTGAAAAAAATCCCCGCTCTCGTCCCTCAAAACCAGCATCTAACTTAGCTAACGCAGTCGATCTTTGACAATTCAGCAGCACCGACCTAACTCCAGCAAATTCAATATTTTGCGAGCGCTTATTGAATCTAAAGGACTTAGCGGCACCAAAACTGGTTAACTCCTTTCGATCCAAGATTTTACCCCTAACTCCTTTTGATCCATAGATCTAGCGCCGATCCCTTGGATCAAAGCCGCGCAAGTCATTGATAAAAAGAGATTAAGCCGAAAATATATATTTTTTTTCAAAGGTATATACCCTGGAGACCTCTTCCCAGAACCAACGCGGCAATTTCCCCAAAATGCGAGCGCCAGCAGAGCACGGATCTCCGCAACGTCGCTTCCCGAGTTCACGATCGAAGTGCACGAAACGCACATTCTCGAGTGCATCCATCGCGAAATCAGAAAAGACACAGAAGCAGCCGCGCTCACGCAGCAATTCTCTCCCCGGAATTTCCCGCCGGATAACCCCGATGCCAACTCGCGGCGTCTAACCAACGAGTAACCATTTAGGCGTTCGTGTCTTCGCAACAGGGGTATAATCGGCTCAAGGTCGGGCCGTATTGTAGGGCGTATTTGTAGGCCAAGGAGTTCATCATGAAATTCAGGTGGGCGGCGATCGCGGTGGCGTTGGCGGCGTTCAGCGCAGGGCCCTGGACGCAGGCGCAGGTGCAGGATCAGGATAAAGATCAGCCGAAAGCGGG
>WNFI01035710.1_pt1 | contig 17831 bp, 14 predicted proteins | sample 5400471 | NCBI WGS metagenome assembly WNFI01 (sample SAMN13153348, study PRJNA577476) | soil metagenome | isolation source: 100 cm saprolite on Douglas fir-dominated hillslope | place: USA:California | collected 2013-09-17 | reverse complement strand
AGCTTCTTGAATGCGCTATCCACTTGCTGCGAGCCGCGAATCAAAGTAGCCATCTTTCCATCCTACGCAACGTTATCCCGTCGTGGAGAGCCCTTACACATCTGCGGGGGAATGTGTTCCTGATCCGTTAACACGAAAATGTCACGCTGAGAACCGTACGACGATCGAGTCTATCCTTATGCTGCGCAGCTATCCATTTGCACTTGACCATCTTTCCTCAGAGCATCCTCAATAGCCGTAATCGTGTTCTTGATCTCGTCCCTTAGTGACTCCGCTTCTGCCTGGATGGCGTCTGCCCCGGTTCTAACTTCGCCGACCTTTCGAGTAATGTTCTTGAATCGTTCGATACCCGTTCGCAAGCGACGTACCTGGGCTTCGATGGAAGCGCAATCGACATCTGCGGATTTTTGATTCAAGGCCGCTAGGCGCTCTTGCACAATGAGGAACCGGACGGCTGTGTTGAGATGTTCGTGTGTGCAGGCGACCCAATTCCCATGGTTTGATATGCCCTCAGCCCAGTCTCCAATCTCCTGGGCAAAGCCTTCGCGGCTCCGGCTCACATAGATCCCCGCAACGCACCCTCGCGTGCTCATAGCATTGTCCAAGGTTTCGGCGATCACCTTCCGGCCGGCTTTGCTCTGCCGGTCTCGCGCTTCGACCACCAAGGAAAAAACGCGTCCAGAGAGAGCTCTTGAGGTGATGCGGATGATTACATCTCCAGACTGGTTATCCGGACCGACGTAATGCACCTCAGCACCTGCAATACGCGCCCACCGTTTAAGCTCCTCGACTACTTCTTCCTCGTAGGTTCCACCTTTCGCTGTTGTAGTCGCGAGCGCCTGCTCAACCGCCTCACGTCCTCGTACTTCGGCTGTGAGGGAGGTCATCTGTAATTGCAACGGCTGCATCGCATCACCAACCGCCGATCGCACAGCCTTCGCCAACATGCCGTTCTCCCCCGTAACGTTCGCCAGCGCTACTTGAACTGTCCCTTGGACCGAATCGGTCCGATTTGCATCTAGCAAGTTTCGAAGTGTGCGCAGCGCACGCCCAAGTGTGGACGATTCCTTTTGAGGATCAATCTCTTGGTTCAGCATGTCACGTACTTCCGTCAAGCGAGCTGCCGTCGTTCGTGACGCCTCATCAACGGACCTCTGAAGCGGGCCAAGTATCTGCCCGTCTTGCGTCCCAATCTTTTCGATCAAAGCTTGTTGAGCTATTGCAGGAACCTTCTCAATGGCTCGGGTAACATCGTTCAGAAGAGCCTCTACTTGATGCCGAACGAATTCTGTATCCCGGTTCGCCTGCGCGCGCTCAAGGCAGAAAACACCAACCTGCACCGCATGTACAAAACGCTGCTCCCGGTCTCCTGATTTCCATGCGACTATCTCCCATGACCTTCTCCATTCGAATAAGTCTTTCTGCAACCAGTCATGGGAAAGGCACGTCGGGCACCACATGGCGTCTTGGAATAAACGCTTTGTTTTGTGCGCGATAAGAACTTCCTCTGTGCTATCACCGTAACCCGTTTCGCTAAGCGTGTAGAAGACGAATCTACGAGCCCCTAGATGAACCTCTGCTTTGAACGAACCAATCGCCCTCCAGAGCGGAAACCACCGATTTAGCAAAAATTCGAGGCGTCGAGCCCGGGCCTGCTATCCGATCAATGGGAAACCCTCGTATAGTGCCCGGAGCGTATCCACGAGCTTCTGCATGTAGACCTACAAGGCTGTCGTATAGCATCCGATAGTGCTCGTTCCCAAAAGCAGTGAGGGAGTGAGCCGTCGTCTTGTCGACAAGAGAAAGAAATCCCCGAACTCTTTCGCCAGCCACCTGCTGCACATCGGCAAAAAATTCACCAGGGCAAGTTCGAATTTCCGCGTGAAAAAGTGTCAGACCTTCGGGCGTGAGGGCGCAGAGCGTCTTCGTTGCCCGAAGTGACTCCGTATAGAATGAAAGCGTTCGATAGGCTGATCGCCGCGACAAGATGTTCCAGTAGAGTGCATTCGAGAATAGATTCTCGAACTCGTCAATCAACAAAACCAGACCCTTGAAGCCGAGAATTCTGGTACAAAATGCTGTCCAGAATCCAAGGAGCTCGTACGCGCGCAATCTGCTGGATGAGTGCGAGGTTTTTCCGACAAGAAGCGCACCGGACAAGTATTCTAGAAGCAAGCCAGCCCGGAACGTCTTGTCGGCCTGCCGCAAGATCCAGAGCGCGCTATCTACAACAAGCCGGCAGTCTGACCGAAGCTCGCTAAACCACCGCTCGATTCTGGGGATACTCGCGAAATCGTCCAAAGAAGTTCCAAGCCATTCCAGAAGTGAACCGTAAGGGGCCGGCAGGCTCATACTTCTGATAAGATTGAGAACATGCCGTTGTGGATGACTGAGCGATCCGAGTCCCGTGTCGAGATCAAGGTGTGCAACAGCGAAACCTTGCGAGAGTGCGGTTTGTTTTGCAACCCGAAGGAAATGCGTCTTGCCTGAACCATAAGGTCCAAGGACGATTCCAAATCGCGTTTCAGAACTCAAAAAGTGTTGAAGGTACGGGGCGTGTTCCCGGAAATCGACTGTTACATCCTCAAGCCGCTCGTTTGGACACAAACCGGCTTTGATGCGCAGGACGGCGCTCAGGGCGGCAATATTGGCGGAACGCGTCTCCATTTAGGATGGTTATCGGCAACTCTCTATTGCGGTTCTTCACCTTTCGCAGCGGATGAATGTGTTCGCTCCAGGGCGGAAACCATTTCGATGCAAAACTCTCTTACTCTCAAATTGCTAAACGGTCTCTCTTTGTGGATGTCATTCACAAGTTGGACGATCTTCGAATCAGGAATAAATCTGCTTGCTTCCCACGACCTTGCAATTCCGTGCAGGTCACGCAACCGCCTTGCGAGGTCCACCTGCTGTTGGCGGTCTAGGGGCGCGTGATCGAGGTCAACGATAGTCGCGGTCCAATCAGGAGGGCCATCAATTGCAATTAACGGTGATTGAATTCGACTCGCAAGTGGCTCGACCTCGATGAACCCTTTTTGGGCTTCGAATTGCCCCGGAGGTGCCGCGGCATAAAGGCACGTTTTCCTCATTCCGTTTTCCCCGTCCACATTGTCTAGAAGTTCCCTCAGAATTGTGTACGCCTTCCTTCTTCGCGTTCGACTTTCACCCATAATCCCTTCGAGCTCGTCGATGATAACGAGCAATCCTCGGTAGCCAATTCCGGTCAGGAGACAACTAACCGCGCGCAGATACTCCTTTCCGTAAATCTTGGTGATGGGTCGCATGATTCCGCGGCTCGGAATACGAATATCCGGTTCCGCTGCAAACCATCTCTGGAGCAGTCTCACCGTAGTCGTGTCGTCGTCAACCCGTGCTTCAAAATAGCAACGAACAGCAGCGGCGAAATCTCCGTACACACGTTCCCGCTGTAAGACAGAGCTAATCCGGCTCACTAAATCCGAGCGCGCACTCGCGGAAATATCCTGTCCAGGTCCCAGCCCTACCGCTCGTCGCACTTTCTGGTACTGCTGATCAAGCACTCCAACTAATCCCAGGGGCGGTACGGCAGCCATGCTGTGATCGGATACCTGCTCCGGCACATATATCTTCTTCACGATTTCAGAGAATACTTGATGGAATTCGTACAGCTTGACCTGCTCGGAGAGCTCTAGATAGACGCTTACCCATCCACGTGACAGGCCCAAAAGAAACAAGCGGGCACAGAAGTTCGTCTTGCCAACACCATAGTCCCCACGAATGAATCGGACGACGGAATCACCCGTTCGCTCAACATCCTTGAATACTTGCTCCGCTCCACTCAGCAATTCTTGGCGGCCCACACTGAATAAGTTCGCGCCGAAAATAATGTTGCGTCCTTGCTTTAGCCGTCCAATCAACTGAAGGGCTGCATCCGGCATCACCCGTTGGTTATCCATCAGCATTATTCTCGTTCCGAGGAAACAAACAGCACGTAGCCTATGAAGGCACAACGACCGACACTCGGAACGAACATAAATAAGCCTTGTTCAGCAACCGATGTTGGCTCAATCAGCAGTCTATGGCCATCGACAATCGCGCCTCGGAGACTGGTCAGAAGCCTATACAAATCCGCTCGGAACGCATGTTGAGAATACGTGCGGAAGAGTCCCTTCACCGGGTTTCTCTGGAACCCCTTGCTTTGCTTCCCAAGTGCGAGCGTAGGCAGGATTTCAAACACTGAAACTCGACCGCCACTCAGGTCAGTTGTTGGGTTCCTACTTGAAGAACAAAGACGATACGCTTTCCACAGTTCCTCTAGATATTCTCGAGCATCGAACTCATCGTTTGCGAATGTCGAGACCGTTTCGGCTACACGCCCAATCAGTGCATCAAGTGGGAAGAGATCGTATTGAGCGTCGTTTACAATCGCTCGCAAACGCTTTTCATCCACGCCCACATACACTGTGCCGTTAATGATGAAATCGGGAAACGCTCCCCTGACCTCAAACCCGCGCTCAGAGCAGAGCTGTTGAAGGGCTACTGGCGCGTCACGCAAGGCCGCGTCCAGTTTCGCTGAGCAGGACTCGTGTACTGCGTCGAGCGCACCTGACGCGAGCAGTCGTTGCATTTCATTCTTAAGTCGCTCTAGCTCTTCAGGCAACCTCGCGTTCAAGAGCTCGTTTCGCTTCGCAATATCCAATACAGAGCGACCGCTTTGAACAACGCGTCCGACTGATTCGCGCATCTGTGCGAGGCGCTCAATAGTCGTGGAAGCTGCGGACTCATCACCTGTAGGCGTGGTGTCTAACCCGCCCTCAAGCGGCAGCAATTGCGTGTCCGGGGATGATTTGAGCCGCGATGTCGCTGATTGGCGGCGCTTCGGCTTTCCCGGAGTTTTTGGCTGGGACATGGAATCTAAACCTCTCGTTCACCGTTATCCCCAACAAGACCTTTTGATGATCCAGTGGGAGAATGGAATCCAATGAGACTAACTCAGGGGACAATATCACTGCGGCGGCGAGACAACGCCGCTTAATAGCGTAAAGACGTTCCCTGTCTCTTGTGCCACATAACTTCGCTATGCGACTGGCGATTTGAGCCCTTCGCAGCAATGCTTCGAACGAATCCTGCCTGCTCTGCTTCACAATACTTGCGAAGCACCTTCTATTTCTCATTGCGACTCTCCACGGAGGAAATTCCTCCGAGGAGCGTAAATGCATGGCAATGGCCTTTTCGGACGACAGTTAACTCATGTACTTTCAAATCGTTGCAGGAGGCAGTGTGAGAAACAAAAACTCGATTCGCGAAGTCCATAGATCTTCATCTAGTTCAGCCCCGAAGTGTGAGGGCTTCTCGCAACCTTCCTTCTAACTGCGAGTCAATGATCACGAGGAATTCACTATCAAGACGGCTTCCGCCTGAAAACTGAATTGAACCCGCCCACTTACCTTTCGGGACGCCATACGCCTCTGCGAACAAGTCAGCAATTTCGATCCTGAAGCCTTCCGCCCAAGCGTATAAACAGCCGATTATCGCCGCGACTCGACCAGGAATGAATCCGACTCTACGTTTTAGGAAGCCACCCCCTTTGACAAAATACAAAAGTCGGTGATCAGGGCTGTCACATGGCCGCAACTGCTGATCGTAGAGAGTTCCTGCTGCGCCGAAGAACTCCCGATCCAGCCATTGATGAACCGTCGATGGTCGTTCAAGAAGAGTTCGCAAAGCCAGTGGAACGCGCCGCAAGCCTGCCGTCGCATGATATGCACCGCCCTCCGCGCCCACATTCTCCTTGCGCTCGAGCAGTCCCAAATCTACGGCAAATTCCAGTCGTGGTACGCGCTGCGCTTTGTCTACTGGCCATTCACTTGCACGTTCGCCGGAGGGTCGTGGCTTTCGGATGCGCTCTCGAAGCTTGAAAAGCGCTTGCGCTTCGGTGATCGCGTCAAGTCTCCCTTCCGCTTCAATACTATTTGTCAATTGGTCTAGGGCATGCGAGAGTGCCTGGTCCGCATTTAGTACTTCACCCTCCGCGAGTGCTCCCAGCATCGCGGGAAAAACGATGTCGCTCCGAAGAAGCGCGTAAAGGTAAAGCAGGCGGAGATTGACTTCATCGTAGATCTCCAAAGGATTGGGCTGCGCTCTAGGGCGTTCATCATCCCCTAAACGTTCCTTGAGAAAAAGCTTCAACATATGACCGAATTCTGTCAGCGCGTATCCAGGGCTCAAGAGCCCCAGTTCTTTCGCGAGTTCGATCGGCTCAGCGCTATAGTCTCTTGGAATGCGTCCCACGTGTGAACGCATTGAAGCTTGATACAACCAGAGGTCGCCAACATTGTACGCGCGAGGCCCTCGGAGGACGGTCTCCGGTAGAACATCCTGGCGTCGTCGCTTCGACTTTCTCAAAGAACGCTTTTCGCCTTGCCGATTGATTTCGTCGATTGCGCCTTCTCGCAGCAATCTCACAAATTCAGGAAAATCCAGGGAGTTCTCGAAGGTAGGAGTAAAAATTAAATCCTCGAACCGCCTCTTGAGAGCTGGCGAAGAATCCAGCTGCACATCCGAGATCAAAAGTACACAGTTCACGTACCCGAGCCGTGAGCGATGCATATTCAAGTAATTTATGAACTTCAAGAGACCTCGCCGCCATGAACTCGAGTCCTTGGTCTCACATCTAGGATGAAGCTTCTCGTCAAGCCTTCCCTTGAGAACACTCGATCACTCGTCACGACACACTGACCGGTTTCCAGCGACCGAAGTAGCTTTTCATACTGCAATACGTGATTGCCGAATCTGACTTCCTCCGGCAGGTGTGAAATCAAATTGCGCTGCGTCAGTTCGATATCTTCCTGGGTTAGAAGTCGATGAATGAAGTATGTATCGACCTGGGCTCGAACCTTCGGGCTGATAGCTGCCGCTGTAGGGCGCTGTGTTGCGAGTATCAAAGAGAGACCATAGTTTCTTCCAAGGAGGCAAAAATCCTCTAGCGCCTCTCTAGCTTCTCCACCCTCCTCGCCCAGGAGCTCTTGTGCTTCGTCAATCGCCAAGATTGTTTTCGGAACGAGCGAACCGAGCCTATGCTCCAACTCTTTTTTCGCAAGCTCATCCAGGCTCTGCACATCTAGCCGCTGACGGATTTGTGCGGCGGCTTCCCGTTCCTTGAGCAATCGCCGAATGAGAACCCGCGTAATTACTCTCCGAAGGTCGTGACCAATGCGCTGAGGGAGCATGAGTATGGAAAGCGTCCCCGGCTGGACAAGCTGGGTAAGGGGGGTTCCAGCCGCCTGAAATAGCCCGTGACGATCCCAACTCTCAAGCGTCCGATGAAGTGCGCGGGCCACATCCTCTCGATGGAATGCGGAGCGACCGTTATCAATACAATTTATGAGTTCTCGAAGCTCGAATGAACACTTGGGCTGAAAGTTTCGTCCGCTGGCATCGACCCAACCTCGCACAGTGACCATATCTAGTGCTTCGCCGAGTAACATGCCTTGAGGATCGCGAACAAGGTTGACCCCGACCAGGTCTGCCCAATCCTGGGCGTCAAGGTCTGACGTCCTAATCGAAAATTCCGTGATATTGGGATAGTCGAATTCTCGGCGGAATCCTCTTGGCAACCACACAGTGACGTTTGATTCCTCAGGCTTGCAATTCCAGCCATCTAGCAAGTTGAACTGTTGCCGCACCTTTTCAGGACCGGCGCCGGACAATGGAATCACTGATGGCCAGAAATTCATCATTGGGTCCAGCAGCAGGACCCCCGGGCGCGTAGTGAGGGATGAGAGGCTGTTTGCGTTCTCCTTTGTGCACAAACCCTCAAGTAGTGTCCCAAGGGTGTAGCTCTTTCCACTCCCTCTCTTCCCGAGAACCAAGACCACAAATTCTCGCCCCGCGTTGAAGAACACTTTTGTGATCAGCTTTGCTTGGTTTACACACGCCCTTGCCGCGACTTTGTTCAATCTTTCTAGAATCTCGCGAGGCTTTGCGTCACGCGGATCGTTGGTCAAATACGCGCAGAAACTGTCGAAAGCCGTCTCCGTAAACGGATACGTCGCTGGGTTGTATCCTAGAACGCCACTCAACCCTTCGGCGGCTACAACGGCGTCTCTTCTTGCTGGGTCAATCCACTCGCCCAGCAAGCCGGTCAAGAAGTCCTTTGCGGTTTCGGTCTCATAAGCAGCCAGTCTCTTGTAGTTGTCTTGCTTGAACCTGGAAAGAATCTCTGCACGATTCATGATTGCCGGCAGGAGTTCGGGCCGAACTGCGCCAATCGTGCACACAACTCCAACTTCTCTGACATCAAGAACCGCGCGAAGCGTTTCTACCCATGAATTCTCGAAATCGCGGTTTGTTACGTTTGTTAGCGTCTCCATCTGATCGATTAGCAGGAGGAGCTGTTTCTGATTCTGAGTCTCTCCTCTCACCACCCAGGCCAGGCACCTTAGAACAGACGCAAATTCGATACTCGAATCAAGTTGAGGCTTTGTCACATTAGCGAGAGCCGGTTCGCCATGGTCCAGCTCTAGCCCAGTTACGAATTTCCACGCAGCGTGGGAAAGTTGATCATTCTTATCGCCGATACGATCCATCGCGTTCGCAACATCTGCGACAGCCGAAATCTCGCCGAAAGGGAGGAAGCCGACTTCGCCAGCCTCTACCCTCTTTCGGTAGCTCGCCACCATGCTTCTCACCTGATCGAAACCGACGTTATTCACAAGGTCGTAATGCAGCTCGCCAAAGCCGGATTTTGTGGTTAAGTCTCGGCAAGTAACGGTGACCGGGAAGAACGGAAGACCTTCGTGCTGGACGATGTAGCGCATATATTGAAGGCGCTGGGTCTTGCCAATTCCAAAGTCGCCCCACCAAACAAGGCGCACCGGTTCCTTCAGGACGATTGCGAACTGCAATTGACTTTCAATCTGTTCACGCCACAGCGCCTTACCAAACAGAAACGCTTGGTCCCGCTCCGGGATAATCGTAAAGTTCTCCTTGCCCGGCTTTAGGCAGAACCAATCGCTAATTGAAACTATGGTCGTACTCATCGTCGCTCTCCCTGCGGGGACTTCCCGCTGTAATCTCTCCTACGTAACTAGTCGAGCTTGCACGTAGAGAATTTCTCAAATCAAAAAGATGACGCCACTCCCGTGACCCTAACCTGCCGCCTATAAAAGCGCCTGCTTCCAAATTCTGACTTATCGCTGCTGCTGTAGCGTTATGTGAGCCAACAACTCCTAGCAGATCGAATTTGGCGGATTCGAAGATGAAGACCTTTGCATGAAGTCGATCCGCGATTCGGATTGACACCCCCCGAGATCTGCGCTGCCCAAAAAGGTCGTAAAGATCGCACGCGGACTGCCTGTCCTTCACGATGAGCTCAAACGCGGTCTTTTCCGGTAACAAATACCCCAGCAACGTTTCAACAAACGCTGAATCAAAAAATGGAGCAGCAAGGAAAAACGTTCCGCAGGAATAAGACGAGGCCAGCTCCAGGAAGCGCCGTAGCAGGTCCGTCTGCCCTAGAACCAATCCGCTCGTTGGGAGTAATCCTATGCCCAAATCACGTCGAACAAACTCTGTCATTGCTTTTCAGCCTTTGGCCTGTTCTGGGAAATCTGCTTTCGAACATTCGTCGGTTTCTGACCTGTGAACAGCTTTTCCAACTCTTCGTTCTTTAGTCCGTGCTCCTTGTTGTATTTGTAAACGGCGGCGTATGTAAGCCTTTGGATATCGTGGCCAATCTCGCCGTATGTCTTATATCCGTCACGCTTGCCACTGAGTATGGAGTCAAGCTCTTGGAAAACCCTTTCTGTGATGGTGCCTTCCATACTTCCGCTAGGGCGACGAATCGCCTTTGCCCTCACCTCAACAACCTCTCGCAGGGAAAGCTCCGGGCGATAGAGATGCCACATCCAAAGCACCTGCACTAATTCCCGATAGTTTCCGGGCCACGAATAGCCTTGCGCCCAGGTGATATCCAACTCCGAGGGTGCGGCGTCCTCAATCTTGTACTTGTTACAGAGGGCTGCGTTCGCTCGTTTAATGATGACCCGTAATTGATCCGTCTGCTCGCGTAGCGGCGGGAGCGTAATCCGCATCCAGTTTAGGCGGTCGTACAAATCTGCGCGAAATTCATTTGTCGCCACCATCGATTGAAGATCTCGATTTGTAGCGCAAATAATCCGCGCATCAGTTGTACGAGCAGATTCCTCAAAGCTTGAACCGAGTGGTCGAAACGTTCTCGTCTCAAGGACCTCCAGTAAGCCGGCTTGAATCCCCGGTGGTGCGTCACCGATCTCATCTAAGAAGGCATCGAAAGGGTCCGGGGTTCCAGCGCCGCTGCGCGCCTTCGGGCTCGAATCGAAAAGTCCGAGGCGATCCTCCTTTAGGTCCGTATATGCCCCTTTTCTCGCACCAAAGAGCGCCACGGCCGCTAAGGACTCCGGGAGTGCGGTTAATGTCTGACCACGAAGCCCCGCCCCTCGTGCTATTTGGTAGACATCAGCTTCATCCACCGGTTTCACTTCAAGACCTTTACTTTCTCGCAGCCATTCCAGATGGGCGGCAATGACATGCGCAACATAACCTTTTCCCACTCCGCGCTCGCCGAGCAGCAGGACCGAGGGGACCATTCGATGCTTCTTATGGCGAATGTTGAGCCGATAAATGACTCCCCTAAGCTGCCGAATACTCGCTGAGCTACCGGGCAAAAAATGTTCGAGGAACGAATCACCGGACTCGAACGCCTCATGATCATTCAGCATTTGTTCTCTCGCTCACACGACGACAAGTTGCACGCCTCTTACCAAATGCACTTTTCCGCGAAAGCTATTCGATCGACAGGGGTTACGTAGAAACATACGCTGCCCACCATCTGTTCCGGCCGAATCTCGTCTACTTGCCGCTAGATCGTTCTTCGTGTTAATCCATGAAGCGCATATGACTCGGTTCGCCGCCACACATCACCGGAAACCATTTTGTTAGGTTGGAGACTAGCATTGAAGGTGTTAGCTTGATTGACATGCAACTTCAGCGATGAGCGGAATTACGCAAGCAGGTCCAAAAGAAGCTTCCCTAGACCAAGTACAAACTTCCACAGGGCAAGGATTGACTTCCATTGGGGTAAAATTGAATACTTCAGAGGATCTACATGTCCCTGAGAAGACCAAAAGAAGACTTCAGTGACTCCTTCACATACGTTTTCTCCGCATTGAAAGGTGTCCAGGCGGGGCGCGAATATTTCGTTGCAATGTGCCCCCTCCAACTCATCCCGAAGATCTTTGTTTTTGACGGGGGAGAGTTGCCTCCTGAATTGCGAGCACAACGGGTGCTTAACAGATCACGCGTACCTGAGATAGCGCGTTACTTGGTTGAGAATCCAAACGATTACGTTTTCTCGTCAATCACTGCATGCATCGATGGCGACGTACGGTTTGAACCCTTGGAGACCCTCAGCGCGCATAGCAGCATAGGGAAGCTCGTTGTCCCGATGATGGCTAAGTTCATCATCAACGATGGCCAGCATCGCAGGGCAGCGATTGAAGAGGCTCTCATTGTTCGTCCTGAACTCGGTGACGAGACTATCTCTGTCGTCCTTTTCGCGGACGGAGGTTTGCGCCGAACCCAGCAAATGTTTGCCGATTTGAACAAACATGCAATCAGGCCGACAAAATCTCTCGGAATATTATATGACTATCGCGACCCCCTCTCTCTCCTCGCGCGCAAGCTGATCAACTCCGTCCCCACCTTTCGCGGATTGACCGAGACCGAGAAGACGACAATTTCGAACCGTTCCACAAAACTCTTTACGCTTAGCAGCATCTACCAAGGGACCGGAGCGCTTTTGAAGACTTCAAAGAACGAAGCCATCTCGCAAGATCAGGAAACACTCGCGATTGATTTCTGGTCTGAGGTTGGCAAACAGATTCCCGAATGGCGGCTCGCGCAACAGCGGAAGGTGGCCGCGGCCGAACTGCGTTCAGATTACATCCACGCCCACGGACTTGCCCTTCACGCCCTTGGAATCGCAGGCGCGGCGCTAATTGTTGAGACGTCGTCCTAACCGCTGCCACATTAAAACGTTCTCTTGAACTTTCACTCTCACTGGAGGAAAAGCGTGTCGAGGCCAACTTCAATAAGCGTTGAGGCGGAGGTTCAAGGTCTCGGCGAACTTACGCTTGACCGCGAGCGCCTTCACTCGCGTTATGACGAAATCAGATCTCTTTACTTGGCCGACCGGCGGCCTTGGGTCATCGGTTATAGCGGCGGCAAAGATTCTACCACTGCGCTCCAGATCATCTGGCACGCGCTCTCCAAACTGCCCCGCGAACAACTCAAAAAACCCTTATACATTCTTGCTTCGGATACGCTCGTAGAGACTCCTAAAATCGTCGAATACCTCGATGCGGCACTTAGGCGAATGAATGATTTCGCGAAAACCCACGGCCTGCCATTCACGGCTGAGAAGGTACGACCAACGAACGAGCAGACGTTTTGGGTAAATCTTATCGGTCGTGGCTATCCTGCTCCTTCGAAGCAGTTTCGGTGGTGCACCGATCGCATGAAGATCGACCCCGTAAACCGGTTCATCCGCCAAAGGGTAGCGGAACATGGAGAAGTAATAGTCATCCTTGGTGTTCGGCGCTCGGAGAGCGCCACGAGAGCTCAGGTCATGAGCCTTCACCGTATTCGTGGTTCCAAGCTCTCCCGTCATTCCACACTGCCCAACGCTTTTGTCTACACACCTATCGAGGACTTTACAGTTAACGACGTTTGGACATATCTCCTACAAGTCCCTTCTCCATGGGGTAGTAACAATCGGGATCTGGTTACGTTGTATCGAAATGCTCAAGCTGGAGAATGCCCCTTAGTCGTTGATAAAACTACGCCTTCATGTGGGAATAGTCGTTTCGGCTGTTGGGTGTGCACCGTTGTCACTAGGGATTCGTCTATGGAGGCGATGATAGATAACGGTGAAGATTGGCTCGAACCCCTTTTGAAATTTCGCGATCTCCTCGCCTCAACGCAAGACCCATTGGTTAAGCTCCAAGTCCGCAGCTTTAAGCGTCGCAATGGTCAGGTTATGTTGAACCGCGATCGTAGCGGAATTGTGCCAGGTCCTTACAAAATCGAAATGCGAAAGGACCTTTTAAAACGGTTGTTGGAGACGCAAAAAGCTGTCTGCCAAAGAGGACCGAATCCGGATGAAAGACTCATCACAAAAGAAGAGCTCGAAGAGATAAGACGCATTTGGCGGGCAGAGGCACAGGATTGGGACGATGCGGTGCCGCGGATATATCGCGACGTGATGGGGAATGACTTAGATTGGATCACATACGAGCAGCCTGTGTTTTCTCCTGAGGAGAGAGCGACACTGGATGCGATCTGCGAGCGTAACAATGTGCCTCCCGGTCTTGTTGCCAAACTTCTCGACCTTGAGAGACAGCTCAATGGCATGACACGTCGAGCGTCCGTTTACCAACAAATTTCAGCCGCGTTCGATGAGGACTGGCGTTCGGAACAAGAGGTTCTTCAAATGACCCGCGGTTTGCACAAATGAGGTTCACAAATCTCACGATAGAAAACATTGGAACCTTCCGAGGGCGCCATTCAATTGCTCTCGAAACTCAACCCGGTAGGCCCGTCATCCTAATCGGTGGAAAGAATGGAGCGGGGAAAACGACCTTACTTGAAGCCATTAGACTCTGTCTGTACGGACCAATGGCCTCCGCTGATCGGATTTCGAAGGATGACTATCTGCGTTATCTGCATTCCAAAATTCATTCGAATCCAAACTCCTTAGTCCAACCGACAGCCGCATCCGTAACTCTCGACTTTCAGTATGGCGACATGGACGGTCTGCACAACTACAGTGTATCTAGGTCTTGGGAGAAACGATCTGGGCTCAGAGTTGTCGAGAATCTTAGCATTCAGCGTGACGGTAAGCCGCTTGATGAAATTGCGTCAGAACACTGGCAAGACTTTCTTAGGGATCTCATTCCACCGGGATTGTCGCAATTCTTCTTTTTCGACGGCGAAAAAANNNNATCGATGCTGTCGAACGACTCGACTCTGACCTTACGATCTACTTGTCCCGCTTGGGCACTAACGGCCGAGGTCGCAAGACGACCCGCGAGATTGAAAAGATCGAGCAGCAGATTCTGCACCTTACACGGAAGTTGCAACAGGCCAGAATGGTTCAGACATCTTTGTCAACAAAACTGGAACAGTCGAGGATTGTTGTCCTTAACATTGAGGAAAAAATTGCGTCAGGCGGTGGTGTCTTTGCCAGAAATCGCGACGAGCTCATTCGCCGCGAGGCCGAGCTGAGAGCCCACATAAGCGGGCTCGAAGGACTGATCCGTCAGCACTGTGGGGCACTTCTCCCCTTTGCGTTGGTTCCTACATTGTCCGCACTGCTTAAACGAAAGCTTCTGGCCGAAGATAAGGCCGCTCAACTCGCCGCCGCCCAGGACGCACTTGACCAAACGAAAGACAGGCTCAAGCGAACGATCGCGACAGACGAGCCATTCCGTGGTCTTGAAGAACTGTCAGCTCATGCAAAAAGACGCATCCGGCAGCAACTGGAAAACATAATTGCAAATCACTTTCCTGTTTCAGAGGATACCCACATCGAGGCGATTCATCACGTCACCGGGTCCGACTTGCAACAAATACTGCGTTGGCTAGACGCCTCTACTCAAGAAGTTCCACAGGTTATGAATTCGACAAGCAAAGAATTGGACCAGCTATACATTGAGCTTCAGCGGGTCCAAATTTCGTTGCGCAAGATACCTACTGACGATGTGCTGCGCCCCTTAATGGAAGAACTTCAAACATCTCACCGGCAACTCGCCGAGATTACCCAACGATTGGCCGCCAAAGAGGAGGAGCTCAGATCGGACGAATTGGAACTCGCTGAGCTTCAGCGTCGGCACCAGAAAACTGTTCACGAGCTGGGACGCAAAGCAAACCAGCAATCGAAGGCTCGGATGGTTCCGCGGATACAAAGAGCGCTTGAGGAGTATCAGGATGCACTACTCGCCAAAAAAGTTTCTGAGCTTCAAGACTGTTTGATTGAGTGCTTCCGACACCTTTCTCGAAAGAAGGATGAAGTGCGGCGCATCGCCATAAATCCGCGAGATTTCTCGGTAGCACTATTTGATCGCCAAGACAGGCAAATTCCTAAAGCGCAGCTCTCCGCAGGCGAGAAGCAAATCTACTCGATTTCTATGCTTTGGGCGCTCGCGAAGGCGTCGCGAAGGCCCCTCCCGATGATCATAGACACGCCCCTCGGACGGCTCGACACAGAGCACCGAAGACTTCTGCTCAAGCACTATTTCCCCTTTGCGAGCCATCAGGTATTGATTCTCTCGACGGACACTGAGGTTGATCAATCGTACTTTTCTGAACTTCGACCTACAATTTCACATTCCTACGAGTTGGAATTCGATGGCATTGAAAGCAGTTCGAGCATAAAAACAGGTTATTTTTGGCGACAAACCCATGAAACTCACCAAGCTTAGGCTCACAAAGGACGCTTCAAATCGTTTGCGCTTCGTCGCGGGAAAGACGGGCCTCACTCCCAATTTGCTCTGTCGTATCGGTTTTTGTTATTCGTTGACCGAGCCTTCCATACCGAATCCCGACGACTACCCGGAGGAGGACCGCGAGTTCAATCGGTACACCCTCTTAGGAGAGTATGATCCTCTCTTCATTGCACTACTCCGCGAGCGGTGTTCGATGGATGGTTTGAACTTGGACAGACTACCTGAGTACTTCAGGGCGCACATGAATCGCGGTGTGACCCTCTTGCAGCAGCGTGTGCGCGGTATCGCCGACATTGCAGAACTAGCATCTCGTAACCATGGCAATTGACTTGCGACAGGGGGAAGCCGAATGAGTTGCGTGAGGTTCAATCTTAGGAACGCTCTCGTTTGCGCTGCAATGTTGACTTTGACGGCGCGGGCCCAGGTCACGACCCCGGTTGCTACGAGTTCAACACAAGGACAGATCGTTGCGCCGGCCACGTCACCTTCTCCTGCCCAGTCCGCCCCGATAACCGTGCAACTAGTGCAGCCGAAGGACCCCAAGCTTCCGGCAATTCAAGCGTACGCACCATACATCGGCGCACTTCTCGCGCTGCTTGGCGTGGTTGGAACAGCAATTTACACTCTGCGTCGCGGACGCATGGATGCCCGCTACACGTACGCCTCTGAAATCATGAAATTTCGTTTGCGTCAGGTTGAAGAATTTTACGCTCCCGCACTTACCTATATCGAGCAAAGCCGAATTGTTTATGACAAGCTTCGATGGGTAATTAGGGAAGAGCGGAAGGACATCTCGCTCGAAGGATTTCGGCTACTGGATCACATCTTTGAGTTCAAAAGCGATCCAAAGCTCACTCCGCTCGTTTCTCGAATACTGGCAATCGGAAAACAACTCACGGGCTTGATCGCTCAAAAATCGGGCTTGATTGAAGGTGGCATCACGCCCACATTTATCGAATACCAGGGACACTTTGAAATTCTAAACGCCGCAAGAAAGCAAAAACTGACGATTCAGCCGACAGAAGGATGGCACGAGCGAGGTTATTACACGCGACTGCTTAATCGCGAGATTGCTGAGGGCTATAAAGTCGTCTTAGCCCACCTCCAAAATTATGTGAACGCGGGCGATAAGATAATCTCCGAATTGTTTGCTCAGAGAGCAGTTACGGCTGGGAAATACCGTCGCCAGCTCATTGACAACCTCCAGTACTACGAAGGGCATGTTAAGGACTACGTTGCTAAGTTCGACGCGTTTGATCTGTCACGAATGCGGCAGCGTTTCATTGATGAAGTCGAAGTGACTCGACAGTCGCGCGCACAAAGCTCGCCGAATGGGTTGCTCAAGATTCTCGATGCGGGCTGCGGGACTGGTAGAGATGCCTACGAGTTTGTGAAAAAGGGATATGTTGTAATCGCTGTCGATGCGTCTCCGGCAATGCTTCGAGAATGCAGGAAGAAACTCAACATTGCCCGTGACAATCCGGTGAATCCAGAAATGAAGGCCGCAGCTAAAGAGAGTCGACCGGTCGAAATGACGTTTGATGAAATTCCATACCGAAACGAGTTCGACGGAGTGTGGGCGGCTGCCTCGCTCTTGCATGTGCCGTCAGAGTTGATGGAGGACACTCTTCAGCGCCTAAAACAGGCGTTGAAACCAAATGGAGTTCTTTACATGTCCTTCAAATATGGTCTCGGAGAATACGAGTACGACGCCCGCTTCTATAGCTATTACAGCAGGAAGAAAATTCGCGGTCTCTTGGAGAAGTTGGGTGGGATCGAAGATATAGACATTTGGCTTTCTGATGCGTCGGGAAATGACTTGTCCTCGCGTGCGCAATGGTGGGCATGGAGGCTCGAGTATTTGGGCCGCTATGACAGAAGCCGCTGGCTAAACGTTTTGGTCCGAAGAAAGCGCTCGTGATCACCGATACCTTTAGAGTGCAAGTCGATCTTATCGTCTGACGACTAGTCGTATTGGCCAACAGACCCGCAACGCTGGCAAATGAAGGAGCGATCCCACTCCGCGAGACGTTGCCGGTAAGTAACGTGATTGTGCTTCGAGACTAGAAACAGCAGCAGAATGAAGGTCGCGCCGGAAATCAAAGAGAAGAGTGTCAAGGGAGCAGACGACACGGTCGTTGCATTGGTCGTGACGGTATTGACGTAAAAGACCAACCAGCCGACACAGACAAACGCCAGAACGGACCATCCGATGACCTTGAGATACGACCATTTCATAGGTGGGGTCAGCTTTTTGGATAGGGCAGACTGCTCAGTCCCCCGCGTGGTCGCTCTACCGACAACCAG
>WNFI01151352.1_pt1 | contig 17834 bp, 14 predicted proteins | sample 5400471 | NCBI WGS metagenome assembly WNFI01 (sample SAMN13153348, study PRJNA577476) | soil metagenome | isolation source: 100 cm saprolite on Douglas fir-dominated hillslope | place: USA:California | collected 2013-09-17 | reverse complement strand
GCTTAGGAGGCGGCTGACGTCCATAGACATTCGCTAACTGCCACCACTTTTTAGAGGGTACTTTGTGGGTAACTGCAAAAAAGAAATCAATAAATGCTCCATAAAACAAAGAGATGGAGCATCGATTAAATTCGCGCACCAGCCGGCAAGATCTCGCCAGGCCGTCGATGACGGCCTTTGGACTCTCGATGGTGGCGACATGGGCGACGGCGGCCGTAGTGATCGGAGCGGTGGTCCCGATCTCGATCAGGGTTTGCAGGAGCTCATGTTTGCCTCCTGACACGGCATACACGGTCGCCGGCGAGACCCGCGCCGAGGCCGCGATGTCGTCCACCTTGGTCGAAAAGAAACCCTGCTCGCAAAATAGCCGCCGGGCGGCGTCCAGGATCGCCTTGCGCGTCGCCTCTGCGTATTCTTGGCGCCGCGTCAATTTCGGTGCCAATTTTCCCCCGGCCATCGGCAAACATCCTCGCAGGTACGCACTATATTTGGTGGAGGCGTACTCCAGCGATCGCATGATACTACCGAAAGCGCATTGCAGTCCTCACCGTCCGCGCCCTGGCGGCGCAAATCACGGGAGGGATTTTTGCGTCATCACGCAGCCGTCTTGCCGCCATCCACGGGCCACGCCGCTCCGGTGACGAAAGCTGCGGCGTCGCTCGCGAGAAACGCCACCACTTCGGCGATATCGTCGGGCAATCCGAGCCGGCCGAGCGGCACGGCGGCTATCTCCTGGATGCGGGCGGCATCCGCATTGCCGGTGGCGGCAAAATCAGCGCTCAGCAGCGAGGTATCGATCGGGCCGGGGCAGACCGCGTTGACCCGAATGTGCATGGGCGCGAGTTCGACGGCCAGTGACCGGCTCCACGCCAGGATGGCCCCTTTGGTCGCTGAGTACGCCGCGTAGCCGGTCTGTCCGATCAGCGCAAGTTCGGATGCGATGTTGACGACCGAACCGCGTCCGCTCGCCCGCAATGCCGGCACCAACCGCCGCGTCACTCGGAAGGCGGCGATGAAGTTGACCGCGAACAGCGCATCGAGCATCGAATCATCGCTCTCTGGAAATGGCCGCACCGTGCTGATCCCCGCATTGTTGACCAGCGCATCGCATCGGCCCTCGAGGGCATCCACCAGCATATCGGCCGTCCGATCGGTTTCGACTCGGTCGGCGAGATCCACCCGATGCGGCACGAATCGCCCGCCAAGTCCGGAGTCGATCGAGGCGGCGTCGGCAACCCGTTGCAAGGCTTGTGCGTTACGGTCCAAACCGTGCACCTGCGCGCCTTGACGCAAGAGACGCAGGGTTATGGCGCGCCCGATGCCTTCGCCGGCGCCCGTCACGACGATGCGCCGCGCGGCTTGCGCGCGGCTCGGATCCGCCGGGGCGGACGCTCTGATACTTTCATTATTCATGGGGGCCTCGACGCGAACTGTTCAACCATTGCATCCGCCTGTTTTACTCCCTTCCCGAAGATCACGATGAGGAGGCTCGAGGCCAGGACCCCGGCGCCGATGTACCACGCCTGGTACAGGTCCTTGGAGTCCGCGGGCGCAGTGCCTGCGGAGTACATCAAGTAGCCGAGCACGGCGAACGCCAGCATCGGAAGCACGGACGCCAACGCCGCACGCCAGACAGAGTGGCGCGCGAACATCAGGCGGGTGAAGGCGGCCAATGCCGACATGTAGGCCAGCGCCAGAGTCACGACCACCGTGTTGTAGTAGAAATTGACGTCGGATAAGGGCTTGTACCAGACGAAGGCGATCGCCACGCCCGCGATGCTCACGACGCTGACCCAGGGCGCACGATGTCCGTTGGTGCGGCCGAATACGCTCGGCAAATGACCTTCCCGGGCCATGCGATAGGCGGTGCGCGCACCGGCCGTCAGGGAGACTTGCAGACCGGCGGCCGCCGACGTAATCACGACGAACAGCGCGATCCATGTGAAAGCCGGCGGCAAGTATTCCTTTGCGACGGCTGCGATGGGGCCCCCATCGCCGTTTTCCGTGATCTTGGCGAGAATTTCCACCGGCACGGCCCGCTGCCAACCAATCGCGGCGATCATGTAGATGAGAAAGGCCGCCGACAGCACCGATAGCAGGGCGCGCTGCACCGTGCGGACGGGAATGCGCGCTTCTTCGATGTAATTGATGGCCGAGTCGAAATTTGCCAGCATCCACATGCCCAGCAGTACACCGGACCCCAAGACTGACCACCCGCCGTGAGGGGTGAATAGACTGAGCGTCGGCACGCGCACGTGCGGCGAGACGATTCCCAGCAACCCGAGACCGACGATCACCGTCAATTCGCATGACAGCAGAACAGTGGCCACCCGCGCGGTCAGCGTCACCCCGCGCAAGCACACGAACATGAAAACAATGATCAACAGGGTGCCGATGATATTCGCCGCGAGCGCTCCGTGCACGCTGGGTAGCAGGGCCTGCAGATATTGCGTGCCGATGATGGCCGTCATGGACACGACCGCCGCGCAGGCGACCGTGTAAGCCCATCCTAGAATCGTCCCGGCCACGGGATGAAGAAAGCGGCTGCTGAAAGTGAAGATTCCGCCCGCGGAAGGCGCTTGACGCGTCAAGTACACCAGACACAGGGCGAGCACCAGCATCGGAAAGAGAAATGAAATCAGGATGGCGAGAGGGGCGGCGGCGCCCGCGACCGAGTAGAGGACGGACATCGACGCGGCGGTGATCCAGGCCGGCGCGTTGAACGCCATGGCCGCCAGACTGACGTCGACCGTGGTCAACGCGTTTTTTTGCAGGGTCGTGTTGATCTCGCGAATTTCGCCGTGGCGATCGTAACCGAACAATTCCAGGATCATGGCGCGTTCCTCAGGGCGCCGTCAGATTGAATTCCGAATGCACCGCCGATGCGACCCGTGCAATCACCTCGGTGCAGATGCGCGCGCCTTTTTCGGCCGTCGCTCCGCGGGCCGAGGACAGCACGCCGCTGGCGGGCACCCATTCGGTGCGGGTGGGATACATGTCGTAGGGAGGGAACGCGGCGTTCGGCTCGTCCGGAATGCGCTCGATGCGTACCAGTTCCGGATGCAGGTGCAGCATCATCGAGGTTTCGATCACCGCCGCGTGTTCGAGCGCGAAGCCGGGAAATCCATTCGGAAAAATGGCGGCGAGCGTTTCCTCGGTGCAAAAATCCCAATACTCCAGACGCATCACCGACAGTCGATCGGCGCGACATTCGCGCAAGGCGAGATCGATTCCCTCGATCATGAACCACTGATTCTCGTAGTGGCCGTTGACGAGCACCAGCCGCTCGACGCCGTGCCTCACGAACTCGCGGATCGCGTCTCGAATCTGGCCGATGAGCGTCGCCGCGTCCAGGCTCGTGGTGCCGCAGAAGTGTTGTCCGCCGCCGCACTTGGGCTGGGACTTGTAGCCATAGGACAAAGCCGGCGCAACGATGCCGCCCGACGACGCCGCGGCCCCGGCGGCGATGGCGGTCGCGAGCAGCGCGTCCGTGCCGAGCGGCAGGTGCGGACCGTGCTGCTCGAGCGCACCCACCGGCAGAAAAATGGGGGCCTTGGATGCGGTCACCCGTTCCCGGTACTCCTGCCAGGTCATGCGGTTCATATGTACTTCTGACATGGTCAGCTCCCTTTCATCGCCTCGTCATTGGCAGATCAAAGCAAATTGGGTTTGTATTTGTAGGCCGCCTGAATATTGCGGATCGTCCATTCGCCGGCGCGCACCGGCGGATATTTGGCGGGCCTGGTTTCACTCATGCACACCGGAAGACACTCGACCACGGCGTGATAGTTGGCACCGTAAAAAAATGCCAAGCTATATCTCGCGCGGCCCGATTGATTGACCACCCGGTGCAGCGTCGATCTGAACTGATCGTTCGTCCACCGCTCCATGCAATCGCCGATGTTGATCAACAGGGCGCCGTCGATCGGCGGTGCGGCCACCCATTGCCCGGAGGTGTTCTGAACCTGGAGACCGGGAGCGCTCTGCGACAAGATGGTAAAGCATTCATAGTCCGTGTGGGCTCCAATGCCGATCTTCTTGGGGTCGATCGGCCCCGGCTCTTGCGGCGGGTAGCGGATGACCCGCAATTGCCCCATGGGCTTGGTGATCTTGTCCTCGAACCAATGCTCGTCCAAACCCAGGGAGAGCGCAAATCCCTGGAACAAAAGACTGCCCAACCGGATCATCTCATTGACGTAGGCGGACGTTTGAACTCGAAAGGCGACGGGACGGTCGGGCCACAGATTGGGCCCGTACATGGGATTCCCGGCGACGTAGTCCTCGTCGTCCTCCGGCAGCTCGACCGACACCTCATACGCTTCCTGCCGATCGATCGCGTCGGGATTGTTGACGTCCGCCTGCAGCACGCCCATCGCGCAATATCCGCGGTGACGATTGCTTTTCGTTATGTCGACGATCAGCTTCTCCTGCGCCGGCAGAGCAAAGAATTCACGCGCCGCGGCGTAGACCTCGTTCAGCAATTCCTCGCTGACACCGTGATTCTTCACATAGAAGAAGCCGACGCGCTCGCACGCGGCTTTGATTTGCACGGCGACGGCGATTCTTTTGTCGCGATCGGTGTTCTTCAAATCCGCAATATCGATGATCGGAATGGAATCGAAATCCAGCTTGCGTGCGGACAGATTCTCGCGGTCGATGTCCGTCTTGGTGCGCGATTGAAGGTCAGTCATGGCGTATTTCCGTTGGCCGAGATGAGCCGCTAACTTTGCCACCGATTCGCCGCTCAAACTCTCGAACGGCGGTAGGCGGCGCCGATAAAAAAATATTTTCGCGTGGATTCACTGGACTTTCCCTTTCGACGGATCTACATAATTGTTCGGCGATCGCGCACAATTTCATAAACTTCGTGCAAGGACATCATGGAAAACCCCGCTCCGCATCAGTCGAATTGGTTGCGTGTACCGGCGCGTCGAGGCGTCGCCGCAAACGTCAAAGCCGGACAAATCATCAAAATAGTCAACACCAGCGGCAAACAAGTGGTCGATACCTGGGCGTTCAACGCCGGCGACCTCGAAGAGCGATTGTCGATGGAACACAGCCGGGGGGCGCTGCGTAAGCTCGTGCCGGCCGTGGGCGACACACTGGTGACGAATTGCCGCCGGCCCGTGCTGTGCTTCGTCGAAGACACGACGGGCGGCCGCCACGACATGCTCATGGCCGCCTGCGATTTGCGCCGCTACGAACTTCTGGGCGCGGTCGGCTATCACGACAATTGCTCCGATAACCTGAGCAGCGCGCTGCGCGCGATGGGTCTGCCGAGCACGGCGACTCCGAGTCCTTTGAATCTTTTCATGAATGTTCCGTGGTCCATCGACGGCGGCCTCACGTTCGAACGGCCCACGAGCGAGGCGGGCCAATATGTTTCCCTGCGTGCCGAGATGGACCTCGTCATCGTGTTCTCGGCGTGTCCTCAAGACATGACTCCCGTCAACGACATGAAATCAACGGACGTACACGTCGCCATCTCCTAGTCCGCCGGCGCTCGGCCGGGTTCCGTGGCCGCATGGACCCGCGACGACGCTACGCGCGCGGCGGGCGTTTGCCCGGCGCAGCGTTAGTCTGCACGCCGCGGGCCTGCGGTGGAATAGTGCCGGGAGACACTATTGTGGCCCGCTAAACCCGCGGCAATACTCCGTCGTCGCAGTTCGGCGTGCCACGACATTCACCCAGCACGCGTCTGCCGGCAACGGAGGGGATGCAGTGGGAAATGTCTATTCACCCGCGGGTGCCATTCGCGTGCGGGATCTCATCAGTGTTGGACTGCTGGCCGGTCTCTCGGCGGCCAGCTCCTGGGGAGAGGAACGGGCGCCCGAGCCCGCCGCTTCCGGCGAACTGGCGGAAGTGATCGTGACCGCCCAGAAGCGCGAGCAGGACATACAGTCGGTCGGCATCTCCATGACCGCGATCACCGGGCAACAGCTGCAGCAGCTGGGTTTGAACAATACCAATCAGCTCGGCAATCAGGTGCCGGGACTCATCGTCGCGGACTTCGGCAGTCCCGATGACACGGTTTTCGCGCTGCGCGGCGTGAGTCAAATCGATTTCGCGGATCACGAGGAATCGCCGGTCGCGGTGTTCGTCGACGGCGCGTACATTCCCTACCTCGCGGGCGTGGGCATGAGCCTGTTCGACCTCGACCGGGCGGAGGTGCTGCGCGGACCGCAAAGCACGCTCTTCGGCCGCAACGCGACCGGCGGACTGGTTCAGCTCATATCCGCCAAGCCCACGACCACGCCGGAGGGCTATGCGACGCTGACCGTGGGCCAGTATGGCCTCACGGATATCAGCGGCGCCATCAGTGGTCCGATATCGGACAATGTGCAGGGCAGGCTCGCGGTCTCCAGCATCAAGCACGACGGCCTCGACCGAAACAACGCCGGCCCGAACAAATACGACCAGGACGTGCAGAATTTTCGGGCGCAGCTGCGGGTTGAACCCGGTGACGGCGTGGATTTCACTCTCATGTTGCGGGGTACCCGTGATCGCGACGCGAGCACTCCTTATGTGCCGGTGCCGGGCGCCCTGAATCCCAGTACCGGGCTTGCGTATGTCGCGGGAGCCGCCGCCCACGGCGCCTTTTGCCAGTCCTTCTTCGGCGTATCCGGCATGGCCGGTTCCGTCGGTTGCTATTATTACCAGCCCTACACCGGCAACAAGTTTCAAATCTCCCAAAACCAGGATGGTGTGGGCTTTCGCCGCTACGACACGGGCGCCACGGGTACCTTGAATTGGGAGCTCGGCTGGGCCAAGTTGATTGCGGTCACCAACTATGAGCAGCTCGCCAAGGAGTACGGACCGGAAGACGATGATGGCACGCCTCAGAATGCGTTCACGTTTGGCCAGACCACGCACGCGTGGGACGCATCGCAGGAAGTGCGTCTCGAGGGTTCCAACGCGCGCGACCGCTGGGTCACCGGCGTGTACATGCTGCGGATCGACGGCAAATATTACGCGACCAGCACCGATTACGGATTCGATCCCACCATAACGGCTGCCACGGATAACTACTACACGCTGCGCACCGACACCTGGGCGGTATTTGGCCAGAATGAATTCGACTTCACCCCGGCGCTCACGTTGACGACCGGCATTCGCTGGACGCAGGACGACAAGCACTTTGCGCTGTACCCGAACTGCACCGGCCCGTCGTGCGTGACCTTCGGCTACACGAACCCGGATCTCGTGCAAAGTTCGGGCTACTACGACGGTGTCCCGGGCGCTCGGACCAATCGCAACCGGGGCAACTGGGCCGGGAAGCTCCAGCTCGATTGGCACGTGACCGATTCCACGCTCGTGTACACCGGCGTGACCCGCGGGACCAAGGCGGGAGGTTATAACGGTCAGCCTGTCGCGACGTGGACGGTGCCTCAGACCATGTTCAACGATGAAGTCCTGACGGACTATGAGGCCGGGTTCAAGAGCACCTTCGCCGACAATCGGGTGAGACTCAACGGCAGCGCCTATTTCTACGACTATCACAGTTTGCAGGTATTCAGCCAGCAGGGGCTTCTGCTCTTTACGTTCAATACCGATGCGAAAGTCTACGGCGCCGAACTGGAACTCAAGGCGGCCCCGGTCAAGGGGATCGAGCTCGGCATCGATGGCGCATGGCTGAGAACGCTCACCAATCCGATACAGAACCTCGATGCCTTCACGGGCACCACGCGCTTCGCCCGGCAGGAGCTGCCGTTCTCGCCTCATTTCTCGTCGGATGTCTACATTCGCAAGGACTGGGTATTCGACCGGGGCAAGTTCTCTTTGCAGGCCGACGCAAAATGGACGGACACTCATAAGGTGGAACTCCTCGATGACCCGGGACTGGTCGTGCCGCCCACCGCCGTGGCGAATGCCCGTGCCACGTACCAGACTCAAGACAAGCGTTGGAGTCTGGCCGTCTTCTGCAACAACGTGTTCAACAAGGTCTACATCGCGAACGGCACCAATTACACCGCCTATGACGGCACATTTTTGATGGTGTATTCGCCACCACGATGGTACGGCGGAACGCTGTCGTATCGCTGGTAAGGACACGGGACGCAAGGCGATTAAACCAGGAGTTGCCATGCCGAACACAACAACATCGCGATTCATCGCCGCCGCGGGCGCATGGACGCGGGCGGCCGCCGGCATCGCCGCCGCCCTGTGCTCGCTCGGTGCGGCGGCGTCCGTTCCGGCGCGCCCTCCCACCCCGCCCGGCTGGTTTCACATCATTCCGATCGACGCACACACTTACGCCATTTCCGAGCCCAAGTATTGGCAGGAGAACGTCAGCTATTTACTGATCGGCTCGCGGCGCGCCCTGTTGTTCGACACCGGCCCCGGCATTTACAGCATTCGACGAGCAGTCGCGTCGCTGACGTCGCTGCCGGTGGTCGTGATTCCATCCCATCTGCATTTCGATCATGTGGGCGATCTCGAGGAATTCGACGATGTTCGCCTGCTCGATACCCCCGCACTCCGGGCTCAGGTGCATGATGGATACTTCGTCGAACCCCCTTCCCAGTATCTACTGCGAACTCCCATCCAATATCGCGTCCATGGGTGGATCAAGGACGGACAGACGATCGCGCTCGGCGGCCGCACCGTCCGGCTTCTCAGCACCCCGGGGCATACGCCCGATTCCGTCTCAGTGATCGATGCGGGCGGCGTGCGCATGTTCACCGGCGACATCGTCAATAGAATCATCACCCTTTGCGACGTCCCGGGCTCCGATGTCAAGGCGATGGCGGCCTCTCTCGAACGCCTGCTCAAATTCGGTCAGCCCGGCAGCCCCGCGTACGAGGCGCACTCGGAATCTCCTCTGACGCGGCCCGAACTCGAGCAGTTGGCCGGCGGAATTCGCGCGATCGCCGCCGGGACGGCGGTCTCTACGCCGATGTGCCTCGGCGGCACGCCGACGCGGCGCTTCACTGTCGGCGCCTTCGCCGTCGTGCTGCCGGTGAGCGACGATGCCACGTTGAAGCCGCTGGGCTCAGTCACGGAGACGCTCAATTGGGAGGGCGGCGAGTGCAAGCTACTGAAGCGGACCCAGCAGTAACCCTGCGGAGCAATCCCGTCTTCGGGATCGAAGTCCGCGGCTTCGAGCACATTCCCGATGGCGAGCGCAACATGACCCTGCCGCAGGTCGGCCCGCTGTGGTTGGCGGCGAACATGAATGTCTTGAACATCGTGCTGGGCTGCGTCGGCATCACGCTCGGTCTCAACCTATGGTTGGTGTTGCTCGCCTGTGTCGTGGGCAATCTGCCCTACGCGTACCTCGGGCTTGCCTCCATCGGCACGGTTCGCGCGGGACTGCCGGTCACGACACTGACGCGCGCCATCTTCGGCATCCGCGGCAATTTTCCCAACGCTTTTCTTGGCTGGATCGCCTCGCTCGCCTACGAAGTCATCGGCGCCGTGCTGGGCGTCTACGCGTTGCTCGCGCTCATGAAGGCGCTCGGCTGGCATGGCTCGGATACGGCGGGGAAACTCCTCGCCACGCTGATTCAATTGATCGTCAGCGGCGGCGTCGCCATGCTGGGCCACGCGACCATGGTCTTCTTGCAGCGCTTCTTCGCCGTGATACTCGGCAGCGTCCTGTTCGCGGTCCTCGTCTACACCTGCGGCCACGTCGATTGGCCGCACGCCGGCATGCCGCATGCACCGCTCACGACCAAGACGACGGCCGCCGCCTTCATGACGGCGTGCGGACTGATCGCCTCCCAGCCCATCGGCTATCTCTTCAATGGTCCCGACTGGGTGCGTTATCTGCCCACCGCGACGCCGGCTCGCCAAATTTTCTTGCGGGTGTTCATCTGGACGTTTCTTCCGTCGATCGTTCTCACGGCGATGGGAGCGATGTGGGCCACATTGGGCGATATGTCCGATCCGGTGGCCGGATTGAAACCCTTCATTCCGAGTTGGCTCTTCGTGTGTTACGCATGTGCCGTGGTGGGCGGAGCGGTGGCGTCCAACATTCCGGTTTTCTATTCGTCCGGCCTGTCGCTGCAGTCGCTGGGGCTCAAGGTGACGCGTTGGACGGCGACGGCGGTCGACGTGCTGATCTCGACCGCCATGGTCCTATTCATCCTCTTCGTCGAAGATTTCACCACCGCGCTCAACGACTTTGTCGCGCTGTTGTTGGTTTGGGTCGGACCCTACGCCGGCGTATGGATGTGCGACGGCGTGTTGCGCCGCTGGGTGTATCCCAGCGGCAGCGTTCATCGCTCTCATGCACCGGTGCAAGTGCCGGACCGCCGGCTGAGCGCATGGATTGCGCTGTCCGCCGGCATGGCCGTCGGCATCTCGACCATGCGATCGCCGCTCTATGACGGACCTGCCGCAACGGCGCTGGGCGGCATGGACCTCAACTGGGTACTCGGCTTTCTCGTGAGCGGCGCAAGCTACTACGCTCTCGCCGCCACCCCTTTACGGCGCCCCAATTGGGAAGGAGTTCGTTCATGACCGCACCTCAACCCAGCGTGATCGATCGTCGAGATTCGATCCTCTTGGTCATCGATCTTCAGGATGGCTTCTTGAAAAAGCTGACGCCGGAACGCAAGGAGTCGATCATCGATCATTGCCGCTTTCTGGTGGAGGCGGCAATGCGCTTTGCCGTCCCCATCTTCGTCACCGTCGAAGATCCTCATAGAAACGGCGCCACCGCCGATCGAGTCTATGGCTGCATCGAACCCCCGGCGCCGCAACGGAACAAGAGGATTTTCGGACTGTGCAGCCAGGATGACCTGCGGCAGGCGATTCTCGAGCAACCCAAGCGCACCGCCATCCTGATCGGCATGGACACCGACGTCTGCGTGCTTCATTCGGCGGTGGGCCTGCTGCGCGAGGGGTTTCGCACCGTCATCGTGAGCGATGCGACCGAGGCGCCCGCGCTCGCGCGCGATCAGGGCCTCGCGCGCGCGGCATCCCTCGGCGTCGAACTCGTCTCCGCCCGGGGCTTGTACTATGAATGGATGCGCTCGCTCGACGGGCTGGAAATGATCGAAAGCGGCGCACGCATCGCGCCTCCCGTGGGCACCGTGCTCTAGATCGTCCGGCTCTCCGTCGACAACAGGGTCGCATCGGCGAGAAAACTCATCAGCAGCGAGACGATTTCCCGCTCGCAATTGATGTCGAGCTTCGCATAGAGGCGCTGCTTGTAGTTCTTTACCGTGCCGACGCTGAGTCCCAGCTGCTGCGCGATGCGCCGAGTGTCGCACCCCTGCAGCGCCAGCTTGAAGAGTTCGCGTTCGCGCGGGCTCAGCCGATACCGGCGCGCGACGGCGTCGAGTACGGTCCCGAGATCGGCGTTGATGGAATCCGCGCTGCGGCGCTCGATGAAGAAGATGTTGCCGTTCGGCCATACCGGACTGTCGTTGCCCAGGCGGTGGCCATGCAGGACGGACTCGCCGATCTGGATGACTTTTCGATCGAAGTCCGACTGCGTATAGCGGGCGATGTCCCGCCTCGATACTGAGCTCTCGGCGTTCACCCAAGCGTCGTTCCTGTAGACGGCCTCGTTCTCCGGAGTCGTCACCATGACGGCGGTCGACCGCCCATCGAGGAGGCCGTAGCCGCCCCCGGGCAACGAGCGTTCCAGGTGCAGCTTATTGGCCTGTTGGATCACCGGATAGATTTCCAATGCCATCTCGACGATTTCGGCGTCGAAGGGCGCGGACTGAGTGTCGAGGCACATGGCGATGACCAGTCCGCCGAACAGCGGCAGCAGCATCGCGAGTTCATCGTAGATGCATGCGTGTTGAAGCAGCGCGTCGCAGTACTCGCCAATACCCGTCTGATTGTTGCGGGTTTGCCGCAGCGTCAAGACGTTCGACTGGGCGCCACGCCGCACCATGCCGTACAGCGGATCGAGCCGATAGAGGTCGTTGAGATAGAAGTTCTCGACCGCGACCGGCATGAAATTGTTGACCAAGAATGCCGGCTTCGCGAATTGGCTGTAGCGCATCACCAGGTATCGATCGCAGCCGAGCAGTTTGCTCATTTGAGCCGCCAGCGTTTGATAGAAACCCGGCCGGCCCACCTCGCGCAAGATTTCCGCTAACGGGGCGTATAGGCCCGGTATCCCGCTGCCCGCGCGCCCTTCGGCAAGCGCCGGTATCTGCACGGCGCCCAATAAGCTCTCGACGCCGCCACCGAGCGGCATCTCGTCCACGGAATGTTCCAAGCGGTCCGTGCGCGGATCGGCAAATGGGTATTCCTTGTCTATCAAGCGAGGGTTCCCGACGATGTGTGCGAAGCGAGCTACCGAGGTGGATGCAATGCTTATACCAAAAACCACGCGAGCATTGAAGGCGATGGCCATCAATGGGTTAGCGCGAGCGCTCATCGGCCGGGCAGCCCGCCCACGGCCTGCGGCGATTATTTTTAGGGCAGGACGGCGATGACCTTGCACGAACTTCGGGCACACATTTTGCTATGGTGTGATGCCAATGGGTACCGATTTCGCATTTGCGCAAGTGTTGGATCTGGGCGGCGACGGCCTGCGGGTGGGAGTGAAGGACTCCATCGATATCGAGGGCTTCGCGACGCGCATGGGCAGCGCGTGCTTCGCCGACGCACCGCCGGCGCGGCGGCACGCGGAGGTCGTGCGAGCTCTTCTCGATCAGGGCTGCCGGATCGTGGGCAAGACGAATCTGCATGAACTGGCGTTCGGTGCCACGGGCATCAATCGCTGGACCGGGACGCCCGTCAATCCGCGAGCTCCCGGGCGAATACCGGGCGGTTCCTCCAGTGGGTCGGGCGTCGCGGTCGCTGCCGAGCACGTTGATTTTGCCGTCGGTACCGATACCGGAGGTTCCATCCGCATACCCGCGGCCTGTTGCGGCGTGTATGGCCTCAAGCCGTCATACGGACGAGTCAGTCGCTCGGGAGTGCATCCGGCCGTCTCGACGCTCGATTGCGTCGGACCCATGGCGCGCGACATGCCGATGATCGAACGCGCGATGCAGATGCTCGATCCATCGTTTCGCCCGCACGCCCCGCCTTCGAAGGCAACCGTGGGTTGGGTTTCGGTCGACGCAGATCCAGAGGTCGCCGCCGCTGCGCGCGGCGTTCTCGAGCAAACGAATATCTCCGTACGACCGGCGTCCCTGCCGACATTCGAATCGGCGTTTGCGGCCGGACTTGCCATCATCGGCGCCGAAAATTGGGCGGCGTACGGCCACTTGGTCGCGAGCCAGGCGCTCGGAATCGATGTACGAACACGGTTGCTCGCGGCGCGCGAGATTTCTGCTCAGGAAATCGCCGCCGCTGAGCGGGTGCGCCAAGTGTTCCGGGCTGAGGTCGACGACGCACTCACTCGAGTCGATGCGCTCGCTCTCCCGACGCTGCCGGAAGTTCCCCCCACTCTCGCCGCCGCTGCCGACGGGCGCGCCGGGCTGCGCGCCACCTCGTTCGTCCGACGCCCGTTTCAGTTGCCAGGCCTGGTCGATGAGATACTCATGAATGGCTTCAGCGTCGGCCGGGGACAGTACGTCGTCAAAGCGCGCCATTCCTTTCGGCACGTAGGCGGAATCATTCTTCGTCAGGTTTGCCCTGCGCGCAGCGCTCCAGGCGCGTGGCCGAAGCGGCGCTTGAACGCGCGGCTGAAGGAACTTTCCGGCTGATAGCCCGCTTCGGCGGCGACGTCCGCCAACACCAGGCGGGTCGTCCTGAGTTTTCGGCTGGCAAGTTCGAGTCTGAGCTCCGTCAGGAACTCGAGCGGCGCCCGGTGCGCCACCCGTTGGAACATTCTCACGAGACTCGCGCGCGACGCGTTGGCGCGGGCTGCGAGTTCGTTCAAATTCCAGTTCCGGCACGCCATCGTGGGTTACTTCTCCTCGCTGACCGGAAAGCCATTCCCGCGCGACTTCCATCGCGGCGACGAGAGCTTGGCTGTCGAGGGTCAAACGGTTGTTGCCGTGAATGAGAGCACGGCTCACTTGAGCGCATTGCTGACCGGGATGGGGATAGGGCAGACGTTTCGCTTCATGGCCGCGCCTCATCTGGCACGAGGCAAGTTGAGGACTGTTCTGGACGACTGGACGCGCCCCCGACACCCACTGCATCTGGTCTACCCCAGCAATCGGCATCTGAACTCGAAGCTGCGGGTCTTTGCCGATTGGGTCACGGAAGTCTTTGCACCGTTCGACGATCGAAAGGCTTAGCGATGAACCGGAACGCTCACGGCGCCCGTCAGCGTTCGGCGCCACGATCATTGATGTATCTTCCTGCATGACTGCTGAACGTCCGCTGACGAGCGGTGACATCGTCGAAAGCGCAAGGTCGCCGACGGTTTTCCTATATCGGACGGCACCCGGCCAAAAGCGGAAGTAGTGCTTGCTGAAATGTGTGCCGGTAAGCGGCCATTCCGACCCAAAAAAGGCGGGCGATGGACAGCAATTTGCGCGCCAGATGCCCTGAGCGCATCCTCCGGCAGACAACCGGAGGTAGGGGTGGAAATGTCGGGAGAAGAGCCCGAGTCTCGAGAGGGGCAGGCACCGAGCGGCCCGGCGGCTGTTCAGCCCCCGCCCAGTGGGGCGAACGACGGCGCACCGCAGGCCCCAGGGCACGTGCACGCCCACCACTCCGCGATTCAGTTCCGATTCCTTGAGCAGCTGAAGCACCGCAACGTTATCCGGGTCGGGATCCTCTACCTGGTCGTGTGCTGGCTCATCCTGGACCCGATACACGTCCTCTTTCACATGCTCGATGTACCGGTGTGGGCCAACAGGCTGGTGGTGATACTGATGGCCGTCGGCTTCCCAGCCGTCCTTCTGTTCGCATGGGTATACGAGATCACGCCCGAGGGCCTGAGGCCGACCGCTGAGGTCGAACCACACCGGTCGATCAGGACACAGACCGCACAGCGCCTGAACCGCGCCATCGTCGTTGTCCTCGTGCTCGCGGTCGCGTATCTGCTGATGGACAAGTTCTGGCTCTCGAAGCACGTCACGGCAGTAGAACACGAGGTCGATGAGCGAGAAGAAGGATCAGGAATATTTTTCCGACGGTCTTTCTGAAGAACTCATCGATCACTTGGCGCGCACGGCCGATCTAAAAGTGATCGCCAGAACGTCGTCGTTCCAGTTTAAGGGCAAGAACGAAGATATGCGCACGATTGGACAGCGGCTGGGGGTGGCCAACCTGCTGGAAGGCAGCGTGCGAAAATCTGGCAAGACCGTGCGCATCACTGCGCAGCTGATCAAAGTGTCGGACGGTTCGCACCTTTGGTCGCAATCCTATGATCGGGAAATACGCGACATCTTCAACGTGCAGGATTCGATCGCCGTGGCGGTTGTAACGGCACTACGTGCGACATTGGCGACATCCACGTCGTCGTCACTGGAAAGACCAGTAAACATTGAAGCGTACAACGCTCTCCTACGTGCTCGCCATTTCTATGGTAAGCAAACGAAACAAGATGCGGAACGAGGCATCGCGGCGACTAAGGAAGCAATCAAACTCGACCCCGGGTACGCGCTCGCCTGGGTGAAGCTTGGGCGAGGATACAACTTACTCGGACGAGGTGGCTGGATGCCACCGAAGGAGGCCTACGCCGCCGCTCGCAACGCGGTTGATCGCGCGCTCGTGATTGATCCGAATCTGGCCGCCGCACACGATATGCTCGGCGTCCTTGAATCGAATTACAACCGCGATTTCGTGGCCGCCCAGGCCGAATTTCGGCGGGCCCGCGAACTAGAGCCAGACCCTGCAATCGCATTGGTAGATGCCGGTATGTTGGCTGTATACACAGGTCATTTTGATGAGGCTATACGCTTGTTTCAGAAGATAGCGGAAAGTGACCCGCTCGATGTCTGGACTCTGAGTATATTGTATTTGCCACTCTTTGCCGCCAACCGATTGCCAGAGGCGGAGCGCGTTGCGCGAAGATGGCTTGAGCTGGAACCCAACTCTTCGGGTGCACATTGCGCGTTGGGACAAGTGCTGCTGGCCGAAAACAAGCCAGAGGCGGCGTTTGGTGTTATGAGTGAGGAACCAGACGAGGGTTCTCGTCTCACTTGCTTGCCTCAGGCATTGTGGGTACTCAAACGCCGCGCAGAGGCGGATGCCATGCTGGCCGAGGCCGCGAACAAATACGGGGGCTCAGACGCAACCAGCCTGGCCGACACCTACGCGATGCGCGGTGACAAGAACGAGGCCTTCAAGTGGCTTGCTCGCGCCTATGACAACCGTGAGCCGTATATCACCTTAATAAGATCCGACGCATTGCTAAAGAATCTGCACGGCGATCCGAGATTCACCGCGCTCGTGCGCAAGATGAAGCTGCCCGAGTAGCAGAGTAACAAAGCATCGACCCGCGATTCGCCCACCCCAAAGCAGTCAGTCGCGACCGTCGCTTCGGGGTCGTGACGAGTCTATGGGCGACGGTAGCGCGTCCGCGACAGGCGCCAGCCGGCCAAGAGCAGTAGTCGAGCACATCGAAATGGCTTCCTCAAAGTTGCCGTTCCAACAGGTGTGGTAAACGACCTCGACTGTTAGGGCGTAAAGACAGCTCCATGCGGCGCGCCCGCCCCCTTCCAGCCGTGCGGCCATTCTCGCTCGGCGAAGCTGAAGCCAGGTTGCCCGTCCGTGTCACGGAAATCTATATCCACCGTGAGGCTCCCGGTGGTTTCGTTCAGCTTCAACAAATAGGTCCGGTCAGCTTGGGTTTCGTAAGGGGTCACCACGATGCGTCGGGTCTTCGGGTCCCAGCCGGTCCAGTGGGAACCGTAGGTGTCGCTGAGCGTGAGCCTTGAGACTTCCGTTGGTTTGTCCGCATGAGCGATGTCGAGGACAATAAAGCCATGAATTGCCGGTACGCTCTGGACCAGATAGTGCCCAACAATTGTGGGGACTCCGCACCAATTTCCGGGAAACGTATATACGAGCTGGGACTGCGGCTCGCTCGAATCCACGGCCGTGATGCGTTCGATACCGCAGCCCAATGTCTGTACGAAAACCGACCCGTCTGGACCGAGGCGCGGCTCTTCTGGACTGATATGCGCATAGCGGTTGTCGCCCACATCAAAGTAAGAGGTTTTCAGGAGTTTGAGGTCCGAGAGACGCCACACCTGATACGTCACGCCACTGAAAATATCTTCATCGTGCATGGACGAATTCGTCGAGACAATGCGGTCGATCTTAGGAAGTACCACGAGACTGTAAGGCATCAGCAGGGCGCCGCGGAATGCGGGATCCGCATTGCTGACGGAGCGCACCACTTTGCCTTGGTCATCAATTTCGACCAGGCCGCCAGTCTTGCCCACTTGCCCTGTCGGTCCGCCGTGGTGTGCGTGCTGAAAGGTTGCTAGCACATTGCCGTTCGGCAGCCGTAGATAAGAGTGCGGATGCATGTAGCCAGCCATGTCCGTAAAGGAAGTCACAATCTTGGGATGCAGCGGGTTTCGTACATCAAATATAAATGTGCGACCGGCGTTATGGTCGTTAGCAAAGAGCATACCGCTGGCCGGCATAGTGTATTCGGTGTGATGCACCCGCATGGTCCGTTGATCCGTTTCGAGAGTCGTCACCAAGTGTCCATACCTTGGTGAGGAAGGATCGGCGTCGATCACCGCCAGAAAGTCGTTGCCTTTTTGTGCGCGATCGCCAGCCCAGACAAACAAGTAGTGACCAGGCGCGGAAATCTTCTGCTCTATGGGCTGGGCACGACTATTGAAGGCGTAAAAACCAAGGATGAGCGCGAATAGTGCGCGCGAGATCGTAAGCTGTCTCATCGGTCTACCTCAAGAGCCGCCACCGTACGAGAGTAACATTCTGCGACGTACCCGAGAACAGCCGCTCGCGACCGGCCGCAAGGGGTCGCAGGACTAAAC
>WNFI01392454.1_pt1 | contig 17835 bp, 20 predicted proteins | sample 5400471 | NCBI WGS metagenome assembly WNFI01 (sample SAMN13153348, study PRJNA577476) | soil metagenome | isolation source: 100 cm saprolite on Douglas fir-dominated hillslope | place: USA:California | collected 2013-09-17 | reverse complement strand
GTAGACGCCCTTCAGGTTGATGTCGATCACCTTGTCGAACTGCTCATCCGTCATGTTCTTCAGCTGCGCGTCCATGACGATGCCGGCGTTGTTGACCACACAGTCGATGCGCCCCCACTTGGCCATCACGGCCTTCACCATCGCGGCGAGCGTCTCCTTCTTGGTCACGTCGACCGGATAGCCCTCGGCTTCTCCGCCCTTCGATCGTATCGCCGCCAGCGTTTGTTGCATCAACTCCGGATTGATGTCGCACACCGCGACCTTCGCCCCCTCGGCGGCGAACTTGACGGCCGTCGAATGCCCGATCCCGCGTGCCCCGCCTGTGATGATGGCAACCTTTCCCGCAAGCATCATGGCTGTTCCTTTAGGCTTGGCGCGAAGGAAAAGATGATGTCAGGCTTTTCCTCACACGGTGGTTGTATTGCGATCCAAGGTAGAAGAACCGACGGCTTGGCGCTATTTTGCCGACACCGCGCATCCCCCTAAATACGCGGCGCTGTCGAGCCCCGGGCGCATCCCTCCATTATCCCCGCCCGGGGCTTTCTTTCTCTCTAGTCGTCCAGAGAGATCCTGCGCTCGCGGGCAAGCGCGCTCCAGCGTGCGATGTCGGCCTGGATGAATCTTCCGAACTGCTCCGGCGTCATCGGCATCGGCTCGATCGCTTCCGCCGCCAGGCGCTGCTGCAGCGCCGGCGAGGCCAGGACTTTGTTGATCTCGGCGTTGAGCTTCTGCGTGATCGCCGCGGGCAGCTTCGCCGGGCCCACGATGCCGTACCACTGCACGGCATCGAAGCCCGTGAACCCCGACTCCTCGAAGGTGGCCACGTCGGGCAGCAGCCCGTGGCGCTTCAGGCCGGTCACGGCGATCGGCTTCATCCTCTTGGTACGGATGTGCGGCATCGCGGCGGCGAGGCCGGGCATCATCATCTGGGTCTGCCCGCCCAGGAAGTCGACGATCGCCGGACCGATGCCGCGGTAGTGCGCAGCCGGCGTATCGAGGCCTGCGGCAGCCTTGAGCTGCTCCATCGCGAGGTGGTTGAGCGTGCCCATCCCGCCCGAGGCGTAGGTCAGCTTGCCTGCATTGCTCTTCGCATAGTCCAGCAGGGCCTTCAGGTCGGCGACCGGCAGCGAGGGATTGACCACCAGCACATTGGGCGTGCCGCCGACCATCGCGATCGCGGTGAAGTCCTTGACGGCGTCGTATGGCACCTTGCGCACCGCGGGATTGGTGCCGTGCGTGCCTACGTAGCCCACCATCAGCGTGAAGCCGTCCGGCGCAGCGCGCGCCACCGCCTGCGAGGCGATAGTGCCGCCGCCGCCTCCAGCGTTCTCGACGATGAACGACTGCTCCATCGAGCGGCCGAGCTGCTCCGCGACCGTGCGGCCGATCAGATCCAGGCCGCCGCCCGGCTGGGCGGGTACCACGATTTTCACTGGCTTGACGGGATAGGCCTGCCCTGCGCCAAGTCCGGGAAGCAGCGCGAGCGCGGCCACGAGCGACGCGGCAATGGCGATCAAGCGGTTACGACTCATGCGCCTTCGCTGTGGGAGAGCCTGCGCCAGTCTACGCCGCATGAATCGTTCGCGAAATCCGGTGTAGCCTTTGCCCGGCTCATCATGCGTCCTGTCCTTGCACGCCGTCGCGAGCTCTGGCTGCCTACGATCTGGGGTTGGCTTGCGCTGCTGCTCATGGGCGCCGCGACCATTGTCTTGGTCGCCCGGAACCTGCACTCCTTCCTCGCCATCAATGAGCCCGTTGGAGCGCGCGTCCTCGTCATCGAAGGTTGGTTGCGCCAGCGACAGCTCGACGAGGCCGCCGCGGTGTTCCGCTCCGGAGGCTACGAGCGCATCCTGACGACCGGCACATCGATCCACTACTGGCCCGATAGCCACGGCCCCGCGACGTCTGCAGAACGGGCGGCCAACTATTTGAAAATGCTGCTCCCGGACGCGTCAATCACAGCGGTGCCCGCTCCAGATTCAATGCGGGACCGTACGTTCCTAACTGCCGTCGTCGTCCGCGAGTGGGCGAACCGTTCCGGCCTCAACTTCGAGGCGCTCGACGTTTTTTCCGCGGGCACGCACGCGCGCCGCTCCCGCATACTGTACCGGCTGGCGTTCGGACCCAAAATCAAAGTTGGCGTGTTCGCGGCCAAGTCCCCTCACTACGACGCCGATGCCTGGTGGCGGACAAGTGAGGGAGCCGAGGAGGTCGTCCAGCAGGCGATAGCCCTACTTTGGGTGCAATGCTGCTTCTGGCCCGCCGAGCCACGATAGTCCAAGGTGTGCTTTCAAATCGGCGTCGCGAGCAGGGAAGGGACCAGCCCCGTGTCGGCGATGACGGTGACGCTTTTCAATTTCGCAAGATCGCCTTCGACGCGCGCCTCGACGCGGTAGCGGCCGACGCTGAACAGGCGCGACTCGCCTTCGAGATTGGTCTGGAACAGGCTGTAGCCCGCCTCGAAACAGAAGTTTGATTCTCTTTTATCGGTAAAGCGTAACGGCCCGATGACGTGCCGGTCGTAGTGCGGGTTGTAGAGGTTGACGTTGCGGTAGGACTCGACGCGGTCGCGCAGCATGTTCTTGTTGTCGCACCACATGAGCACGTTGGGCAGCCCCTGCTCGACGTTCTCGCGCGTGACGATGCGGTAGTCGCAGTCCTCGTCGAACAGCTCGACCCAGTCCTCGAGGCGGTCCTCGTCGAGCGCCATCGCGTATTCCGCCATCAAATCGTAAAGACGATTCACCTGATCGCGCCGGGAGGCTCGACTCCCATCAGCTCGGCCCAGTACGACCAGAAGCCGCGGATCGGCGTCTCGGTGACGCGGTGGGCGAGGTCGCGCACTTCGCCGCGTCCGCCCATCTCGATGACGGCGCAGCCGTCGCGCGTGCTGCGCGTCGCCCTCTGCACCGCCTCGATCGCCTCGCCGTCCTCCATGCTGACCAGGCCCGCCGGGCCGACCAGGTTGGCCGAGATCAGGCGGTGGCGCGTCATCGCCGCGTCGTCGTCGGCATAGCCGAAGAGCGTCTGGAACACCTCGTGCGCGCCGGCGCCCTGCGGCCGGATCTGGCGCGTGGCGAGCGAATTGTTGATCTGGATCAGCAGGGCGTTGGGGAAGAACACCGGCGCGGCGAGGTTCATGCCGTCGGCGAATTCGTTTTTGAATTCCAGTAACTTCCTGTCACGCAATTGCATGCGGTCGAGCCGCGCCGCGGTGTCGGCATACGCCGCTTTCGCGTCTTCCTGGGTGTCGGTCGAAGCGTAGGCGTGGTTCATGTTGTGGCGGTGGCGGCCGTCCATCTTCACGCCGCCCTTCTGCGTCGCGCGGTCCACGCCGTACGTGACGAAGAACTCGTGCAGGAGGCTTGCGTGGTAGGTGTCGCGCAGGTTCTCGGCGTAAAGCTTCCAGTTGCCGTGGATGCGCTGGCGCGAGTAGCCGAGGATGCGGATCGGGCGCGAGAGGAAGCGCTTGATGATCCCGGTGCCGAACTCGCCGAGGTAGGCTTCGAGCGCCTCGGCGCGGTCGGAGAAGGTGCCGAACAGCATGCCGTGGCAGCTCGCCACCTTCAGCTTGCGCGGCGAGACGGCCTTCGTGTCGAAGTCCTGCGGCATGCCGCCTTCGCCCTTCAGCCCTTTGCGGAACGGCAGCCCGGTCAGCTCGCCGGAGTTCGAGTAGCACCAGCGGTGGTAGAGGCACACCAGCCGGTCGGCATTGCCGCGCAGCGCGCGCACGATCATTGCACCGCGGTGCGAGCAGCGGTTGACGAAAGCGTGGATCGAGCCCTCCTTGTCGCGCGACACGATCACCGGCGTGTCGCCCACCCAGGTGGTGCGGAAATCGCCGGGACGGGGAATCTCGGCTTCCAGGCACAGGTAGCTCCACGCCGGGCCGCGGAAGATGCGCTCCATCTCAAGCTCGTAGATCGCCCCGTCGTGGTGCAGCCAGAACGGCACGCGGGAGTAGTCGTTGCGGGGCCAGGCGATGTCAGGGTTCATGATGTGCTCCCAACCACGCTAAGAAGTCATTTCTTGAAGCCGAGAATGCCGGCCGCCGAGGAGCGCGGGTCACGCCGGCCGCTGCGCCCTTCATCGACCAGCATGAAGAAATCGAACAGGGCGCGGTTGAAGGCGTCCGGAGCCTCTAGGTTGATAGTATGTCCCGCGTGCGGCAGGACGACCAGCCCAGAGGTCGCGATACTGCGCTTCATGAGCAGCGCCGGCTCGAGGCAGGGCTCATCCTCGTCGCCGGTGATGATGAGCGTCGGCACGTCGATTCGCTTCATGCCGTCGACCAGCTCCCACAGCGAGGGGCGGCGCATCTGCACGCCGCGCATGGTGAGCGCCTGGCCTTTCGGCGAATGCTCGAGGAGCTGGCGGGCGAACTCGGCCCAGCCGCGCGGGTCCTTGTTCTGGAACTGCACCCGCGTGGGTCCGAGCGCGTATTTCTTCGCCGCTTCGGCCCAGTCGGACTCGAAGGAAGACGCGGCAGCCTCGCACTCGGCCCGGAACTTCTCTTTCTTGTCGGGCTCGGCGCCGTAGCCGCAGCCAGCGATCACCAGCGAGCGCGCGCGTCCGGGGTAGGTGATGCCGGCGTGCAAGGCTGCGAAGCCGCCCATCGACAGCCCGACGATATGCGCGCGGTCGAGCTTCAGATGATCCAGCACCGCGATGACGTCGTCGCACGCGTGGGCCTGGGAATAGCGCGCCGGATCCTCCGGCACGTCGGAGGGCGGAAAGCCGCGCGCGTTGAAGGCGATGCAGCGGAAGTAGCGCGCGAAAAAGCGCATCTGCGGCTCCCAGCTGCGATAGTCGCCGGCGAATTCATGGATGAACACCAGCGGCGTGCCGCTGCCCGCTGCCTCGTAATAGAGCTTGACGCCGTCCTTGGCGGTGGCGTGGGGCATGGGATTCTCCTAAGGTAGGACCGCCGTGAGATCGATCTCGACGCGGCAGCCGGGCACCGCCAGTCCGCTCACCTGCACGGTGGTGCGCGGCGGCGGCGAGGGAAAGAACTCTTTCCACACCTGGTCAAAGTAGTAGAAGTCCTTCACGTCGGTGAGAAACACCTGCGACTTCACCACGTCTTTCAGATCACAGCCCGCCGCCTTGAACACGCTTCTCAGGTTATCGAGGACGTGGCGCGTCTGCTTCTGGATATCGGAGCCGCCGCGCGAGTCCGCGGCAATCTGCCCGGCGGCGTACAGCGTCTCGCCGGCGAGAACAGCCTCGGAATGCCTGCCCCGGCGCGCCACGCCGGGCAACACGGCGGTGAGATCGATCTCGATGCGGCAGCCTGGCACGAGCAGCCCGCTCACCTGCACCGTGGTGCGCGGCGGCGGCGAAAGGAAGAACTCTTTCCACACCTCGTCGAATGGGGAGAAGTCGTCCAGATCGGTGACAAACACCTGCGACTTCACGACGTCTTCGAGGTCGCAGCCGGCTGCCTTCAAGACGCTGCGAATGTTATTCAGCACGTAGCGCGTCTGCTTATGCATGTCGGAGCCGCTCGGCACGCCGGTGCGGTAGTCCGAGGCGATCTGGCCTGCGGCATACATCGTTTCGCCGGCGAGAACGCCCTGGCAGTAGTGCGCCATCGGCGTCGGTGTCTCGGCGCCGGTAATCACGCGCCGCGTCACGCTTGGGCGCACGGCGATGAGATCGATCTCGACGCGGCAGCCCGGCACCAGCAGCCCGCTGACCTGCACCGTGGTGCGCGGCGGCGGCGAAGGGAAAAACTCCTCCCACACCTGGTCGAAGTAGTAGAAGTCCTTCAGGTCGGTGAGAAACACCTGCGACTTCACCACGTCTTTCAGGTCGCAGCCCGCCGCCTTGAACACGCTCCTCAGGTTGTTGAGGATGTAGCGCGTCTGCTTCTGGATGTCGGAGCCGTAGTAAGGGAACGCGGGGTCCTGCCTTGCCTCCGGCGGCACGCCGGTGCGGTAGTCCGAGGCGATCTGGCCGGCGGCGTACACCGTGTCGCCCGCCATCACGCCATGGCAGTAATGCTCCATCGGCGTCGGCACGCCGGGCGCGGTGACGACTTCGCGTTTCATCGCGAGCGAAGACTTATCATAGTGAGGGAGGCTCATAAAGTGACCGCGGCGAAACAGTGGAGCAGTGAAGCGATCGAGACCATGCTCGCGGCGCAGGGGATTCGCCTGGCGCCTGGTCGTGCCGAGAAGATCGCGAATGCCTTGAACGCCGCCACCGTATCCGGTTCTCTCCCTCCGGAAGTTGACTCCGATCCGACTGGCTACGCGCTCGCCCTGGAGCGCTGCAAGGCAAAGTGAGCGACCCGGCGGCTCTTTCTCTCGCGGCGGCTGCGCAGGCGCTACGCGCGCGGCACATCAGCTCAGGCGAGCTGGTGGATGCTTGCCTGGCGCGCATCGCGCGCTGGCAACCTCGCATCAACGCCTTTATCTCGGTAGAACAACACGCTGCAAACGAAGGGGTGCCCCTTGCGCACAAGGACATGTTTTATCGCCAGGGCCGCGTCTCCAACTGCGGATCCAGGATCCGGCGCGGCTGGATCGCGCAGGAAACCTCTACCGCGCTCTCGCGGCTCGATACCGCCGGCATGCCGCAGATCGGCACGCTCAACATGGTGGAATTCGCCTTTGGCCCGACGGGCCACAACGAGCATTGGGGCGACTGCCGCAATCCGTGGAACCCGGACTACATCACGGGCGGCTCCTCGAGCGGCTCCGGGGCGGCGGTCGCGGCACGCCTCGTCTTCGGCGCGCTAGGCTCCGACACCGGCGGCTCGGTGCGCATTCCGGCGGCGGCGTGTGGCGTGACCGGGCTGAAGACCACCTTGGGAAGGGTTTCGCGCCACGGCGCGATGCCGCTTTCCCATTCGCTCGACACCATCGGTCCGCTCGCGCGCAGCGCCGAAGACTGCGCATTGATTCTCGCCGCAATCGCCGGCTTCGACCCGAAGGATCCGCTGAGCTCGCGCGAGCCGGTAGGAGATAATGTTCTTGCGAAAAGGAAATTCCGGGTCGCCCTGTCTAGCGATTGGATCGAGCAGCATGCCGAGCCGGAGGTGGCTGCCGCCGTGCTGGCCGCCGCCCACAAGCTCGGCGCCACCCTGACCGAAGTCGAGCCGCCGGACTTCGATACGCTTTCCGTACATTGCATTACCGTGATGCAGGCCGAAGCGTCGGCGCAGCATGCGCGATGGATGCGCGAGCGCCCCGGCGATTATTCGTCCGCGGTCCGCTCGCGCCTCGAGGCGGGGTTCGCCGTTCCCGCGGCCGCCTACCTCGAGGTCTTGCGCCTGCGCGCGGCGTGGCTCGAGCGCTTCTGCTCGACGACGCTTGCCGACGCGGATCTCTATCTCCTGCCGGCGATGAACGTGCGCGTCCCCACCCTCGAGCAGACCGGGCCGCGCGGCGGCGCCGACATGCCGGCGCTGCTGGCGGAGCTCACGCGGCTTACGCGCTGGGTCAACTATCTCGGCGTCCCCTCGCTCGTCGTTCCCTGCGGTTTCGATTCGCGCGGCCTGCCCATCGGCCTGCAGCTCGTCGGGCGGCCGTTCGCGGAGGCCACGCTGCTCGCGGCCGGGCATGCCTTCCAGCACGAAACCGACTGGCATTCCCGCGTGCCTGCCGAGCGCTGGTTATAATCGCCCGCGAGGAGGAGCGGTTTGAAAGCGCCGTCGTTCGCCTACGCCCGGCCTGGTACTCTGGCCGAGGCATTCGATCTGCTGGAGCGCCATGGCGAGCGCGCGCGCATCCTCGCCGGCGGCCAGAGCCTCATTCCCTCGCTCAACATGCGGCTGTCGTCCCCCGAGCTGCTGGTCGATATCAACGGGTTAAGGGAACTGCAGGGGGTATCGCTCCAGGGGAAGGCCTTGCGCATCGGCGCACTCGTTACTCACGCGCAAATCGAAAAATCGCCGGAGGTAAGGAAACACGCGCCGCTCCTTGCCCAGGCAGCGCCGCACATCGCGCACCCGGCGATCCGCAACCGCGGCACGCTGGGCGGCAGCCTCGCGCTCGCCGACCCGGCCGCCGAATACCCCGCATGTGCCCTGGCATTGAATGCCAGCTTCATTCTTCTGAGCAGGAAAGGAGAACGTCATGTCAAGGCGGCGGATTTCTTCAAGGGGCTGTTTGAAACCGACCTGCGGCCCGCGGAAATTCTCACCGCGGCCGAATTCCCGCCTGCCGACAAGGCGGTGTTCGTCGAGCTCGCCCGCCGGCACGGCGATTATGCAATTATTGGTCTGGCAGGAACTCGAGTCGCCTCCCAGAAGCGATTCGTTTTCCTCGGCGCGGGAGCGACTCCCGTCCTCGCCGTAAATGCCTCTAGAGCAGGCTCCCTGGGAGAAGCGAGGCAGGCTCTGGAAGAGGATCTCGATCCACCGGCGGATCTCTACCACTCTTCCGCCACCAAGCTCCATCTCGCCAGGGTCCTGCTCGAGCGCGCGTGGAACACGCTCTAGATACGACCATGATCGTGAACGGCACGCGGGTAAGCCGCCGTATTGCGCCGCGGCAGCACCTCGTCGACTTCCTGCGCGATGAGCTGGGCCTCACGGGCTCGCATATCGGCTGCGAGCACGGGGTGTGCGGCGCATGCACCGTGAGGGTCAACGGCGATATCGTGCGCGGCTGCCTGATGCTCGCCGTGCAGGCGAACGGCTGCAGGGTGGACACCATCGAGGGCCTTTCGGATTCCGGCGAGCTGAAGGCGCTGCAAAAGGCCTTTCATGAGAAGAACGCGCTGCAATGCGGTTTCTGCACGCCGGGAATGCTGATGGCCGCTCAAGATCTGGTTCTGCAAAAGAAGAAGTGCTCCAGAGAAGAGATTCGAAACCATATTTCCGGCAACTACTGCCGCTGCACGGGCTACCAGGCCATCGTCGACGCCATCGAGCAGGTATTGAATGGCCAGGGCTGAGCTGCCGCTGCACGCGCCGGGGACCCAGCTCGACAAGGGCTACATCGGGCAAAGCGTGCCGCGGCCGAACGCGCAGCGCCTGCTCCAGGGCCGCGGCACGTTCCTCGATGACCTGCGGTTTCCCCGGCTCGCTCACGTCGCTTTTTTCAGAAGCCCCTATGCGCACGCCAAGGTGAAACGGCTGGACTTTTCAAAAGCGTCAAAGGCTGAAGGCGTCATCGGCGTTTTCGATGGCCGATCGGTCGCCGAATACTGCACCCCCTGGATCGCAGTTCTAGCACACCTGAAAGGCATCAAGTCGCCGCCGCAGCATGCGATCGCCATCGAGCGCGCGTGCTGGCAGGGCGAGGCGGTGGCGGCGGTGGTCGCCGAGTCGCGCAGCCAGGCCGAGGATGCCGTGGAACTCATCGAAGCGGAGTGGGAAGAGCTGCCCGTTGTCGTTGACATGGACGAGGCTCTTGCTGGAAACACGGTGATTCACCCGGAGCTCGGCGACAACATCTGCTTCAAGCGCGAGCTCGACACCGGCGGCGTCGAGGAAGCGTTCGCTCGGGCGGACGTGGTGGTCGAGGACACGTTCCACTTCGGGCGCCACACCGGCGTGTGCCTCGAAGGCCGGGCGCTCCTCGCCGACTACAACGCCGCCGAGCACTCGCTCACGGTGTACCACGCGACGCAGGCGCCGCACATGATGCAGGACATCTTCTCGCGCCACCTCAACATCCCCGAGGCGAACGTGAGGGTGATCACCCGGGACGTCGGCGGCTCGTTTGGCATCAAAGTACACGTCTATGCCGACGAGATGGCGACCGCGGCGCTGTCGGTGATGCTGCGCCGGCCGGTGAAGTTCGTCGCCGACCGGCTGGAATCCTTCCTCTCCGACATCCACGCGCGCGAGCACAAGGCGAGAGTTCGTCTGGCTTGCACCAAATCAGGAGAAATACTGGCGTTCGAGCTCGACGATCTCACGGCGATCGGCCCCTACTCGGTGTACCCGCGTACCAGCGGCATCGAGGGCAACCAGGTGGTCAACCTCACCGGCGGGCCGTACCGGCACCAGAAGTACCGCGCGAAGATGCACGTGGGCTTCACCAACAAGAACGTCACCTGCCAGTACCGCGCCGTCGGCCATCCGATCGCGGTGGCGCTCACCGAAGGCATCGTCGACCTGGCGGCGCAGAAACTCGGCATGGACGCGGCAGACTTCAGAAGAAAAAACTTGATACCGGACGACGCCTATCCGTATACGTTTCCCTCGGGCATCAAGTTCGAGAAGCTTTCCCACCACAAGAGCCTCGATCTGCTTTTGAAAATCACGAATTACTCCCAGTTGAGAGAAGAACAGAGGCAGTTGAGAAGCAAAGGCATTTATAGAGGGATCGGCCTGGCTGAAGAACAGAGGCAGTTGAGAAGCAAAGGCATTTATAGAGGGATCGGCCTGGCTGCAATGATCGAGGTGACCAATCCTTCGCCCGCGTTCTACGGCGTCGGCGGCGCGCGCATCTCGGCGCAGGACGGCGCGACGCTGCGCCTGGAGCCGACCGGCATGGTGACGGTGATGTGCGGCGTCACCGAGCAAGGCCAGGGAACCGAGGCGGTGTTCGCCCAGATTGCTGCTAGTGCTGTGGGAATCACGCTCGACAAAGTACGAGTCATCACCGGAGACACCGCCGTCACGCCTTACGGCGGAGGCACCTGGGCCTCTCGCGGCGCCGGCATCGGCGGCGAGGCGGTGCTGCTCGCGGGACGCGCTTTGCGCTCCAACGTTTTGGATGTCGCCTCCCAGATTCTCAAGGCCGAGAAGGCGACACTGGACATCCTCAACAACGAGGTGATCAACAAGCTGACTCTCGAAACCAGGATGCCGCTTTCAGAGCTCGGCCGGGTCGCGTACTTCAGGCCCGACACGCTGCCGATGGATTTCCAGTCCGAGCTGAGCGTCACGCGGCACTACACGCCGCGCGAGTACGGCTTCACCTTCACCAACGGCATGCAGGCGTCCTGGCTGGAAGTGGACCCGGACACCGGCTTCGTCCGGCTGCTCAAGCACTGGTGCGTCGAGGACGCCGGCACGCTGATCAACCCGATGCTGGTCGACGAGCAGATCCGCGGCGGCGTGGTGCAGGGCATCGGCGCCGCGCTGTATGAAGAATGCCTCTACGGCCCGGACGGGCAGCTCCTGAACGGCAACCTGGCGGACTACCTCGTGCCGATGAGCGGCGAGATGTGCGACATCGTCTGCGCGCACCTCGAGACGCCGACCAGGCAGTCGCAGCTCGGCGCGAAGGGCGTGGGGGAGGCCGGCACGGCCGGCGCGCCTGCGGCGATCATGAACGCGATCAACGATGCGCTCGCGCCGCTCGGCGCCCGCGTGACGAGGATGCCCTTCACGCCGGAACGGATCCTGAAAGCATTGGGCAAGGTGTGAAGGACCCCCGGGTTTCCTCCGCCATCTCGCACTGGGCGCCGCGCTTCGTATCGAACGGCGTGCTGCTCGCCGACTTCGAGGAAGTCACCGGCTCGCTGGAGCGCTGGGAAGATTGGTGCGCGGCGTGGTCCAGGCGCGCGCAGCTGCATGAAGACTTGGGTCGTGATTCATTGAGAAATGGGTTTCGGCTCACCGCCGGCGAGCACCTGGTGCGGGCCGCGATCTACTATCACTTCGCCAAGTTCGTGTTCGTGCAGGACCCGCAGCAGATGCGCGCCGCGCACGTGAAAGCGGTGGAGTGCTACCGTGACGCGCTGCCGATGATGCGGCCTCCCGGGGAACGCGTAGCGATACCTTTCGAAGGCAAGACTCTCTACGGCGTATTGCGGGGCAAAGGCCCCGTGGTGGTGATGGCCCCGGGGCTGGACTCCACAAAAGAAGAGCTGCATGCCTATGAGGATTCCTTCCTCAGCCGCGGCATGGCGACGCTGGCGATCGACGGACCGGGGCAGGGCGAAGCCGAGTACGAAATCCCGATCTGCGGCGACTACGAGCGCGCGGCGAGCGCGGTGGGCGACTGGATCGAGAAGCGCAAGGATCTCGATTCTGGAAAAATTGCAATCTGGGGCGTGAGCCTCGGCGGCTACTACGCGCCGCGCGCCGCGGCGTACGAGAAGCGGTTCAAAGCCTGCATCGCGCTCTCGGGCCCGTTCGATTGGGCGCAGATCTGGGATGGGCTGCCAGAGCTCACCCGAAGCACGTTCCGCCTGCGCAGCCATTCCGCAGATGAAAATGAAGCAAAAAGAAATGCCGCAAAACTGACGCTAAAGGACGCGGCGAAGAACATCACCTGCCCGATCTTCATCGTCGCCGGACGCCAGGACCGGCTGGTGCCCGCGTCGCACGCCGAGATGCTGGCGAAAGCGGTGTCCGGGCCGGTCGAGCTGCTGATGGTCGAGGACGGCGGCCACAACGCCAACAACCGTCCGTACCGCTACCGCAGCCGCTCCGCCGACTGGCTGGCGGAGCGCTTCGGGCTGCCAAAAATCTAGGAGGATGCCGGTGAGAGTCTTTGCATTGCTGTTTGCATTTGCGTTTTCTGCCGTAAATGCGCAAACCTTCCCCAGCAAAACCGTGCGTCTCGTCTCGGGCGTCACGCCGGGCAGCGCCTCCGACACGATGGCGCGCATCCTGGCCGAAAAAATGACCGTCACCCTCGGCCAGCCGGTGATCGTCGAGAACCGCCTCGGCGCAGGCGGGCTGGTCGGCGCCAAGTACGTCGCGGCCGCGGAGCCCGACGGCCACCTGATCATGATGTACGCCTCCGCGTTCACCGTCTCGACGCTGCTCAATCCCGGCCTCGATCCCAAGGACCTGCAGCCGGTCGCGACCGTCGCGACGGTGCCCACCGTGCTCGTGACCTCGCCCGAAAAAGGCTACCGCACGATCGCCGATTTCGTCGCCGCGGCGAAAGCCCAGCCGGGCAAGCTGGCCTGCACCACCGCCGGCGTCGGCAGCGCCACGCACATGCATCTGGAGCGCTTCCGCTTTTCCGCGGGCGTCGAGTTCCTGAACGTTCACATGAAAGGCGCCTCGGAGGCGCTCACCGAGGTGCTCACGGGACGGGCGGAGTGCTATTTCGCGCTCATTTTCCAGGCGCAGAAGCACATCGAAGCCGGCAAGCTGGTGGCGCTCGGCCTCGGCTCGCCCCGCCGCAGCGTCCTGATGCCGAACGTGGCCACCACCGTGGAGCTCGGCTATCCCAACTCGGATTACAACTTCTGGGTCGGCGCGCTGGTCGCGGCGAAAACCCCGCGCGAGATCGTCGAGCGCCTGCACCGCGAGATCAACAGCATCGTGCAGTCCGCCGAGGTGAGCGAGCGGATCAGGAAGCTCGGCGCCGATCCGCTGACCATGTCGGTGGCGGAATTCGAGGCGATGATCGGCAAGGAGCTGCAGGACAACGCGCGCCTCATCAAGGCCGCGGGCATCACGCCGAACTGACTATTCCCACAGCCCCTTCGGCATCGGCAAGCCGGCGTAATCCTTTTCGGTCAGCGGCTCATCGGGCCGGATGCCGAAGCCCTCGAGGACGGCGATGATCTGCCGCGCGTGCTGCGCCGAGTGCCAGGTGCAGCGCTCGAGCAACTCGTGCAGCGGGCGCGCGCCGTAATAGGTCTTCACCGTCTGCCGGCTCGACTTGTCGGGCAGCGCGGCCCACCAGCGCTGCACGCGCGCGGCGACGCCGGCGCCGTAGGCGCGGATCTGCTCGACCGTCTTCACCTGCGGCGGCGGCGGTGCGTTGTAGACCGCGGTCAGGTCCTCGACGCCGTTTTCGACCGCCTGCAGGAAGGCGTCCGGCACCTGGTAGACGTGATACGCCAGGTCGCGGATGCTGCGGTCGCGCCCTGGGGTGGCGCGCTCGCCCAGCCTTGCGGCGGGCAGCTGCACGACATGGCGCTGTGCCGCGGCGAGTACTCGCGCCCGCGCGCCACCACGGGCACCGTGCGCACGCCCATCTCGCGCAGCTCGTCCATCGCCGCGGGCGTGGCCGAGACGTTGATCGACTGGTAGTCGACGCCGAGCTGCGACAGGAACTCCTTCACCTTCACGCAGCTCGAGCAGCCCGGCCGCCAGTACACCCTCAGCGCTTGGGAGTCCATGGGGTCATTATGCGCTCGATGAGCAGAACCTCAGTCCATGTATCCATAGCTCGTCAGCGTCACCTTGCCGGCCTCGCTGTCGACCAGGCACAGATGGCGCGAGGAGGGCGTGATCCCGGTGTACCCGATGGCAATATGGTCGCTGAGGAGGACACGAAGCCCCGGATCGCCTTCGGACGCGGCCGCTTTCGTCACGTCCTGCATGGAAGTGCCGATCGGGAAGCGCTCGCAAAAGGCGCGCGCATGCATCTCGGCGCGGTATTCGACCACCTCGATTCCCGCAATGGCAGCGATCGGTATCGCTACCAGTACCGCGACCCACCTGGACAGGCGCCGAATGTTCAATTCACGGCTCCGGCGCAGGTGGCGCGACAGCGGCGTCGCGCTGGCCGCTTCTCTCCAGCGCGCGCGCGACGAACCCCGAGTCCTTCATCTCCTCGATGAACTCGCGAAGGTAGCGCGCGCCGAGCGGGCGGCCCCTGGACGTGCCCATTGCCTGCTCGATCACCATGAAACGCCCGTCGATCACGCGCAGGTGCGGATTGATCCTCGCGAGCTCGACGAGCGGCTGTTTCACGCCGGCGGTGGCTTCGAGCTTGTCCTTCACGAACAGCTCGATCGACGCGGGCGGGCTGGACGCGCGCACCAGCTGCGCGCGCTTCAGCGTGCGGGTCAGGTAGAGGTCGTAGGCGCTCTTGCTGCTCACAGCAATGCGCACGCCTTCGCGATCGACGTCGGCGATGGTGCGCAAAGGCGAATCCGCGGCAACGAGGTAGGTTCCCTCGATCACGACATACGGCGGCGTGAAGGCGATCTCCGTGGCGCGCGCCGGATCGATCGCCACGAAGGCGATGTCCCACGCGCCCGTCTTGACCGCATCGGTCACCTTTCCAGCAGCGTCGTAGGCAATCAGCTCGACCGGAACGCCCAGGCGCCGGGGCGCACGCCATCCGCCGCGGCGCAGGCGGCGAGCAACGCCAAAGCGGGCAACGCGAGCCGCTTCATGCGGCGCCCGCCTGCGGAGCCACCGACACGCCGCGCACGCTGTGCTTCTCGATGGCGCGGACGACGAAGCCCGACGCCTTCGCTTCCTCGACGAACTCGCGCAGGTACTTCGCGCCGGCCTGCCGCGCGAGCGGCGTGCCGATCGCCTGCTGAACCGCGGTGACGCGCCCGTCGAGAATGCGCGCGCCCGGCAGCCTTTCGACGTCCTGGATCAGCCGCGGCTTCAGCCCGCCCAGCGCCTCCAGCCTCTGCGAGACGAACAGCTCGTACGAAGCGTCGATCCCTTTCGTACGCACCAGTTGCGCATGCTTCAGCGTGCGGCTGAGGAACAGGTCGTAAGCGCTCTTCTCCGACACCGCGACGCGCACGCCCGGGCGATCGACATCGGCCAGCGTGCGGATCGGCGAGCCGGCGGGCACCAGGTAGGTGACCGGGATCTCGAGGTATGCCGCGGTGAACGCGATCTCGTTCGCGCGCTGCGGCTCCGCGCCGAGGAAGCCGACGTCCCAGGCGCCCTGCCTGGCCCCTTCGGCGAGATCGCCGGCCTGGTGGTACTCGACGAACTCGACCGGCACGCCGAGGCGCCGCGCCACCTCGCGGCCGAGGTCCGGCGCCACGCCGACCGGCACCCCGCCGCGCTTCCCCGAGACGATGAGGAAGTTGCCGTGGTTGACGCCGGCGCGCAGCCTGCCGCTCGGCGCGAGCTCGGCGCGCACGGCTGCCGGAACGCAGCTCATGCCCGGGATTCTAGCGGCAGCCGATCTCGCCGTTTTTGGCGAAATATTTCGTGTCGCCGCCGCATTTCAGCGCCTGCGCCGGCGGGTCGGCGCGGCAGGTGTAGCGCTCGCCCTTGAAGGAATCGGCCACCAGCGTCCAGCCTTTCGGGCACTTCGGCCTGGCAGCCGGCTTTTGCGTAGCCTTCGCGGTCTGCGCCGCCGCCACGCTCACGCGCGCCTCGCGCGTGCCCGCGCAGGCGCGCTCGCCCGTGCCGCTGACCTTCACGCGATAAGTGCCGGCCGTCTTGTAGGTGTACTTGATGATCTTGGTTCGCCGGTCGCCGAGCCCGTACTCGAGGCGCTGCGGCTTGCCGCCGTCGCCGGTCTGCAGGATCGCGTCGCAGCTCAGGTCGAGCGGCGTCGGGCGGTTGATCGAGACCGCGATCTCCACTTCGCCCGGCGCGCCGCCCGAGGGCTTTACCGCAAGGTTCTCGATATTCGGAACCGCGTGCGCCGGCATCGCCAGGAATGGCGCGGCTACCAAGAGGACGGCAAAGACTCTCGTTTTCATGTGCTCACCTCCTCTGTGGGCGGCCCCCTGGCTCCCCTGAGGCTGAAGCTCGTGCTTTCGCATTATAGTCAGGCGCACGCCGCATGGTCATGGGGCGGTCTTCGATTACAGCGGGATGGCGAGGAGAGTGTCAAAACGGCGGCTGTCGCAGATCACCACGCGCTCCTCGTACTGCGGTTCCTCCGCAAGAACGATGCGGTCGACGTAGCGGCCGCTCGCGAAGAGCAGCGTGTCGCCGCTTTCCATGATGCGGATCACCATGAAGTTGGCGACAGAAAGCGCATGGGTGTCATCCACCTTCTCCACTAGAACCGAGGACAGGATGTGCCGGTAGCGCTGCGGCTCGTAGATGTTGGCGTGGCGCAGCGATTGTATGCGGTCGCGCAGCATCGGGCGGCCCTCGGCGTACAGCACCGGCAGCGGCAGGCCGCGCTCTTCGTTCTCGGCGGTCGTGATGCGGTAGCGGCCGTTCTGGGTGAAGAAGTTTGGCCAGTCTTCCAGCCGGCCTTCGTCGAGCGCATGCGCGTAGCGGGCGTGAAGGCGCTCGACGGCCGGCTGGACTTCTGCATTCATCAAATGCTCATGTGGCTGCGCCAGGCTTTCCACAAGCCGCGCACCGCGGTCTCCGTGATGCGCGAGTCGCCCGAGCCGACGCTCGAGCCGCCCATCTCGATCACCGAGGCGCGCTCGGGCGAGCCGGCGACGCCGCGCTGCACGAAGCCGGTGGCGGCGCCGTCCTCCATCGAGATGTAGCCCGCCGGGCCGACCAGGTTCGCCTGCATCAGCCGGCGCCGGGTCATGGCTGCGTCGTCATCGACGAACCCGAACAACGTCCAGTGCAGCTCCGTGCGGTCGATGCCTTTCGGCACCACCTGCCGCGCGGCGAGCGAGTTGCGGATCTGGTGCAGCACGAACCCGGGGAACAGCGACAGGATCTGGATCGAGACGCCGTCGCCGAATTCGTCGGCTTGCTCGAGAAGCTCAGGGGCTTCCAGGCGAAATTTGTCAGAACCGGCAGAGCGCATGCCGCTCTTTTCGTAGGCGTCGCCCTCGTCCTCGATCATCTCGGTGAAGGTGCAGTGGTGCGCGCCGTCCTTGGAGACGAACACGCCGCCGCCCTGCGTCAGGCGGTTGATGCGAAAGCGCGTGAAGAAGAGGTGGAGGAGGCTCGCATGGTACGTGTCCTTCACGTTGTCCATGTAGAGCTTCCAGTTGTTCGGCAGCACCTGCGTGTAGGTGCCGAGCACCTTGACCGGCTTGATCATCACGCGCTTGATGCGCGGCAGGATGTCCGGGCCGATGTAGTCCTCCAGCGACGCGGTTTCTTGCGACAAGGTTCCAAACACCAGCCCGTGAACCGACTGGACGCGCAGTTTCTTCGGTGCTTGGCTCTCGGGCCTGGCATCGGCGGGCATGCCGCCCTTGCCGGCGATGCCTTTGCGGAAAGCCACGTTCAGCAGATTGCCGGAGTGGTCGTAGGTCCAGTTGTGATAGATGCAGGCGAAGCGGTCGGTCTTGCCGCGCGCCTGCATGGCGATGAGCGCG
>WNFI01043101.1_pt1 | contig 17835 bp, 17 predicted proteins | sample 5400471 | NCBI WGS metagenome assembly WNFI01 (sample SAMN13153348, study PRJNA577476) | soil metagenome | isolation source: 100 cm saprolite on Douglas fir-dominated hillslope | place: USA:California | collected 2013-09-17 | reverse complement strand
GGTCAACCCATCGGGTCACTGGCTGGACTGGCCTTTCCAATTGGAAACGTTAGCGCCGTCCAGCAGATCAAGTTGGATGCACTGCGCGAGCAAAATGTCCACGGACTGTCAATCCCAATCCGCGCTATGCAGACCTTGACCATCAGCCTGACAAACAGTACATGGGACGGCCAAGCCTGGAACGATAACCCGATTGCCGTATCCGTCACCCCTGATAGCGCAGTCTTGCACCCGGTATATGATGAACCAGTTGGAATATTGGGCAAAACAACCCTTGCTAGCGATGCAAACGGCAAACTGTACCTGGCCTGGACGTTAGTTCAAGCAGATGGTACAGCCGCCGTGTATTATGCGTCTACAGGTTCGTAGGGTGCAAGACAATGTGCCTACGTGCTGTCCCTCTCAGCGGCTAGGCGCTCCAATTCAGCGATAAGCGCGTCCAGCCGCTCGATCTCATGATTGACGGAATACAGCAGTTGCAAAAAGAGATTGCGCGCACTATCGGGATTGGGCGCGACCGCACCTTGAACACGAGTCATCGCGTCCAGACCGCCAACTGCCACCGCAATTTCATTCGGTGTTGCGGCTCCCGCGATGTCTTGCTTGTTCGCACCAATGACTGTGGGCAACAGCGCAAAGCCCCGGCAATTCGCCATCATCGCTTGCGCCTCGGCCCAGGTTCCGCGATCTGTGCTATCGACCATCACGATGTAGCCTAGCAGATCGCGCTGCTCCAATTCGAGCAGCCGATCAAAACGGGAGGCGTCAAGCGAACAGAACAGGTAGACCTCAAGCGAGTCGTCTACGGCAAGATAGCGATATTCCAATCCAGCGTCTTCATCCACCCAATAGTCTGCCGGATCGCCTAGCGCGTAGAGGAACGAGGACTTACCCGCTCCCTCCGGGCCTGTGACGAATGCGTAGAGGGTTGTCATGGCACATTAATGGGGTTAAACGCATAATGCTGCTGCCACTGATTACCGCTCAGCGTGAACACTCTATCCGCGCCGTTGAACCAAATTTTGTCACCCTGCTGAGCAACGACAGTCATGTAACCGAGAGGTGGGAAGGTTCCCCAGCCCAGGCCATTGCGGACCTTTTCGTTTTCCCGCCAGAGCAAGCCGCCGCCGCGCGTCGGCTGGTACATGCCGGGTGGTGGCACTAACTTCGGGTCAGTTTCTGGCATTCCTTCTTCCCAATGTTCGGGGTAGCTCTCAAAGGTGCCAGAATTGGAATCCTTGCCATAGTAAAGGATATAGAGGGTACGCTTATCACCAATCCAGACCATATAGCCGTGTTCATAAATCTGGAAAGCAGCCGTAGAAACGCGGGGCACTTCCGACGCAGCCGCCGCAGGAACCGTCGTCGGGCAGGCTTTCTGGCTGTCTAGCGGTTGGGCAACGGCAGCCTGTCGCGGTGCAACGAGCACGGCAAGCGCGACGGACAACACGCACGCCGCCAACACGGTCCAGCGATTAATTTTTAGCGTAATCTGAATAGTCATTATCAATTTCCTTTGGCAAGAAGCTGATGTATGCTTAGCTCACAGCAACGTCTACAGTTTAGCATAAATGGAGGATTTTGTTGCCATGACTGCGTTCCTATATCTGATTCAGGAAGGTGACACCCTGGCAAGTATCGCGCAAGCACAGTGCGGCGATCCGTCCCTGGTTGATGCGCTAGCCTCAATGAACCACATCGAAGACCCTAACACGATTTATGCAGGCGCGAACCTGATCATTGACTGCGATGCGCTGAGAACGTGGCATCCCGACACGCCGTCCTACACACCCGGTCCGAATCCTGACGGAACCTACGGTTGATAGTGACCGTTCGTTAAAGCTATTCCAACAACTGATGATATACATCACGAAGCTGGACAGCGGCTTTTTCCCATGTGAAACGGCTAGCCTGTGTATAGCCCCGCTCGACGAGCGTTGTGCGCAGTGCCTCATCTTTGAGCATAACACTGGCAAGCCAAAGCCCTCATACAGTGATGGAAAGGCCAGACAGCGGGCTGCACTGTACAACGCGGGGAGATCGGCGTCGTCCGCAAAGCCGATGAAATGGACGCGATCCTTTAGTCCAAGGCGTTCAACAGCGGCAAAGATCGACTCTTGCAGCCAGCCGCGCCCTCCGGCAATGACCAGGTGAACGCCGTGCAGATCTGCTGGCAACGCCGCTAACGCTTCGATCAGCCGCTCATAGTTTTTACGGGGCTGGACAGTACCGACGCTCAGGATAAACGGTACGTCGCCAATGCCATAGCGCGTTCTTACGGCGTCCAATATTGAAGCATCACGCACTCGCTGGAATCGTGGATTGACCCCACTCAGCAGCACGGTGACTTTTTCTGGCGCGACGTCGTAAAGTGCGATCAGATCATCTTTGGTCGCCTGCGAATCGGCAAGAATATGATTTGCCCGGTGAACGGATCGCGGCACAACCTGATCCAGATAGCGTTTGAGGGCAGGGCTTGCAGCTTCTGGCGCACGCACGAAGGATAAATCATGTACGGTGAGGACGGTCTGCGTTTTGTGCAATGTTGGCGGCAACACAAAGTCAGTCGCGTGATACAGCGCTACCGGCCCGACCCACCACTCCACCGGGAGCGGCAGTCTGGCGCGATGCCACATCCTTGCAAACCAGATCGGCGCGATGCGTGATGCTGCCCACTTGAAGTTTGGTCCCGGCAAGGGTGGCAGTGGTTTTGCATTCGCCCCCGCGACAAAGAGGCGATAGTCATTATCGTGATCTTGCTGCGCGAGCGCCGCGATCAGTTCACGGACATAGCGACCAATACCGCCCCCTTGTTCATAGGCGGGCGTATAATCAATTCCAATAAGATTTGTCATGTCGTAAGTGAGTGTGCAATGGAATCCGAAGTCTATCCCCGCTGCGGCGAGACCGAGGGGTATAACGAACCACAAGTGCGTCCATTTTTCCCGCTCCACATCACGGTTTCTCTCGCGGCTTAACCCACGATAATGAGGCTATTACAGTATCTTACCGTCTTTTTGATCCGATCCCCATTTGACGTATGGAAGTGGATGGGAAACGCTTCAGAATTGAGAAAATTCCTGCCAAGAGATTCAGTAGACATGTACCGAACCTCTTGTACTCAAATGTAATTCAACCTCTGCATAACGACGTAGCCACGGATTACTCATCATCAACGATTCTGATACCTGAGGTAAGCAAGACAGGTTGAGGCTGGACACTGAACTGGACTGGGATTGCAGTGGGAGCCTGCGTTGGTCTCCAAGTCCTGGCGTTTTCACCATTCCAGCTTTGGAAGACCAACTCATAGTTGCTGTAACCGAGCATGACAAAGCGCACGCGGGCTTGCACTTCACTATGTACAATCTCGTGACCGGGATTCATTACCCTCAGCAGCAGCGTAATGGAGTAGGCTGTAAAAGTATCGTCCGCCTGGACACGCTTGCTGATCTCCGCATCGATCATAGCCTGTAATATTGCGGCAGGGATTTTGGCACGGCGCGTACGAACTGGCCGGTTCCTTTTAGTCGGTACGATTGAATTGCTCATCATCTGGTTTCCTTTCACGATTAGTTCGGCTTCCTTAATTGCTGCATCTTGCTCTGCTGGGGAACGCGTATCCCAGGTCTTGATGTGAGATTTCTGGGCCGCGTGGATGTGGTTCCATGCAGTACGTGGATTGATCACCGCCAAGTTGGCAATTCTCCCGACTGGCTGACGGAAGTGATGAAATAATGCCTGCTGAACTACAACTTTCATTTCCGATGATCCTTTCTTGAGAAAAGTCGAGACGTACTGTCAGTGTTACTCTAGTCCAAGAGGACCAGGTACTTTATAGTCTGCTGCGACCGTTTGTAAACAACGAACTCGTCGCCATGACCGGACCACGTTCCAGTTCCCTGAGTGCTGTCGTAGCCATCCGGTGCATGTTTGCCAGCGTAAGCACCCGATGTTGACCAGACCCTGCCAAGTGCCACATCGGCCACGAACATAAGGCGCTGGTTAAAATGCCCGCCACAATAGGCCAGGCTACGTTGCGTCCTATCGGAAAAGTACACACCGTCCCCCATCCTCCGCCCATTTGCAGGAGTAATAGGTACAATCAGGCCAGTACGCAGGATGTGCCGCACATTGTGGTTGCGTGTTCCGTGGAATAAACTCAGAACATTGCCTTTGCCTACAGTCTCGGTCGCAAATGCTTTCCGTTCGTTGGGTATCTCGATTGAGAAGACATCGCGAACATTGAGACGCCCGCCTGCTGTGCGCAGAACATAATCAACGACCTGCTCGTAGGCTTTACTTGTCTGTGATGTGACTTTGATTTTCACATCCCCAAGCGGGTTTTGACCTGACAAAGTTGCCGTGTGAGTAGCCAACCCGGCTTCGAGCTGATCGAGCCTATCCTCCTGCTCATGCAAGTCGGCTACAAACTCACGAACGATTTGGTCAGGGTCAATCCTGGACGGTAGTTTGGTTGGGATAGTGTTGTAGAATTCCTTGATCAGATCAAGAAGTTGTTGTCGGCTTGAGGCAGAACGCAGATCGACCACTTTCTTAAGAATAGTCCTGCCACGGTTGACCTGATTGACGCTCAGAGCATCGACGGTTACGCTCAAGTACGAATTGATCATGTTTCCGGCGGCTCGCATGATCAGGTCTGTTAATTGCACGATCTTAGGATCTATAGCTGTACCATCAGGCGCAGCCACGACCACTACCGGGCAGTGCAGTTCAAGTTCTTTGTAACCTTCACGCATTTTAGAAGCAATGAGTGCTTCGACACCGCTAAAGCTAAGGGGTTTCGTCTTGGATTGAGTGCTCGACCCGACTCGCCCCCATGTCGTTTTCACCGTGTTATCTGGAAACCACTCAATCTCCCAGATTTTGTTGTTGTTGCTTTCAAGGCTGCTGAGAATGAATTTTCGCTGAATTGCCGGCTCCGCCATTGGAATCTCCCTTCCCATCGTCTACTGTCCATCGCGTCGGTACAGTCGAGCGCTTTGTTAGGAGGGTATAACGGACTTATGGCAAGTAAGATCACAACCTTGCAAGAAATCGCGTGAAGTAGAAAAACCTACGCACACCTTCAAAGGTGCGAGAACGGCCATCGCGCGCAAAGCGAGCCAAACGAATGCAGCGCGTCGCACCTGAACACCATTCTTTTTGGGAGCACGAATCATTGGATACTCGGCACCTCAAATTGGTGTTGGGACGGCCAGCCGTTCCCGAACTCGAACCTGTAGGCAGGCGTATAATCAATTCCAATGAGTTTTGCTTTAGGTCAGGTTGGAGTGGGATGGAACAACAAGATTGTCCACACTGCGGCGAGAAACTGGTTATTCTCCGCTGCAAAATACAATGTCCCCGGTGCGGCTACACTGAGGACTGCGCGGACGCAACTTTAATTGATTATGACGCGCTCGAACGTAGAGCTAGGCGGCGTCCTCAGCCATCCCACAAAGCAAGCTCAGAGGACGCGCCAAAGCGCTATTCAACGTCGTTATAAGTCCAATAGCGGTTGACGAAGAAATTCCAGATCATTACCACACTGATCGAAGCGATCAATGCCATGTCGCTGCCCAGGAAGGCTTCGGTGTCGGCATTAATCGACAGGCTGTGCAGAAACCCCGCTGGAAGGCCAGCGATGAGATTGGCAAACGGTACGGCTAGCAGCAGAATAACCCCTGAGCGGATCAGCAAGCCGACGATGTTGACCACAAAAAACTGGCCCAACTGCGTCACAATCGGACGAGAGCGAGAGTCTGGATATGTCCAGTAGCGGTTCAGCGTAAAGTTGCAGCAGACAGCAATGACGAAGCTAATCGTAGTGGCAATCCATACTGGTAGACTTGCGTTGTCTTTGCTCACGTGGAAGACAAACTTCATCAGGAAATTGCTAATTATCAGGTCTACAAGAGTGCCGACGACGCCGACAAACGCAAATTTCAGAAATCGTTCGACTTCCTTATGTTTTTCACCACCGACTCGCACGCTTACACGGCGGATCAAGGGGCTGATATGTGGACGACGGGCAAGAATGCCTGTAACTGTGCTGGTTGGTTCCATCGCTATACCATCTGATTGATTATTAATTGCCGCTTCTGGAATATCCGTCATTGTGCCACCTGTAGATTAGTAAGCCACCAATTAGACCAAGCATAACGCCCAAATGCAATGGTAAATTATTCACAAAGAGTTTGTCAAATACGCTGTGAACGGCAAGATGCCCCCACACTCCCAGGATTCCCAACGCAACACCTCGCCGGAAACCTGATTCTTGATTCAGTACACGCATTGTCAGGACAAAGATCATCACGCAGGCGGCTAGATAACCAATCAGGCCGATCACGCCCGTTTCCGCCAGCACATTCAGGTAAAAGTTATGGGCGTGGCCCAGTCCAGTCGGCCAGTTCATCAGGGCATAGCGCGGATAAGCTGCATCCCAGGCCCCGAAACCAATCCCGATCCACGGGTTATCAGTTGCCATATCAATTGCAGCGTGCCAATGTGCCAGTCGTTCCAGAACCGCATAGTTCGCATCACTGATCTGCGCCCCGCGTACATCGGTGTATCCAACCAACTCCTGTGTAAAATCGCTGGCCCGCGCTACGAGTGAAGCCGGGGCCAACCCGGTTGCGAACATAAACGCGGTGCCGCCTATCAACAGAACAACCAATATTGCGCCGATAAGCCGCCGCTTCGGTGCGAAAAAGAGCAATATCAATGCCGCACCGCTGAAGCCAATCCACGCCCCACGGCTCCATGACACTAGCAGCCCGATAGCGAGGATGGTGTCGGCAAACAGGAGGACTAGGAAAATGGCGAGTGGTTGGCTAACCTGTAGGCGAGTGGCAAGAGATACCCTTTGCCACCAGGTTTCCCCTCTCCGCGAACGGAGAGGGGGGCAGGGGGTGAGGTTCTTGAATATTTCAGCTACCCACCCGAACGTACAACCCAGCGACAACGCTAATATCAAACCCATAAACGCGCCGAACGGGTTGGGCTGTCCAAAGCTCCCGAACGCGCGAAAATAGTGAAAATCGAGTATCCATAGCGACGGTGCGCCGGAACCACCGCGAAATTCGTAGATACCGATCAGGGCTTGCACCACCCCCGACGCGATCAGCGCAGCCACGATCCAGCCGAGATTACCAGGCTCCATCAGTGAAACAACCAGCGCGGCGATGACGAGCATCTCGGCAAACTGTACCAACTCCTTGATCGTGCTCAAGGGCGCTGCCGAATTCCATAGACTGAAGCTTACGGCTACCAGAAACAGGATCAGCGGCAGATAGATTGGACTCCAGCGCGGAAACATTTGCTGTCGCATCGCAATCGAACGCACGACCCAGATGCCAAGCGTCGCAAAAAATGCAATCTGGCCTATATCTATGGGCAGTTCGCGGGCGAGTGGAACCTCAGTTTCGGTCAAAATCTTGAGCGGCCCGATAACAAGCGTAACAAACAGGGCAATGCGCGTATCAATCAGGCTTAGCACGATCAAGATTGCCAGCGTTAACACGAGCAACGCTGTGGACAGCGGCATAACATAAATCGCTACTCCCGCAGCACACGCTATCGCCGCCCACAGCAGCGAACGCCACGGAACCGTTCGTAGCTGTGCTCGCGCCAGCATTACACACGGCCCTCGAAATACTTCGTGGTGCGCTGCAAACCCTCTTGCAGGTCAACTCGTGGTTCCCATCCGAGCAGCTTCCTGGCGCGGGTAATATCGGGCTGGCGTGTCTGCGGATCGCCTTCGATGCGATCCTGCTTTTTGTAGACAATTCCGGCAGGGTTATCGGTGAGCGTGTTCACTACCTGGGCAAATTCGAGGATTGTCATTTCACGCGGGTTGCCGATATTGACGGGATACGAATGATCATCGGCAGGTTCAAGCATCAGCAAACGGTAAATGCCATCCACCAGATCGGAAACATAGCAAAAGCTCCGCGTCTGCGATCCGTCTCCGTAAATGGTCAGCGGCTCGTTGCGCAGCGCCTGACCGATGAAGTTTGGAACGACTCGCCCATCATCTAGCCGCATCCGTTCGCCAAAAGTGTTGAAGATTCGCACGATGCGCGTGTCTACGCCATGAAAGCGGTGATAGGCCATCGTAATCGCTTCGGCATAACGTTTGGCCTCATCGTATACGCCACGCGGACCAATAGTGCTGACGTTGCCCGCATAATCTTCGGTTTGGGGATGTACCAGCGGATCGCCATAAATCTCGGATGTGGATGCTAGCAGAAAGCGCGCGCCTTTGTTTTTGGCAAGCCCAAGCGCATTATGGGTGCCCAATGCGCCGACCTTTAGCGTCTGAATCGGAAATTTGAGGTAATCAATTGGGCTGGCGGGCGAGGCAAAGTTCAAAACCGCATCAATCGGGCCATCCAGATAAATATAATTGGTTACATCATGCTTGATAAACTTGAAATCGTCGCGGCCCGCGAGATGCCTGATGTTGTCCGTATTGCCAGTGATCAGATTATCCATTGCGATCACTGAGTGGCCTTCACTGAGGAAACGATCCGCGAGATGTGAACCTAAGAAGCCCGCGCCTCCAGTAATTAAAACACGCAAACTGTATCTCTCCGTCGTGATGGGTAGCGTAAGCGCCTTAGTTTACCATGATTTCGAGGGTCGGCTTACGAACTATGCGATTCGTCTGCCATGTGTTGGAGCCTTGCATCGACTGTTGTGTTAATCAACTGCTGAACCACCTCAACAGGCTGATCGGCCTTGATCTTTACCCAACGTTCTGGATCGGCAGCGATGAGCGCCTGATAGCCAGCCTGCACCCGCTGGTGAAAATCGAGGTGAAGGGCGTCCATACGGTTCCATTCTTCACCGCTGGCGTTTCGCCGCGCTAAACCCTGTTCTGCATCAATATCCAGATAAATCGTCAGATCAGGTTTCAGTCCCGCCGTAGCAAATTCAGTGATCAGCCGCAGCGTGTCCAGGTCCAGACCGTGACCGTAACCCTGGTAGGCCATTGTGCTGTCGGCATATCGGTCACAAATGACGATGCCGCCTGCTGCCAGATGCGGTCTGATCACTTGCGCCACAATCTGCGCTCGCGACGCTGAATATAGCAGCAGTTCAGTGCGCGGGTCCATCTCCTGATTTTTCATATCGTGCAGCACATCACGTATCTGATCGCCGATGGCTGTCCCGCCGGGTTCACGCAGCGCAATGACGTTCAGGCCGCGCGCTGTAAGCCGCTCGGCAAGCAAGCGAATCTGTGTGCTTTTGCCGCTGCCTTCCGGCCCTTCAAAGGTGATGAAAATCCCGCTCAATTGCACTGAGTCCAGCCTAAACCACGTGTCGTATAAACGGAATGGATATCCGAAATTCGTGTGCCGTCGGCACGAAGAACTGTCATTATCGGATTGTAGCCAACCTGACCGCCAAAGACTACCATTTTACTGTCAGGTGACCAAAGTGGCTCGTAAATCGTATTGATGTTCTGGCTGCCGTATGATCCCTGGATGATAAGCCGCGACCAGCTTCCGTCTGCGGCGATCAATTCCATCCCTTTTGGATAATTGTTGAACGGCCAGCCACGGTCCTCTCGCACTGCGTAGGTACTTCCATCGGGTGAACGAAAGATTTCTGGATAGGCAATCCACCTGTAGGGTGAACGAAAAATTTCGATGCCATCAATATTCAGCTTGAGCGCAGTGTGGTAGGCAAGATTGCCATCGATTCGGTATGTGTCAATGCCCGTTTGCCCTGTGACGGAATGCCACCAAAATGAAAGTGCCCCGGCGTTTGGATTTTCTTCAAGCTGCGCGATAGCTTGATAGGTGCTACCCATCTGGCGATAGACGCCTGTTCCGAGGTCCGCAATCTCGACGCTGACGCCAGTGCCGCGTTGTGCTACGTAAGCCAGCGATCTGCCATCGGCTAGCCAGTTCAAATCGTGAATGTCCCAAAAGTCATCTTCAACTGTATGGATATCGGAGCCATCTGCATTGGCCCACGTTAAGCGAACAATCCGCTTATTGCCGTGTCCCGCAGCCCAGACCACCGCCACACGCCGTCCATCCGGCGACCAACTTGGATCGCCTGCATCGTCGGCGTTCTCAATCAACGGACGGCTGTGATTTCCGTCCAGACCCGTGAGCGTAATGGTGGTATTGCCATCCTGTCGTTGAGGCAGCGCAATTCGCGACTCTCGACCATCTGTTGGTAAATCTTTGGAATCTGCTCCAATGAGATAATACTGCCTGGTCATCGTATCAAATGCCCATGCCTCCGCCGTGACGGAACTTTTAGGGAATAGCAGGAAGCGGCTGTCGGCAGACCAAACCGCGCGGGAAACCGACAGGATGCTTTGATCGTTTTTGAGAGCAGCTAAATCAATCATCGAACTGCCGTCGATGCCAAAGATGCTGAAATGCCACGAATGGGACCGACCATCGCCCTCATAGAACTTGTCATTGTACTGAAACAAAATGTAGCGCCCATCGGGTGACCATGTAAGCTGCTGTGCGGGAAGAGAATAACCATATTGCGCGTCTGACCAAACAAATTGCCCTACAAACAAAGGTGAGTAATAAGGAAACGCCACAGTGCTGGCTGGCCTTTCAAGGTGAATGTTCTCTCCAGGAGAGTCGATGATAATCCAGGGGGTAACACCGCTAGCGGTCAGCGAATAATTGTAATCGATGTGTGCCATTCGCTTGCCATTAATGGCCCAGTTGAATGCCGGACTGGCCGCAAATGTGCGTTGAGGCGTGCTGAGAACCACACGAGGTCGGTAGCGCTGTCCACCATAGGCGGTATAGAACCACTGCGGAAAGGTTTTACCGCGCTGAATGTCAATAATGGTTCCGTTGCCCTGCAAACACCCGTATGCAACCGGAACCGAACGGGCCACATAGATTGTGCTAGCTCCCGTCAGAACAACAACTATCAGCAACGAAATTGTTATGCACCAGAACAATGGAATTTTAACCGTAAGTAGTGCCATAGTTTGCCCCGATCCTGTGCTGATAGACGTTATTAATTTCTATAACGAATCGCTCTCAAAGACCATCACAACGCGCCAACGTCCGCCCATCGTTTTCCTGACGGGTGAACAATTTGCGAGGTTTGACTCTGGTTTGACCGGACCCTACGGGTGATGTATTATGAACCCGCGATAAATCGAGTAAACTCCGCAGCTTCTGCGCCACAGGGGGAAGACATTATGGTTGCCTTAAAACGATGGTGGAACGGTTTCAAAACCTTCGCAATCATCTTCTCATTCATCACCAATTTTGTATTGGTGCTGGTGTTAATATTCGTCGTATTTTTGATTTTTCAGATCAAAAATGGCATTGCCGAGCCGCTCGTTACAGGCTTGCATAGCAGCTTTGTCGGGCTGGATCAGGCCCGAATCCTGACAACGATTCCCGTCGACGACACGATCCATGTCAACGACAGTATCAACGTCAATGACACCATTGTTGTCAACGACTCGATTCCAGTAAAGTTAAACATTCCGCTCCAGCAAAATACAATCGTGACGCTGACGTCGGACGTACCCCTGAAGCTGCCGACGACCTTTACACTGCGGGATGGAACAACATTGAACGGAACGGTAGGATTGTCGCTGCCGACGGGCCTTCAATTGCCTGTGGCCCTCAACCTCAATGTGCCAGTTGATCAGCCCTTGCCAATCACACTGCACGTACCGATTAATCTCAAGGTTCCGATCAATCTGGCGGTTCCTATACATCTCAAAGTGCCAGTAGATATCCCCCTCAGCCAGACAGAACTTCACGATCCATTCGACAAATTGCGCGGTCTCTTTGATCCGTTTGTACGCTTGCTCGGCAACCTGCCGAGTAATTGGGGCGAAGTACCGGATTTCATCAGCCGCGTTTTCAGTGGCAACCCGCCAAATCTGCTGGCCGATAACCGTTATACACAGAAGCCCTGGGCTGGCTTCACAACGGGCGTCAACCCGCCCACGCCAGTGCCGACTGCGGCTACGACTGCTACTGGCACGACCAATGCTCCTGCAACAGCGGGTGCGACAACGCAGCCTGGTACTCCCGCTGGCAACGCTACGGCAGGCTCGGCGACCCTTCCCCCAACGGCTGCCGGACCAACTGCCGTGCCAACTCGCGTGCAGGACCTGGGTATCATTACACCGACAACCTCGAAATGAGTTTACAGGGGCAGCCAATGGCTAATCCATCGCCGCCTGTTTGCGATTATGAAGGCTCGAACTACCGGAAAGACTTCTGGGAAGGCAAGGGCCGTGACTATGAAGATGCCGTCGAGCGTATTGCGCTGCGCCGTTTACTACCCCCTACGGGGCAGCGCTACGTCGATTTTGGCGGTGGCTTTGGGCGGTTGGTCAACGAGGCTGACCGTTACGATCAAGTGGTGCTGATGGATTACTCGCGAACTTTGTTGCAAGAGGCACAGAATCGTCTGGGCCGCTCGGACCGCTATATCTATGTCGCTGCCGATCTTTATCATTTGCCCTTCGCGCCTAATGCTTTTGACACGGCAATCATGTGCCGGGTGATCCACCATCTTGCCGATGCGCCTGCTGCACTGCGCGAAATTCGGGCCAGCCTGACATCGGGTGCAACCTTCGTCCTGGAATTCGCCAATAAGCAAAACCTTAAGGCGATGATCCGCTACCTGCTGCGCCGCCAAAACTGGAGTCCCTACTCGGTTGAACCCATTGAGTTCGTCAATAATGGTCAGTCTGGATAAACTGCTTCAGCCTACAGGCGGGACACTACCCATTTCACCAAGTATTTTCGTTGAAAACAAAACACCCGGTACACGGTCTGCCGTTGTCTCTCAGGAAGCAATGTTCAAATGTCCAGCCTGCGGTGCAAGCCCCCTGCACCGCGAAGGTGACGTAATGGTTTGCCCTGCTGAAAATCATCGTTGGGCCATTCACGATGGCATCTACGATTTTAAAGAGATGATTAGAGTTTAACCTGACATCCGATGCTCAATAAAGTGAATAGATTTCTCGTAGCGATGCGTAGGTACCACGCGGAACGGTTGCCAGTCCAACGTGCTAACGAAAGAAAGCTGATTTCGTTTCGTCCTAAAGCCTAATGATTCCACTGCAAAACCCCTACCTATCCCGCTAGTTTTTCGCCTGAGCCGTGGTACACTTGCCGTTTTGCTGGAGAGAATTGGGTTTCGCACGCCCACGCACTAAATCACATTTGGAGAGCACATGACCGATTCAGTACCTTCATCAAACGATAGCCTGGAGAGTTTCCTCGCTCAATATGAAGCTGGTGTAACCAACTACGAGACGAGCGATATCCTTTCCTGGCTCAACGCCCGTGGCGAGATCGAAAATCGCTACGACGAACTCACGCCAGAGCAGACCGGCCGCCTTGAAACTGCCGATTCAGAACTGGTCGAAAAGGCAGGTCCAGTTGCGGCGCGTCTGGCTGCCACACCCGGCGGCTCGTTACGCGAACTGCGTCAGGCAACACCGCATCCATCCGATCAGTGGTGGTGGTATCTGGACGTGCTGTCACACGTTTCAGACCATTATGAGGCTGGAAATGAAGCCAAACCTCCCGCTTCAACGGCATCACGCCTGCTGACGATTGTAGAACTTGTGGTACTAGCCATCGCGATTTTCCTGTTGGTTCAGCGCTTGCTGCCAGCCGCTTCTACGCCTGCATCGACCCCGATCCCAACGTCGACACCCGCGCCGACAGAAACGCTTGACCCCAGTGCCTTCGATCTTTCAACAGCCACCACATTTAAAGCACCAAATGATGTCCTGGAGATTTTACTACCGAAGAGCTGGAAGGTAGCACCAGCAACGACCCCTGGCAGATATTCCTTCTACTATGGCAACGACCAAAGTCCGAGCGTATACATCCAGATTTCGATTGCCGCGCCTTCAGAATTGATTCAGGCAGCCACGCCACCAGCAACAGCCAATGATGCCTTGACCGCCATTCGCAACAGCTTCCAATCACAGATTCCCCCGGGTTCGAAGTTCACTGATAACGCCCCTGTAAAGATTGGCAAATTGGACGGCACTGGCTTCACGCTGAGCATCCCAGACAGCGCCGGACAGCCCGGCGCGCAACTGGACGCACGTATCGCTCCATTGCCCGGTGGCAAGGTTGTTTTTGTCTACACTCAGGCCGGTAACAGTAGTTGGACTGCGGCAAAACCAACCGTCGAAAAGATGCTCGATAGCCTGGTTGTCAATGCCAACGCAATCCCAACCCCAACGCTCACCGCTACGCCTATCGGACCTGAGTTGACATTAACTGCCCTGCAAGCTCAGATTGCAACGGTTCAGGCAACGATTGCGGCTCTGACGCCATCGCCAACACCGCTGCCCACTCAGCAGGCGACGGGTCCTGCAACTAGCGCGCCAACGCCAGCGGCAACCAGCGGCTCCTAGCACTTCGCGGATCCATATTCCTTGAACAAGCCACGCCGCAGATAATTATCTGCGGCGTTTTGCTGTTTCCTAACCGCGTACACATTCGGCAACGGGGATATAATCCTCTGCTATCCACTTAATCATTGGGAGATGTCGGAGCTAGTTCTATGGCTATTGATGCCGAAACCTTACGTAATGTTCCTATATTCCAGTTGCTGGACAATGATGAACTTGCCGAGTTGGCAGCACACATTGATGAACAGACTTTTCAACCTAATCAACTTATTTTTAAGGCGGGTGATCCTGGCAACAATATGCAAATTATTCTGTCCGGGACGGTCCAAACTTATGTCACCGACGATGAGGGTAATAAGATTATCGTGGGGGAACTGGGGAAGGGTGAGATGTTTGGCGAACTTTCACTGTTAGACAATCAACCCCGTTCAGCCAGTGCCATCGCCACGGAGCCAACCAAAACATTTATTATTGACCAGGACGACTTGCGTCGCCTGTTCACCAAAAAACCCGAAGCTGCTTTCGACATTCTAAATATCCTGGGCCAGCGCATCCGGGCCACCGATAACCTGCTGAGAACGCGGGTTGCTCGCAATGCCAATGTTGTGGCAGAAGAGACGATGAGTTTTGGGGATCGAGTAGCTGATGAAGTGGCACGCTTCGGCGGTTCGTGGAACTTTATCGGGCTATTTGGATTGGTCATGCTGGCCTGGATCGTGTTGAACACCTGGGTCCTAACCCATCCATTTGACACCCCACCTTATATTGGTCTCAATCTGATTCTCTCCATGCTCGCTGCCCTGCAAGCTCCGGTCATTATGATGAGCCAGAACCGCCAGGACGCAAAGGATCGTGTCCGTTCCGAATTGGATTATCAGGTCAACCTGAAGGCCGAATTGGAGATCATCCAGCTTCACCAAAAACTGGAAGAACTTCGTGAAGACTTTGAACACAAGTTTCAAAACACGACGCAGCACTAATATTCTCAGCAGGAGATAATAATGGCTCACACCGTCTACATTCGTGGCATACCTGGCAACGCGCAAGTGACGGAAGTTCGCGTCCATGTGACACCGGGGCTTAACACCGACGTTCCGTTCAGAATACCGATTGGCGGCACTGCGATCTGCACTGCTGTCCAGGTCGACCCCGCTAACGACACATTTCAGGGACAAACGTACAAGTGGTTTAATTTGACCTTCCCCGATGGTCGTACTGGCTGGGTCCGTGATGATTTATTGGACCTTCAAGGCGATTGTTCGGCTTTTGGTTATGGGAATTATGATTCACGTACCTTTGCCTTCTCTGCATTATCGGTAGTTGCGACCGTTTCATCTCCATCTCCGGCGCAACCAGTCGTAAATGCGCCGCCAACACCAGCCGCGCCTGCGGTGACTGTTACCGTCTCGGTGACGACGCCCGCGCCAACGACACCCACAAGCTGCGTTGCAACCGTCCGCAGCGACAGCCGCGCCAAAGTACGCGCCCAGCCTTCAGTAAACGCCAATGTACTCGGCGGAATGGACCCCGGTCAGCAAACACCAGTGCAAAATGTTGTTCCGGGACAGGACGGGCAAAACTTCCGCTGGATACAGACCATGTTCAACGGTTCGACGGGTTATATTCGCGAAGACCTGCTAACCTACAGTCCCGATTGTGTGGCCTTCGGTGTCGGCACAACGCAGCCTGCCGGAGGAGTTCCGCCCGCTGCCATTGCCGCAGCCGCCACTGATCCCGGTCAGATAGCCTTGTTCCCAGCGCCGTTACGTCTACCCTACCAGATATTTCAGGAGTTCGGCGATACACGCTATGGCTCAGCCCACAAAGGGGCTGACCTGACGACGCGCCCGCAGGGACCGAGCGTTGATGGAGCGCCACTGTTCAGCGGGAGCAAAGGTTTTGTCCATTACACGATTAAGTGTACACGCTGTACGGCTGATAAACCGAGTTTCCAGAGTCAGGGACTCCAGTTCTGGGATGCGAACGCGGTGCGTGATCCAGCCTGGGGATATGGTTTTGGCAACCACGTTGTACTTCGCTATGCCTGGGCCGACCTGCCAAATGCCTTGCGTCAGGAGATGACCAATCGCAATCTGGCGGGTGGATTTGCCTACATTTATTACGCGCATTTGCAGCGGATCGACGTATCAGATGGCGCACCCGTAACCGCCGACACGCAAATTGGGTTGCTCGGCAATACAGGCAATTCTAACGGGCATCACGTTCATCTCGAACTGCATATCAGCATGTACGACAATGAGCACGACGTATTCAACCGTCTCAATCTGAATCCACGCTTGATGTACAGCCTATAGGAGTTTCGGTCCCCCTATCCGGAAGGTCGAGATCGCCTACAGTGGTGCGGGCAGGCGGATTCGTCGCAAAGAATTCTCCATAGGCTTTGTTCATTGCCTGGAAATCACTAATTGCATGAAGGTAAACAGTCGTTTTCACGACATTTTCAAGCGACGTTCCAGCCGCTTCCAGCACAGCCTTCACATTCTTGATCGCCTGTGCCGTTTGTGCAACGACTCCGCCCTCGACCAGTTTACCCGTCGCCGGATCGACTCCAGTTTGGCCTGCGGTGTAAACAAATCCATTGGCGACAATTGCATGTGAATAAGGGCCAACGGCTTTCGGTGCATTCTCGGCGTGAATTACTTGACGGCTCATGATTGCTTTTCCTCCTGAGTGTTCTTCAAATTAAAGTGTGCATGTGGATCGTTGCGCAGGGCTAACTCAATACGTTTGCGGTGGCGCTCCGACAGTTCTGGTATCGCGCTTAATGGAAAATAACGCACTTCAAGCGACTCTTCGTCGTTGACATGCGGTTCGCCACCGACAGGTTTGCAGGCAAAAACTATCGCTAGAACCATTGCTTCGTCGCCATTTGGATACCGCACGAAGTAATCTGGGCCACTCTCTACGCTGATAATCCGCTTCGGGATGACCGTGACGCCTGTTTCTTCAAAGACCTCGCGGATTACGGCGTCGGCTGGCTCCTCACCGGGATCAATCGCGCCACCCGGCAAAGCCCAGCGACCATCATCACTGCGGCGCTGCAAGAGAATTTCGCCCGCGTCGTTGAACACCACGCCCGACGCGGCGGACATGAATAACAGGTCATGCCCGATTTTCTCGCGCAGGTTGCGAACGTAGTCCGACATCCCCATGAGGCGTGTTCCTTTATTACTACGGAAATGTGTGCGCGGATCGTTGCGCAGCGCCTGCTGAACAACGTCAATCTGGCGCGGAATCACAGGTAGAAGCTCAGGCCGAAAATAGCGAACTTCCAACGATTCGTCATCATTGATGCGCACCTCGCCACCCACAGGTCGGCAGCCAACAACGGCATCGCTGAACAGAATCCTGTCCTGATTGGGATAAATGGTCAGGCAGTCATCATAGCCTGAGTAAATACCGATCAAGCG
>WNFI01028280.1_pt1 | contig 17835 bp, 15 predicted proteins | sample 5400471 | NCBI WGS metagenome assembly WNFI01 (sample SAMN13153348, study PRJNA577476) | soil metagenome | isolation source: 100 cm saprolite on Douglas fir-dominated hillslope | place: USA:California | collected 2013-09-17 | reverse complement strand
GGCGTCGTGCCCACGATCATGCCGTACTTTGTGGCGCCGCGCATCGGGGAATTCCTGCGGCGCTTTCCGGATCTCGATCTACAGTTCACCGAGAACGTCACACCGGACCTGGTGGAGGGACTGCAAGTCGGCGATCTTGACGTTGTGATCAGCGGTCTGCCCCTGCGAAATCCTGACATCATTTGTTGCGAGCTTCTGCGCGAGCCCCTGTTTCTCGCGGTGGCCCAAAACCATCCCTTGGCGCTCAAAAGCGTGGTGGACCTTGAAGAACTGCGCAATGAGCGCTTTCTTCTGCTTAAGGAAGGACACTGCCTGCGTCACGATGTTCTTGTAGCTTGTACGCGGGCGCGCGCGGACTTGAATGCAGTGTTTGAGACCAACCATCTGGATAGTATCTTTCCATTAGTAAAGAGTTCATTTGGAGTTACTTTGCTACCTGCCATGGCGACAGCAAACGCGACTGGCTGTGCATTGGTACCTTTACGGGAAAGTAGTTTCCGGAGAATCGGTTATTTGCGCGCACGCAGACACTCCGTGAGCCGACCTATGCGCGAATTCATCGTCTGGCTGCGTACGCTGGCCGGGAATGAAGCCGCCAAGAGCGCTCAGGCGTGCGCCTGAATCCTTCAGCCACTTGATCTTCCGCACCTAAATAAGATCAATCTGCTATCTCCGCGGGTAGAGCCGTAACAACGGCTCTACTAGTTTGTGTCTCGATGCGCAAGGGTTGCATCGAATAGCGAGCACGGAGAATAGATGTCGCGGTCCAAAGGAAGGCAGGCCATGCATAAGCTCGATCCCCTTCGTCAGCACCTCATTGATCTTCTGACCAAGGCCGAGGCGCACGTAGATCTGCGCAGCGCGATTGAAGATTTCCCTGCTCAGATGGCGGGCAGAAAACCGCAGGGCGCGCCGCACACGCCGTGGCAGTTGCTGGAACATATCCGCATAGTGCAATGGGATATCGTGAGATTCATCGTGGATCCAGACCACAAGTCTCCAAAGTTCCCCAAGGGATATTGGCCGGCGAAGGATGCTCCGGCCGACAACGACGCGTGGCAGCACAGCGTGAAGCAGATTCTCTCCGACCTCGATGAGCTGTGCCAGATCTTGCGCGATCCAAAACGCGATCTCTTCGGCCCAATTCCTCATGGCACGGGCCAGACCGTGCTGCGCGAGGCGCTGCTGGTGGCCGACCACAATGCCTATCATCTGGGACAACTCATGGCGGTTCGCCGCACGCTTGAAGGCAAATGACCCGGCAGGCGGGCGGCCGCGACGGCGAATGTTTATTGATAAAATGAGCTAGCTGCCGTCAATATGGCCCTGTAGCTCAGATGGATAGAGCGACGGTTTCCTAAACCGCAGGTCGGAGGTTCGAATCCTCCCAGGGTCACCATCAACAATTCGCGGACGCCACAGGGCAACCAGTTCCAAAATAGGAACGCATCTCTCGAAAACCACGTTTTCGCTTGCTTATTGCCGATCGTAGATTCAAGATGCAAGTAAAGCTCAACATGGATCTTGGTTAGGAGTCCTCCCAATCAGGGACAAGTTTGCGCTGCGGAGACCACTCATGCCCGGTTACCGTTTTCTGACTCGTGTTGGTTCGGCTGTCGGCATTTCCCTGTCCATCGTTCTTGCTGCGATCTTGGCGCTCTGTTTTTCTCTCGGCCATGCAGACGCCCAGGATCCTACTCCCGATCCGTGTCCCAACGCCAAACCTGTCCCCGTCGCGCTCCGCGTTCCGCCGAAACTGCCGGCCGGCGAGCCGATTGAATTCGAGAAGCAGGTGCTTCAGTACCTCAGCACGCTTGAATATCGTAAGCTCGGTTGGTGTGAGGACAAGTGGGTCCGCGACACTGGACCATTCATGAATGGCACCGACGCCATCGTGCATCCTCCGGTGCGCATTTTTTACTCGCCGGAAGTATCCAGGTGGCTGCTCGATGGCCGTAAAGGCGAAATCCCAGATGGCGCGGTAATTATCAAAGAACAATTTGCGCCCACGCCGGCGGCGCGGTATCGGGAGATTCCTGCGGACAAGCTCGGATGCTCCAACGACTGGTCGTTCATGATCAAGAATTCGGCGGCATCGCGGGACGGATGGTTCTGGGGAGAAGTCTGGAATAGCGAAACATTTCCCATGAATTTCGCCGATCCGTTCCAATATCCAAATGCCGGTTACGGACTCTACTGCCTGCGCTGCCACGCGTCGGCGGAAAAAGAACACACTTTCTCTACGCTCAACAACATCAAAGGCGCGCCGGGATGGCCGCTGCAATTCCGAGTGGACGACTCCTGGATGACCATTCATGCAAAGGTCCCGGGGGCGTGCGGACATGGAAGAAGTGCGGCGGATCCCGTGCTGGGCGCGGCGTTTCCCATGCACGCGCAGAATGCCACTCTCGCGGCGGAGCCGGTGAGACATCATGCTCTGCTCGCTCTATCGCCGGCCATGCAAAGGATGCCGCCTGAGCCTATGGACAACGTCGTCGCGCCGCCGGAGAAGGCCGGCATAGATCCGCACAAATCGCCGAACTTCGTGACGTCGGCGCAGTGTCTGGGATGTCATAGCGGCTTATCCAATGCTGGTCTTGGACCCAGCATGGTGATTCTCCCCGACGTCAACGTTTCGCCTTACGGTGAGTGGCGCTGGTCGCCCATGGGACTTGCAGGACGCGATCCGGTCTTCTACTCGCAATTGGATAGCGAGCTCGCCTATCTGAACACTCAACCGGCCAAGAGCCAGATGGTCGTGAACACGTGCATGAACTGCCACGGAGCCATGGGCAAGAGAGCTTTTGCTGTCGAACACCCGAAGGAGGATTTCAAAGTAGATTTCATTTACGCTACCGATCCCTCGACCATGGGATTCAGGTATGGCAGTCTTGGCCGCGATGGTATCAGTTGTCTGGTGTGCCACCGCATGGCGGCGCCCACGGACAGCAGTTTGAGCTATTTCCTGAAGAACAAGATCAACGGCAACTTCGATCTCACGCCCAATGACCAGTTGAACGGACCTTTTAGAGACGATGCCATAACCACCTATCCCATGGATACCAGTCTGGGCATCAAACCAAAATACAACCCCTACATTCAGTCGTCGCAGATGTGCGGAAGCTGCCACACGATCTTGCTGCCCGTCCTGGATAGTCATGAACCCAACGAGACTTCGGTAGAACAGGCGACGTATCCGGAATGGCTGAATAGCCAATATCGCAACGAATACGGATCGATCGGGGCCACACCAAAGTCGTGCCAGGATTGCCACATGCTCACCAGCTATACCAACACACAAGAGAACATAAGCGTGCCACGCATCGAGACCCGCATGGCCATCGTGCAAGACCTGACGCTTCCCGCAACCGAGCACCTGGCAACACCCGATCAATTGAACGTCCGGTTCCGTACCGAGGGCTACCGCCGTCACGAACTGCTGGGGACGAACGGGTTCCTGTTGCAGATGTTCCTGCAGCCCATCGATAAAAATGGCAACAACGAGATTCTGGGCGTCCGGATGAAAGATTACATGACAGGCTTCACCACAGACCTTTCAAACGCCGTGGATAACGTTGTCGAACAAGCACAGAACAGAACGGCAACTCTCGCGATCACAAAGTTCGAAGTAAAAGGCGACAAACTGATTGTCGAAGTCACGGTGTCAAACCAGGCGGGACACCGCTTTCCCAGCGGAGTCGGATTCCGCCGGGCATTCCTGGAACTCCAGGCCATGGCGAATGGCAAACCCTTCTGGACCTCCGGAACCACCAACGACAAAGGTGAGATCACCGACTTCAATGGTAAGGTCCTGCCGACTGAATTTTTTACCGGCGGTAAGTATCAACCGCATTTCAACCAGACGAATCCCGTCCGCTCTTCCGACGAAGTGCAGATCTATGAGGAGCTGGTGCAGAACGCGGACCACCAATTCACAACCAGCTTTACGCGTCGCGATTTCGAAATCAAAGATAACCGCTTGCTTCCGGCGGGATGGTCACTGCACGGACCGTCAGATTTAAGGATTCCGGAGCCATTTCTTGAAGCCACGCGGCCCAAGGGAACGGCAAAAGATGATCCCGTCTACCTCGCCGGCAATGGTCAATCGATTGTGCGCTATGAAATCCCGTTACCGCCCGGCGCCACCGCGGCCAATGTGAAGGCAAAGGTGTCTCTGTATTCGCAAACTATGCCACCTTACTTCCTGGCAGACCGCTTTAAGACCGCCACGCCGGCCACCGGGCGTCTGCGCCATTTGGCGACGTCATTGGGCACGCTGGCGGATACCGATTTCGTCAACTGGAAACTGCTGATCGCTTCGGCGACGCGTTAACGATTTTGCACCGGGAAAGATCCTGCATCTGACGGCGTCACGAATTACTCAGAGTTTCCAGCGGCTCCCCGGCCTTACAGAGAGGACATTGCGAAGGCGTCCACAGGTTATACGGCAGCCGCTGCAGCGCCTCCAGAGGGACCTGGTGGGCGGCGGCGAAATCCACGAAGGTATTACCGAGCACCAGCGGCGCAGCAATGGCCACCACGTTTGCTCCCAATTTGCGCAGATCCGAGAGCGTTCCCCGCACGGCCGATCCGGCACTAATCACGTCATTGACTACGGCAACACGTTTTCCGCGCACCGCGGAGTGAAGAGCCTGGGGAAGGCGATATTCGACCGGGTACAACGCATCCCGGGGTACATCGGCGAACCGTTGAGCGTATGTGAAGTCACAATCAAGCTCAGAAGCAGTCAGCAACGCGACAAACGAGCCCTCAATCAGCGGTCCGCAGATAACTTCAACGTCGTATGGCGTAAGCCTCTTGGCGAGCCGGCCAGCAAAGGAAATAATGGCGCGAGGCCGCAGGCACAGCGTCTCAAGCTCAAGCCACAAGTCCCCATGATGTCCGGACTCTAACTTGAAATGTCCGCGCCGACCATTCACTGAAGACAGAAAATCGTCGTTCATAATTCCTGAAGGAAGAGCCAGGCTGCTTGGTTCATCAAACTAGCGTTGTCCGCTTTTCTCGATCTTGGCCCAGGAATCTTTCAGCGGCACGGTGCGATTGAAAACCGGTCTGCCGGGAACCGAGTCTCTATCGACGGAGAAGTACCCGAGTCGCTCGAACTGGTAGCGGCTTCCGGGCACTGCATTGGCCAATGAGGGCTCCAGCTTTGCGTGCGGCAACACCTCAAGGGAGTGGGGGTTGAGATCTGCGGTGAAATCCTGCCCTGGTTCCGTTTCGTCCGGATTGGGTTTGGTGAAAAGCGTCTCGTAAAGCCGCACTTCGGCATCAGCCGCGTGAGCAGCCGAAACCCAGTGAATTGTCGCTTTCACTTTGCGTTTGTCAGGTGCATCGCCGCCGCGGGTCGCGGGATCGTACGTACAATGCACTTCGATCACCTTGCCTTGGTCATTCTTCACCACACTGGTGCAGGTAATGAAGTATCCGTAGCGCAGGCGGACCTCCCGACCCGGAGACAGCCGGAAATACTTGGGCGGCGGCGTCTCACGGAAGTCGTCTTCTTCGATGTAGAGCACTTTCGAAAACGGGACCTTACGAGTTCCAGCGGACGGGTCCTCGGGATTGATGACCGCATCCATCTCCTCAACCTGCCCTTCTGGATAATTGTCGATCACGACCTTGAGCGGACGCAGCACCGCCATCACGCGCGGCGAGCGCTTGTTCAGGTCTTCCCGGACAAAGTGCTCCAGCATCGCCAAGTCCACCACGCCGTTGGTGCGGGAAACTCCGGCGGCCGCGACAAAGTTGCGAATCGCTTCCGGCGTATATCCGCGGCGGCGCATACCCCCGAGCGTCGGCATGCGGGGATCGTCCCATCCGGTGACGTGACGCTCCTCCACGAGCTGCCGCAGCTTGCGTTTGCTCATGATGGTATGCGTCAGACTGAGGCGGTCGAACTCGGTCTGCTGTGACGGAAAAATGCCGAGCTGCTCGATGAACCAGTTGTAGAGTGGCTGGTGGTCGGCGAACTCGAGCGAACACATGGAATGCGTAACTTGCTCGATGGAATCAGACTGGCCGTGCGCCCAATCGTAGGTTGGATAAATGCACCATTTATTTCCCGTGCGATGATGCTCGGCGTGCAGGATGCGGTACATGATGGGATCGCGCAAATTGAAGTTGGGCGAAGCCATGTCGATCTTGGCGCGCAGCGTCCTTGATCCATCGGGAAATTCGCCTTTCCGCATGCGTTCGAAGAGATCGAGGTTCTCCGCGGCCGAGCGGTTGCGGTACGGGCTGTCAGTGCCCGGCTGTGTGAGCGTGCCACGATACTGGCGGACCTGGTCTGCATTGAGGTCGTCGACGTAAGCTTTGCCGTCCCTGATCAGCTTGACGGCCCATTCATAGAGCTGGCCGAAGTAGTCAGAAGCAAAGCAGAGGCACTCCCAGTCGTAGCCCAACCAGCGTACGTCTTCTTGAATAGCATCCACGTACTCCTGCTCTTCCCTTTCGGGATTGGTATCGTCAAAGCGCAGGTTGGTGCGTCCGCCGAATTCGTCAGCCAGTCCGAAGTCCAGGCAGATTGCCTTCGCGTGCCCAATGTGGAGATAGCCGTTCGGCTCCGGCGGAAAACGTGTCTGGACGTGCTTGAACTTCCCGGACTTCAGGTCTTCAGCGATCTTGTCGCGGAGGAAATTGGATGATGGCGCGACGGCAGGAGCCGGTAGGTTCTTCTCGGCCTCGGCGGCCGGATTCGGTTTGCTCATATATCTCTATTCTACCCACTCCTCTTCCTCGCTCTTCTCCTCTCGGCCCAAAAGCGCGTCTCTCCAGCGCTGCTTCTCTTCAGATTTAGGCCCACTAAGCAAGGTGAACGCATGACGCAGTCTCATGCGGCTGATGTCGCGGCCCAGAATCTCCATGGAGTCGAACAGTGGCGTGGAGGCAGGCCGTCCGCCGATGGCGACATAAAAAGGCGGTAAAAGATCACGCAGTTTGATTTCCATCTTCGCTGCAAGCTCGCGGAACATCGATTCAATTAGACCCTTGGTCCATTCGATGTTTTCGATTCGGGCAAGAGTCACTTCAAGTGCGACCGCGACGGTGTCTGCGTCCAGCTTTCCTTGTACCAGTTGGTCTGCCGTGATCTCCAATAGCCCGGAGAAGAAAGGCAGAGTTAGGGGGCCGAGGTCACTCAGAACAGTCGTGCGCTTCTGGACCAGCGGGACCAGCTTCATGAGATAGTCTTCGTTCAGTGTCCAGCGGCGGACACGATCGGCGAACGCGTTGTAATCAAGGTCCTCGCGAATCCACCTGCCATTCAGCCACTGCAGCTTAGTCAAATCAAAGATTGGCCCGCCCAGCGAGATCCGCTCCAGGCTGAAGTTCTCCACCATCATGGCCAGGGAAAACTTCTCTTCGTCGTTGGGCATGGACCAGGCCATCCTGCCCAGATAATTCAAGAGTGCTTCAGGAAGGTATCCCATGCGCTCATAAAACAGAATACTGGTGGGGTTCTTGCGCTTGCTGAGCTTGCTCTTGTCAGGATTTCGCAGCAAAGGGAGATGGCACAGCGCGGGCATTTGCCAGCCGAAATACTGATACAGAAGCTGGTGTTTGGGCGCTGAGTTGATCCATTCTTCGCCGCGCAGAATGTGGGTGATCTCCATCAGATGGTCGTCCACCACATTGGCCAGATGGTAAGTCGGCATTCCGTCGGCTTTGAGCAGGACCTGCATGTCCACCAGGTCCCAGCTAATCTCGATGTCGCCGCGGAGCAGATCTTTCACTATGCAGGTACCGTGCGATGGGACCTTCATACGCACTACGTAGGGCTCACCGGCGGCCACACGCGCCTCGGTCTCGGCTTCGGACAATTTCAGGCACAGGCCGTCATAGCCAGCTCTGCCTCCGGAAGCGCGCTGCGTCGAACGCATCTGCTCCAGCCGCTCGGGCGTACAAAAACAGCGAAATGCGTGCCCCTCTTCCAGCAGCCGGTTCGCGTGTTCGCGGTAAATGGGGCCACGCTCGCTTTGCCGATAAGGGCCGTGCGGGCCGCCGACTTCAGGCCCTTCGTCCCAATTGAGTCCCAGCCAATGAAGACTATTCAGGATCGCCGCTTCCGATTGGGCAGTGCTGCGCGCCGTGTCAGTGTCTTCAATGCGCAGGATAAACTTGCCCCCGTGTTTCCTGGCGAAACAGTAGTTAAACAGCGCTACGTAGGCGGTGCCGACGTGGGGATCGCCGGTCGGAGAGGGCGCAACGCGTGTTCTAATCATGGGGTTCGGCACAAGTTACTTATTCTACGTCAACTTGGCATCTCAGCCGTCCTGGCCATTGGACGAACAGGCACCCAGCACGGGGCTGCCGCCCTACTGCTCTCAATAATCATTGGCTAAACAGCAAACTGGGATTCTCTGCAATCACATCAAACCGGACGGGCCAAAGAAGGGTACGAAGGAGGATGTAATGAAGAAAACAATGCAACTGGTTCTTGCAGTTGTCATGGGCCTGGGAGGTACGGGTGTGATGGTCGCCCAATCAGCCTCTGCTCAGTCTCCCGATGCTGCGCGGAAAATGGAAGATCGCATCAAGCGCGAAGTGAGGCACGAGCTGGCGATGTTGCCGCAATACGATATCTTCGACAATCTGGCTTACAAGGTTGACGGAAGCACCGTGACGCTGCTGGGCCAGGTGCACGATGCCTTTCTCAAAGACGCGGCGGAATCCGCGGTCAAGCACATTGAAGGCGTGGAGCACGTCAACAATCAGATCGAAGTTTTGCCGGCATCGCCAAACGATGATCGCATCCGGCGCGAGGTGGCGCGCGCGGTCTTCAATGATCCAAGACTGTTTCAGTACTCGATACAATCGGTGCCGCCAATTCACATCATCGTGAAAAATGGCCATGTCACACTCGAGGGAGTCGTCCGCAACCAGGCGGACAAAGATGCCGCCGGTATTCGCGCGAATGGCGTCCCCGGCGTGTTCTCGGTGCAGAACAATCTGCGGGTAGAATCGGGTGGTTAACAGATACCGAAGGGAAATGGAGGAGCAATCCTCCGTTTCCTCTTATGTGGTTGCTAGAGTAGTTTCACGCGGCAGTCACCTTGTTCTTAGGCTCGGAAAGCACCGATACAGGATGCTCGCGTGAAATTTTCATGTGGACACCACACACCGGGCAGTCAATGGCTCCAGCGTGTTCCACCACTGAGGGTACGGTCCTGAACTTGCGACCGCAGTTTGCGCATTCCACATCAACAATGTGAACCAAAGCAAAAACCCTGTCGGAAAGATTTCTATTTCCTTCAGGCTAACACGGATACTTCCACTGCGCACAAAAAACGGAAGCTATTACGAGGTTGCGTTTCGGAGTTCCTGAACAATTTCTGCCGCGGCCTTGCGCGCCGCATCGCCCTGGCCTGGAGAAAATGAGATCGCGCCAACCCGGGCGTGTCCCCCGCCGCCGTAGCGCTCACAGATTTTGGCCAGGTTCACCATGTTGGTTAGCTTGGTCCACGGATTTGATCCCACCGCCACCTTTACGCGAAAACTGCTGCTGCTCAATCCCACGCTGTAGACGGATTCCGGGAACAAGTAGTACGGAATAAATTTGTTGTACCCCTCGAGATCGAGGTCGGTAATGTCGAAATAGATCGTTTTGCGCTCGCACTCGGCGCGTTGGCGCAGAATGTCAACGGAGTTGCGGTGACGCTCCATCAAAGGCGGAATCAGACCCGCCACAAAAGGCTCCTGGATCACTTTTTCCAGCGATTCTGTCACCAGATATGGAATGAGCTTGGGGATGAACGCCGGATCAGTGCTGGACTCGATGACCATCGTCAGTTTCATGGCAGGCGCAGCCATTTCCACCGCGGATTGTGGGTCCTTAAACTGCGCCCCATCTATGATGTCGGCCCACTCAATCAGTTCGGCCACCGGCTTGGGATCAAAGCCAAACTTCTCCTGGGCAACGTGCGCCAGGAACTTTGTGCATGACCTGAAGTCAGGGTCGTAGAACTTCTGCCTCTTGTCACCCTTGCGGAAGTGCGCGGCGTCTTCAGGCGTCAGGAAGGCGCTTTGATGATGGTCGAACCACCAGGTGATCCTGGGAGAAGGCGAGTATTTGAAATCGACGATGGCATTCTCGTCGCCGTCAAAGTCCTGTTCGTTGAACAAGGAGCCGGCGCGATGCACCAGTCCGGTGAACTGGAACTGGGCGTCGCTGCGGACACGTTCGCGGTAAAAACGCGAAAACAATGAGGCCGACGCTGTACCGTCGAAACACTTGTCGTGATAAAACACTCTGACTTTCAAAAGCCTTTCCTTCCCTCGCGCCATGGACCACGAGCAAAGCTAATAGAAATGCCATTTCGCAACACCATTGTCAAGGAGATGACCGCGACCTGTGGAAATTCTCCCCCTTGGCCAGACAAACGCTTCCCAGCGTCCGGTTACATGAACGCAATGAAAACCGGGCAACGAAACTGCCAAGACTGGACTACTTATAAATGGTGACCTGGTCCGCAGGTTTTTGCAGCTTAATCGTAATTGCGTGGTTGGGCGACTGGAAATCAAAGTCTTCCCCGTACGTGCGGAAGCCGGGAGCTATCACCTGGACACGGAACTTCCCAAAAGGAATCCCATTGATTTGGGCCTTTCCGTCTTCGTGCGTTTTGAGCTCAATACCTTCGGCCTTTTGCTTGCCGTGCTTGTCCACGGGATGCAAAACGATTTCGGCATTGCGGACCGGCTTGCCATTCGAGTCCCTCACCACAAGAAACTCGAGTGAAGCGGATTTCGAGCCGGCAAAAGCGAGTCCCGCCATGGCCGCAACCACGGCGACCAGAGCGAAAAACGCCAGTGGGCCCTTTGCGCGGATCTTATTCGGGTCGATCATTGATTCATTGTACAAGCGAACGGGATGTTTTAGGATTTCCTATTTTGTAACATATTGTTACAAGTATGCTCCATACGCAGATTGTCGGCGGGACTCCCGGAATTCTCGTATCTTCTTATTTTTCAATGTCTAATGCGACGTGTTCCTGATGTGGAACTCAGACTGCTTAGTTACCTGGTATGAGATTGCCACGACAAGTTAGGGACTTGGAAACGAGATCTCGTTCATGCACGGGAAAAAGGGGCGTTGCCGGAGAATGCGTGAGGCCCAAATACAAAGAGACGGGCTTTTCCCTGGTCGAAGTGATTGTCGTCATGGCAGTCATCCTCATCATAGTGGCTATCTCGATCCCAACCATAAAGCAGACAATTGACAATTACCGGCTGGATGCATCGGGACATGGAGTCGCCAGCCTGCTCCAACAGACGAGAATACAGGCGGTGAAGACGAATACGCCGTATTATGCGCAGTTCGACACCACAGTCACTCCGAACATGGCTTACGCCAATGCTACTACCAACGCTTTCACCAGCGGCACAGATTCCGATGTCACGGTTCAACGCGACGTTTCTTTCCTGGATCCCGGCAGCTTAGACCACAAGCAGTTGGACGATACTATGAGCAATGGTAACGCCACTGCTGTTGCCCACGTCGGCGGCCTGATTGGATTCAATGCGCGCGGGCTGCCTTGTGCGGAACAGGCAAGTACGCCCTCTAACTGTACACAATCGGGCAATGCGGCCAATTACTTCGAGTGGTTCATGCACAGCCAAGCCACCGATGGATGGGAGGCCGTCACTGTCACTCCCGCGGGGAGAATCAAGGCTTGGCGGCTGGTATCCAGGAGTGGCGGGTGCGGCAACGATCCCAGCGGCACGGCCTATCAAAGTTGCTGGCAATAGGCAGAGTAACCTCCGTGAGAAGGGAGAAAAGAACGTGTTGATCAAGCGCAAGAGCAGGAAGAGCGGATTCTCGCTGATGGAGTTACTGGTAGCCATGTTTGTGCTGACATTTGGCGTATTGGGCAGCATGGTCATGGTCATCATTGGCATGGAGCGGAACAATGCCAATCGCGTTGACACCACAGCAACGAACGCCGCGCAGGCCGTGCTGGAAGCGATTGCAGGGACTCAGGCCAACACAGACCCGCAGCTGACCATTACAGATTGTCAGGGAAACAACCTGACAGTTTACACAGCGGTGGGCGGCGCTCCCGTTACTGCTTCGGGCGACATAGATTTCGGTCAGGCCGCGATCACAAATTATCAGATCAATTACACACTGTGCGGTAACAATGGTCTGGCGACCGTATACGACGTTCGCTGGAGAGTAGACGCGATAGGCACGAATAGTTATGGCAAGCTGGTTACGGTCTCTGCCCGCCAACCATTTGTATACCAAACCACCGGCTTTGCTGGTCTCTTGCCAATCACGTTGCGCACCGTCGTGGGGATATGAGTACTATGAAGAGCCAACCCATTCAAAAAAAGCGAAAGCCCTCAATTGCCGGCTTCTCGATGGTGGAGATGTTGGTGGTTGTAGCTATCTTCTCCATCATTCTGGGAGCCATTTTTAAACAGATAGAGGCGTCCCAGCAGCGATACCAGACGGAAGACCAAAAGCTGGATCTCACCCAGCAGACGCGGGAGTTTATTGATCAGTTCACCCGTGACCTGCATCAGTCCGGATTTCCCAGCCAGCAAATGTATGGCAACCGCTTTTCGCTGGTCACGGCGCCCGAAACGCACGCCGCGAATTCAAATCTGATTGCCGCTGGCTTGTGGTTTGTTTCCCCAACAGACGTAGCCTTTGAAGGTGACTTGGATGGACTGGGAAACGTGCAGGTCATTCAGTATCACTATGACGATGGCAGCACCTGGAACACCGCGAATGGCCCCAATCCGTGCCCCTGCATACGACGCAGCTCCGTTGCCAAAGTTGCCGGCAACCCCTGGGACCAGACCGCACCTATCTTCTATACCGAGGTGCAGAATCTGGTGGCTCCGACGGCCAACACGCCAGTCTTCTCGTTTTATCAGGCGAATGGAAGCATCGTAACCGTTCCCGCCGGAACGTTACAGATCAATAACTCCCCGCCCATACAATCGCCCACATGCTCGACGTCTCCGTGCGGCATTGTGCTCGGCGATAACACGAATGGCATTGACAGGATTGCCCAGGGAAACTTACTCGCGATTAAGACGATCCGCATCAATTTGACGACCCAGGGCAAGCGAAAAGATGCGCTAACAGGCCAATCCATCCAGGTCAACATGGTCGGCTCGGCCAGGTTACCCAATAACTGAGAGCAGAGGGAGCGAAAAGTGAACACAATGAGGACTATCGCAAAAAGAAAAGAACGCGGTGCAGCTCTGTTGATTGCCATGATGGCTTTGTTATTGCTGGCTGCCATCGGAATCGGGTTCATGTTCATGGCGGACACAGAGAACAGCGTAAACAACAATTACCGCGACTCTCAAAAAGCCTACTTTGCCTCACGTGCCGGCCTGGAGAATGTTCGCGCGCTCCTGGCGGCGCCAGGATTCGGGTCGAACCCGCCGAAGGGAATACTCTACGACCAGGCTTCACTCCTGGCGATGCCAAGCGCGGGCTCAACCGGAGTGCTCTATGTGTTGAACCCGGCTCTAAAGGGTGGCACAACGGAAACAGTGGATCCGAGCAGCGGCATCTATGGCGATGACGAGCTTTGCCAGGAGCAATATGCAGATTCCTCGGGCCATTTCACTACACCAACGGCAGGAACTCGCTGTAGCTTCCCTGCATCGGGAGTTTTCGCTACAACCACACCATCTACCAGCGATATCCCCAATATAGGCACTGCAGGCGCGCTGCCCTTCAAGTGGGTGCGGATCACCAATAAGCAGAACTTCATGGGCTTGCTGGCAGCTACTGGAACATCCCAGTCTTTTACCGTGGATGGGAGCTCAAATTACAACTATAGGGTCTGTTTTGACGGCACCAAGGAGATTGCTATTCAACCTAATCTGACTTGCCAGACCCAGGGCCAAAGCCCCGCGCCTCCGACTGATTTAGCGGAACCGGTATGGCTGGTGACTTCTCTGGCAATCACGCCAGGAATAGGCAACAACCCCGGATCCAGACGGGTCACACAAATGGAGCTTGCGAACGCGCCGCCGCTCAATGTTCCCGGCACCATTTCAACCCAGGCGCCTATTACGTTTAACGGGGCCAGCGTCACTGTCAATGCGTATGACTACTGCAGTTGCACATGCACAACTAATGGCAATGGCAATAACGCAACAACAACCTGTACTGATAAAGCCAACGCGACGCCCGGAAGTTGTAACGGAAGCCATCATGCTGTCTATACCGCCAACACGGTTAGTGCAGGTCAAGCGAATGCGGTTAGCAGTTTCGGCAACAGCCTGGGTGGAAACGCTTCGGTTCAAAATGTAAATCCCTTTCCTTACAATATCAGCCAGCTGATAAGTCAGTACCAAAGTACATCGGTAGCTGCACCGTTTAACTCTTCGTGTTCAGGTACCGCGAATTTCACCAGCAGTCCACCGGTGTACGCCCAATGCGGTACCCAATCCGGCCAGACATTCGGCGGTTACCCCACAACCGATTCCAACGGAAACTTAATTCCCAGCACAGCCACCCCACAAGTTACCTATGTTGCAGGCAGCGTGCATTTGTCATCCAACCCGACCGGAGCTGGTGTACTCATCATCGACGGCGACGTTCGGATCGATGGAGGCTTGAATTTTTATGGCCTGATCCTGGTGCGCGGCTCAGTCACATTCTCAGGCGGCGGCAGTAGTGGCACGAACATAAATGGAGCGATCCTTTCCGGCGAGGACATCACCAATGGTACTGCTTCGAGTGACACGGTCGGAGGCAATGTGAAGCTCCAGTATGATCTTTGCGCCCTCAAGAATACCGCGTCCCACGGTCCTCCCAGATTGCTGGCAACTCACGAAATACAGTACTAAAGGACCGACGGAAGCGCGGGGGGCGCCGCATCAAGTCCGAAATCCAGCCGTGAAAGCACCAAAGGAGTCAGCCCAAGCTGGCTCCTTTCTGCGTTATGATTGGCCTGAATTGATCGACGTGATTTAGCGACTCCTGTTTCGCCAGTCTGGGTCCCTGCCTGCTTTTCGAAAAGCAAAATGGACTGCGTCGCTTTCATGGTTTCACAGGTAAAATATATAGGCCGCAGGAGGGCCGGAACTTGAGCGAGAAGGGGACTTGGGATCAGTAATGCCGCAATTCAATCCACTGTTCATAACGCTGGCCTTGCTGGTCTTGGCGATTACAGTGGCGGTAATCTTCGCCAGCCGGCGGCATGTTCTTGCCGGGTATTCCGAAATCCGCCGGGAGGTACTGAGGCTTTCCCGAGTGCTTGGCGCCAGGCCGTTTCGGGAGAATGGCGACTTGGTTCTTGAGGGCAACTACGAGAGACGCCCTGTACAGGTGCGCTTTTCTAATTCAGACAACGCTCCTGCGCTGAGCATTTCCATGGCAGTCCCGGCCACCTTCCAGTTCTCACTTGTTCCGCGTTCAGCGTCTGCCCGCAAAGAAGGGCGCTTCGTTTTGCGCACAGAAGATCCCTTCCTCGACTCTGCGTTCATCACCAGCAGCGATCAGCCTGCCCAAGCCAGGCTGTTTACAGACAATCGCGAAGTCAAGCTGGCACTGAAGACGATTGGACGGTCATCGTCCATTTATCTGAGCGTGGCTCCCGGCTTCATGACGCTGAGTGAGCCGACACTTTCCAGCGCGAATCCAGCGGACGTAATCGATGGCTATCTTGGAAGCATGGGGCGACTGGCGGAGAGATTCCTCGCCATGCCCGGCGCAACCGCGATCAAAATTGAGCCATACAAGAAACCGGAAAGCTTGCTGGCCCGGGTTGTTGTCGGGGTTGCGCTAATCATCGCCCTGATTGGCGCCTGGCGACTGCACGGTCCCGCCGCGAGCACCACGCCTGCGATCGCTTCAGTGCCTTCCATACCTGCCGGGATGTCTCAAGCGGACGCAGACGCTATTCCTGGCGCGAATAACTGGCGTCTTCTTCAGGAAGCCGACTTTGATCCTGCATTGGGACAATGGTTGCGTGACCAGGAGATCGTGCCAAGTGGGCGAATTTCGGGAGATTTCTCGGGCAGAGGCAATAGCCGGGACGTCGTCTATCTGCTGGGGAACAAAGACGGTGTGATACGGATTGTCGTGCTTAGTCAGGGTAAGTCGGTATCTGACTTTGCTTATCGTCACCTGGCCATAGCGGCACGTGTGCCGAACTCGGCACTCAGCGGAGTTTCATGGCGGGCTGCCCTTCCGAGTCAACCAGACGGAGACGGCTTGCTGCTGGTGCAGGCGCCGAATGACCCCACCTCCGCCTCAGTGCTTATTTTAAGTTCGGGTAGGGTACTCCAGGCCCTGCCGGAGGATTACAAGACCCTAAATCTCTCCGTGCCCGCACGCTGATTCGAAAAAACCTGCTCGTTCTGATGCGCGCCAGCCAGGACGATGCAGGATTTCTCGCGATGATCGAATCGTTAACATGACTCCCGGCGGTCCTGCATCTGGACTATCAACGTCGCCGCAAGTACGGCAATGATTCCAACCACCTGCAGGCTGCGGACCTTTTCGTGGACGAACGCCACGGCCAGCAGGATGGCAAAGACGGGCTCCAGGCAGCTTGTAACTACGGCTCGCGTTGGATCCAGATATCTCAATCCCGTGAAGTAGAAGCCGAACGGCACAAGCATGGAGCCGCAGGCAAACAAGAAAAGAAACGCCCACTGTCCCGCGGAGTAATGCTGCTGAAGCAGGTGCCATGGCGGACTTGCCACCATCCACAATACAGTCCCGCCCAACAAGGCATAGAGCATCACCGTGAGCTGGTGGTTCCGTGTGATCAGGTCCTGGGCCGCGATGTTATAAAACGAGAAAGAAAACGCCGCCAGCATTGCGGCTGCGACACCGTAGACGTTCAGGTGAACGTCGGCGTAGAAGAGCCCAATCGTCAACGCAACCCCGAGCAGAGCCAGCAGAACAGCAGCAATGCGCCGCGGCGTGGCGCGCTCGCGTCCGAGCACTGCCATATACAGCAGTACCCAAACCGGCGCGGTGTATTGCACGGTAATGGCGATCGCGACCGTGGCCTTTTGAATCGCGAAATAGTAGAAGAAGGCCGAACCGCTCAGCCCGAGCGCTCCCACGGCCAGACAGGCATAAAAATCGCGAGCGGTGATTCTGAACATCCGCCGCCCCCCGCGAAAGAGAAGAAATACGACGAGCAGAGCCAGAGAGAAACCAATCCTGGTTTCCGTCAGCACCAGCGGCGAGATCATGGGCTGGCCTGAAAACAAACTTCCGTTGAATACCGCCTTGCCGAAGGTTGCTGAGGCGCCCCAGCAGAGGGTGGCCAGCGCGATAAATAAATATCCGCGCCACGGATGTTGCACGGCGGCCGGCGAAGCAAGAATCGTTGCCTCCGCGGATTTACCGGGCAAGCATCTGGTCCAATTGGTCAGGATCGAAGCCGATCATGACCTGCTCGCCCACAATGATGGTTGGCGTGGAGCGGCTGTTGTACTTCCGGACCAGTTCAAAGACTGCTAGCTGGTCCACACTCACGTCTTTCACTTCAAATTCAATCCCTCTCGCCGAGAGGTGGGCCTTGGCCACGTCGCACGGAGGTCACCCCGGCTGGCTGAACACCACGACTTTTTTCTGTTCCATCAAAAGGCTCCTGACTGATATTGGATTCTACCGTTCTCTTCCAAGCTTCATTTTGTTGCGCTCTACTTCCTGTCCACGCCGTCTAAACGGACCTCAGTGGAAATCTGCGCGGTGCTCTTCAGCATCGCCGACACCGAGCAATACTTCTCTTCTGACAGGCGCACTGCGTCTTCCACGGCTTTGCGTGAAACTGTTCCTGAGACTGTGTAGATCAATTTGATCTTAGTGTAAACGGTGGGAGG
>WNFI01683602.1_pt1 | contig 17836 bp, 14 predicted proteins | sample 5400471 | NCBI WGS metagenome assembly WNFI01 (sample SAMN13153348, study PRJNA577476) | soil metagenome | isolation source: 100 cm saprolite on Douglas fir-dominated hillslope | place: USA:California | collected 2013-09-17 | reverse complement strand
CCGAGCACGTTCAGCTCCTCGTCAACCCATTGCCGGAGCGGAACGTCAACGTACGTGATGGGTCGGCCCAGCGCGGCGGAGTACTCGCGGGCCATAGCGGTCATGTCCTGCGATCGTGGCCCGGTGAGCTCGTAAGTCTTCCCGATGTGCGAAGTCGGGGCGATGAGCACGGTGGCGATCACCTCGGCAACGTCTCGGGCTGCGATCGGTGACGTGCGCCCGGAGCCGAACGGCAGCCGCATCGTGTCGGTCCTGGCGATCGATGAGGCTGCGATCGTCATGAAGATGGGGTTCTCGAGGAATATGGTCGGCCTTATGTGCACGACCGGAAGACCGGACCACTCGAGTACCTGCTCGCAAAGCCAATGCTGCCGTTGTTGGGCCGACTCTGTTGTGCTCGTGAGCGTCATCTGGGAGACCGTCATCTGCGACATGTTGACCAGCACGGCCAGGTTTCCGTACTCGCGTGCGGCAGCAGCCACGGTGACCGTCGCCTCCAGATAGCGGGACGACACGCTCATGCCGAAGTACATGCGGCGGCAACCGGTCATCGCGTGAATCACGTCGGGCGCCTCGGCGAGATCCCCCACTACGACCTCGGCACCGGTGGCACGCAGGGCCTCGGCACGATCGTCCTCGCGGTGCACGAACGCTCGGACCGGCACTTCCCGATTCCGTAGGAACTCCACGGTGGTCCGGCCGACTGCTCCCACGCCTCCCGCTGCACCGGTTACGAGAACGGGTGACACATCCGGCATCGGCTCTCCCCCCGCGGTGTTTGCCCCGGCCGCCACCTACTCCTCAAGCTGGTGCTACCCGGCTTCCGAGCAGGTCAAGCCAGCGTCGCGTCACGTCAGCCCGGTGGGCGCGACTGTAATGAAGATCGAGCGCCACGGACGGGCTTCCGGGAAGGAGGATTACTCGGCTGTATCGTCGTCGACTGGAAACGGCGCGATGATGTCAATGGTCGGGAAGTACGTCCGGTGCCGGCGGACATCGCGGGTCAGCAGCCGGTAGCCCGCTACTGCGGCATGCGCGCCGATGAAGAAGCCGGGCATCGGCGATCGCTTATCGCCGCCGCCACGCCGGTACCGCAAGAACGCCTTCCCGGCAGCGAAACCCGCCACTTAGGGCAACGGCATGAGAAGGCGCATAGCGAGCCCGTGCGTGGAATCCGGGCCTTACCAGGCACCGCCGAGGTCGCTGCCGTACCAGGACTCGATGATCCGGTGCGCGATGGATACCGGCGGCGGCAGCCTGATCTCGCCGCTGGCGATGCTGGCGCGCAGCTCGTCCCGGCTGAACCAGCGGGCCTCGGCGATCTCCTCGGAGTCGACGACGATCTGGAGGCTGGCGGTGGCGCGGGCGCGGAAGCCGAGCATCAGGCTGTGCGGCATCGGCCAGGGCTGGCTGCCGACATAACGGGCGCCGGTGACGGAGATCCCGGTCTCCTCCAGCACCTCGCGCGCGACCGCCTGCTCGGCGGACTCGCCGGGCTCGACGAACCCGGCCAGGATCGAGACCCTCCGCTCGGGCCACTGCGCGTTCCTGGCCAGCAGGCACCGGTCGTCCGGGTCGGTGACCAGCATGATCACCGCCGGGTCGAGCCGCGGGAAGTGCTCGCTGCCGTCGACCGGGCAGCGCCGGGAGTGGCCCGCCTGCTCCGGCACGGTGACCGCGCCGCACCGCGGGCAGTGCTCGTGCACCGCGTGCCAGTTGGCCAGAGCCACGGCGTGGGTCATCAGCCCGACGTCGCGATCCGACAGCTGCGGCCCGGCTTCCCGCAGGCTGACCGGCCGGACGCCGGGCGGCAGGCCCGCCGCCGACCCCGCTCCCGCCGCCGACCCCGCTCCCGTCCCCGACCCCGCTCCCGTCCCCGACCCCGATCCCGTCTCCGACCCCGCTCCCGGCAGCGGCCCGGCCACCCCGAAATAGACCGTCTCGTCGGCCGCGACGCCCAGCAGGAACCTGACGCCCTCCGGCGCCTGCGCGGGCGGCACGAAGACCAGGTCCTCGGTGCCGGGACCGGACCGGACCAGGGCCCGCCCGTCCTCGACGACCACCACGCGCGTGCCGGGGTCGGCCCAGGCCTTCGCCAGCCACTCGGCGTCGCTACGGCGGGCGGTGGCCCGGTCCACCTCGGCCCGGGACAGCGCGAGACCGCGCAGCTCGGGAACCTCGCTCAGCTCGCTCGGCCCGGCGCTCACCGCGCCGCCGCCGGCTCGCCGGACGCCGCGAGCTCGTTCCCGGTCATGGTCCTCCCCTTCGCCGCGCCCGCGGGGCTCGCCGATCACGGCCAGGCTCGCTGGGTCCTCACCCGGAACTCTAGCGAGCCGGCCCCTCGCCGCATGCAGCCCGGCTCACGCCGCTCCGGCTCACGCCGCCGGATAACCCGCGCCGGGATAGCCGCCGGCCTCGCCGCCACCGCCCCGCGCCTCGAGGAGCCGGTAGTAGACCAGCGTGACGACGAGCGCGATGAACGGGGCGATGAGAGTGCCCGACACGACGGTGCTCAGGCCGGTTCGCACCACGATCGGCAGCGCCAGGAAGATCAGTCCGAGCACGATATCTACCACGATGAGGATCACGAACACCAGGACCAGTGTTCCGAGAACGTGCCAGCCATGTCCGCGGACGAGCTCCCGGCTGCGCCCGAAGGAAGCCAGCGCCCCCGACCGCTCGATGACGATGGCCGGAATGATCACGGCCCAGATGGTGATCAGGTAGAGGCCGGGGACGATGATCAGGATGAGCCCGATGGTGATCGCGATCCCGGCCAGGATCGACGCGCCCGCGACAGCCCAGATGTACGGCGTGACCGCGGACACGGTCTCGCTGAGGGACAGGTCGGCGCGGCCGTCCCGGACGTCTTGCACTGCCTTGACCAGCGCGGCCTGCAGCAGGAACGCGGCGAACAGACCCACGACACTGCCCAGCAGCGACCCGACGACGCCGGCCAGCGACAGCAGCCCGGTGAGGATAGCCGCCGCCAGGTAGATGACGAAGGCGATCGCGAGCAGGTGCGCGGCGTGCGCCCGGTACATCGTCCACGCCTCGCTGAGGACACCCGACAGTGGATTCATGGCCGCGATGGTACAGGTCAGCCAGGCGCGGTTCCAGGGCCGCGACCGGCGGAGCCGTCGGCCTGGCGGGCGCGGTCGTTAAGCTGGCCACGGTCAGGGTGGGACGAGGTGATGGACGTCGTCAAGCGGGCCGTGGACGCGGTCGCGGCGAAGGCACCGAGGGTCAGCCTCACGCTCAAGGCTGATGTCCGCCCCGGCGTGACCGGCGCGCTGGATTCCAAGGTCGAGACCCTGGAGCGCTATCTGGGCAGCTGACGCCGCGGCGCAAACCTGCCGGGGCGCCGCCGCGACCCGTCAGACGGGGCTGTCCGGATGGTGGAAATCCCACTCCTCGAGAGCCGCGACCGAGAGCCAGTCCAGCCCTCGCCCCGCCTCGGCCTCGACCCCGTGGGCCAGCGCCGCGAGAGCCGCGGCGGCGGCATATCCGTCCGCCTCGTCGGCGGCCTCCGCCTTGCCTTCCAGGGTGTGGACCAGCATCTCCTTGGCCGCCGTGGCGCGGGCCGGCGCCGCGGCATAGGAGTTGGCCAGCGCGGCGACGGCCCGGCGCACCACCCGCTCGGCCAGGCCGTCGTTCATTGCTACCCGTCTTTCCGCCACTGAGGTACCCCCGATCCAACGACGCGTGGCCCGTCAGGCCCGGCCACCCGAGACTATCCGCCGCCCCGGCCGGCTAGCCGCGCCAACGGCCTAGCCGGCCGGGATGCCCTCGATGAGCGCGGCCAGGCCCGCCTCGTCGAGCAGGTCGGCAGGCCGCACGGTGACGTCGTCGCGCACGTAGTAGAACGCCGCCCTGACGTCGGCGACCGGCACCCCGGCCAGGGTGGCCCAGGCCAGCCGGTAGGCGGCCAGCTGCACGGCGACGGCGCGCTCCTCGTCCGGGGAGGCCGGCCGCCGGCCGGTCTTCCAGTCCACGACGTCGAACCGGCCGTCGGGCGCGTCGGCGAACACCGCATCGATCCGGCCCCGGACCAGCCGGTCGCCGATCAGGGTCTCGAACGGCACTTCGACCTCGAACGGCCACCGGTCCGCCCACTCGCTCGTCTCGAAGCGCTCCCTGAGCTCGGCGAGGGCCTGAACGTCGTCCGGCTCGGTATCCGAGTCGGCCGCCCCGAGCAGGTCGCCGGGGTCGATCAGCCGCTGGGGCCCGAACCGCTGCTCCAGCCAGCGGTGGAATTCCGTGCCGCGGTGGGCCAGCGGGGCCGGCGGTCGCGGCATGGGCCGCCGGACCTGCTGGGCCAGCTCGGCGGGGTCCCTGGCCACGGTCACCAGCGAGGACACGGGAAGCCGCCGCGGCAGCCCGACGGTGACGGCCTCGTCGCCGCGACGCTGCGCCCGCTCGGCGAGCAGCAGCCCAGCGTCCCGCCGCCACGCCCTACCGTGAGCCGGCCGGGTCGGCCGGCCACGAGGCCGTGGCCGGCTCGGCCAGGGCCGGGTTCTCGGCATCCTCCCCGGGCGCGTCAGCCCAGGCCGGCACCGTCCCCGCGCCCGCCTCACACGCGGCTCGCACCTCCTCGAGGAACACCGAGGGGCCGAGCCGCGAGACGCCATCTCCCCACCAGTAGCCGGTGCAGCCCAGCCAGAACGCGGCCCGCGTCGCGGCCACGTACGCCAGCCGGCGTTCCTCGGCCAGTTCCCGGTCCGCGCACGCGCCGGTGAACGAGGCCAGCGACTCAGCGTCCAGGCCCCCCAGAACCGGCAGGTCGGCCGCGTCCCCGCGGAGCCCGAACGGCAGCAGCCGCGGGTTCTCGGTCCACCGCGTGGTCAGCTTCGGCCTGGCCGGAAAGACATGCCCGTGCGACCCCCCGGACAGCCCGGGCACGAACACCGCGGCCCATTGCAGGCCCTTCGCCGCGTGCACGGTGGCCAGCTTCACCGAGTCGGTATCGCCGACCCGCCCCGCTTCCAGGCCGAACTCCTCTGCCTCGGCGGCCGCGAGATAGGCCAGGAACGCGCCCAGCGTCGGCTCGTCCTGGTCGCCGGCGAAGGCCGCCGCCGCGTCCGCGAACGCGTCCAGGTCGGCGTGCGAGCTCGCCGGGTCGGCACCGGGCCGCGCGGCCACCTCGATGTCGAGCCCGAGTGCGCGCTCCACCTCGCCCACGAGTTCCGGCAGGGGGCGGCCCGCGTGCCCGCGCAGCACCCGCAACTCGGCGGCCAGCGCCGCGAGCCGCGCATGTCCGACCGCCGAGTACGCGGACGGGTCACCGAGATCATCCAGGGCCTCGACCAGGCTTCCGGGGTCCGCGGTCAGGTCCGTGACCGCCTGCTCCATCACATCAGGATCCATAACGCCCGGCGGCGTCTGGCCCGGTCCGCCGGGCCGGTCAGCGGCGCGGGCGTCCGCCACCGCGCCGCGTTGCTCGCCCCGGCGCCCGGTCCGGTCGGCGGCCCGGGCCAGCCAGCGGGAACGCCGGCCCAGCGCCACCAGGTCGCGCGGGCCGATCCGCCACCGCGGCGAGGTCAGCAGCCGGGCCAGCGCGTCGGCCGCTGTCGGGTCGTGCATCACCCGCAGCGTGGCCACGACGTCCTGGACCTCGGGCACGGTCAGCAGGCCGCCGAGGCCGACCACCTCGACCGGGATGCCCCGGGCCTCGAGCGCCGCGCGCAGCGCCGGGAACTGGGCCCGCTTGCGGCAAAGCACCGCGATGTCGGCCGGGTGGACCCGGTCCGGGCGCCCGTCCGGCCAGCCGGAACCGTCAGGCCCCACGCCCGGCGGAAGCCTGAGCATCTGGGCCCGGCCGGTGTTGCGGAAGCTGGTGGACAGCAGCGCCGTCCGGGCTGGCGTCCCGGACCGGACCGGGAAGTCCGTCGCGAACCGCCGCAGGTTGCCCGCGGTCGCGCCGCGCCAGCCGTAGATCGACTGGCACGGGTCGCCGACCGCGGTCACCGGGTGGCCGCCGCCGAACAGCGCCCGGAGCAGGACCAGCTGGGCATGACTGGTGTCCTGGTACTCGTCGAGCAGCACCACGTGATACCGGGCCCGCTCGGCGGCTCCGACCTCGGGATGCCGGGCGGCAATGCGCGCGGCGAGGGCCATCTGGTCGCCGTAGTCCATGACCTCCCGGGCCGCCTTCGCCTCGGCATAAGCGGCCGCCATCGGCAGCAGCTGCTCGCGGACCCGGTGGCACCCGAGGATCTTCTCCACCGGGGCCGGCACCCTCGCGCGAGTTCCCTCGGATATGCGCCGGCGCTGGCTGGCCAGCCAGTCCCCCACCTCGATCACGTCGTCGGGGCCGCGCAGGTGCTCAGCCAGCTCGGCGGACAGGTCGAGGACGGCGGCGGTGACGGTGGACGGAGTCCAGGCGATGGCGTCCATCGTGCCGTCGTGGGCCGCGACCACGCGAGCAGCCAGCTGCCACGCGACCGCGGGCGTGATCAGGCGGATCGACGGCTCGATCGCCTCGCGCAGGGCGTGGTCGCCGACCAGCCGTCCGGCGTAGGCGTGGTAAGTCGCGATGACCGGGTCCCCCTGGAGGCGGTCATCGCCCGTGCTGCCGGGACCTGCGGCCCCGGCGCCTCCCCCGCCTCCCCCGCCGGAGCCGATGCCCCCGGCGCTTCCTGCGCTCGCGCCGCCCAGGCCGGCCCGCCGCAGCCCGTCACCAGACCAGCCGGGCCGCCATCGTCTCGCTCTTGCCCGAGCCCGCGCCGGCGATCACGGCCATCGGGCCGAGCGGCGCGCCGATCACGGCGGCCTGCTCGGCGGTCGGCGCGGCCGCGCCGACCAGCCGCGCCAGCTGGGCGGGGCTGTACCGGCCCGCCGGGGCCGGCCCGTCCGCCTGGCCCTGCCGCACCGGCCCTCCCGCCGGGCCCGCCGGCCGCGGCGTCACGGGGACACCTGCCCGCCGCGCTCGTGCACGGGACAGCAGGCCGCGACAGGGCAGACCCGGCAGCCGGGGTTCGCGGTGGCGCGGAACACCGAACCCGACATTCCGTCGGCCACCGTCTCCACGAGCTCCTGCGCCCACCCGGATTCCGGGTCGCTGGACAGCGAGCGCTGCCGCTGCACCCGCGCCCGCGCGGTCAGCCCGGCCTTGCCGACCTGCACCAGCTCCGCGCCGCCCGGCTGGGTCAGGCCCAGCTCCTCGAACGCGCCCAGCAGCACGGCCAGCTGGTAGACGCCGAGCTGCGGGTTCCGGTCCAGCTCGTCATCGGGCGGGCGGCTCGATCCGGTCTTCAGGTCCACGACGACCGCGCTGCCGTCGGCGTCCTGCTCCAGCCGGTCCACCCGGCCGGTTATATGCACCCGCCCGACCCTGACCCGCAGCTCCTGCTCGACGGCCACGAGCTGCCGCGGGTTGGCCCGGTGCCAGTCGAGGAACTTGCGGACCATCCGCTCCGCCTGCTCCCGCTGCTTCGCGCTGTACCAGGCGCTGCCGAAGTCGAGATGACGCCAGGCCTCGTCGATCCGCTTCGTGATGTCGGCATCGTCGGCGCCGTCGGCGGCCAGCGCGGCCGCGGCGTGGATCACGATCCCGAAATGGCGGAGCACGCTAGGCGAGCTGACCCCGGCCGCGGACTCGAGCAGCCAGCGCAGCCCGCACTTGGAGAAGCTCTCCACCTGAGAAGGCGACAGGCGGACGTCCCCGTCAGTCAGCGGGCCGGGACCGGACAGCTCGGTGAGCGCGTACCACTGCCGCGGGCTGGCCCCGCGGACCCCGGCCGCGGCGAGCCGGGCGAGCTGGGTCGCGGCCGCCCGGCGCACCGGCCCGGCCAGCGTGCGGTCGGCCGCGGCGCGGCGCAGGTCCGCGGTGAGCGCGGGTAGCGACAGCCAGCGCCGGCCCGCTACGCTCACCTGCTCGGGCTCGATATCGTCGCCCGCCAGCTCGGCGAGGAACCTGGACGGCCGGTCCTCGCTGTCCGCACCGCCCACGGCGGTGACGACCAGCGCCCGCCGCGCCCTGGTGATCGCGACGTAGAACAGCCTGCGCTCCTCGTCGAGCAGCTTGGAGGCGAGCGCGGCGGCAGCGGCGTCGTCGCCTGTGCTCATCCCGGGGGCCGGGCTCATCCCGGGGCCCGGGCTCATCCCGGGGCCCGGGCTCATCCCGGGGCCCGGGCTCATCCCGCCGCCCTGACCCAGCCCGCTGGAGGTCGCGGCCGGCGCTGCAGCGTCCACGAGCTCGTCCATGGACAGCGCGTGTCGCCGGCGATCTCCTGCCCGGCCATGCTGTCCAGGAAGAGCCGGGGCGAGCCCTGCGGGAGCCGGGCGGTGAACCGGGCGGCCGCGTCGAACAAGGCGACCACAGCGTCCAGGTCGGCGTCGGCAGCCGCGCCGCGTCCGCCGCCCGCGGCGCTGGCCTGCTGCCACGAGGCGGCCAGGCCGGACGCGCTCCACACTGCCCACAGCGCATCGTGCACCGTCCCGCCGCCCTGCGCGGTCGCAGTCGCGGTCGCCAGCAGCGCCGCCACTCGCTGCGCCGCGGCGACGGCGGTCCCTCCGGCCAGCCCCACCGCGGCCCTGCCGCGCAATCCGCCCACAGCCTCGCCGGGCCGCCCCTTCGCCGGGCCGATCAGCTCCAGTTCCCGTGGATCGTGCAGCACCGCTACCAGCGGCTCCTCCGCGGGCGGCTCTCCCGCGGCCTGGGCCGCCGCCCGCAGCCAGCGGCGCAAGCGCCGCAGGCCCAGCGCGTCGGTGCCGCCCAGCGGCCCGGTGAGCAGCTCGGCGGCCGTTTCCTCGTCGAGCGCTCCGGGGCGCAGCGCGCAGTCCAGCAGGGTCAGCAGCGGCCGGGTTCCGGGCTCGGCGGTCAGCGGCAGCTCGTCACCCGCGATCGTCACCGGAACCCCGGCCGCGGCGAGGGCGCGCCGCAGCACGGGCACCTGACGGGTCGCGGAACGGACGAGGACCGCCATCGACGACCACGCCAGCCCGTCGATCAGGTGCGCGCGGCGCAGAGTGTCGGCGATGACCGAGGCTTCCTGGCTCGCGGTCGCGGCCACGACGACCCGGGCCGTGCCGGGATCGGCGCCGGGCAGCGGGGCCAGGGCGCGGTGGGCGCGTTCTGTCTTCGGGTTTACCTCGGCCTGTGCGGCCGGCAGCCGGGCCGCGACCCGGCGCGACGCGGTCAGCAGGAACTGCCCGCTGCGGCGACAGGTGCGCAGCGCGATCACCTTCGCGGGGCTCCCGTCGGGAGCACGGAACCGCTCGGTGAACCGGCTGACCGCGCGGGTGTCGGCGCCACGGAACCCGTAGATCGACTGGTCCGGGTCACCGACCGCGATCAGCTCCCGGCCGTCTCCGGCCAGCGCGTGCAGCAGGCCCTCCTGCGCGGGGTCGGTGTCCTGGTACTCGTCGACCAGGACCGCGTCGTAGGCCTGGCGCTCCCGCTCCCTGGTCGCGGCGCGGCCGAGCAGCCCGGCGCCGATCCTGACGATCTCCGCGTAGTCGTAGGCGGGAACGGGAGCGAGATCGAAGCGGGCGCGGTACCGCTCCAGGAAGCCTCCGGCGGCCACCCAGTCATCGCGCTGCCGCTCCTGGCCCAGCCGGGCCAGCCCCCGCCCGTCCAGGCCCCGCTCGGCCGCGCGGAGCAGGAAATCCCTGAGCTCGGCGGCGAAGCCCCTGGTGCCCAGCGCCGGGCGGAGCCGCTCCGGCCAGTTCCCGCCGCCGTCCTCGGCCTCACCGCGCAGCAGCCGCCTGACCTCGAGCAGCTGCTCGGGGCCGGACAGCAGCACCGGCGGCTCCTCGCCATCCAGCACGAACTCCCGGCGCACCAGGGCGTAGGCGTAGCTGTGGAAGGTCAGCGCGAGCGGCTGCCGGGTGGTCCGGCCGAGCCGCATCGTGATCCGCTCCCGAAGCTCCTCGGCGGCCCGCTGCTGGGCGTCATCCAGGGCGGGCGGCACCGCCGACGCGGGCACAGGCCGGCGGACGAGGCGGTAAGCAGGCGCGCTGGAAGCCATTTCAGTACCGCATTCCAGCAGAAGCCTCCGACATTTTTGGCCCTTCCGGCATCCAACCACGGCACCTGCCGCCACGGCGCCTCCCATCACGGCGTATTCAGCCAGCTGAGACGTTTTCAGGCTTATTTTCCGAAAGATGTGCGCTATCGCGATCATGCGGGCGCGCGGGCGTCGGCAGGCGATCTCGCGCGGACTGGCTCATAGCCGGAGCAAGCACTAGGCTCGGTCTAGCTTGCGGTTGCGCCTAGGGTTCCGCACCGCTCCCGTCTCCACGGCTCAGCACCAAGACAGCAGGACAACTAGGGATGACGGCGGCCTGGACCGAGCGGCGCCAGGGGCACCGGCGGGCAACCTGCCGGAGCCCCCACACCTGACGGGGAAAAAGCCCTGAGGGCTCTTACTGGCATGCCCGGAATCGGGACCGGCAGAAGGAGTCATCAGTGCCGTCGCATTCCCAGATCACCGTTCCCATCGTCGTCATCGTGATCGGCGCAGGCGCGCTGCACGCCGCGTGGAACGCCATCGCCAAGTACCTCGATGACCGGCTCGCCGGGTTCGCCCTGATCGGGGTCGTCTCGACTATCGGCGGCGGTTTGGTCCTCGCGCTGACCGGCCTGCCCTACCGCGCGTCCATCGGATTCGCTGTCGCCTCCGCGGCGATCCACATCGGCTACGAGCTGGCACTGATGAACTCGTACCGGCTCGGCGCGTTCAACCAGGTCTACCCGATCGCCCGGGGGACGGCACCGCTCCTGGTAGCGCTCGGTGCCTACTTCCTGGCGGACGAGCATCTGGGCGCGGTCCCGCTGGCCGGGGTGGCGATCCTCGCCGCGGGTCTGGTGAGCCTGGCGCTGTCCTCCGGCCGGCTGACCGGCTCTGAGCTGCCTGCCGTGGCGGCGGCCGCGCTCACCGGGCTGGCGATCGCCGCCTACACGATCGTGGACGGCCTCGGAGTCCGCCGAGCTCATGATCCGTTTGCCTATGCCGGACTGCTCTTCTTCATGATGGGACCGGTGTTCCCGGTGGTCGCGGCGTTCCGGCGGCCGGCGAAATCGTGGCTGACCGGCCGCGCGGCAGGCCAGGGCCTGCTGGCCGGGACGCTGACGCTGATCGCCTACGGAACTGTGCTCTGGGCGCAGACCCGGGCGCCGCTGGCCGAGGTCGCCGCCATCAGGGAGACGAGCGTGGTGTTCGCGGCCCTGCTTGGCATGCGGCTGTTCGCCGAGTGCTTCGGGATGAGACGAGTAGCCGCGGCCGTTCTGGTGGCGACGGGCATCCTGCTGATCAGCGCCTGAGGGCGTGCGGCAGGTGGGCCGACCGGGCCAGGGCGGGCGGGCCAGGGCGGGCGACAGTCAGGTCAAGCCGTTCCAGCGCGCACGGCGCATGTCCACTCGTCCCGGCCCGCCGTGACCGCCCGGACGCATCGGCGTGCCCTCCTCCAGGTAATGGGCCAGCGCCGCCTGCTCGTGGCCGTCCAGCAGCGACCCGTCCGCGTGAATGACCCGCCACCATGCGACGGCGCCGCCCCACAGCGCCATTACCCGGCCTACCTGGCGCGGGCCGCCCTCACCCAGGTACTCCGCGATGTCCCCGTACGACATCACCCGGCCCGGCGGTATCGCCTCCGCCAGGTCCAGCACCTTGCCAGCGAAATCGCCGAGCGCCGCCCGCGCGGATTCGGCCTGCGATGGCTCGGCGCGGGCCGGTCGGCCGCGGTCCGGCCTCATTCGCCGGGCCCCGCCGCGGAGCTTCCCGGCGCACCTGGCTGATCCTGCGGGACCGCGTGGCGGCCAGACGGCGCGGCCGACCACCAGAAGCGTGGCGGTGCCGGGAGCTGGCCTGCGTCCTGAGGGCTCCGGGACGGCCGCGGATCGGCATTCGGTTCCGGCCAGGCGCCGCTGGGAGCAAAAACCCCGTACGACTGGTCCCCGGCCGCATCAGCCGGCCGCCGCATCAGGATGAGCCGACTCGTCGCAACGACGATCACCGCCAGGCAGCCCGCGGCCAGAAGGCAGAACAGCAGGAGCTGCCCCAGGCCTCGCGCGCCAACCGGTACCGGGGGAACCGCTGCGGGACCTCCGCCGAAGTAGCTGCCCCTGGCGACGCCCGGCGTGGTCGCGGTGGTCCTCCGCAATCCCGTCCGCAGCGACCCAGGCCCGGCCAGGCCTTGCGCGGACAGCCGGCCCGCCGCGGACAGCGCGGCCGCGGCGTCCACCGTGCCGAATCCGACCTTGTTGTCGTAGCCGCCAGCGGGACGGTTGCTTGTCGTGGTGGTGATCGCCTTCCGCACCAGGTCCGGTGGAAGGCCTGGGTAAGCGGACCTGATCAGGGCGGCGACGCCCGCGGTCAGCGCGCATGCCGGGCTTGTGCCGCTGACCAGCCAGTACTGCCCGTCCCGGCCCTGCGCTGGAACGCGGACGCCCGGGGCGGCCACCTGCACGGAAAGGTTGTCGCTGGAGAAGCCCGCTGCCGTGCCGTACTGGTCGACGGCCGCGATCCCAAGCACGCCCGGGTAGTCGGCGGGAAACGAGTCCGGCGCGTGGCCCCGTCGGCGGGCGCCGGGCGCGTCGCCCGAGTTGCCGGACGAGGCCAAGACCGCGACGTTATGGTTCAGCGCGTACTGGAGCGCCCGACGCACCGGCAGGCTGGGCAGTTCATAGCCCAGGGACATGCTGATGACGCCGGCCCCGTGGGATACCGCGTACATGATCGCCTTGGCCAGCTCACGCTGGATGCGGGACTGCGACTCATGTCCGTAACGGGAAAAGCCGGGGTCCGTATTGTCGGTGATCACGCGGATCGAGAGCACGCGCGCCCTCGGCGCGACTCCGATGATCCCGTTGCCGCCGCCGCCGTGACCGTGACCGGCAATCAGAGACGCCATCCAGGTTCCGTGAACGCCCCAGCCAGGGTCCGACTCCTGGGTGCCGACGCCGGTGAGGTCGGGGCCCGTGGTCACTGACCCCGACAGATCGGACACATCGGGGTTTACTCCGCTGTCGATCACCGCTACGGTCACGCCCTGTCCCTGGCTGACCTTCCACGCGGCTGGCGCGCTGATCGCATTCAGGACCCACATCTGGGCGTCGCGCACGCTGTCGGCTCGGGCCGGGCTCGCGTCGGTGGTGACGATCAGGGCGACGGTAACGGCCAGCGCCAGCACGCTGGCTCGGCGCACGGCATGAGCGAGCCGGAGGGGCGCGGCGCCGGCGCCCCGGAGGCGAGCGGGAAACACAGCGCGCGGCGCCTTGGTGCTCGGCGTCCCCGCGGCCGACGGCTCAGTGCTCCGCCGCCGGGTGCTCCGCGGCTGAATGCTCAGCGGCCGGTTGTTCCGCGGCTGAATGCTCAGCATCCGGGGCCTCCAGGGCACCGGGGCGGCGGCGGCGGCGCGCCCAGCGGTTCGCCGACGGCATGGGCCACGCCATCGGCAAGGCTGGTCATCTCCTGGGACGCGTAGGGATCAGAGGACACCTGCTCCCGCGGCCGGCCGTCCGCGTAGCCCACCGCGGACATGATCAGGTACGGGCCCGCGCTCACCGCCCAGGAAAGCTGCCGCTGCTGGTCGCCGAACGCACCCGCCAGGGTGCCGCGGAACGGCACGGCCTCGACGCCGGGATGCAGCTGCTGGCCGGCTGACAGCTCGCTGGCCGCCGACTTGGCCGCGGTGGTGCCGGGCATCACGGCCACGCCGATGGTAACGAGCATGCTGTCGGTCTCGTCGGCATAGGTCGCACGGAGCACGGCCGCGCACCGGTTGGCGGACAGCACCGTCGCGGCCGCCGGGTCGGCCGCCGCCTTGCAGGTGGCCTGGCGGGCGATCCCGACGCGGTACGCGGTCAGCGGCAGCTGCGCGCTGGCCTCGAGGGCGTTCCCGGGCAGCTGGTACGTGACAGTGGCGGGGAAGATCTTGTCAGCGCGCATCGTCCGCCAGCGTTGGGCGGTCTCCCAGGCCAAGATCTGCTGCTGCTGCACGGCGGTGAACTTGCGCGGCAGCAGCTGAGCGGAGACACCAGCGGCCGACGCGGCCAGGCCCGCCGTGCCGACGAGCAGGGCCATCACCGTCAGACCGCGGCGCCAGCCAGACCGTCCCGGGCCAGGTGGCGCCGCCTCCCCCTCGTTGCCCGGAGGCTCCGGCTGCATGGCCACAGCAGAAATGCTACGGCCTGGCCCGGCCACGTCGCCCAACCTGACCAGAGGTTCGGCGGCCAAGCTCAGCGAGCGGGATACACAAGCGCCGCCGAGGCGGCGCTCTAAACGCCCTGCCACGCCGGTGCTTGCGGGCGGCTCAGTACGTGGGCAGGGACGGATCAACCTGGCTCACCCAGGCCAGGACGCCTCCGCCCACGTGCACCGCATCCGAGAAGCCGGCGTTCTTGACCACGGCCAGGCATTCGGCGCTGCGGGCTCCGCTCTTGCAGTGCAGCACGATCCTGCGGTCCTGCGGGAGTTGCTCCAGGGCCGCTCCGGTGAGGAACTGGTCCTTCGGAATGAGCACCGAGCCCGGGATAGACACGATCTCGTACTCGTTCGGCTCCCTGACGTCCACCAGGAAGATCTTCTCGTCACCGTCGAGCATCGCCTTGAGCTCGGTGGCTGTGATCGTGGATCCCGACGCGGCGTGCTGAGCATCCTCTGACACCGTGCCGCAGAACTCCTCATAGTCGATGAGCTCGGTGATCGTGGGGTTCTTACCGCATACCGCGCATTCTGGATCTTTCCGGATCCGAACCGAACGGTAGCTCATCTCCAGGGCGTCATAGATCATCAGACGCCCAGCCAGTAGGTCGCCGACTCCGGTTATGACCTTGATCGCTTCGTTGACCTGGATGGATCCGATGGACGCGCAGAGCACTCCGAGGACACCGCCCTCGGCGCAGGACGGCACCATGCCCGGCGGCGGGGGCTCCGGATAGAGGCAGCGGTAGCAGGGCCCATGTTCCGCCCAGAACACGCTGGCCTGGCCGTCGAAGCGGTAGATCGATCCCCAGACGTAGGGCTTGCCCAGCAGCACGCACGCGTCGTTCACCAGGTACCTGGTGGCGAAGTTGTCGGTGCCGTCGACAATCAGGTCGTACTGCGCGAAGATCTCCATCGCGTTGTCGGAATCGAGGCGCTCCTCGTGCAGCACCACGGTGACATACGGGTTGATCTCCCTGATGCTGTCGCGCGCAGACTCCGCCTTCGGGCGGCCCACGTCCGACTGGCCGTGGATGATCTGCCGCTGCAGGTTAGATTCGTCGACGACATCGAAGTCGATGATGCCGAGCGTGCCCACCCCGGCAGCGGCCAGGTACAGCAGGGCGGGTGAGCCGAGCCCGCCAGCACCCACGCAGAGCACCCTGGCGTTCTTCAGGCGCTTCTGCCCGGTCATTCCGATCTCCGGGATGATCAGGTGGCGCGAATAGCGCTTGACCTCGTCAACGGTCAGCTCTGCGGCCGGCGTGACCAGCGGTGGCAGCGACACGGTGTTGTCTCCTGGAAGGGCCTGCCCCAGCGCAGGCACCTCGGTCTCAGTTCTCGGCTTGGGCGCGGTTCCCGCGTCCCACACGAGGTGAACCAGCGGGAGCCTCCTGGCATTCCATGCTCCCTGGCCGGTCCCGTGCTGACTGAGCGTCGGGAGCTGGCGCCAGAAATGTCACCGGCGCCGGGTACAACTCAGACATGCCGGAGCCCGCTCCTCCCGGAGGACCCATGCCACCACCGCCGCCGGGCGCGCCCGGGGAATCCCGGGCCCGGGCGTCCGGTTCCGCGCGCCGCCTGGTGCTGCCGCTCGTACCCGGCCTCGACCGGCCGCCGGCGAGGAAACGGCCGCTCCCCGACGCCGCTGCGGTGCGGCTGGTCGTAGTCCCCGACTCCGCGCCGCCCTACGACGACGAGCGTGTCGCGGTGGCTTACGACAATAGTCGGGCGGCGGTGGGCGGGGACACGCCAAGAGAGCCACGGCGTCTCACGCTGGCGACCGCCCCCCGAGCCATGACCGGCAGCTCCCCCGCCGGGGCCAGCAACTCCCCGGCCGGGGCCAGCAACTCCCCGGCCGGGGCAGCCGCTGCCTCGGCCGGCCAGGGCCCCGCCGGTGAGCGTCAGGGTGGGCCGCAGCCGCCGGGTCAGCCTGCGCCGCCTGGTCAGCCTGCGCCGGTTCAGCCTGTGCGGCCTGCGCCGAGCCCGCAGCACCACGGGCAGGCGGCCACCGCCAGCTGGCCAGGCCAGTTCGCCCAGGTACTGGCGGAGACGCTGGCGGGAGCACGGCCGCAGGGGCAAATTGTGCCTTGGACCACCGACCAGGCGCGGCGGCGCATCCGGCAGCTCGGGCCGATGCTCGCCGCTGGAGTTCAGCCGCGAGTGCGGCGCATCGTAACGTCCCAGCCAGCCAGCGGTGTCGTCGAGATGAGCGTGATCGTGGGATTCGGGCCAAGGGTCCAAGCCCTCGCCGTGCGGCTTGAGCGCGACGGCCCGCACCGCGCTAGCCCCGGTCGCGCGGCGAGGGCGGCGAGATGGGTCTGCACGGTCATCGAGGCGGTCTGACCCGGCCTGCTCAAATGCCCGCTTCGTCCCGATTTGATGGCTGGCTTACGCAAGAATTTCATGATCTCGGACCCAAACCCACGTAATACGTGGGTTTGGGTCCGAGATCATGAAAACGGAGGCCCAGACCCAGTTGCAGGTGGCCCTGGGCGGTGCTTCGGGCCTACCGGTTGCGGGGGTCGCCGTGACACTGCTTGAACTTGCGGCCGGAGCCGCACGGGCAGGGAGCATTCCGCCCCACCTTGGAGTAGTCGGTGCCGTTCCCTGAGGCGGTCCGCTGCTCCGCCTGGCCGGTCGCGTCGTCGCTCGGGGCGCTGTACTGCAGCCGGCCCGGCCGCCGGGGCGGGTCCAGGCCTCGGCCCGAGAGGCCAGCAGGGATCGCCGGGGTGTCCGATCCGGTGCCCGAGTCCGGCCGCGCGTGGGCGCCGCCCTGCCGGGCGTGGGAGCCGGGCCGGCCCTGACGGCCCGATCGGGCCGGCGACCCTGACCGGCCGGAGCGGTCCCGTCCGGCCTGACCACCGCCCGAGGCCGGCCTGCTGGGGGCAGCGTCCGTCCCGGCCTGCCCGCCGCCCGGCACAGGCCCGCCCGGCACGCGGCCGCCCGCAGGCCTGCCCGGCACGCGGCCGCCCGGCACAGGCCCGCCCGGCACAGCACCGCCGACACCGGGCACGGCACCGCCGAGGACGGCGCCGTCCAGGGCACCTCCGGCGAGAGCGTCACCTGCGGCGGCTTCCTCGACGATCGGGTTCTCCTGGATCTCCACCTTGAAGTTGAACAGGGTGCCGGCCGACTCCTCCTTGATGCCCTCCATCATGTCGCTGAACATGTCGTAACCCTCGCGCTGGTACTCGATCAGCGGGTCGCGCTGCCCGTATCCGCGCAGCGATATGCCCTCGCGCAGGTAGTCCATCTCGTAGAGGTGCTCGCGCCACTTGCGGTCGAGGACGGTGAGGACGACCCGCCGCTCAAAGTCGCGCATGATCTCGGGGGTCAGCTCCTCTTCCCGCCGGTCGTAGGCAGCCAGGGCGTCCCGCGTCACCACCTCGGTGATCAGGTCGGCCGACAGGTGCGCCCGGTCTCCGCCGGCCTCGTTGAGCATCGCCTCGAGCGTGATCCCGTCGGGATAGAGCTGGCGGAACGCCCGCCAGAGCTGGTCCAGGTCCCATTCCTCGGGGAAGCCCTCGGCGGTGGCGCCCGTGATATAACCCGCGATGACCTCGTCGATCATGCTGCGGATCTGGTCTTTGAGGTCCGCGCCCTCGAGGACCTGGCGCCGCTCGTCGTAGATGACGTGGCGCTGGCGGTTCATCACGTCGTCGTACTTGAGCAGGTCCTTGCGGATC
>WNFI01074681.1_pt1 | contig 17837 bp, 17 predicted proteins | sample 5400471 | NCBI WGS metagenome assembly WNFI01 (sample SAMN13153348, study PRJNA577476) | soil metagenome | isolation source: 100 cm saprolite on Douglas fir-dominated hillslope | place: USA:California | collected 2013-09-17 | reverse complement strand
CCCTTTATGATTACCTGCACCCGGGAGCGTGATGAGCTGGAATCTTCCCAACGCCTTGACGTGGCTGCGTATCTGCGCCATCCCGCTGGTCATGCTGCTGTTCCTGGCCGGCCGCCACAATCCGGCCGGCCTGGGCGATACGGCCGCGGGCCTGGTGTTCGCGCTCGCTTCCATCACGGATACGCTCGATGGCTATCTGGCGCGACGCCTGGGGCAGATCACGCCGCTCGGCGCCTTCCTGGACCCGGTCGCCGACAAGCTGATCGTCGCGGTGGCGCTGGTCCTGCTGGTCAGCCGCGATCCGCGCGTCGCGCTGGTGCTGTCCGCGGTGGTGATCATCGGCCGCGAGATCGCCGTTTCGGCATTGCGCGAATGGATGTCGGAGCTCGGTCACCGGGCGAAGGTGGCCGTCTCGGCACTCGGCAAATACAAGACCATCATGCAGATGTCGGGTCTGTCGCTGATGCTGTACCGGCATGACCTGCTGGGGCTGCCCGTGTACCGCTCGGGTCTTTGGCTGACGGGGCTGGCGGCGCTCCTGACCCTGGTGTCGATGTTCATCTACCTGCGCGCGGCCTTGCCGTATCTGCGCGCAAGACCCTGAGCGGAGCTGGAGGTCAGCTGTATGGGTTTATTACGCGCACGCCGGTCGGGGCGTAGTGGGAGGTGTTGCGTGTCACGACGATGAGGTCGTGAATGAGTGCTGTAGCCGCGATCTGCTTGTCGAGCGGATTCTCGGGATTCGGCACACGAAGCCGCCCCCACACCTGTGCCGTGTCGCTGTCGAAGGCGAGAATCGCATTTGCGTATTCGCGCACCAGACGATCGAGCCAACGCGAGAGCTGCAGAGCCTGCGGGGCATCGCCGCGATGGCGGATGCTCTCCACGCCCTGGCGAAATTCCCCAACGGTGACCGCCGATAAGTACAGCGGTGTCTGATTACGGGTCGCCTGGTCAAAGAAGCCCTGCACGCCCGGATTCGCCTTCGTGCCCTTGCGGGCTTCGCTGATCACGTCCGTGTCAACGAGATACACCGTTATTCCCGACGATCTACCTGCTGTCGGGCGTAGTCTGCATCGGTTCCGACGTTGGGGATAGCGGCCAGGACTTCCGCAATGGAGCGGCGGCGTGGACCACGGAGCGCGGCCTGGAGAATCTCGCGGTGCTCCTGCTCCGCACTGCGGTTGTGCTTCGCGGCACGTTGCTTCAAGGCCTTGACCAGGTCTTCAGCGAGTTTTCGGACCATTAGTTGGGCCATGTTCAGTTGCTCCTATTCGGTCTCGCTATCAATGCTAGCAGTGTGCCAGAGCGAGTGCAAGCATTGATAGCACTTCGAAGTCTGGCGAGAGAGTCTTTGAGACTGTCAATGGGGCCTAGTGAAAATCGCGCGAGCGCCGGGTCAGGCCCTCCAGCCAGTGGGAGCGATCGTGCAGGCGGCGCGCGATCACGTGCGCGACCCCGTTCTGGTTCTGCAGCCTGCCGCTGACCACCAGCAGGCTGGCGCTGAGCGCCGGCGCGCGCTGCGCCAGGAAAACCTGCGGCCAGAGAATCACGTTGACGATGCCGGTCTCGTCCTCGAGCGAGAGGAATACGACACCGGAAGCCGTGCCGGGCTGTTGCAGATGCGTGACGAGGCCGCCGACGCGTACGGCGGCACCGTCGGGCAGCGCGCGCAGTTCGAGGTTGCTGCTGATGCGCGCACGGCGGAGCTGTTCGCGCAGCAGCACCAGCGGATGCTGCGTGGTGCTCAAGGAAAGCTGCCGGTAGTCGGCCATGATTTCCTGGGCCGCGCTCGGGCGCGGCAGGGTCACGGCGGCCTCGGCCGGGTTCGCCAGCCCGAGGCTCCCGGGCGGCGGCTCGGCGCCGAGCGCCAGCCAGCTCGCCGCATGGCGGTGTTCGCTCAAGGCGCGCAGCGCACCCGCAACCGCCAGCAGTTGCATGCTGCGCCGGGGCAGGGCCGCGCGCTGCGCCAGCTCGGCGATGCTCTGGAACGGCGCCCGGGCCCGCGCGTCGAGGAGGCGCTGCGCGTGAGCACTGGGGAGCGAGCGCACCAGCGCGAGTCCGATCCGGATCGCGAGTGCGCCGCCCGTGGCGCGCTCGAGCGTGCAGTCCCAGTCGCTGCGCAGCACATCGGGCGGCAGTATGCTCACGCCGCTCCGCCGCGCTTCCTGCACGAGCTGCGCCGGCTGGTAGAAGCCCATCGGCTGGCTGTTGAGCAGGGCGGCAAAGAACGCCGCGGGTTCGTGGCACTTGAGCCAGCAGGAAAAATAGGTCAGCAGCGCGAACGAGGCGGCGTGCGATTCCGGGAAGCCGTACTCGCCGAACCCCAGTATCTGCCGGTAGATGCCCTCGGCAAATTCCGCGTCGTAGCCATTGGCCTTCATGCCGCTGAGGAGCCGCTCGCGGAAGGGCTCGAGGCCGCCGCGGCGCTTCCAGGCCGCCATGGAGCGGCGCAGCTGATCGGCCTCGCCCGCGGTGAAGCCGGCGGCGACGACGGCGATCTGCATCACCTGCTCCTGGAAGATCGGCACGCCGAGCGTGCGGCGCAGCACCTCGGCCAGCGCCGGACTCGGATAGCTGACGCTGTCCGGGTCCTGGCGGCGGCGCAGGTAGGGGTGCACCATGCCGCCCTGGATCGGGCCGGGACGGATGATGGCCACTTCGATCACCAGATCGTAGAAGGAGCGCGGCCGGAGCCGCGGCAGCATGCTCATCTGTGCGCGCGACTCGATCTGGAACACGCCAGTGGTCTCGCCACGGCAGATCATGTCGTAGGTGGAGTGATCCTCGGCAGGAATATCCTGTACGCGCCCGGGCCAACCGCCGTGCGCCTGGATGAGCGCCAGGGCCTTGCGGATCGCGGTGAGCATGCCGAGCGCGAGCACGTCCACCTTGAGGAGCCCCAGGGTCTCCAGGTCGTCCTTGTCCCACTGGATCACCGTGCGCTCGGGCATGGCGGCGTTCTCGATGGGCACCAGTTCGTGCAGCGGCTCGCCGGAGATCACGAAACCGCCCACGTGCTGCGACAGGTGGCGTGGAAACCCGCGCAGTTCCGCGATGAGTCCGGCAGCGAGTGCCGCACGCTCGCCGCGCACCGGGTCCGCTGTGGCCGCCGGATCGATGCCGAGCGCGCGTTCGACGTCACGCCGTGCGCTGCGGCTGCGGTAGGTCACGACGGTGGCCGCGAGCGCAGTGCGCTCCCGTCCGTACTTGGCGTAGATGTACTGGATCACCTCTTCGCGCCGCTCATGCTCGAAATCGACGTCGATATCCGGCGGCTCGCGCCGCTCGCGGCTGATGAAGCGCTCGACCAGCAGGTTCATGCGCGCCGGATCGACCTCGGTGATCCCGAGCGCGTAGCAGACGGCGGAGTTCGCCGCCGAGCCGCGTCCCTGGCAGAGAATGCCGCGCTGGCGCGCGAAGTCGACCACGTCATGCACGGTGAGAAAGAAGTGCTCGTACTCGAGGTCCGCGATCAGCCGCAGCTCCTTTTCCAGCAGCGCCGCCACCGGTGGTGGCACGCCCTGCGGCCAGCGCCGCCGCGCGCCCGCCTCGGTCAGCGCACGCAGATGCGCGCTGGCGCTCGAACCGGCCGGCACGAGCTCGGCCGGATATTCGTAGCGCAGCTGGCCGAGATCGAACTGGCAGCGCCCGGCGATGGCGGCGCTGGCGGCCAGCAGTTCAGGGGGGTACAGGCGCGCGAGCGTGCGCAGCGGGCGCAGGTGCCGCTCCCCATTGGAAAACAGCCGCGCGCCGGCGCTCTCGAGCGTGCAGCCATGGCGAATCGCCGTCAGCAGATCCTGGAGCCGGCGGCGATTGCGCCGGTGCATATGCACGTCACCTGCGGCTACCGCGGGCAGGGCGCAGAGCCGCGCCAATTCCAGGCAGTGTGCCAGCCGTGCACGATCGCCGGCGCCGCGATGCAATTCCACCGCCAGCCAGGCACGCTCCGGAAAGCGCTCGCCCAGCCACCGGCCCGCGGCGAGCGCTCGCCCAGCGGCGGCCGCGCCGTCCGGTGGCGGCAGCCACAGTGCCAGGCAGTGATCGAGGCCGGACTCGAGGTCCGCCTGCCCGAGCGCATAGCAGCCCTTCGCGGCGCGGCGGCGCGCCAGGGTGATGAGCTGGCAGAGCTGCGCATAGGCGCGCTGGTCCGCTGCCAGCAGCACCAGTTGCAGGCCGTCGCTGCAGCGGAACTCTGCGCCGACGATCAGTTGCAGGCGGTGGCCTGCAGGCAGGGCCTGCACGGCCTCATGGGCCCGCACCACCCCGGCCATCGAACATTCATCGGTCAGGGCCAGCGCGTGATAGCCGAGCTCATGCGCGCGCGTCACCAGCTCGGCCGGATGCGAGGCGCCGCGCAGGAAGCTGAAATTGCTGACGCAGTGCAGTTCGGCATACGCGCTCATGGTGAGCTGCCCGCTCAGGCCCACACGCCGTGCATGTGCCACCCGCCACCGCGGAGGTCATGGAACACCCACAGCTGCGCGCCATCCGCACCGCGGGCCAGGTAGTAATCGCGCGCGATGTCGGCGCCGTCCCACCAGCCGCTCTCGATGCGTTCGGGTCCGGCGAGCAGCTCCTGCGGCATGTCGATGCGCAAGGGTTCCGGCAGCAGCCAACAGGGGCGCACGGGCGCCGGCGCTGCCTCCGGCGCTGCAGCCGGCCCTGCAGCGGGCGCTGCGATCGATGCGGCACTCATGCGCCAGGCGCGCTCGGGACGGTGATCGGCGGTACTGGACAGCGTCTGCACGGCGGATTCACCGAGGCGCGCGGCGAGCCGATCGATCACCTGCTGGAGCTGCTCGGTGTGCTGTGCCGCGCGCGTGAACAGGTCACTCTGCAGCACCAGGGGCTGCAGGAGTTCGTGGGCCTCGATGCCGAGCCCATGGACAGGTGCGCTCAGCGTGCTCGCGGCGAGCCGCTCGCGGGCCAGCGCCAGCAGTTGCGCGGCATCGCGACCGGGCCGGGAAAGGCCGATCGTCAGGCGTGTGGCGGCGCGGCGGTGATGCTCGAGACACAGGGTATAGCGCTGCACGGCGCGATCGAGCGAGCGCAGATAGCCCTGCAGTCCTGCGAGCAGGCGCTGCAGTGGAAACAGGAGCGCCGTGGTGTCGGTGACCGGAGCTGCGAATTCACAGCGGCTGGTGAAGCGCAGGGGCGCTCGTACCAGGCGGAGTGGTTCGCGCGCTTCGCCGCACAGGCGCTGCAGGTACAGGCTGGCGCCGGGGCCGAAGCGCTGCGCGATCGCAGCGGCGGGCAGCGCCAGTAATTCACCGATGCATTGCAGGCCGGCACTTTGCAGGGCCGCGAGCTGTTCGCCCGGCAGCGCCAGCAGGGCCAGTGGGAGCGGTGCGAGCTGTTGCCGCAGTTGTGCGCGCGTGGCCGCAGCGGTGGCCAGTCCGGCACGCGCCAGCAGTGCCGCGCCCGCGGGCGTGGGCGCGGCGCCCTGCCGATGGGTGTAGCCGAGGGAGATGAGACCGGCGGCAATGCGTTCACGCAATGCGGCGTGACCGCCAAAGAGTTGGCCGCTCGCGCCGATCTCGATCCATAGCGCAGAGTCCATGCGGTGCTCGCCATCGTCCGCCACGCGATAGCTGACCCGGCTGCTCCATTGCAATGCCCACAGCGCCAGCACCTCGAGCGCGGCCCGCTCGGCCCGCGGGCGGCCGCCGGCCGACGCTTCAGGCGCAAATCGCGGCAGCTGGATGATAGAGCAGACCGAAGCCGCCGCCCGCCTCGGCTGCAAGCTGGAGGCGGCGTACGCGCCGGTCATCGAGCGCCGCGGGCCAGGCGAGCACCGCACCGATGGCCGGGCAGCGTAGCGCCTGCTCGGTGGCCCAGAGCAGGGCCTGGGTATCGTGCGTCTGCACGAGCAGCAAGCGCTCAAGCGCCAGGCCATGACGGGCGAGAGCCGGCGGGTAGGGCAGGCAGGGCGGTGCGATCCAGGCGACGTACCGGCCCGCGCGACTGAGCTGTGCGAGCGCCGGCAGCAGCAGCGAGAGTTCACCGATGCCCTGCGCATCCGGCATCAGTTCCGTGATCGCCCCCACCGGCCAGCCGCCGCCGGGCAGTACGGCATCGAGTGGCGCGAACCCCGTCGGCAACGCGATCGGCCTTGCCTCTTCACTGGCTGGGCTGCTCCGGCAGATGCGCTCGAGCTGCGCCCGCAAACTGTCACGGTCCAGATGCTGTGCCACCTGGCCCGTCATGACTTGCGCGCCTGGGGCATCCCGCTGCGCACGAGTCCCACCACGAGACCCTCGATGACGCACGACTGGCGTCGCAGATCGATCACCAGCGGCTGAAATGCGGCGTTGGCGGGCTCGAGTCGCAACAGGTGGCGGTTGCGGCGGTAATATTTCACGGTTGCTTCATCTCCCAGGCGCGCGACGACGATCTGGCCGTTGCTCACCTGCGCGGTGCGGTGTACGGCGAGGATGTCGCGATCGTGGATGTCGGCATCGAGCATGCTCCGGCCATGCACGCGCAGCAGGAAATCGGCGCGCGGACGGAACAGTGCCGGATCGAGCAGCAGTTCATCCTCGACGTTATCGAGTGCCAGCGTCGGTACGCCCGCGGCAACGCGGCCATAGAGCGCCAGCCGGCGCGTGAGTGCGAAGGCCGGTTGCAGCAGGCGGATGCCGCGGGCGACGCCGGGTTCAAGGGCGATGAGCCCCTTGCCCGCGAGTGCGCGCAAATGCTGATCGATCCCCTGGCGATTGCGCAGCCCCATCGCGTCGGCGAGATCGGCGCGGGTCGGCGGCCGCTCGTGACGGCGCAGGAACTGCTCGATCAGTTCCAGCATCTGACGCTGGCGGGGACTGGGTTGGGTGCCCGTGGCATTCATGGCCGATACCAGCTGGCGACGCTCACTGGACCCTGCGCGGCGACGGTCTACGAGCTCAGCGACCCTGCGCAAAACGTGCTGGGCGCCGATCAAAGCATCGAGACGGTCTATGAAGACACGCTCTACGATCTGGCACGCCGCTACAGCCTGGGCTCGGAAGAGCTGATTCGCGTCAATCCCCAGCTCGACCCCTGGCTGCCGGGCGCCGGCAAGGTCGTGCTGATACCGGGCCGCCGCATCCTGCCGACCGGTCCGCGTGAAGGTATCGTCGTCAACATTGCCGAACACCGGCTCTACTATTACCCGAAGCCCAAACGCCATCAGCTGCCGCAGGTGATTACTTATCCGGTCAGCATCGGCAAGATGGACTGGCGCACGCCGCTGGGCGACACGCAGGTGATCGCCAAGCAGATCGATCCCTGGTGGATTCCGACCGAATCGGTGCGCGCCGAACATGCGCGGGATGGAGATGTCCTGCCTGAACGTGTGCCGCCTGGCCCCGACAATCCACTGGGAAACCGCGCCCTGCGGCTGGCGGCCGGGAAGGGCACCTACCTGATTCACGGCACCAACAACCCGATCGCCGTCGGACTAGCGGTGACTCACGGCTGCATCCGCATGTACCCGGAAGATATCGACGCGCTGTTCGAGCAGGTGCGGGTGGGTACCAAGGTGCGCATTGTCAACGAGCCCGTGAAGGTCGCCTGGGTCGATGGCGAATTGCTGCTCGAGGCCCATCCACCGGTGGACGCGGAGGGGCAGAGCTACGAGCCGGATATCGATAAATTTTCTGAACTGCTGCGCGAGGCGGTGGGCGTGACCACCGTGGCCATACATTGGGACTACGCGCGCGAGGTGCTCGGCGTCTGCGCCCACCGGCTCAGCAGCGGAGCCTGCCCCGGCCAGTACTGCCGACTCGCGCTGAATGAGTTCCTGGCCGCAGGCACTCATTTCACCGCCCTGTTCCTCCTGGTCAGGTACTCACGCCACGGCGTCCAGTAGTACCGGCCCCAGCCCTCGGACACGCCGGCGAAATCGCGATCCGCTACATTGACGTGCGTGAGCTCGATGCGCGCACCCTTCCCGTCAGGCCAGAAACTCAGCACCAGCGTGGAGTCGAGATCACGCCGCGAGAACTCCCTCGAACGCCAGGACTGGACGATCAGGCGATTGGGGACGAGATGCAGGATTTTCCCGCTCAGCGCACCGCCAAACGCCTTGAACGGTGCTCCGACGCGCGCCGCGATCGACACGGGGCTGCCGGTGAAGGCGCCGTGCTGCTTGGGGTCGAGATACATGCGGTAGAGGCGAGCCGGTGAGCCGGGGAGGTGGACGGCCATCGTGACGGTGCGGGGCATGCGTGACTCCTCATTTTTCCCTAAGGGTAAAGAACCGGTCCAGATCGCCACCGGACGCAGCGTCGGCAAACCCTGCAAAGGTGCCCTGCTCGGCCAGCAGCTTGGCCGCGCGGACCAGGCCGCTCCAGGCGGTGCGTGCGAGCGCACCGCCCACGCTGACACGCCGCACTCCGAGTGCGGCAATCTCGGCCATGGTCAAATCGCTTACCCATCCCACGAGCAGATTGACCGGCTTGGGTGCAACGCTCGCCACCACCGCTGCAATCTGATCCCGTGTGCGCAGACCCGGTGCATAGAGGCAATCGGCGCCCGCGTTGGCGTAGGCCTTCAGCCGCTGGATCGTTGCATCCAGATCTGGCCGTCCTGCGATAAGACCTTCGGAGCGGCCGATCAGCATCGTATCGCCGCCGCTCTGATCGATGGCGTGCCGCGCTGAGCGCAGCCGCTCTACCGCCGTACCGAGATCGTAAAGGGGATGTGCCGGATCCCCGCTCGAGTCCTCGATGGACAGGCCCGCAACGCCCGCATCGACCGCGAGCCGTACGCTTTCCGCGACGCCGGCACTGTCCGCTGCAAAGCCGCCTTCGAAATCGGCGTTGATCGGGACATCCGTCGCCGCCACCATTGTCGCGAGGTGTTCAAGCATGGTCTCGCGGGAGACGCCGTTGTCCGGCAGGCCCTGCGACCAGGCGAAGCCGGCACTCGTCGTCGCGAGCGCCCGGAAACCGAGGCTCTGCAGGTACAGGGCGCTGCCCAGATCCCAGGGATTTGGAATCAGAAAGCAGCCCGATTCGTGCAGCTGCCGGAATTCTCGTCGTTTGTCAGTGACGCTGGGGCGCGCTTTGGCCATGCCAGTGATTCCCGGTAAGCGGAGGGGCGCACATATGTTGCGCCACCTTTCACGCCTGGGACAGCGCGCGCCACACGGACGCCAGCCAGGGCTGTTGCTCGCGCGGCAGGCCGGCGGGGCGGTAATAATGCTCCAGCTCCACAAATCCGGCCTCCGAAACATAGCGCTGCCAGGTTTCGAGATCGAGATAGGCGCCGTACCGTCCGCGATTCCACCCTTCCTGGTTGTCGCCGTGCGGGTTGGAGCTGAACAGCACACCGCGGGGTTTCAGGGTGGTGTGCAGTTGGCGCAAGACGCGCGCCAAGGCCTGGGTCGGGACGTGAAACAGTGAAGCGTTGGCGAAAATGCCGTCGAAGTAGGCTGCAGGCAGATCCAGCTGCAGAAAGTCCTGCTGCCAGACCAGACAACCAGAGTCGGCCCTCGCCATGGCGGCGAGGCTGGCGGCGCCCTCCAGGCCGATCGCGACATGCCCCAGCCGGGTGAGGCTTTTGAGATCGCGCCCCGGCCCGCAACCGAAGTCGAGCAAGGTAAAGGGGGAATCGCTTTCGATGTGCCGCAGGAGTGCGGCAATGTTCTGGCTGACGTCGTGGTCGCGGGTGCCGGCGCGGAACTCCTGCGCATGTTGCTCGTAGTGCGCGAGTGTCTGGGTCGCGATGTCGGCCAGTTCCTGTGGATATGAAGAGTGGCGATGCGTCACGTGCGGATGATATGAGCCCCGCGCGCTGACACCCTAGCAGCGCGCTGCGCGCGGCAGGCGAGGCGTCTCGTCGCCGGCCAGCTGCTGCCTGGTGTCTGGTGCTGGCTGCCACCCGTTACATGTAACGCGTTACATGTAACGGGTATTTCAAAAATGAGGAGGGCCGATACCGGGCTGGCCGGGTTGCCAGTCCCGCGCGGAGCGGACCCGGTCGGCCGGCCCAGGCCCCTGGACCCTGAAGTCCGGCCCTACGGTTGGTCGCCGAACGCACAAGCTATTGATTTTCAATATTGTCTTCCCGCAAGCCGGTCTTGCCGTCGCTCGCCCGCCGCGGCGTCCAGGGCTTAAGGCCGACCGAATTCCGGTGGTCCGCCTCCCCCCGAGACGAGATCCGCCGGGCACCTTCTGCGCCCTGGCGTGTCGGAGTTGAATAGCGCCATAAATCAGCTATAGTTCGCTCCCCAGTGAGGTCCGTTTCAGGTTTAACTTCTTGATCCTCAAGAATATTTCTTATAAACGCCATGTCAGAGCGCGATAGCGAGAATTTCGATATAGACGAAGAATTCGTCGCCGAGGCGGAAGACAGCACCGACTATGACGGACTGCTGGCGCGCGTCGATAAGCGCGTTCGCACCCAGGGCAAGAAGGGCAAGGCCGCCTGGAGCAAGCTCGAAGAGGTGCTCGCCGACCGCAAGCTTGAAAAGGACCTGCGCGAACTCTTTCACGACGAATAGTCTCCTGCAGCAGCGACGCCGTCGGCCGCGCTGCCCTGCAGGATTCCCATTCCCGACCATCCAGGGCATCAGATGAGTGCAAGGCCTGCGGCCGAGTGGATCGTGCTCAAGTTCGGCGGCACCAGCGTGTCGTCGCTGGGCAACTGGCGCAACATTGCCGGCGTGGTCCGCGAGCGTGGTGCGCAGGCAGCCCGCGTGCTGGTGGTGCATTCGGCCCTCAGTGGTATCACCGACCGCCTGGAAAAACTCCTGGCCGCCGCACTGGCGGGCGAACATGCCGCCGTGCTGGACGCGATCGAGGAGCGCCATCGACAGCTCGCGGTTGAACTCGGCGTCGGCGTTTCCCCGGCGCTCGAGCAATTCTTTGCGGAACTGCGGCAGATCACGGCCGGCATCATTCTGATGGGCGAGGTGAGTGATCGCACGCGCGCGCGGGTGATGGCGAGCGGTGAGCTGATGGCCACGGAGCTGGGCGCGCGCTTTCTGCGCACCCAGGGGATTGATTGCCGGTGGTGGGACGCGCGCGATGGCCTGCGATCCGAGCCGCGCGCCAACGCCACGCAGACGGCGAATTTTCTGTCCGCCACCTGTGACTTTTCCGCCAGCGAAACCCTGCGCGCCCGGCTGGAGTCGCTCGCGCCGGTGGTGCTCACGCAGGGATTCATCGCCAGCAATGCCTCCGGCGACACGGTATTGCTGGGCCGTGGCGGCCCCGACACCTCGGGAGCCTATCTCGCGGCCCGCCTGCGCGCCTCGCGCCTCGAGATCTGGACCGACGTGGCCGGCATGTTCAGCGCCAATCCGCGCTCGACGCCCGCGGCGCGCCTGCTGCGCGCCCTGCATTACGATGAGGCGCAGGAAATCGCGAGCGGCGGCGCCAAGGTGCTGCACCCGCGCTGCATACTGCCCGCCCGGCAGGCGCAGATTCCGATCTGGATCTACGACACCCAGACTCCCCACCTCGAAGGCACGCATATCGGCGCGAGCGGCGGGGACGGCGCCGCGCAGGTCAAGGCGGTGTGCATCAAGAAGGGCATCACGCTGGTGTCGCTCGAGACCCCGGGGATGTGGCATGAGGTCGGATTTCTGGCCAATGCCTTCGAGATCTTCAGGCGCCATGGCATGTCGGTCGATCAGGTTTCGACCTCGGAAACGAGTGTCACCGTTTCACTGGACCCGGCCGCCAACACGCTCGATCGAGCCGCGCTCGACCGGCTGGTGGCGGAGCTGGCCCAGCTGTGTCGCGTGCAGGTGCTCGGCCCCTGCGCCTCGGTGAGCCTGGTCGGGCGCAATATCCGCGGCATCCTGCATCAGCTCGGGGCGGCCTTCGAGCTCTTTGCGGATCAGCGCATCTACATGGTGAGCCAGGCGGCCAACGACCTGAATTTCACCTTTGTGGTGGACGAGGAGCAGGGTGACCGGCTGGTGCAGGAATTGCACGATCTGCTGATCCGCCCGGTGAGCGGCGATACCGTGCTCGGTCCGACCTGGGCCGAGCTCTACGGCAGGAAAAAGACCAATGGCGGCAGCGCGGTGCCGTGGTGGCAGCTCCGGCGCGCCGAACTGCTGCAACTTGCCGCCGCACACGAGAGTGCGTTCGTCTACGATCCGGAGCAGGTGCGCCTGGCGGCGCGCGCCTTGCGCGCGCTGAAATCGGTGCAGCGCGTGTACTACGCGATGAAAGCCAATCCGCATCCGGCGCTGCTGCGCATCGTGGCGGAGGAAGGGCTGGGCATCGAATGCGTCTCGCGCGGAGAAATCGAGCGGGTCTGCGCCACGCTTCCCGGACTGGATCGCGCGCGCGTGCTGTACACGCCGAATTTCGCGGCGCGGGACGAATATGCCTGGGCCTTCGCCCAGGGTGTGAACGTGACGATTGACAACCTGTACGTGCTGCAGGCCTGGCCCGAAGTCTTCAGGGACCGTGAGTGGCTCGTGCGCGTCGATACCGGCACCGGGCGGGGCCATCATCAGCACGTGCGCACCGCCGGCGTGCGCTCCAAGTTTGGCATCCCACTGGCCGAACTGGACACCGTCGCGCAGCTCGCTGCGGCGGCGGGCGGTGCGGTCGTCGGACTCCATGCGCATCCCGGCAGCGGGGTCCTCGAAGTGACGAGCTGGGCCGAAACGGCGGCGCTGCTGCTGCAGGCCGCGGGACGCTTTCCGCGCCTGCGGGCCATCAACGTCGGCGGCGGACTCGGCGTGCCCGACCGCCGCGAGCAGGCGGCGCTGGACCTGGAGAGCCTGGATACGGCCCTGGGTGCCGTACGGCAGGAACGGCGCGATGTCGAGGTCTGGCTCGAACCGGGGCGTTTCGTCGTGGCCGCCGCCGGCGTATTGCTCGCGCACGTGACGCAGACCAAGACCAAGGCCGACACGCGCTACGTGGGCGTCACCACCGGCATGAATTCACTGATCCGGCCGGCCCTGTATGGCGCCTGGCATGAGATGGTGAATCTCACCCGCCTGGATGAGCCGGCCACGGAGCTGGTCAACATCGTGGGTCCGATCTGCGAGTCCGCCGACGTGCTGGGTCACGATCGCCTGCTGCCTCCCACGCTGGAGGGTGACGTGCTGCTCATCGCCAACGCCGGCGCCTACGGTTACGCCATGAGTTCCCACTACAACCTGCGCGCACCGGCGGTCGAGCTGGTCCTGTAGAGGGCCCGTCGTCCTGTCGAGCCGGTACGAAAGGCGCCGGGCATACCCCGGGCGCGACAGCGCTTGACGCTTGCAAAGCCGGCCCCATAGACTGGCCGGACTCATCGAGACCGGCTGAGGGAAAGGCCCTTCGACGCCGGGGCAACCGCCGAGAGCTTCGGCACGGTGCCAACTCCTGCGGCCCCTGGGCCGGCAGATGAGCGTGCCTGGCGCCCTCAGTTCCGCACAACGGAATCCGCAGGCGCTGGCGCCGTCCCGGCGCCGACGCTCCTTACCTGCCGAGTGCCGATGAGTGTGGCATGGCAAGCGATGGAGCGATCTGGTGAACTCGGCACATCACGGTCTCAGGACGGTAGGCGAAGGGGCATTCCTGCGGGATCTCCGCCCACCGGCGGGTCTTCGACGAGAACCAGCCGCGGGCCGGGTGGTGGCATGAGGTGGCGGGCCCGGACCGCGCGCTCGACAGCAACCGTTGCTGCATCCTCGGGATTGACTACCTGGGTGGTAGCGGCGAATCAAAGGACCGTTCCGGGCGCGCCAGTCTGCCGAGCATTTCCAGCTATGACCAGGCGCTGGCGCTGCGTTGCCTGCTGGACCATCTAGGCTTGGCGCGGGTACGCGCGATACTCGGGGCTTCCTACGGGGGCATGGTGGCGCTGGCCTTTGGCGAGCGCTATTCCGAGCGTGTGTCCCGGCTGCTGGTCATCAGCGCCTCCGATCGTGCACATCCGATGGCGACCGCGTGGCGCTGTGTGCAGCGACGCACGGTGCGATTCGCGATGCAGCAGGGCAAGGCCTGTGAAGGTCTGGAGCTGGCGCGCGCGCTGGCGATGACCACCTACCGCAGCCCCGAGGAATTTTCTGCACGCTTCGATGCGCCGCCCGTGCGCGGTGAGACGCAGTTCGTGTTTCCGGTCGAAGAATACCTGTTCGCGCGCGGGCGCGATTTCGCCGCCCGCGTGCAGGCCGAGGAATTCCTCTGCCTGTCGGAATCGATCGATCTGCACCGGGTCGATGCCACACGGATCGCAGTGCCGACCACCGTGATTGCCGTGCGTGGCGACCTGCTCGTACCGGTCGAAGACATGCGGGCGCTCGCGACGCGCCTTCCCGATGCGCGCCTGCACGAGATTTCCTCGCCCCACGGGCACGACGCCTTCCTGAAGGAGCCCGGTCAATTGCGGCCCACCTTGGCCTGTATTTATGGAGAATGCTGAGTGAACGCCAGTAGCGACAAGCCTCCCGGCGCGCAGACGCGTGCGGTGCGGGCCGGACTCGAAAGCGATGCGGTCACGGGCGCGGTCGTGCCGCCGATCCACCTCAGCGCGACCTTCGCCTTTCGCGGCTACGGCGACAAGCGGGCCTATGACTACACGCGCTCGGGCAATCCGACGCGCGATCTGTTGGGCGCGGCACTGGCGGATCTGGAAGGAGGCGCGGGCGCGGTCGTCACCGCTTCGGGAATGGGCGCCATCACGCTGGTCGGCCATCTGCTGAAGGTCGGTGCCCGCATCGTCGCGCCGCACGATTGCTATGGCGGTACTCACCGCCTCTTCTCGGCCTGGCAGCGCCGCGGCGAGTTGCAGGTCGACTTCGTGGATTTCGGCGACGCGGTCGCCGTGCGCACCTCGTTGAGCAAGCCTGCGGCCATGGTGTGGATCGAGACGCCGAGCAATCCGCTGCTGCGCATCACCGACATTGCCGCCGTGGCCGGGCTGGCCCGGCAGGCGGGTGCGCTCGTGGTCGTCGACAACACCTTTCTGTCGCCGGCGTGGCAGCAGCCGCTGCGGCACGGCGCGGATATCGTCGTGCACTCGACCACCAAGTACATCAATGGTCACAGCGATGTCGTGGGGGGCGCGGTCATTGCCGCGACGCGCGCGGTGCAGGAGCAACTCGACTGGTGGGCGAATTGCCTGGGGCTCACGGGGGCGCCCTTCGACAGTTTTCTGACGCTCCGGGGCCTGCGTACCCTGCATGCCCGGCTTGGCGTGCACGGCGCCAATGCCCAGGCACTGGCCGAATGGCTGCTGCGCCAGCCCACGGTCAATCGCGTCTGGTACCCGGGACTGCCCACTCACGCCGGGCACGACATCGCCGCGCGCCAGCAAAGCGGCTTTGGCGCCATCATCAGCTTCGAACTCAAGGGTGGGGTTCCCGCCGTCAGGCAGTTCATCGCCGGGCTGCGCTACTTCTCCCTGGCCGAATCGCTCGGCGGGGTCGAGAGCCTGGTGGCGCACCCTGCCTCGATGACCCATGCGGCCATGGATGAGGCCTCGCGCCGTGCCGCAGGACTGACCGACGGTTTGCTGCGTCTTTCCGTCGGCATTGAATCCCTGGAGGACCTGCGCGCCGATCTCGCGGCGGGCCTGGCACGCATCCAGAGCTGAGGGCCGCCCGGGGGCCGGAAATCGCCCCGAACCGCGATGCACGGTATGATCGGGCCCATGAATAACCGACGAATCCGTCACGTGGCGCCGGAGATCCCCGGGTGGTAAATCCGGCTGAATCCCTGGGCGATGAGCCGCGTGGTCCGCTGCAGCGGGTGGCGGCCAGGCGCCTGGAAGGCGCCCGCGCCCACAGCGTGGCGGAGACGCTGGCGACCGAAGTGCCGGTGGCCATGCAGTTCAACGGCCGGGCCTACGCGGTCATGCTGGCGACGCCGGCGGATCTGGAAGATTTCGCGCTGGGATTTGCACTCACCGAAGGGATCGTCAGAAAGCCGGATGAACTGACCCTGGTCGAACAGGCCTGGACGCCGCACGGCGTCACCCTCGCGATGCAAATTCCGGACGTGCGCGCGGCACTCCTGGACACGCGCGACCGTAACCTGACCGGCCGAACGGGCTGCGGACTGTGCGGCACCTCCACGCTGGAGGCCGCGATCCGGCCCGTCCGGCACGTCGATCCGTCCACTCCCCGTGCCAGCCTGAGCGCCATTGCCGCCGGCATGGCGCGTCTGGCGGCGCTGCAGCCCTACAACAGCGCCACCGGCGCGGTGCACGCGGCGGCGCTGATCTGCACGGATGAGAGTTTCACCGTGCGCGAGGACGTGGGCCGCCACAATGCCATCGACAAGGCCGTGGGCGCGGTGATGCGCGCCGGCAGCACGCCCCACAGCCTGCTGGTCACATCGCGCGCTTCCTACGAAGTGGTGCACAAGGCGGCGGAGGTCGGTTGCCGGCTGGTGGCGGCCATTTCCGCGCCGACGGCGCTGGCCGTGGAACTGGCGCAGCAGGCGGGCGTGACGCTCGCCGGATGGGTGCGCCCGCCGCGCCTCACCGTGTACTGCGGTGAACTCGAATGAGCGGGCCGCGCTCGGTGAGCATTCCGGTGCGGGCGGCGCCCGGTGCGGACCTGAACAAGGCCGAGAGCGCCGCGGTGCTGGAAGCTGTGCGGGCTCATCGGCAATTGCTGGGGCCGCTGCTGCCGGTTCTGCATGCGATCCAGGACCGGCTCGGATGGGTGCCGCCGCGGGTCGTGCCGCTGGTCGCCTTTGAACTTAATCTCTCGCGCGCCGAAGTGCACGGGGTGCTGACGTTCTATCACTACTTCCGCCAGACGCAGCCGGGCCGCAAGCTGATCTACTTATGCCGTGCCGAGGCCTGCCAGGCGGTGGGCGCGGCGGCTCTCGAAGCGCATGCCAAGCGCGTCCTGGGCGTGGACTTTCACGGCACGAGCGCCGACGGCAGCTACACCCTCGAGCCCGTATACTGCCTGGGCAATTGCGCCTGCGGGCCATCCCTGATGATCGACAAGGAATTGCACGCCGGCGTGACGCCGGAGCGATTCGATGCTCTCGTGGCGAGCGGCAGGCCATGAGCACGACTATTTACGTACCGGGCGAAGCGACGGCGGTGGCGCTGGGCGCCGAGGCCGTGGTGCGCGCCCTGCAGGCCGAGGCCGCGCGCGCCAGGCAACCCATCCGCCTGATACGCAACGGCTCGCGCGGCGCCTTCTGGCTCGAGCCGCTGCCATTCCTTACCTGGCGAAGCAGGAGCGCCTGACCTGCACGCGCATCGGTGTGATCGATCCGCTGAGCCTGGATGACTATCGCGCCCACGGAGGCTACAAGGGACTGCTGGCCGCCGCGGCGATGAAACCGGCGCAGATCGTGAAGGCGGTGATTGACTCGGGGCTGCGCGGTCGCGGCGGCGCGGCGTTTCCGACCGGCATCAAGTGGCGCACGGTGCTCGAGACGGCGGGAGCGCAGAAGTACATCGTCTGCAACGCGGACGAAGGCGACTCCGGCACCTTCTCCGATCGCCTGCTGATGGAAGGCGATCCCTTCTGCCTCATCGAAGGCATGACGATCGCCGCGCTCGCGGTCGGCGCATCCAGTGGCTATATCTACCTGCGCTGCGAGTATCCGCAGGCACAGGTCACCTTGAGCGCCGAGATTGCCACGGCGTACGCGCAGGGGTATCTGGGCCCGGACGTCGCCGGCACCGGCCGCCCCTTCGATCTGGAACTGCGCCTCGGCGCCGGCGCCTACATCTGCGGCGAGGAGACCTCGCTCCTGGAATCGCTCGAGGGACGGCGCGGGCAGGTGCGCTTCAAGCCGCCCCTCCCGGCGATCAAGGGCCTGTTTGGCTGTCCGACCGTGGTCAACAACGTGATCAGTTTCGCCAGCGTGCCGATCGTGTTCGAGCGCGGCGTCGATTACTACCGTGATTTCGGCGTGGGCCGC
>WNFI01442065.1_pt2 | contig 17839 bp, 18 predicted proteins | sample 5400471 | NCBI WGS metagenome assembly WNFI01 (sample SAMN13153348, study PRJNA577476) | soil metagenome | isolation source: 100 cm saprolite on Douglas fir-dominated hillslope | place: USA:California | collected 2013-09-17 | reverse complement strand
AGGTAATCACCGCTGGCTCAACACAGCCACCGCTGACCGAGCCGGTCAGTTCGCCGTGCTGGTTGACTGCCAGTTTCGCTCCCGGCTGGCGCGGGGCCGAACCTTGCATACTAATAACCGTGGCCACGGCGATTGCGTCGCCGTTGTCGCGCCACCGCTCGATTTCAGGGAGAATATCGCGCATAGATCAAGACTCCTTTCAGAGAGGGTACATGGGTTATGCTCTGGGCTTACTCCAGGTTGCTGCTGCCAGTTTGCGCGCTCCTGGACTGCGTATGGGTCGGCTCTCGTCGATCGTATTCAGCAGGTTGCCCAGGTTGATTAAACTATCCAGGTTATGAGCTGGCAAGAAATTGTCGATATAGGGTAGCGCCGTCTTCATGCCAATGGTCAGCGGACGGTAGTCGGGCGAGCCGAGCAGCGGGTTGAGCCAGATCAGTCGGTGGCTGCTGTGCTGCAGGCGATCCATTTCGGTTGCCAGAGTGTTGGACTCGCCGCGATCCCAGCCATCGCTAATAATCAGTACCACCGCGCCTCGGCCCAGTACGCGCCGCGCCCAGTGCTGATTAAAGCCGTGCAGCGCGTCACCGATACGCGTGCCGCCTGACCAGTCCTGCACAGATTTTGCCACGTCGCGCACCGCGTCGTCCACGTCGCGCCGCTTGAGCTGGCGAGTGATGCGCGTCAGGCGGGTGCCGAAGACAAATGCCTCGACATGCATCAGACCGTTGGAGATGGTATGCACAAAATGCAACAGCAGGCGTGAGTAGAGACTCATCGAGCCGCTGATATCACAGATGATCACCAGCGGGCGCGGTTTCTGGCGTGTCTCGCGCCAGGTCAATTCAAGCAGTTCCGCGCCGTATTTTAGATTGCGTCGCACGATCCTGCGCATATCGGGCGAAGTGCCGCGCCGCGCTGGAGCTTTGCGGTGTGTCTCGCGCATGCCAAGATGCCAGCGCATCTCAGACATGAGCTTCTTGGCTTCCTGCACTTCTTCCCAGGAGAAAGATTCAAAATCTTTTTTGCGCAACACCTCGATCGCGCTATAGGCAGTCCCCTGCGGATTCTCGTCCTCGTCGTTTTTCTCGTCCTCTTCCATGGCATCCTGCTCAATAACTCGCCGTCTGCGCTCGGTTTCGCGCATCTCGGAGCGCAGGTCCTTGCGCTTTTCGTCAGGGGTATTCATATGCTCGGCCAGGCGTTTCAACTCGGAAGGTGGCAGGCGCAGGCGTTTCTCGTCTCGTTTGGCCACGCCGGGAGCCGTATCGCCTGCCCGCTTATCCTGTTGGTCGCGCATATGCCAGTAGTAGACGAAAAGCTGGTCAAAAAGCGTCTCCTGCTCGTGTTTAGCCAGCAGACTGCACTTGAGCGTGTGATAGAAATCATTTTTATTGGTAATGTCGACATAGTCCAGCGTCTCGGCGAGGTCCAGCATCTTGCCTGGTCCCACGTACGTGCTCATTTTACGAGACTCCCTGCGCCTTCTTCAGCATCTTGTTCATATCGTTCCCTCCGATCTTGAGAATATCGTCCTGGTACTTGAGCAGCGCGCCCAACGTATCGCGCACTGGACCTTCGACCAGCTCCATCTGGTCCAGCGCCAGCAGTGAGCTGAGCCAGTCGAGCGTCTCAGCTACGCCTGGCGCTTTGAAGAGGTCAGCGTTGCGCAGCTCTTGCACAAAGGCACAGACCTGTTTGGCCAACCTCTGTGGGGTTTCCGGCATGCGCGCCATCACGATCGAATACTCGCGATCCAGCGTGGGGAAGTCGATCCAGTAGTAGAGGCAGCGGCGGCGCAATGCGTCGTGGATCTCGCGTGTGCGGTTTGAGGTAATGATGACAATCGGCGGCTCTTTGGCGCTGATCGTGCCGATCTCTGGAATTGTGATCTGGAAGTCCGAGAGCAGTTCTAGCAGATAAGCCTCAAATTCTTCATCGCTGCGGTCCAGCTCGTCGATCAGCAGCACCGGGGCTTTGGCATTGGACGCGTCGATGGCCTGGAGAAGCGGGCGCTGGATCAGGAAATCCGGGCCGAAGATCTCCTTTAGCTCGGATTCGCGTGTACTGCCCTGGGCCTCCATCAGGCGGATGTGCAGCATCTGGCGCGTATAGTTCCATTCGTAGACGGCAGTATTGACATCGATGCCTTCATAGCATTGCAGGCGGATCAAGCGGGTATCTAGCATGGCAGCCAGGACCTTCGCGACCTCCGTTTTGCCAACGCCCGGCTCTCCTTCGAGCAGCAGTGGCTTGCGTCGTTTCAGCGCCAGGAACACCGCAGTGGCCAGGCTTCGGTCGGCGATATAGCTCTGAGCGAACATCGCCCTTTGGACATCTTCGATTGTGCTCAATGGTTCCTGGTTCAACAGTGCCTCCCAAGAAAAAACTGGTTTCTACATATGTACGTGGATGTATTCCTCATTGTATGTCATTTTGTTGAGTAGTAGCAAGATCGCTGGAAGCAAAGCGAGAGAACAAACTGTTTTCTCTAGTTCTGGTTGTTGTCAGCAACGCCCTTTCAAGTGCCTGGCGAATTTTGATGTTAAAGGGTTTCACCAGATAGTTCAGACCATAGTAGTTAATTGCCAACTGAGGAACCGAGCGAAACCGGTTGGTCATGACCATCGCCTGATTGTTCTCTGCGGTCGGAATGGCAGTGATATCGACCTGACCAGCCTGCTCGCTCTCCATAAAAATGGACAAAACTATACGCTTGCGTCGTTCGTGTATGATGAGAACGTTGTATCGCTGAGAAATGTGGACAGGCCACAAGTTAGATACGCTGTTTGCGAGGCAAGGAGAATGCCATGAATATTCCTTTTCAGTTTGGTGCACCCCAAATTATTCTGCTCTTAATTGCTCTTTGCGGTTTTATCCTTTTCGTGTACGCGGCGCACAGCCTGCTACGCGGCGAGAAGCGCTACAAATATCTGAGCGATGAAGAGAAAGAGACGTATCGCCGCCATGGGCGCTTGCCGCGTCGCCGCCGTTTGCGCTGGCAACACGGCCTGGGCGGCGTTCTTTTGCTGTTTCTCTCCATCTCCCTGCTGTGGATGACGTTTCTGATTCAGAGCTATCTGGGCTTGACCGGAAATATCCAGGTGGCCCAGGTGAGAGCTTCGAATATAGCCAACAGTTCCAATGGCTTGCCCATGATGAGCATCGATCTGACGCTTTATAACCAGGCTGGTCAGAAGGCTTCAGAGCAAACCTATCTGGTGCTGGGCAACGAGTGGATGGTGCAGGGGGACATTATCAAGTTTGCCGACTGGCTCAACGTTGTTGGTTTGCACTCTGGCTACAAGCTGACCCGCCTGGAGGGTCGCTATGACGATCCCAATCAGGAGAGAAATGCTCAACACACGGTTGAGGTGCTCAATGGAGGTGATGGTGGATTTTTCCAGAATGTCAAAGCGGCTGGGGCCGGCTGGGCCTCGCCTTTCGTTCAAGCGCAGTATGGCAACGCGGTCTTTCAGTCTGCGGATGGGACATATAACGTTTATGTCTCACAGACTGGCTTGTATGCGCAAAAAGTGAATACATGATAGCCTATGCAAGAATATGAGATCAGGGCAGATTATGATAACCGCTCTATAATCGTTTATCAAGCATATGGAACGGCTATCGCTACTGCTGCCCTGCGAAATAACCGCTTTGTTGCGCCCTTCTCTTTCAATAGGATGACATGGATTAAGCCTTCATTTCTCTGGCTGATGGAGCGGAGTAATTGGGGGCTAAAGCCCGGTCAGGAGATGATTTTGGCGGTGCGTATCACACGCCAGGGTTGGGAAGAGGCCCTTTCACAAGCTGTGCTGACATCCCCAGATCTTCGTGTTTACCAGGGATATGATGATTGGAAATCGCAGTTCGATCATACCCTCGTTCATGTGCAATGGGACCCGGAAAGAACCATTCGCGGGAAAAGCCTTCCGATCAGGAGTATCCAGGTTGGGGTTAGCCGCCATATTATTGAGAAATATGTCAATGAGTGGATCGTTGAAATCTGCGATTATACTCCTCTGGTACGCAAAATCTATCATTTGTTGCAGGCAGGCCAGGAGACGAAAGCACGTAGTTTCTTGCCCAAAGAGCGTGTTTACCCGCTTGATCCGACAATTGCCCGCAGAATCGGTATCAGGTAGGATGAATGAGAGCCTCTAATTCCTGGACAGTTAGCACCCAAACTTCGGTTCTAGCATTGATTACATCAAAGTGATCGACACCTGTCGGCTCGAAAAAATCGAGCGCGTCTCCTGCTGCGCGGGCTGCTGCGGCATAGTGCTGGCTTACCTGGATGGGCACATGTTCGTCGGCGGTCCCATGGATTAGCACCTGTGGGAGGCCCAGTGGGAGTAGAGCTGTGGGTGAGGCTGCCGCGTAACGTTCTGGCGCGTCGCGTGGTGGCGCGCCCAATAGCTCGACCACGGCGTCATTGCTCAAATGTAATTGATAGGCCAGTTCGAGGTCGAGCACGCCCGCCAGGCTGATCGCGCCTGCCAGGGCTAGCGGTTGTTCGTGAGGGCTAATGGGACTACCCGCCTGGATACGCGGGCGGCCAGCCAGCCAGAGAGCCAGGTGGCCGCCCGCTGAATGCCCGATGGGCACGACCCTGCTCAGCTCTAACTCGTAATTCACAGCGATCTCGCGCAGATAATCGACGGCACGCGCCACATCCAGAAATGTGCCAGGCCAGCCACCGCCGGGATTGCCTACGCGGCGGTATTCGATATTCCAGGCGGCGATGCCACGCTTCGCCAGATCTTCCGCCAGTCCGTACATCAGGTCCAGCCCGTAGCGCACGCGCCAGTAGCCCCCGTGGATCAGGATCGCCACGGGATATGGTCCTGGCGCGTTGGGCAGAGAGAGTTCGCCAAATTGAAACTCACCAGTATCATAGGCTAGCCGTAAAGGGCTGATAGATTGTCTTTTTGCGTGGCAAGCTGGCATACGTTCCTCTCAGAATTCGGATCACAAAACAAGATGAGCGAGCGTCTCTCCACTTTATCACATTGGTTAGAGGGCGGGGATTGAGTTCGCCTCAATCCCTGCCCTTATTGAATATCAGCTTTCTCCTCCATTTTGCCTCTCTTCCACGCCCCCGGTTCATTTCTCGTCCACGTGCGATGATACAGGTAGATGAAGAGTGTGAGCCAGAGCACGCCGGAGAGGTAACCGCCCAGCACATCGAGCGTCCAGTGTTCGCCCTCCAGGACGCGTGAGAAACCCATCTGAAGGATGTCGAGCGCCATCAGGATCTGTGATGGTATCAGCCACCTGGCATGTTTCCACTCGCGCACAGCCGGCGTCAGAGTTAAGAAGAGCAGGAAACCATAAAAGATCACGGTATGCTCGGTGTGGCCAGAGGGAAAGCTATTAAAGCTCAGTACAGATGTCACATGAATGACATGTGGGTTTGGTTGTGGGCGTGCCACGGCGTCACCGATAATAGCATCAAGACTGTTGGCTACCAGTACAATATAGCCAATGAACAGCGCGGGCCGAATGCGGCGCGCGATCAGCAGTGCGGCTATCAGGATGACCGCCGCGATCCCGTACGTGGCAGCATACCCATTCCCTGGGATAGGAATTTCCTGTGTATGGCACGCGAGAGAGAGGTGTTGAGGATACAGGGCTGCTTGTCTATAGACCCGACAAATGCTACAATGCTTCTACTAAAATTGCTGAGGAAAACCAATTATCCTTAGCAGGTACAATCAACCAGGCGCGCTACCTGCCCGCAGCGCGCTCCGCGAGAAAATATGAGGATGCGTTTCATGTTCGCCCTGCGCCGTTACGAACCTGCCGATTTGGAGGCTGTCGAATATTTACACGTTTATGCCATTCAGCAGGCTGGAGCCTATCTGGGGCGTGGACCCTGGGATGACGATGTCTATGCGATCGAAGAAGCGTATCTCAACAACCAGGGAGAATTTTTGATCGGCGAATGGGATGGTGTCTTCGTAGCCATGGGGGCCTTTCGCCGTACAAGCCCGGAGCGCGCCGAAATCAAGCGCATGCGCATCCATCCCGACTACCAGGGACGCGGCTTCGGCCAACTTATTCTCAGCGAACTCGAAGTCCGCGCCCGCGCCATGGGCTATAAGACCTTGCATCTGGATACCTCGGTTGTGCAAGTGCCGGCTCAGAAGCTCTACGAGAAAAACGGTTTTCGCGAAGTAGGCAGGGATATTTATCAAGGTCTTGAAGTGATCCTGTACGAAAAGCAACTGAGCTAGTCCTATCCCTCGGGGTGAGGCGGGAAAAGCGTAGAGCGGCCAGAGGTGGCCAGGACTCTGGCAACTACCCTTTGCTCTCTCTCACCTGATCATTAACCTACATGAAACTCACTCGAAGAGACAGTGTGTATGGCACCAGGGCTTATTGGTAGCCCGACTTGATAGTTCAGCGTTGCCTGATACGTTCCCGCTGGCCATTGCGTACTTGTGGCAGTGAGTTTAACCTCCGAGGTCCCGCCAGCGTTTAAGGGGTGGACGCGCGTTACAATCATGAGCTTACAGAGCGCAACAGGTTGCCAGATGCCCGCAACCTGCCGCTCCACGAGAAGCACTGTGCAGTTTGTTTGGTGATCGGTCAAGAGAATTGTTTGCTGGCTCTGATTCTTGATAGTCACGCTAATCGTGCTGCCAATAGCGTACTCGCTCGCTCCCACCTGGAGGGTAACGGCAGGACTTGGAGGTGAGGGCGTTGAAGATGGCTTAGGCGTGCTTGTAGGAGACAAGGGCGTTGCCGATGGCTCAGGCGCGCCCGTAGGAGAGTTCTCCGTAGGTTGGTTGGCACTGCTCCCCGCCTTGACTCCACATCCAGCCAGGAGGAACAGGAAGATGAGACTTCCAAGTAGAATATGTTTGCGTGCTAAATGCATCAGGTTAGCTCCTTTCTCATGTGATATGTTTTAAAGAAGAAACGTTTGCGTTTTGCCAAAAGTTCCTTTAGTTTCCTCGAAGAAAGCCACACCGGCCTCGATCACCTTGATGCCATTTTCTACTGAGGTTTCCAACGAGTAGTAGGTTTGCAGCGCGTGATAGAAGGTACGGATGCTTTGAGCCAGCAAGCTCTCCTGAGGGAGTAGCGCGATGACTTCGTGTTTGGGTAGGCCCCAGACGCGAATGCCATCCTGCTCTTGAATAGTCAGGATGTGGCAGAGAGTAGGCCAGACGTCGGTGCAGAGGAAGCGCACCTGGCGTTCGAGCTTACCCGAACCGTGCTCGAGCAGACCCCGGCAATAGTTCGCGATGCGTTCATCAATGGTTGCCAGAGCCTTGCGGGCCGAGCTTTGCAGGTCTTCTTCGCTTGCTTCGGGTACAGGCAACTCCCCGGTCAGCATGTGATAAGCGCCAGGAATTGGTCCCACGTATCCTGGTCGAGGCACTGGTGGCAGGGTGTAACCCTGGATATATTGGAACGGATGTGGATCAATGGGGGCCAGGTCGCGTTGAATAGCGCTACAAATTTCCAGGGGCAACTGACCATAGGTCGTAAATGCCTCTGGCTTTAGATAGAGTTGCAGGTCGATATCGCTGCACCCTGGAATGAAGCCGCCTTTCAGCGCCGAACCATGGATAAGCAGGCCGATGCACCACTGCCCCGTGTGGCGCAGGTAGACCTCAGCGGCGGCTTGCACAATTGGCCTGGCTGCGGGCACAACGCGAGTTCTCCTCCGCGAAATCCTGTGCCTGCGGATAGCCGCTTGATCGCACAGCCTGTGCCGCAGCGTCCAGATCGTAGGTGGTACTGTGGAACTCGTTTCCCTCTGGCCCAAGTAGCAGCCAGTACGCGCCTGGGCGGTCAGCATAAGGCATGCCAACGCTACCAGCATTTAGAACGCGCACATTGCTTATTTGTAACTCAAATTGCATGTGGGTATGCCCACACACAACGACCTGCTGCTCAACACCCTGGAAAAGAGTTCTGAGCCGTTCCTGTGGTGTAAGCGGCGTAAAGATTTCCTCGTCACTGTACGGTGTGGCATGGCAGAACAGTACATCACCGAAACCCTCTACATGGCGTGTGGTGTGTTCTGGGAGATGTGCCAGGAAATCTCGCTGATCCGTTCGCAGTTGTTGGGCGGTCCATTGGGTAATCTCACGCACCTACTCTGGCAAATTTTTTACAGCAGAGGGCTGGCCATCGAATGCAGCGACAACCTCGCGATCTGCGTTGCCACGGATATAGACAGCTTTTTCACCAAGGTGGCTCAGACGTTCGAGGGTTTGCCCTGGCATGGGGCCAGACACCATATCTCCCCCGATAACGATTATGTCTGGCTGGATGTTTTCAAGGTCTTCAAGTACCGCGTTGAGCGCTGGCAAATTGCCATGAATATCGTAAAGCGCTGCGATTTTCATTGTTCTGATTCCTTTCTCAGTAATTTGAGGGTGCTGTCTACGTTCAGCATAGCAAACCTGGATGGCAGAGGAAAGGAAATTTCTATGCTCTTAGCATGGGTGATTTTCTAAACGCGTATCTCTTTCTACGGCGTGCCCGTCAAAATCTGGCCAGAAGCAAAGTCCCAAGCTCTTGCAGCGCGTGCAGCCCGCGTGCTATCCTCATATCGAGCCTGAAAAATGTAGCCATCCTGGCTGCTGGCTCGTTTTTCTCTTTTGAGGAGCGGCGCTAGATACCTATAGGCGCACTATTTTTCTAGAAAGCGGGCGAGTACGTGCTTCACCGATCAGCATTCCGGGGTTCCCAACCTCGTCAGCTCGCGTTTATCTGCCTTTGCCTCTGTTTGGTATTGCTGACCGCCTGTGGTGGAAGAGCGCCCAGTAGTCCGAACGCGAGTGGTACCCCCAGACCGGCTGCGAAGCAGGATCTGATCTTTCCCAATGTAGGTGTGCAAGATCTGTCTAGCCTTGATCCAGCGGAGGTAGCGGATGAGGATTCGGTGCTGGCCGTCACGATGATTTACAGCGGCCTGGTTCGCCTGGATCAGAAGCTTAATGTCGTGCCTGACCAGGCGACATGGACGATTTCTCCTGATCGAAAAGTCTACACGTTTTCTCTGAAGCCAGGCATCACCTTCTCTGATGGTACCCCACTTACGGCGGAGACCTATGTGTATAGCTTGACGCGCGCGTTATCGCCCGCGGTTCAGTCTGAAGATGTCATGCTCTTTTTGGGCAATATAGTGGGTGCCGCAGATGTCAATATTGGGAAGGCTACAATGCTGAATGGTGTGCAGGCGCCCAACGCCTCGACCCTGGTGATTACGTTGAACCAGCCGACAGAATATTTTCTCCAGGCGCTGACAAATCCGCTGGCTTTTGCGGTCAATCAAAAATTTATCACGCAATCTGGAGAAACTGATTGGTCGGACCACGCGGTGGGTCCTGGTGTGGGGACCGGACCATTTATGGTGAAAACATAGTTTTGTCTGGAATATTATACCCGCAGATTTAAGCGCGGCGCGTGGCCTCTCTGGCTTCTCCAGTCAGCTACAACTGGAAACCGATTCGCTCTTTCTCAATACACAGATGCCGCCATTCGATCAACCCGCGGTGCGCCAGGCTTTTGCTCGTGCCATTGATAAAAATCTACTGGCTCAGTCAATTCTGAAAAATTCTGTCATCCCGGCCTCTACTATTATTCCCAGTGGCATTCCTGGTTATCAGCCTGTCTTGACCTCGCTCTCTTTCAATCGCGCTCAGGCACTCACCTCCCTGCACACCGTTTACCCGGATGTGAGCCAGGTTCCTTCAGTCACCTTTTCCTACCCTAACTCGCTGGTTTCAGCGGCCCTGGCTGGCTCGCTGCAGCACATGTGGCAGACAGCTCTGGGTATCTCGGTGAAGCTACTTCCGGTGGAAACCAACGCCTATAATGATGAAGTTGCCAATCACCAGATTCAGCTTGGCTTTGGGCAGTGGAATGCTGATTTCCCTGATCCATATAACGTGCTAGCCCAGAACCTCGTTTCTTCCGCGCCAGGCAATGCTGGTATGTGGCAGAATACTCAGTTTGATGGGCTGGTCCAGCAGGCCGAGCAGACTTCGGGCGCGGATCGATTCTCCCTGTATGGTCAGGCTGAACAGGTGGCGATCAACGATGTGGGCCTGCTTCCTCTTGATCACCAGGCTCTCTCCGCCGTTATTCCGCCTACTGTGCATGGCGTGAGCCTCAATCCAATGGGACTCTATTTTGGCGATTGGTCGAATGTCTATCTTCTGCAACGTTAATCTTCCGCCAACGATCTAACTCGCGCGGCAGCCTCGCTTGTTGGTAGAGGCTAAGATTAAGCCGCATGGAAAAATTATCACACGCGGTATGGTAAAATAAGGCAGTTAGAGTGACGCTAATCATTGGCTAATTTTGCGACCAGCTGGCGTTTAATTGGTGGATCTCACTAAACGCGTGCTTTGAATTCTCTTCGAGTAGCAGAAAGGTGGCAGCTAACAATGGCGAATACACCCCAGGGATTTACAAGACTTGCTGGTAGTGAACGTACACTGCCTGCTCATGCCCGTTGGGTCAAGCCGGTTGACCCTCAAGAGCGCATTGAGGTGAGCGTTTATCTGCGCGACCCTGCTACGAGCGAGCTGGCAGGCGAGATCAATGCCCACGCCCAGCAACCGGGCCAGCAAATGAGCAGAGAAGAGTATATTGCCAGGCATAGCGCAAGCCCGAACGATCTGGCGAAAATAGAGAGGTTTGCGCAGAAGCATCGTCTGACCGTGGTCGAGACGAACCCGGCGTCGCGCAAAGTTGTGCTGGCCGGGACGGTTGGCCATCTGTCGGCGGCTTTCGCTACACAACTCCACCATTATGAGCACAACGGGCAGACATTCCGTGGGCGCTCTGGCTATCTGCATGTGCCTGATGAGCTTGGCCCGGTTGTTGAGGGTGTTTTTGGCCTTGACGATCGACCCCAGGCCCAGCCTCATCTGCGCTTTGCCGGTCCCGTGAGCAGCCAGGCTCGCCCAAACGGCTATACTCCTCCACAACTGGCGCAACTTTACGACTTTCCCACCTCCGTGACCGGTAGCGGCCAGTGTGTCGCGCTGATTGAGCTTGGTGGTGGCTATAACGCTCAGGACCTTACGACCTACTTTCAGCAACTGGGCATAGCTACACCGCAAGTACTCAGCGTCTCGGTCGATGGTGGGCAGAATAGCCCGGCGGGCGATCCGAGTAGCGCGGATGGCGAGGTGGCTCTGGATATCGAAGTCGTTGGTGCGATTGCTCCAGGCGCGCGCATCGCCGTTTACTTCGCGCCAAATACCGATCGTGGCTTTCTGGATGCGATTACCCAGGCGGTTCACGATACAACCAACAACCCCTCGGTGATTTCGATCAGTTGGGGTGGACCCGAGTCAGGTTGGACCAACCAGGCGATGACGACGATGGACCGGGCCTTCCAGACCGCTGCCGCCCTGGGAGTCACGGTCTGCGTGGCAGCCGGTGATAATGGTTCAAGCGATGGTGTCAACGATGGGAAGGCGCACGTGGATTTCCCGGCGTCCAGTCCCTATGCGCTTGGCTGTGGCGGCACGCGCCTGGACTCGTCGGGTGGTCAGGTCACTGATGAGGTGGTATGGAATGAATCGGCTGCCGGCGAGGGCGCGACCGGCGGCGGCATCAGCGATTTCTTCCCGCTGCCGACGTGGCAGGCGAACGCGCATATTCCACCCTCAATTAACGATCGGCACAGCGGGCGAGGCGTGCCCGATGTCGCTGGCGATGCTGATCCCCAGACGGGCTATCAGATCTATGTCGATGGTCAGAGCTCGCCGATTGGCGGAACCAGCGCGGTTGCCCCACTGTGGGCGGGCCTGATCGCGCTGGTCAATCAGCGACGCGGCAAAGCGGTTGGCTACCTGAATCCATACCTCTACCAGCAGTACGCGCAACTGGCGCAGAGCAAAGCCCTGCGCGATGTCACCAGCGGCAACAACGGCGGCTATACAGCCGGTCACGGCTGGGATGCTTGCACCGGCCTGGGCGCGCCCGATGGCGCTCTGCTGCTGCAAGCGCTGCTCGCCTCGCTCGCGTAGCCCGCCAACGAGCTATGACACATGCATCCACGCAGATGAAGAGGGATCGAGGGCAAGCACAACGAAATGCTATGTTTGCTCTCGATCTTTTCTTATAAACAAGGACTTCTGCTCTATAAAAGCGTAAAGCCATACCAGATTAAATAAAAGGATAGAATAAGTAGTGAGGACAAGGTAAAGTCTTCTGATTCCTGACAACAGATGTCATATTTATATGGTAGAGTGGAGGAAGTTTCACCGTACATTCAGGAAATGAGGCTAGAGCTATGCGAGCGGATCGTTTGCTGTCAATTATGCTGCTCTTGCAGGTGCATCGGAGGATCACGGCGCGCGAACTGGCGAAGCGGCTGGAGGTATCGGAGCGCACGATCTATCGCGATATGGAGGCGTTGAGCGTCGCTGGCATCCCTGTCACCGCAGAGCGTGGTACGGGCGGTGGCCTGGTGCTGGCCGAGTCCTTCCGCACGAACCTGACCGGTTTGAGTTCGCCAGAGATCCAGACACTTTTCCTGGGTCGTCCCACTCACCTCTTGAACGATCTGGGCCTGCATCAGGCCTCGGAAGCGGCGCTGATCAAGCTTCAGGCGGTGCTGCCCTCGATGTATCGCCAGAGCGCCGAATATGTGCGCCAGCGGATTTACGTGGACGTGGCTGGCTGGCAGCGGCCAGGGGAAGAACAACTCTTGTTTCTCCCGCTGCTCCAGGAGGCGATCTGGCAGGAGCGCAAAGTTTCGATGGCCTACCAGCGTGGGGACTACGCCGTCGAACGGGTACTGGATCCGTTAGGGCTGGTAGCCAAAGGCCGCACCTGGTACCTGGTAGCCGCCGTCGAAGGCGAGATGCGCACCTATCGCATCTCGCGCATCCAGCAAGCCGATATTCTGGATGAACCATGCACGCGCCCACCCGATTTCGACCTTGCCAGCTATTGGCAGCAGTCTTCCGCCGCGTTTGTCGCCAATATTCCGCGTTATGTGGTAAGCGTGCGAGCGACTCAGCGCGCACTGACGCGTGTGATGCATGCTGGACGCTTTATCCAACTTGAGCAGGTGAGTCCTCCTGCTGAAGACGGCTGGATTGCCGCGCGCCTGACCTTTGAGATCCAGGAGGAAGCCTGCGGTTACCTGCTCAGTTTTGGCACAGAGATGGAGATCCTGGAGCCGCTGGAATTGCGCGAGCAACTTATCAGCCTCGCGCAAAGCCTGGTCAAGTTCTACGCTCAACGAGAGATCGTAGAGATGGTGCCACCAACGGTTGAATGTTGAAATATTAGACATTTGTTTGCTTGATCGAAGCAAAATTCGGGGTTAATGCTGTGATTTTTCTCCTTCCAACTTCCACATCGAGACGTGATTAGAATGAAATACTAGACTCTCCATCCCATTATCAGGGCATTCTTGGAAAAATCCCCCTTGACAACCCACCTCTTTATCTGTTATATGATTCATGACTCATGTGTCATATATTGCTCAGTCCATTGTCGGATGCTGGGCAAGAGAGACATGGTCGGACTGTAGCCCTGGATCGAGCATTTTTCGGGTTGGTGCCAGCCCATTCACCAGGTACACGGGTGTGCCTGGAGGAGGTGACACGGATGTTTCGTTTGCCAAAGTCGCTCGTCATGGTGTGGATCGTTGTGGTGGGTGTGGTCAGTCTTTGCTTCCCCTTTTTCGCGCATACAGCGCACGCCAGCAGTAGTGGGAGCTGGCGGATGTACACGTATTCCTTCATGAATCATACCCTGTAGCCTATCCCTTTTTGCTCGTCGTTGAGCGGCGTTCGCGTCCACTCGCTTTGTTCAAACGAGTGGATGTCTCCTGAATTTTTACACAAGGGGGCTATGATGCCAAAGTATTTTCGCTACCTTTTTATGCTGGCGTTTGTTGTGGTCAGTGTGATCGGCCTGATCCCATTTGTCCGGGCTGCCCACGCCAGCAGCAGTGGCACCTTCACACAGTACACGTATAACGGATCAGCCGGGAGTCGTCCCTACTATGTCTACACACCAGCCAACTATCAGCCTGGTACGGCGGTACCTCTGATCGTCATGCTGCATGGCTGCACGCAGAATCCCACTGATTTCGCGGCTGGCACGCAGATGAACGCCCTGGCCGATCAGAAGCAGTTCATCGTGGTCTACCCGCAACAAACGAGCAGCGATAACTCCAGCGAGTGCTGGAACTGGTTCCAGACCGCCGACCAGGCACGTGGTAGCGGCGAGCCTGCGATCATCGCGGGCATAGTGCAGACCGTCGAGCAGACTACTTCACAATGGACCGTCGATACCAACCGAGTCTATGTTGCTGGCATGTCTGCTGGCGCGGCGATGTCCGTGATCATGGGCGCGACCTATCCCGATATATTCGCGGCAATGGGTGAAGAGTCGGGTCTGGAGTATCAGGCTGCAACCTCACTGACTGCCGCAACCACCGCAGAGTCACAGGGCGGCCCCAGCCCATCGCAGCAAGGGCAGGCGGCCTACAACGCCATGGGCAGTGCCGCGCGCGTGGTGCCGACCATCTCTTTCCAGGGAACCCAGGTTCCTGGCTCGCAGGGGCGTGCTTATACCACCCAGACCTGGAACGACAACAACGGGAACGAGATCCAGGAGTATTGGAAGATCACTGGTATGGGCCACGCCTGGTCCGGGGGTAGCAGTAGCGGCTCGTATACTGATCCCAACGGGCCGAGCGCCACGAACGCCATGTACACCTTCTTTATGAACCATCCTATGCATGGTGGAAGTACCCCAACTCCGACTCCAACGCAAACATCTACACCCACACCGACTCCTACGTCAACGCCGACGCAGACCCCCACGCCGACGCCATCACCGACGCCAACTGGGATGAGCTGCCAGATACACTATGGCGTGATTAACCTTCAGCCCGGCAATTTCCAGGTCGGTTTCACTATTACGAATACGGGTACAACCGCGATTAATAGTTGGACGCTGAAATTCTCGTTTGCCAATGGGCAAAAGATCACCCAGGGGTGGAATGGCATCTTCTCGCAATCAGGCAGCGCAGTAACGATTACCAATACTCCATCTAATGGTTCCATCCCAGCTGGAAGCTCATTGAGTGTGCCACCTGGTTTCCAGGCCACCGACAATGGCACAAATTCTACGCCGACTTCGTTCACGCTCAACGGGGTAGCCTGTAGTATCGTATAGCGAGGAGAAGCTTTTCACGTTTCTTGAGCTTAACGCATCAGCCAACTGAGAGTTGTTCAGCGGCAACAACTCTCAGTTGGCTGTTACTCACTCACCCAGCCATAGAAGTCAAGCAATGATTTGTCCGAGTCTGATGGCCCTTCATCTTCTGGAAAAGGATTTGCAGAAAAGCGTAGGAGATAACGATAGGTGTGCTGCTGCTGATATGGTTCATCGATGACAAATGGACCGTCGAGTAGTTGAAACGCAACTGTTCTAAAAGCATTCTTCGGAGTTCTTTCAAACATTTTTCCACGATATGGCATCCAATAGTCATCAATGGTATCAAAGAACTCAAAATGGATTTGCATATCGGCAGAAACTTCACAATGAAAGATGATGTCGCTACGCAATGCCTGGCCGCCCCCATACATCATCTCGCCGGTCCCATCCCGGTGAAACTCTACTGCCAGCAGAAAATCATACCATTGGAGACCGGCCTTCCAACGCTGAGTGCTCTGCAAAATATCCTTGATCTTAAAGCCTTGCTAGCTGTGCTTTCCACTCTCTTAGAAAGCGCTCACCGGGGCAGGTAGCTTGCGGGTTGATTTCGCAATGGCCCAGCACACGCGAGTGCGCGATGGCTGGATACTGCGTGCTGATGAGCCGCGCGGTGGCCGCGATCTGCTCGGCGGGTGGCGTGCTGTGCTCGTAGTTGCCGGAGAGCGCTATGCCGACGCTGCGCGTATTGATCTCCCAATTCCCGGCGTGCCAACCAATCGCGTGATCTTCCAGCAGTCGTTCGCAGGTGCCGTCCGGGCGGATCAGCCAGTGGTAGGCGAAAAAGACCATCCTGTCCTGGCGGAAATGCCCCGACCAGACAGGCTCTCCCTTGACACTGCGCCCCAGTACATCATCTTCCAGATACTGCAAACCATACTGGCGCAACAACCCGATCGCATTGAGCTTTTCCAGCGAGATCTGTGGGTCCTCTTCAGTATGGTGCAGCACGATGGTATCGAGCACGCTGCGTTCGCTATCCTGATCCGGCCCGCTTTGGGCGAGCGGGATCTCATCGCGTTCCAGCAACTCGCCCGCCAGGGTATACACCTGATGTCGCCAGGCTTTGAGCTGTGGATCATCGTGGACGACCGGAAAAATAAAGTTGGTCAGTTCTGGCTCAAGCTGGCGGTACCAATCGGGCGAACGAAATTTGCCTGCCCAATAAGCAGGCTGGAACTCTGGCAGCATCGGATACTTCCTCAATCCTTGCCGATCATTACCTCGGCCAGTGTTGCAATACAATTGCCCACCTTTAAGCTGTACGTATTAGGCTATAGGGTGGTGAGAACATATAAGCACCCACTGCCCTTACTGTTTCTGCTATATTCTCTGCTTCAGCTTTACGAGACATTTTAGACCCTCTCTGTTCTTTTTCTCATCGCTCTGTTTTGTTCTTTGGGAGAGAAAATTGATCAGCCACTAGCTTTTTCTTTGCCGCTTCACATCATAACAGAGGAAAGAAATCACTACCAAATGAGAATGCTGGCTTTTTCTTTCTCACTACCAGATAGCAAATTACCCATTTTGCAAATTACTAACCTTTATCTACTATTTACGATTACTGGCAGGATATATCCCTCATTGCTGAACTTCAATCGCTCAGTGGCGACAGCCCCTATCTCAACTTCCAGAGAACATTGATTTGATCTCAGTCCAAACTTGTGTTTCAATCGCTCAGTCGCGAAAGCTCGCGCCTCAACTGGAAGAGACTTGATCAATCCAGATAACAGCTTGTTGGTTTCAATCGCTCAGTCGCGAAAGCTCGCGCCTCAACAAGGCCCTCATGTGGGACTAAGGGATGTAGAGAGTATTTGTTTCAATCGCTCAGTCGCGAAAGCTCGCGCCTCAACCCTATTGTACTCTTCACGCAACCTCAGCACAAGAAGAAAGTTTCAATCGCTCAGTCGCGAATTCTCCCGCCTCAACGACGGTGACTTTTCCTGCTCGCACGCGAACTGTCGAGTTTCAATCGCTCAGTCGAGGGGTGCAAGTAATTCATTTATCGAATTACTTTCTGAGTAGAAAGCAGTCCAGTATTGATGGATTTTGCCCGTTCAAGGGCGCGCACGTTAATAATCACATAAATCAGTGTATTGAGATTGGCAACGGAACGACCATTGTGGACCTTGGGATGTTCGATGCCCAGCTCCTTGGCCTGGCTGTTGATGCGTTCACACGAGGTCCGTTGGGTGTAAACCGCGTGGTAGAGCGGTCCCTGACGATCCAGGGTGACACGCTGGATGCCCCCGAGTTCCCAGTTGACATCTTTGACACAGCCTTTGCCTTTGACGAATTGTGCGTGTTCACAGGTAACTCCAGTCTTTTCGGGAAAGAGCAAGGGACACTGGAAACGCTGGGCGCGATAGCCATAGGTATGGTTGAATTGCTTGGTGGGATGCATGGGCAAGCCAATGGGACAGCGGGGAGTGCCATCAGCGAGGCGGGCAAAGGGTGTTTTGCTGTGCTGATTGAGCGGAACCGCAGCAATGCCAGCGTGACGAACGGCCGCCTCATAGACATACCAGGCATCATAGGCAGCATCAGCAGCAATATACGTGGGAAACTGCTTGAGGGTAATCACCACTTGCTGATGCAGAGGACGAAAATA